>Ga0209066_10004527_pt1 | contig 15078 bp, 11 predicted proteins | sample All_14_2_FD_187198 | JGI IMG/M metagenome (GOLD analysis project Ga0209066, IMG submission 187198) | Freshwater microbial communities in response to fracking from Pennsylvania, USA - Allegheny Zone_MetaG_DW_15 (SPAdes) (version 2) ...
GGTGCCGCTGGTGCAAAACTGGGTGGATGGCGTGACAGTAAAGCCAGGTGAGTTGGTGTTGCTGGAAAACTGCCGCGCCAACAAAGGCGAGAAAAAGAACGACGATGCGCTGGCACAAAAACTCGCCCGGCTGTGCGACATCTGGGTGCATGACGCTTTTGGCACCGCGCATCGTGCGGAGGCCACCACTTACGGCATGGGTAAATATGCGCCGGTAGCTTGTGCCGGGCCTTGTCTTGCAGCTGAGCTGGAAGCTTTGACCCTGGCATTGGCTAAACCCGCGCATCCGCTGGTGGCGATTGTTGCCGGTTCTAAAGTGTCCACCAAACTGACAGTACTGGAGTCACTGGCGGATAAGGTGGATCACCTGATTGTGGGCGGTGGCATTGCCAACACGTTTTTATTGGCGGCAGGCAAGAAGATTGGTAAATCGCTTGCCGAGCCGGATCTGGTTGAAGCCGCGCGCCGGGTGATGCAAAAGGTAAAAGTGCCCCTGCCTGCGGAAGTGGTCTGTGCCAAGGAGTTTTCAGCCACTGCTGTGGCAACGGTGAAAAGCGTTGATGATGTGATGGATGACGACATGATTCTGGATATTGGCCCGTTGGCTGCGCAAGAGCTATCCAGAATTGTGGCGCAGGCGGGCACTATCGTGTGGAATGGCCCGGTCGGCGTGTTTGAGATTGAACAGTTTTCCGGTGGCACCAAAACGCTGGCGCATGCAATTGCCGACGCCAAGGCTTTTTCGCTGGCCGGTGGCGGCGACACGATTGCGGCAATCAATAAATTTGGCACCAAGGTGAGCTATGTCTCAACAGCGGGCGGTGCATTTCTGGAGTTTCTTGAGGGCAAGAAACTGCCTGCCGTTGAGATTCTTGAGCAGCGCGCCAACCAGTAAAAGTTGATTTAAACCTTTGCCATGCAGCGCGCCACCAAAATCGTAGCGACCCTCGGCCCGGCATCTGGCAGCGCAGAGCGATTGGCTGAATTGGTGGCAGCAGGCGTGGATGTGGTGCGGCTGAATTTTTCGCATGGTACGGCGGATGATCATCGGCAGCGCGTGGAAACCTTGCGTGCAGCAGCCCATCATATGGGACGAACTGTTGGCGTGATGGCTGATTTGCAGGGGCCGAAAATCCGCATCGGCAAGTTTGCTGCCGGGCCAATAGCGATTAAGGCGGGCCAGCATTTCATCCTGGATGCCGCTTGCGCTTTGGGCGACGCGACGCGTGTGGGTCTGGATTATCCTGAACTGGTGGATGATGTGACGGCAGGCGATGTGCTGTTGCTGGACGATGGCCGCACGGTGTTTGACGTAAAGAGTATCGAGGGTAGCGAAATCCATTGTCGTAACCGGCATGATGGCGAGTTGTCGAACAACAAGGGCATCAACAAGCAGGGCGGCGGGTTATCGGCCCCGGCGTTAACACCCAAGGATATGGCGGACATCAAGACTGCCGCCGCGTTGAAAGTTGATTTTGTTGCCGTGTCTTTTCCCAAGACGGGTGCCGACATGCGGCAGACGCGACAACTATTGCACGAAGCGGGGTCGGATGCGCTGGTCATCGCAAAAATCGAGCGCGTTGAGGCAATCGATAATCTGCAGGATATTCTGCATGCCACCGATGGCGTGATGGTGGCGCGGGGTGATCTGGCCGTTGAAGTGGGCGATGCGGCAGTGCCTGCTTTGCAAAAGCGCATTATCCGCATGGCGCGCGAGGCCAATCGCTTTGTCATTACCGCCACACAAATGATGGAGTCGATGATTTCCAGCCCGGTGCCAACGCGTGCTGAAGTATCCGATGTGGCGAACGCCGTGCTGGATGGCACGGATGCCGTGATGTTGTCTGCCGAGACGGCTTCCGGTGCGTATCCCGTGGCCGCAGTAGAAGCGATGGTGCGAGTGTGTGTGGCCGCTGAAAGTTCGCATGAAGTTAAAGTGGATGCTCATTTTTTGGATCGCACGTTTACCCGCATTGATCAATCCATTGCCATGGCGGCCTTGTTTACTGCAGTGCATATGAAAGTCAAGGCGATTGCTGCATTGACCGATTCCGGCTCTACGGCGTTGTGGATGAGCCGCATCAATTCAGGCGTGCCCATTTATGCGTTGACGCCGCGCAGCCGCACGCGTTACCGAGTGAGTATTTTTCGTGATGTGTTTCCGTTGATTACCAATTTTGTTGCGCAGGATCGTGATGAGTTACTCTGGCAAGCTGAAGAAACCCTGCTTGCCGCGGGGGCCGTGGAAGAAGGCGATTTGATTGTCCTCACCATAGGCGAGCCGATCGGTCTGGCAGGCGGCACAAATACTTTGAAACTGGTCAAAGTCGGCGAACACCGACGACCAAACGTCTGATTTTTTCCAAGGAGATTCAAATGGCTCTCGTATCTATGCGTCAATTACTCGATCATGCGGCAGAAAACGGTTACGGCCTGCCCGCCTTCAACGTGAACAACCTGGAGCAGGTGCAAGCCATCATGGAAGCGGCTGCCGAGACCAACAGTCCCGTCATCATGCAGGGCTCGGCCGGTGCGCGAAAATATGCGGGTGAAGCTTATTTGCGGCATTTGATTGAAGCGGCGGTGGAAGCTAACCCGGATATTCCCGTGGTGATGCATCAGGATCACGGCGCGAGTCCGGCCATTTGTATCCAGGCTATGCGCATGAATTTTTCCAGCGTGATGATGGATGGCTCGTTAAAAGAAGATGCTAAAACGCCCGCCTCGTTTGATTACAACGTCGATGTCACGCGTCGCGTGGTTGACATGGCTCATGCGGTCGGAGTTTCGGTAGAGGGTGAGCTGGGTTGCCTGGGTTCTCTGGAAACAGGTATGGGCGAAAAAGAAGATGGTCATGGTGCCGAAGGCGTGCTCTCGCATGATCAGCTGCTGACCGATGCGAATGAGGCGGCCGATTTCGTCAAGGCTACGGGCGTTGATGCGTTGGCCATTGCCATAGGCACTTCGCACGGTGCGTACAAATTCACCCGCCCACCCACGGGCGCTGTGCTGCGGATTGATCGCATCAAGGAAATCAACGCGCGCATTCCGAACACGCATTTGGTGATGCATGGTTCATCCTCGGTGCCGCAGGATCTGTTGGCTATCATCAACCAATATGGTGGCGCGATGGGCGAAACCTATGGCGTGCCGGTGGAAGAAATTGTCGAGGGCATCAAGCATGGCGTGCGCAAGATCAATATCGATACCGATTTGCGCATGGCCTCCACGGCAGCAATCCGTCGCTTCATGGCTGAAAATCCAAAGGAATTCGACCCGCGCAAATACTTGGGTGAAACCAGGAAAGCTATGAAGGCTATTTGCGTTGCGCGCTACGAAGCCTTTGGCTGCGCGGGACAGGCGGGAAAGATCAAGCCGATTGCACTGGAGAAAATGGCTGCGCGTTACACCCGCGGCGAGCTCAATGCCATTGTTAAATAAAATACGCTTTACGCTGGCATGGCCGATTCATGTGCGGAATGCGAAAAAGTCGGCGCTGGTAACACGGCGCTGATTTGGCAAAAGAAGCAAAACCCGACACAAAATACGCAAGCTGCAACCTTCGTGATCCATTTTTATTCTGTTGAGATTATCCATGACACAACCCGCCCTGTTTGAATCTTCCTTAACCAGCCTGCCGCTGTTGGCGCGTGGCAAAGTGCGTGATATTTATGCGGTGAGCGACGATTTGTTGCTCATCGTAACCTCTGACCGCCTCTCGGCGTTCGACGTGATTCTGCCCGATCCTATTCCCGGCAAAGGTGCAGTGCTGACCGCTGTGGCTGACTTCTGGTTCGGCAAGTTATCGCATGTCATTCCCAATCAGCTCACAGGTATTGATCCTGAGTCGGTAGTCGAAACGGAAGAAGAAAAAGACCAGGTGCGCGGTCGCTCAGTGGTGGTCAAACGCTTGAAACCCCTGCCGATTGAAGCGGTTGCGCGGGGTTATCTGATTGGTTCGGGCTGGAAGGATTACCAGGCCACTGGTGCTGTGTGCGGCATTGCGCTACCCGCCGGGTTGCAACTTGCCCAGCAACTGCCGGAGCCGATTTTTACCCCGGCCACCAAGGCTGAAATGGGCGACCACGATGAAAACATTGACTACGCCACGGTAGAAAAGCTCATCGGCGCTGATCTGGCCAAAAAAGTCAAAGAAACCACTATTCGTCTGTATCGCGAAGCCGCTGCGTTTGCGCGCGTGCATGGCATCATCATTGCTGACACCAAGTTTGAATTCGGTCAGGATAAAGAAGGTCGCCTGTACTTGATTGATGAAGTTTTAACGCCGGATTCTTCCCGCTTTTGGCCTGCGAGCGAATATCAGATCGGCATTAGCCCACCTAGTTTTGACAAACAGTTTGTACGTGACTATCTGGATGCGCTGGACTGGAACAAGCAAGCGCCAGGGCCACGTCTGCCTGCCGAGGTGATTGAAAAAACGGCCGCCAAATATCGCGAAGCGCTCACACGCCTGACCGGCTTGGCATCAGCCTGATAACGTAAAGCTATCCATAGTACTATGGATGAAAATTTTGCTTTGTTAATACTTGACAGCTTGTTTTAGAGGGGGCTTTTTCTTGCAGGCGTGCTACGCCTTACAGACATGCAAAAATATATGCAAAAGCGAGTTAAACGGTTTTGAGGAGTGATTGGTCAGTTTCTGCCATGCTAGCTTATGGGCTGGTGATTGCAGTACTTTCTGCAGGAGGCTTTTTTCTTTTTCGTCGCCGAACCCAAAAGATACCTCAACAAGAAAAAACCGTACAGAACATTACCTTGCATAGCGCGTCGGTGTCTGAGCTCGAGTCTGAGGCGGTGTTAGCCGGGGAGGCTATGCCAAGTGCCACAGCATCTGAAGATGAGCAAGTATTACCGGATTTTGGAGAGCAGCTCAGGCAAGAGCAGATTAAGCGTGGCTTGGATGTTGAGGTTGCATCTCTGCAAAAGGAAGTGCAGCAGTTGAGATCGGCCGTTGCCCAATTGACTACCGAGGTGCGTCAGCTGACTGTGGTGCATAACGTCTCGCCAGCCTATGCTGAGGCAGTTGCATTAGCGCAACAGGGGTTGTCGGCTGCAGACATTGCGGTTCGCTGTGGCATTTCACTCGGTGAAGCTGAACTGGTCTCTGCGCTTTCACAAGGTGATTCTGCATAAATGCTTGTGCAGACTTTTTGAGCCAGGAGGGTTGTTAAGCGGCGTCTTGCCAGCGCCGACTTTTCATATGCTTGGTGCTGAGCGAGGCACTTCAGATTCGTGTTTGCCGTGATGGAGCAAAAGATCTGCAGTTGTGGCGTCGACATCCAAATGACGTACCAGCGTTTCTTGATTGATGTGCAATAGTGAGCGAATGGCGCTAAAGTCGTCAGGCAAGGCGGGGTTAGTCCAGTCCCGCGCTGAATGCCGTGCCAGGTCAACAGCCAGTTTTACATTAAGAACCCTTGGATTTTCTGCGTGGTTGTGATCCAGCAGTTGGATGATTAATGCAGGAAGATGCCAAGTCTCAGCCAGCGCTAATTTCAGTTCGTACAGTGATACACCATAAATATCGGCTTGAATGATGGCAGAGCGCTGCTCGGGTTGCGCTTGTTGTGCTTCACTTACTTTCAGGGCAAGCGTTGGTGCAAACAGCCACATCAATAGTTCAGCCAGATCATGCAGCAAAGTGGCCAAAGTAATTTCATCCGTATCGAAGTCACGTCGCAATGCCGCCCAGTGATGTGCCCAATGAGCTGCTCGTCGAGCACGATGAATTGTTTTTAGTACGCCCAGTAGTGCTTTGGGGTGCTCTTTTAGATGATCTTCAACCGCTGGCAATTGCTCAAACGCACGAAAAAACGGTGTAATGCCGATCATCATGATCGCTTGGTCTATTGTCGTGATATCGACGATTTGTCGCTGAGTACGGTGAGATTCAACGTGCGTCAGAACTCGCAAAGCGAGAAGCGGATCGTGCCAGACAACCTCGGCCAGGCTTCGGTTGTTAATGTGACTGGCCGTTTTATGCAAACGATCGAGTTCCGTCACTGAATGGCGCAGCACAGGTAAGTTAACTGCTGAGAAAAACTGGATCCAAGTGGCCCTATCTGGAAGGCGATGCTCAATCATGGTCATTTTGACGAAGATTTTGTGCTATCGCGTGACTTAGGATAGAAAGCTGCTGAAAAAAATAGGTCAAGCGAGGGCTTTTAATAGCAAACCTTGTTGAGATTCACTAATTCTTCGTGAGATGGCCAAGGTTGTTTCTGATGGTAGTTGCCGGATGAGGTCACCCGTTTCGGTATCAATTACCTTGACGATGATACGATTTGATTCGGTATCGACACTGAACTCCAAAGCACGATTCTTTTGTTGCAGAACCAGGTTTATTTTTTCGATGGCATGTTGCAGTAGTTCAGCAGGAGGCGATATTTCATCACTAGAGGGACTTTTCGTTCCTACAGTTGCAGAGCTAGCATGTACAGCTCTGCTCGTGACGATGCCACCTGAGATATTTTGCCCGGAAACAGTCAGGTTTGACGAGTCTATGTTCTGTATGCTCATCATTTTTCTCTTGTGCGAAGGTTAGTTTTTAACGCGCCAGACTGTAAAAGAGTTCTGTACAGCCTGGCGGTTGATTGACGTGCGGCTAGTTTCGCTATTTACCGCAACAAGCTCAGCACGCTATTCGGCTGCTGGTTGGCTTGTGCCAGGATGGCGGAACCGGCCTGTTGCAGAATCGAGTTACGGGTCATGTTGGTGGTTTCCACCGCATAGTCCGTATCCATGATCCGGCTATAAGCTGCCGACGTGTTGACCGACTGAGTACCCAGCGTAGCAACTACGGAAGAAAATGTTGCCATGTCAGCACCGTAGGTTGAGCGTGCCGAGGTAACCGCAGTAATCGCAGCATCCAGTTCGGTAATAGTTGCCGCAGTCGTGGCAGCAAATGTCAGCGCTGCTTTGGTACCCACCCCGGTCACGGTGCCACCGTTTGAATTCACTACAACAGCGCCGGTATTTCCTGCCAAGCCTAAAATACGGCTGTTTTCAGCGACGAGCGCGGTTGACTCCGTACCAGAGGCCGTACCGCCCAACTGCACTGCAACCTCACGCAGACGTTGCAGATTTTCAAGCACTTGCTGATGGTAACCGTCGTTGATTTGTGCGGTTGAAATACCATCATTGGCGTTACGCATGGCCTGGTTAGCGCCACGAATCTGGCTATCGTAACCGGTGGCGGTGACCAGACCGGTCGGATCATCCTTGGCGCTATTGATGCGCAGGCCAGAGGACAAACGTTGCATTGCAGTTTGCAGTGCGTTATTGGATTTGTTCAGCGCGTTCTGGCCAAACAAAGATGCAACGTTGGTATTAATGACTTGTGCCATGAAAATTCTCCTGGGTTATCTATTAACTATTTGGCTTAACGCAACAAGCTCAGCACGCTATTCGGCTGCTGGTTGGCTTGTGCCAGGATGGCGGAACCGGCCTGTTGCAGAATCGAGTTACGGGTCATGTTGGTGGTTTCCACCGCATAGTCCGTATCCATGATCCGGCTATAAGCTGCCGACGTGTTGACCGACTGAGTACCCAGCGTAGCAACTACGGAAGAAAATGTTGCCATGTCAGCACCGTAGGTTGAGCGTGCCGAGGTAACCGCAGTAATCGCAGCATCCAGTTCGGTAATAGTTGCCGCAGTCGTGGCAGCAAATGTCAGCGCTGCTTTGGTACCCACCCCGGTCACGGTGCCACCGTTTGAATTCACTACAACAGCGCCGGTATTTCCTGCCAAGCCTAAAATACGGCTGTTTTCAGCGACGAGCGCGGTTGACTCCGTACCAGAGGCCGTACCGCCCAACTGCACTGCAACCTCACGCAGACGTTGCAGATTTTCAAGCACTTGCTGATGGTAACCGTCGTTGATTTGTGCGGTTGAAATACCATCATTGGCGTTACGCATGGCCTGGTTAGCGCCACGAATCTGGCTATCGTAACCGGTGGCGGTGACCAGACCGGTCGGATCATCCTTGGCGCTATTGATGCGCAGGCCAGAGGACAAACGTTGCATTGCAGTTTGCAGTGCGTTATTGGATTTGTTCAGCGCGTTCTGGCCAAACAAAGATGCAACGTTGGTATTAATGACTTGTGCCATGAAAATTCTCCTGAGTTAAAAAATGAAATTCGGTGGTACTCGCTCCTCCGGTTTTCCTGAATTGCAAAGCGGGAGTTTCCGTAGTTATTACCTTTTACGGGTGGCTGGCGTAAAACTTTAGGGCAATGATTTTTTTATGCGCCTGGTCCTCCGTTTTCAAGATAAAAGGAGGCTGGATAATTGGCATCCGTGACGGGCGGGTTAGCGAAACAACCAGTTTATAGCTGAGTAATTACCATAAAATCAAACAGTTATTTTTATGGGCCTGGGCGTTACCAAGGGTATCTTCGACTCCATCCGCATTACTGCTGCTGCTGTCTCAATGACGCTGTTCCAGTCGCCAAAACGTGGCTGAGTAAAAATACGCATCTGCGGATACCAAGGGCTGTCATCCCTGTCTTTGAGCCAGCGCCATTCTCCTTCAAACCGATTCAAAAGCCAGGTTGGTCGAGCCATAGCGCCTGCCAGATGGGCCATTGCCGAATCAATCGAGATAACCAGGTCGAGATTAGCCACCAAAGCAGCAGTATCGGCAAAGTCGGCAAGTTCCGTCGTCCAGTCCAGCCAATTGATCCCGACGGGGATGACGGGAGGGCGATCAGGTGCCATCCGTACTTGCAGGCTTATCCAGGTTACCTGCTGATTGCGCAGCAACGGCAATAATTGTTCAAAAGACAGACTTCGCCGAGCGTCGTGGGCATATGACTTATTGCCGGCCCAGGCAATGCCGACACGCAGGCGTCCCGGCGCTGCGTTTTCCAGCCGTGTTCGCCAATGGGCTTGCGCTAGAGGGGGTACAGCAAAATAGGGTGTTGCGGCCGGGATAGTCTCCTCTTGCGTCCGGAATGCCCTGGGTAAAGACATCAACGAGCACTGCCAATGCCAATCGGCGGTATCTTTGGGAATGCTGGACAGCAGAAAAATCTTGTCGCCAAAACTTGATTCAATGAGGCGTAGAAGCGGCCAGGGACAAACGAAACCCACTTTGGCAAAGCGCTGTGTTGCGAGCGTCAGATAGCGAGCGAATTGCAAATTGTCTCCTGCGCCTTGCTCTGTTAATACTAATAAGCCTTGAGTTTCGGTATTTTTTTCTCCATTCCAGTGGGGTAGCAACTCTGATGGTTTTTCGATCAGCCCCTGATGGGCTTCATTATTACCGGTCCAGCGTGCCTCATAGTTTTCCCAGCCATCGAGCCAGTTACCCAGTTGCAGCTGTGTCGTGCCCAGGTTGTAACGTGCGATAGCCATCTCGGGTGTTAGCGTTACAGCGCGCGCGAAACAATCTCGTGCCTCTTCCATCCGCCCCATATCTTTGAGGAGTAGCCCTTTGTTATTGAGCGCGATGCTATTGTCTGGCCTTAAGGCAATCGCTTGATCATAATATGCCAATGCCTCGGCAAAACGATGTTGTTTGTGTTGTTCGTCTGCTGAACGAAGTATTGACGCAGGCAGTGCACTGGTAATGATTTTCGCTGCATCATCTTCCGATCGATAATGCTTGACGGTGTTGAATAGCGGCTCAAGATACTGCGCATAATGTTTCCAGCGCGCCCGTGGTATCACGTTGTCATTGGATTCGAGGCATCGGTCGTTCCATGTCAAGCCGGTAAATTCGAGAGCACGACGAGCTTGCCCTGCCATGTTTGTGATCAAATCTTCATAGTGCAAGTCAAGTATCGTCCCTTCCGGCAAAACAGCGTGCCAATGGCGCATCAGCACCATGTAACGTACATAATGCCTCCCTGATGACTCCAAGTCATAGGAGAACGCCAGAGAGTCATCGGCGAATAACTGTGAATAGCAAGAAAAGCAGGTATCCATTGGGTCGCGCAGGATATGGATGATTTTTGCCTGTGGTAGCACCAGGTGGATGAGGCCAAGGTAGAAGTAATTGGCTAGTGTCCTATCAACGGAAATGATTCCGTTAGGAGCATGATGAACAATGCGGTGAAGGTATTCTTCGCCTATGCGTTGAACATTGTCGTCTGTCAGTGACTCGATGCGTTTGCCTAGAGGCTTGCCTGGTGGGGCATCGGCCACCGTGGCCAGGAGTTCACTGAAATCAACCCGAACTTCAGTACGACATGCACTAGTATGGGAGGTGAGGATTTTTTCCAGTACGCTGCTGCCTGAATGCGGCATTCCGACGATAAATACAGGTCTAAATGCTGTATGCGTGCTATGTGAATTTTGTCGGTGACGCCATTTGGCAAAGAATTTTTTGTTGAATAGTGCCTTGATGTTCTCTACAAGATCGTCTGCCTGGCTTTCATTAACTGGCAGAAGCGTGTGCTGTGCAAGATTGCCTTCTGCATAGGCAGCAAAAGACAACTCATGGTTGCCAACATCTTCTAGTGCTTTGCCATAGGCAAAGCAGGTTTGGCTGCGTGCCTGGTCACTCAATTCGCTGCGTCGATCATAAATGGATGCCAGCATCGCCAGATGAGGGTCTTTGACGGTATAGGTTTTGAGCGACGAGAGGCTGAAATGCGTTGCGATGAAATCCGGACGTGCACGCAGAGCCATCTCAAAGCGGGAGCGAGCTTCACTATGCTTGCCCTGCTTACCCAAAAGTATGCCAAGCGCGTGTTGTGCTTCGGCAAAGCCCGGATTGGTAGTAACTGCTTGGGTGTAAGCCGCTATAGCGGCTTGTGTACCGCCTTGCTGTGCAAGTGATGCACCTTGATAATACCAGGCCAAATAATGTGTGGAATCGAGTTCAGTCGTTTGGCGATAGCAAGCAAGTGCTTGGTGGATATCATTGTTGTCGTCATACGCCAGTCCGAGTCGATAGTGCGCATCAGGATCATGGGGTGCTAACTCAATGGCGCGCCGTCCCGCCAGCACCGACTTTTCGGACTGCGCCATGCGCCGATAAATTTCTCCGATATCGCAGTGATACTGAGCAACTGCCGGCGCAATGGCAATGGCTGTCGTGACCTGCTGCGCTGCCTGTTGTAAGTCATCCGCAACAAAAGCCAGCAGACCTAGCGCATGCCAGGCGGCGTGGTCTTCCGGATTGGCTTGGATGCGTTCGTGGTAAATGCTTTCTTCATCGCTCGGTAGGGATGCATCCATCGTGCATTTCGCAGCCGGTGCGATGTGAAGTGGCACATCCCAGCGCTCGGCAGGATCAGTGATTTCGCGGAGGTCATCCACTGAAAAGGCAAATTCAGCGGGCTGACAGAGCATATTGACCGAAACTGTATCGGCAAAAATATTATCCGGGTTATTGGCATGATTGTTGGGATTGAATAGCGGAACCAAATGCCACCAAGCGCGATATCCCATGGCAAGCACTCTGGCGATTAGGGCAGCAGACTTTTCCGCACGATCATTTTCCAGGTAAAGGATTGGTCGGCAGCGCTGTATGGTGTTTTGCGCACCGGCTAGCACATCGATTTCCATTCCCTCAACATCGATCTTGATCAAGTGGCAACGTGATAACTTCAGGCTGTCGATGGTGGCAATCGCTACTTTTTCACCTGAGCCTGAGGCCAGCAAAGAGAGCCCGCCAAAATTGTTGATAACGCGAGGGTCCGCTATAGGCAGGGTCATTTCTCCTGCTTGCTCCCCCAGCCCCTGTTGGCGTGCATCGACATTCAGGCATTGATTCAGGGCAAGATTGGCGCATAAGGTCTGGAACACAATACGCTGTGGCTCGTAAGCAATAATCTGGCCGCTTTCGCCCACAAGGTTGGAAAGTAGCACCGTATGCGCGCCGATATTTGCACCGGCTTCAATGGCGACATCTCCTGGTTTCAGCAACTGGCGGAACAAGGCAGCTTCGCCCTCGCATAGTTCGCCATAAGTGATCAATGATTGGCCCACATAGCGATCATTGCGGTTGACGAGCATGGGCCCCAGATTCATCGGCACCAAAATGTTGAAGATATGGACAGGTAAGCGGGCGCGCTCTTGTTCAGTCGGGTTGAAGATGTTTTTTTCCATGGTTGTATGTGTCTTATAAGGAGTTGTCTTATTTTGGCTGATCATATAAAGAATTTTGACGATAATGGTACTGCGTTTATGGAAGACGCACTCGTATCAGTGCGTGAGATCTATACAGAATAACCCTACAGATTTCGTTGAGGTTTCCGTTATAGTCAACTAAGAGGAGGATGCACACATGCCCACCAGTTCAATTTCATCACCAGGTATTGCTTCAGGGCTCGATGTTAACGGCATCATCAGCAAGTTGATGGAGCTGGAACGTCAGCCGTTGAACAGACTGACGACCAAAGAAGCTAACTACAATGCCAAGCTGACAGCTTATGGCTCAATCAAGGGCGCCCTGTCCAGCCTGCAGGTTGCGGCAGCCTCTCTGGCAGCAACGACCACATTCAATAGCAAGTCGGTTGCCGTGTCCGACGCAACGGTGGTCACCGCCTCGGCTTCCAGTGCGGCAGCGGCGGGAAGTTATACCCTGAGCGTAACGCAACTGGCTAAGTTTCATACCCTGCGCAGCACCACAGACTATGCGGCCACGACGGATACGTTCAATACAGGCACCCTGGCCATCAGCATTGGGGGTGGTAGTGCTGTGAATGTCACTATCGATAGCAGCAACAACACGCTGGCAGGTATTCGCCAGGCGATCAATGATGCCCGTGCCGGTGTCACGGCAACCATTCTGAACGATGGCACCACCAACCGACTGGTATTAACATCCACTACCAGCGGCGCGGTGGGCGCCATTGCTGTGGCGGTAACGGATTCAGGTGGCGGTGGCACTAACGCACTTTCTGGCCTTGACTCTGCCAGCTTGTTGCAGACGCAGCCCGCCGATAACGCGCTGTTCAACATCAATGGGATTGACATCATCCGATCTTCCAACACGGTGACGGACGCGATCGAGGGGGTGACCTTCAAGCTAACCAAGGGCACGCTGGCCGCGCCGGGTACGGCAACACTGACAATAGACCGCAACACAGAAACCATTACGTCAGCCGTTGCCACTTTTGTCAAGGCTTACAACGACGCCGTAGGTCTGCTGAAGACCAATTCAAGTTTTAATGCAGCAACTAAAGTGGCTGCCATACTCAATGGCGATAATACGGTGCGCTCCCTTCAAGGGCAGTTGAGCGACCTTGTGAACACCGCTGTTACCGGCATTGCGGGTGGTATCAGCTCGTTATCAGGCATCGGGATCTCAGTACAAAAAGATGGTACGCTAGTGACCGATAGCACCAAACTGACCGCTGCGTTGGCAGACCCGACTAAAGATGTGACGGCCTTATTTACTCAGACTACGGTAGGTAATGAAGGTATTGCGGTGCGTTTTAGCGCCACACTGAGAATCAGCATCGGGTTCGACGGCCTGATCGCCGGCCGCACGGACGGCATCGCTGCCTCGATCAAGGAAATTATCAACAGTCGTGACGCGCTGAATCTGCGGTTGGAAAAAATCGAGACTCGCTATCGTGCTCAATTTACTGCGCTGGATACGATGATGGCCAATATGCAAAAGACCAGTCAATACTTGACGCAACAGTTCAAATCTTCGAGCAACTAATTTTCAGGAGACTCTTATGTCCTTCGCCGCCACTCATGCTGCGCAAACTTACGCCAAGGTTGGATTGGAAACCAGTGTGGCGACTGCCAGCCCCCACCAGTTGATTCTGATGCTGTTTGATGGTGCTTTGCTAGCCATGGCAAAGGCCAGTAGCGCCATGCAAAAAAAGCAGATTGCCGAAAAAGGACAAGCGATTTCTCAAGCGATTGACATTATTTCCAATGGGCTTGGCGCAAGCCTCAACTTTTCTGCAGGCGACGAGTTGGCTAACCGGCTGGCCGCACTTTACGACTATATGTGTACCCGCCTGCTGCATGCCAATTTGCACAATGATCAGGCAGCGTTAAATGAAGTGAGCCATTTGCTGGGTGAGATTAAATCGGCCTGGGCGGAGATTGCCGATGACCCGGCAGTGCTTGCACATCAAAAGAACAAAGCTGCTGCATAACACTTGCCATGTTGCCGGTGTCTGATCAATTCGTAATTTATGAGGAAATTCATACACTTTCCGGGCAGATGGTGAATGCAGCTCAAGCGAATGACTGGGACAGCCTGATCGCACTGGAAAGCCGTGTGACTACGCTGCGCGACAGGCTTATGAATGAGGAAGGTGCTGATTCCTTGGTCTTGAGTGTCGCTGAAAGTGCACAAAAATCAGCCATGATCCGCAAAATTCTCGAGAATGATGCCGAAATCCGTCGTCATGTTGAGCCGTGGATGGACAGTGTGCGCCAATTTCTGGGTAGTCAAAGTCAGCGCCGAAAAATGCAGCACGCGTATGCCGCGACCGATAGTCCATCTGAAAGCGGGGCAGCCGCAAGTGGCTCGTTTGGGTGAGCATTTCCTGAGCATCTGGCGTGGCGCTGAGGGAGCAAGGCAGAGTGTTGCGAGCGTTCGCATCTCTGCCTCAAGGAGTGACTTGCCATGGTAATGATTCCCACACCGGTGGGTGTTCAGGTTCGTAGTCAGACTGATGCGCCACTGAATCCGCTGCGCCCCGTGGCGGAAATTCCTTCTGATCTGCCTGATTTTCAGCCAGGGCAAGTGTTTCGCGCACGTATTCAGGAAGTTCTGCCAGAGAATACCTATAAGGCACTGGTTGCTGGAAGGTCGTTAACGCTTGCTTTGCCTGAAAGCGTCAAAGCGGGAGATACGCTAGAGTTGGTCGTGGTTGGCCGCACGCCAGGGTCGGTTGTGGCGAAAACGGTGACGCAACTGGCAGAGTCTGAGCGAGGAACGATTGCTGAACCTTTTCAACGCAGCACACTCTCTAACCTTGGTCAATTGCTGGCTTCGCTATTACCTCGCGAGGGTGAGGCTGCAGCACCCGCTACGTTCACACGGGGGCAGCCACTGTTGTCTCTGGCTGCGTTGAAGGCAGACGATTTGGCGCAGAGTTTGCCTGCGCGGTTGGCACAGGCGATCAGTACGA
>Ga0209066_10004528_pt1 | contig 15074 bp, 18 predicted proteins | sample All_14_2_FD_187198 | JGI IMG/M metagenome (GOLD analysis project Ga0209066, IMG submission 187198) | Freshwater microbial communities in response to fracking from Pennsylvania, USA - Allegheny Zone_MetaG_DW_15 (SPAdes) (version 2) ...
TCCCGCTTCACTGGCCACAACCCGCGGAGGCGTGCCGGGAAGGTAACAGGAAAGACCCAGGCCGGTCCCCGGTGCGATGACCGCAACCGGCTCGCCCGGGAGGGCACTGCCCTCGCCGACCGCGATGAGATCGTCGCTGCCCAGATGCGGCACCGCCCAACCCAGCGCCTCGAGGTCGTTCACCAGGCGCACCGACCGGAGATGCAGCGTCTGCCGAAGCCCCTCGGCATCGACGATCCAGCGGGCATTGGTGAGTTTGCAGCGGCCGCCCGAGACGGGACCGGCGGCGGCGATCACGGCACGCTCGACGACGGTGCCCGCGGCCTGCGTGTTGAGGAAATGATGCACGGCATCCTGCATGCTGGCATAGGCGCCGGTGCGCAGCGATTCGATCGGTCCCAGCGCGCCGTCCGCGAACAGGGCGAAGCGCGTGCGCGTGCCACCGACATCGGCGAGAAGGCAACTCATGGCGCGCGGCCGCGGCGCTGGGTGGCAATGGTCGATTTGTACCAGCGGGCCGAGGCTTTGGGGATTCGGCGCTGCGTCGGATAGTCGACACGCACGAGCCCGAAGCGGTTGGCATAGCCCGCCCCCCATTCGAAGTTGTCGAGCAGCGACCAGACGAAGTAGCCGCGCACGTCGGCGCCGTAGGTGACGGCCTCCTCGAGCGCGTCCAGGTAGTGCGCCAGATAGCCGATGCGCTCGACATCGTCGACCGCCCCCGTCGCATCGCCCGTCTCCTCCGCGCCGGCGCCGTTCTCCGTCACGTAGATCGGCAGGCGATAGCGGTCGCAGGCGTCGAGCAGCGTATCCCTGAAGGCGTCGGGGTCGATCTGCCAGCCGATCGGCGACCGGGGGGCGTTCGCGGGCGCATCGCTCCAGGAGAAGCCCAGGCGGGATGCGGCGTCGGCCCGCGCGTAGATCGGCGAATAGTGGTTGATGCCCAGCCAGTCGATGGGGCGCCGGATCCGGTCCATGTCGCCCGCCTGGACGAACGGAGCGACCCGTTCCACGAGCGCCGCGGGATAGGCGCCGAGAATCTGCGGGTCCGCAAAGGCGCGGTTCCAGTAGTCGTCCAGCAGGGCGGCCGCCGCACGGTCGGCAGGCGTCGGATCGACCGGCCGCGCCGGCTGCATGTTGCAGATGGTTCCGAGCGACGCGCCCGGAAGATAGGCCCGCAGCACGTCGATCGCCGCGCCGTGCGCCAGGTTGACGTGATGGATCGCGGCGTGATGCTGCGCGGCATCGTCGACCGCCGGCGGATGCCAACGGAAGGCGTAGCCGAACAGCGTGAAGACGCCCGGCTCGTTGAAGGTCGCAAACCGCTTCACGCGGTCGCCCAGCCGGCTTGCCACCAGGCGGGCATAGTCGGCGAACCAGCCGACGCTGTCGCGATGCGCCCAGCCGCCGCGATCCTGCAGGGCCTGCGGCAGATCCCAGTGGTAGAGGCAGACCCAGGGTTCGATCCCGGCCGCGAGCAACCCGTCCACCAGCCGGTCGTAAAAGGCGATCCCGCGCTCGTTCACCGCCCCCTGTCCTTCCGGCAGTACGCGCGGCCAGGCGATCGAGAAGCGATAGGCGCCGACGCCGATGTCGCGCATCAGCGCGATGTCCTTGGCGTAACGATGATAGTGATCGCAGGCGACGTCACCGGTGTCGCCGTTGGCGATCCGTCCGGGTTCGTGGGAAAAGCCGTCCCAGATACTGGGGCCTCGCCCGTCGTCGCGTGCCGCGCCCTCGATCTGATACGACGATGTCGAAACGCCCCAGAGGAAATCGGGACGCAGCAGGCGGCGCGTCGGCGACGCAGGCACCGACCCGCCGGAGATGCCGGTAGGAGAACTGACCATCGAGGCAACTCCGCATTACGGTGTGAGGGCGATCTTCAGAACCCCGTCCCGCTGATGTGCGAAAAGGTCGTAGGCCTGCTCGATGTCGGCCAACTTGTACCGATGTGTCACCAGGGCACCGAGGTCGGCCCGCCCGGAAGCGATGACCTCCATCAGCCGCCGCATGCGCTCCTTGCCGCCCGGGCACAGCGACGTGACGATCTTGTTGTCGCCGAGGCCCGCCGTGAAGGCATCGAGGGGGATGCGGAGATCGGACGAATAGACGCCGAGGCTCGACAGCGTTCCGCCCGGGCGCAGCACGCGCAGCGCGCTCTCGAAGGTCTGCTGCGTCCCCAGCGCCTCGATCGCGACGTCTACGCCACGACCTCCGGTGAGTTCGCGGATCGCCGCCACGGGATCGGCCTTCTTGAAATCGACGACATGGTCGACGCCCAGCTTCCGCGCCACTTCCATCCGGGCCGGGACCGTATCGACGCCGATCACCGTGGTGGCTCCCATCAAACGCGCACCCAGCGCGGCGCAGAGCCCGATCGGCCCCAGCGCGAAGACCGCCACGATGTCGCCGATGCGCACACTGCCGCCCTCGGCGCCCGCGAAGCCGGTCGACATGATGTCGGGGCACATCAGGACCTGCTCGTCGGTGAGGTTCGACGGAACCGGGGCGAGATTCGTCATCGCATCGGGCACGAGCACGAACTCGGCCTGGCAGCCGTCGATCGTGTTGCCGAAGCGCCAGCCGCCCGCCGGCTTGAAGCCGTGGCGTGTGCCGGGCCCGTCCTGCGAATGCGCGCCGCAGAGGCAGGCATAGCTGTGACCGCTGGGCGTGATGGCGCCGGCCACCACGCGCTGGCCTTCCTTGTAGCCTTTGACCTCGGAGCCGAGCTTCTCGATGATGCCGACCGGCTCGTGGCCGACGATCAGGCCCTTGGCGACGGGGTACTCGCCGCGAAGGATGTGCACGTCGGTGCCGCAGATCGTCGTGGTGCTGATCCGCACCAGCGCGTCGAGGGGGCCGACATCGGGCACCGGTCGCGACTCGAGGACGATCCGGCCCGGCTCGGCAAAGACTGCCGCCATCATCTTTGGCATGGGTTCCTCCGTTGTTGGCCGCTACGCTAGGCGCGCCGGAACGTCGGGGAATTGATATGCCTCAAGCTTCCGCGTGAAACACGACCTCCATCGTCTGGGCGACGCTCTCGGGATTGACACTGATCGAATCGATGCCGAGCCGGGTCAGGAACCGCGCGACGTCCGGATAGTTGGCGGGCGCTTCGCCGCAGATCCCGACATGACGCCCGTTGCGGTGGGCGCCCTCGATCGCCAGCCGCAGCATTTCCAGCACGCCGGGATCGCGCTCGTCGAACTCGAACGAAACCATGTCCGAATCGCGGTCGACGCCCAGGACGAGCTGCGTGAGATCGTTCGAGCCGATCGAGAATCCGTCGAACAGCCGGGCGAACGCATCGATCTGGATGACGTTGTTGGGGATCTCGCACATCACGTAGACTTCGAGCCCGTTCTCGCCGCGCTTCAGCCCGTTCTTCTCGAGCGCGGCGATGACCTGCGCGGCTTCCTCGACCCGGCGGCAGAACGGCACCATGATGCGCACGTTCTCGAGGCCCATGTCGTCGCGAACCCGACGCAGCGCAGCGCATTCGAGCGCAAAGCCGTCGGCATACGCCGGGTGCGTGTACCGGCTGGCGCCGCGAAACCCGAGCATCGGGTTTTCCTCGCGCGGCTCGAAACCGCGGCCACCCAGCAGCTTGGCATACTCGTTCGTCTTGAAGTCCGACAGCCGCACGATGACCGGCTTCGGATGGAAGGCGGCGGCGATCGTGCCGATCCCTTCCGACAGGCGCTCGATGAAGAAGTCCCTGGGATCGTCGAAGTGTCGCGTCAGCCGCGCGATCTGCGCGCGTTCCGTTGGATCGGTCACCTTCTCCGGCTGCGCCAGCGCCATCGGATGAACGCCGATATGCTGGTTGACGATGAACTCCATGCGGGCGAGCCCGACACCTTCGTTCGGTCGCATGGCGGTCCGGAAGGCCAGGTCGGGATTTCCCAGGTTCACCATGATGGGTGTGCGCGGTCGGGCCAGGTCCGCTGCGTCCTTCGTGACGATCTCGATCGGCTGGTCGCCTGGATAGACGCGACCGGTCTCGCCCTCGGCGCAGGAGACCGTCACCCGCGCCCCCCTTGCGAGGACGGTCGTCGCATTGGCGGCGCCCACGATCGCCGGAATGCCGTGCTCACGCGCCACGATGGCGGCATGACAGGTTCTGCCGCCGCGATCCGTCACGATCGCCGCCGCCCGCTTCATCGCCGGTTCCCAATCGGGGCTGGTCGAACTCGCCACCAGGACGGCGCCCGGCGGAAAGCCCGGCAGGTCCGCGGCGCTCGACACCGGATAGACGGCGCCGCTGGCGGCTCGCTCGCCCACCGCACGGCCCTCCACCAGCGGTGCGCTCTTGCTGCGCACCCGGTAGGTCTCGATGACGGAGGCCTGGCGCCTCGACACCACGGTCTCGGGCCGCGCCTGGACGATGAAGAGATCGCCATCGGGGCCGTCCTTCGCCCATTCGATGTCCATGGCGCGCGGCTCGCCGGCCAGCCACGAGTAGTGCGCCTCGATCCGCAGCGCCGAGTCGGTGAGTTCGAGAACCTCGGCGTCGCTGATGCAGAATCGGTCGCGCTGGTCGGCCGGCGTCTCGACATAGAGCGTCGTGCCGGCAGCAGCCTCCTTCCCGTAGATCAATTCCTGCTGCTTGCGGCCCAGGGACCGCCGCAGCACGCAGCGCTTGCCGGCCCGGAACGTTGGCTTGTGGACGTGAAATTCGTCGGGATCGACCTTTCCCTGGACGATGCTCTCGCCCAATCCCCAGACGCCGGTCACCAGCACGACGTCGCGAAAGCCGCTCTCGGTATCCAGCGTGAAGGCCACGCCGCTCGCCGCCAGGTCCGAGCGCACCATCTTCATGATGCCCACGGAGAGCCCCACCTTCATGTGATCGAAGCCGTTGGCGTTGCGGTAGACGATCGCCCGGTCGGTGAAGGCCGACGCGAAGCACTTGCGGCAGGCTTCCTCGAGCTGGGTGATCCCCTGGACGTTGAGGAAGCTCTCATGTTGGCCCGCGAAGCTCGCAGTGGGCAGATCCTCGGCCGTGGCGGAGCTGCGGACGGCAACCGCGACCCGTGCCCCATACAGGGCTTCGAGTTTCCGGTAGTTCTCCACCAGCATCGTTCGGATCCGGTCCGTACCGGTCGCGGCATAGACGATCGCTCGGGCTTCGGCGGCCGCCCTCGCCAGGCGGCCGACGTCGTCGGCGCCGACACCCTCGAGCATGGCCGCCAGCTTCGGCCAGGCCCCGGCTGCCGTCAGGGCCTCGCGATAGACGTCCGCGGTCAATGCAAAGCCGTCCGGCACCCTCACACCCTGGCCGCCGAGGGCCGAAACCATCTCTCCCAGCGAGGCGTTCTTGCCGCCGACCGAGGCCAGGTCGGTGGCACGGATGTCGCGGAACCAGCGAACGTCCACGGTCGTCTTGTCGGTCATGGCCCCCCCCTCTGCACGGACCGGCACCAGCCGGATGTGATCCCTCGCCTCGCGCAAGCCCGTCACGCCTGCGGACGCCGCCCGGCCGCGGTCTCGCTCGACAAGACGGCCCGCATCAGATCGGCGCGGCTGACGATACCCACCGGAATGCCGTCTCGAACGATCGGGATGCGTTTCACCTTGTACCGGCGCAGGCGCTCGACGAGCCCTTCCAGCGGCGTGTCCTCGCTCGCGGTCACCACTTCCCCGGTCATGATGTCGCCGACCCGCAAACCGCGGCCGGACATGGACTCTCGCCCGGTCGCGGCGTCGCTTCGCAGGAGGCATTGCAACCAGCTCTTGCCGGGGGCCGCATCGATCTCGGCGCGCCGGACGAGATCCGCCTCGCTGATGATCCCGAGAATTTCACCCGCCTCGTTCACGACCAGGAGAGCGCCGACGTCGGCGCCCAGCATGCGTTCGGCGGCATCGAACAGGGAGTCCGTCGGCCGGGCACAAACGACCTTCCCGGTCATGATGTCTCTTGCCAGCATGGCCCGCTCCCGCCTCAGGAGGATGCGAAGCATTCTAGGCAGGCGCCGCAGGGCCTCCTTGACTTGCGTCAAGTCGAAGCCATGCCCGGGTTTTCAGTTCGATCGACCGAGCCAGATCGCGATGCTCCAGTACAGGCTGCCGAGGGCCAGCGCGAACCAGCCCGTGAGCCAGACCAGCACCTGCATCTCCGGGTCCGGCCAGAAGGCCAATGCCAGCCCGAACAGGATGGCCCCCGCGCCGTCCGCTGCCAGGACCCAGCCGCGATCGACGGTCCCGCTCAATTCGCGGGCCGCCCAGAGCTGTAGCGCGCCGGTCGTGACCGCCCAGATGCCAATGATGCCCGCCAGATGTGCGACCACCAGGTCGAGCGCGAACAGGGCGCCCCCGGCGCACGCCAGTCCTGCCAGTCCGATCAATCCCAGCCAGATCTGTGCGCCGCTGCGTCTCGCCAGCGTCGCGCCCGTCAGGGCCAGCGTGCCGTCCACGAGGGAATAGCCGCCCCACAGCACCGCGAGACCGGCGTCGGTGAGCTTCGGCCAGAAGAACACGAGGAAGGCGAACAGGAGCACGGCAGCCCCGCGCAGCAACAGGAGCGTGCGATGGTCGGACACCGCGCCCGACAGCGGATCCGCCGTTAATGCCTTTTCGACCATCGTTCACCCTAGTGAGCGAAAGGGAGGCCGCGCCGTGATCCAGATCAAGGCCTCACCTTCTTGATCTGGGACAAGGAACATGGACGTCCGGAAGGATCAACTCCGTGTGCGGCGTCGAAAGCAAGGAAGGACCGGCAGGATGGGTTCGGGACGCGCATTGATCACCCTCTGGGCGGTTGGCAGTGCGATCGGGTGGGTCGGCTGGATGCTGCTGCTCAACCAGTCGTGCATCCGCCAGGCCGACGGTCGGCTGTGGTGTCAGGAGGACGGTGCGTGGCTCCCCTTCCTGCGCGGGTCGTCGCGAGATCCCTTCGAACTCGCGCTGATGGGGCTGGTGCCCTCGGTGTTGATCCTCATCGTCGGCATCGCCCTGTTCCGGGTGATGCGCCGCTCATAGTCAGCTCATGGAGAAGCCGATGAAAAGCCTGATTGCCCTGCTCATCCTTCTGCCGCTCCCCGCCCTGGCGCAGGGTCCGGGCTACGGGGCCGCTCTGGCCGAACGCTGGTGCATGGCCTGTCACATCGTCGAGCCCGCGCCCAGGACCGCGAGTGCGAACGGCATCCCGAGCTTTTCCGCCATCGCCGCCAAGCCGACGACCAATGCCGAGCAGCTCAAGGCCTACCTGTCGACCGGCCACACGCGCATGCCCGATTTCTCCCTCAGCAACCGGGAGCGTCAGGCGCTGGTCGACTACATCCTGAGCCTTCGCTAGCCCAGGAGCTGGGTCGTCTGCTGCGCCTCGGGCGTCGCACCGCACACGGTCACGCTGGTGATGAGCTGGCCGAGACGGTTGGCCTCCGCCGAATAGTCCTCGACGGCCCGGACGGTCCACGCCCCCTGGGCCTGCCAGACGGTCGCGGCGTCGCGCGCCGACAGCAGCGTGAGATAGGTCGAGACATTGTCCTTGAAGCGCCGCTCGGCGAATTTCGAGAGTTCGCTCTGCCAGGCCGCACCGACGGCGGCCCATTCCTCGAAGCAATCCGCATAGCCCGAAAGCGCTGCGTTCACCATGTTGCCTGCCGGCAGTGACTCCACGCTCGGCACCTTGTCCGCATGCATGTCGTTCATCTCACCCTCCACTTCCTCGAGATATTCTAGGCGCGCAGGGCGGTGAGGCCGTTGATCTGTATCAACCTGGCCGGAGCTTGATGCAGATCAACGCGCCCGCGCCTTCCGGCCCTAGGCTCGCGGATGCGGAGAAACCCCTTTCCGCCTCCCAGGAGAAAAGCGATGAACAAGTATGCTGCGGCCCTCACGGCGGCGCTGTCCGTATTTTCCTTTGGTCTTGCGGCGCAGGCGCAAACGTCGCCCAAGGGTGTGAACGTCGGCTCCCTCACCTGCACGGTTGCCGGTGGCGTCGGGTTCGTCTTCGGCTCCTCGAAGGATCTCGACTGCATCCTCGCCAAGACCGACGGCACGGCCGAACACTACACCGGCACCATCAAGAAGTACGGCGTCGACCTCGGCTTCACCAAGCAGGGACACGTCGTGTGGCTGGTCTTCGCGCCCGGCCAGGTCGCCAAGGGTGCATTGGCCGGCGACTATGTCGGCCCGACGGCCAGCGCTTCGGCCGGGGTGGGCGCGGGCGCCAACGTCCTGATCGGCGGCGGCAACAAGCAGGTCAGCCTGCAGCCGGTCAGCGTCGAGGGCAATGTCGGCCTCAACGTCGCCGGCGGATTGGCCGAGGTCACGCTCAAGCCGGCCAAGTAGCAGCCGGACGAACACGATGCAGGATGCGGCCCCGACCGGGTCGCATCCTTCATCCTTTGCACGATGCTATCGGCCGCAGTTGCCCAGCGCGCGGCGCAATTGCTGCAGCAGCCGATGACGCGCAGCATCGTCGGGAGCAGCCTGCAGTGCCCCCCGGATATCGAGCAGCATCTGCGCATAGTCGTTGTGCCAGTCGCGACGCGCATTGGCCACTTCGGGCGCAAGACGGGGCACGCCGTTCGCATCGGGGACCGCCAGCCATCGGCCGTCGCGATGAACCAGCGAAAACGTCTCGTCGAGGGTCGGTGCGACGATGCGGGCCGGCTCGACACCCGCAGCGGCGAGCGCCGCGGAAAGACCGTCGATGCCTTCCGGTTCACCATGGACGAGCAGGAGGGAGCCGAGGTCCGCCAGCATCGGCCGGCACCAGCCGACCAGCTCCTCGCGATCGGCATGGCCGGTATAGGAATCGATCGAGCGTATCCGTGCCCGGACCCCGATCTCCTCGCCATGGATGCGAACCTGGGGGGCGCCGCCGCGGATCAACGCCCCCAGGGTTCCGGGCGCCTGGTATCCGACGAAGAGGATCGTCGAGTCCGAGCGCCAGAGATTGTCCTTGAGATGATGCTTCACCCGTCCGGCGTCGCACATGCCCGACCCGGCCAGGATGATCGCACCGCCATGGATACGCCCGATCGCCCGGCTCTGGTCCACGGTCTCGCTCAACCGAAACTCGCCGCCGCTGAACGCATGGCCGCCCTCGGACCGGCTGAGCGCGGCGCGATGGGCGCGGAACACCTCGGTGGTCCGCCCCGCCAGCGGCGAGTCGAGAAACACCTGCGCGCCTGTGAGTTTGCCGGCCCGCTTCAGTTCCGCGATGTCTTCCAGGATCTCCTGCGTCCGCTCGACCGCGAAGACCGGCACGACGACGTTGCCGCCAGCTGCCAGGGCGACCTCCAGCTCGCGGCCCAGGAGGGTCCTGCGACCCGCTTCCGACATCGGCTCGCGCGAGCGACTGCCGTAGGTGGACTCGACCAGCGCCACATCGGCGCGTCCGGGCCGCGCAGGATCGGGTTGAAGCGCCTTGTCGAGCGGGCCGACGTCGCCCGAGAAGACGAGCCGCACGGGCCTCGGTGCGGCGTCGACCTCCATTTCGAGGAAGGCACTGCCGAGAATGTGCCCGGCATTGCGCAGGCGCGTCCGCACGCCCGGCAGCGGCTCGAACCAGCGATCGTAGGGTTGGGCCTCGATGAAGGAAAGCGAGGCCTCGGCGTCGGCGCGCGTGTAGATCGGCACGACCGCAGGCTCGGCCCTGCGCGCGTTGCGGCGATTCAGGCGTTCGACGTCGTATTCCTGGATGGCGCCGGCATCGGGCAGCAGCCAGCGCAGCAGGTCGCGGGTGGCCTCCGTCGCGAAGGCCCGGCCCTGAAATCCGCCCAGGGTGAGCTTGGGGAACAGGCCCGTGTGATCGATATGGGCATGGGTGAACAGCACCGCGTCGATCTCCGCCGGCGCGAACGGAAAGGCCCGGTAGTTCAGGACCCGCAGGGACTTCGGCCCCTGGAACATGCCGCAATCGACCAGCAGGCTGCCGCGCGGCGTCACCAGCCGGTGGCAGGAGCCCGTGACGGTACCGGCGGCACCATGGACATGGAGCTGGAGGGTCATGCGCGTCGCCCGATGGTCATGCCGTCCCCGCCGGCGGCCAGCTGGGTGGCAAAGCGGAAGTCGGCTTCGAAGGCGGCATGGATCCGATAGAGCGGCTCGCCCCGCTGCACGGGATCGCCGATCCGCTTGAACAGGTCCACCCCCGCCCCCTTGTCCATCGGCGCACCGGCGAGGCGGGCTATCCGCGCCAGCCGCAGACAGTCGATGGCCGTCACGACGCCATCCTGGGTGGCAGGCACGTCTTGGGTCAGCGCGCCGAGGCTGGTCGGCTGCGGCGGGGCTCCCTGCGCCGCCATCAGCCGCCGCATCTTCGCCAGCGCGGCACCACTGTGCAGCAGCTCACGGGCCCGCACGATCCCCTGGCCGCCGCGCAAGGCGGGATCGAACTCGAGCACGTGGCCGGCCAGCAGCACGGCCCTCTCCTCCAGGTCGCGCGGCGCGTCGGGATGCCGTTCGAGTACCTGCATCACGTCGCGCGCTTCCAGCCACGGACCGATGCCGCGCCCGATCGGCTGGCTGCCGTCGGTTGCCAGGACGTCGATGCTGATGCCCACCTGGTCGGCCACGTACTCGAACAGCTTTCGCAGCCGCAGGAAGCGCTCGCGGTCGCGCAGCTTCGCCGTGGGCCCGACCGGCAGATCGAGCACGAGATGCGTCGAGCCGGCCGCCAGCTTCTTCGACAGGATCGAGGCGACCATCTGTTCGGGCGTGTCGATCGCCAGCGGCCGCTCGACGGAGATCAACACATCGTCCGCCGGGGACAGGTTGGCGTGACCACCCCAGACGAGGCAGCCGTTCTCCGCCGCCACGATCTCGTGCATCTCGTCCGAGCCGACATCGACCCGCGCCAGCACTTCCATCGTATCGGCGGTGCCGGCCGGCGAGGTGATCGCGCGCGACGAGGTCTTGGGAATGGTGAGACCATGCGCGGCCACGATCGGCACGACGATCATCGAGGTCCGGTTGCCGGGAATGCCGCCGATGCAGTGCTTGTCGACCACCATGTCGCTGCCCCACGACAGCCGGCCTCCGACCGCCGCCATGGCGCGGGTCATCGACAGGACTTCCGGCGCCGTCGTGAAGCGCGCGCCGGCGATCAGGAAGGCGGCAATCTCCATCTTGGAATAGCGATGCGCGGCGAGGTCGCGCGCGATCTCCTGGTAGGCGGCCGGATCCAGTTCGGCGCCGTCGATCTTGGCCCGGACATGATCGAGGCTGGGCGGCGGTCCCGCCTGCGCGATCTCCACCAGCGTCCCCGGCGGCAGCCCGAGCTGACGGTAGGCGAGTCCTGACAGGCCGAGTTCGTCCCGCGCCATGATCTGCTCGTCGTCGACGATGTTCAGCGTGGCGACGATGCGACGACCGGCGCCCCGGATCTCGATTCGGGCGAGCGCCACGAACTCCTGCGCGCGATAATGTTCGCAGCGACGGGCGAGATACGCGACCGTCTCCTGGCAAGCGTCGATCCCGAGCTTCCGGACCTTGAGCATGAAACCTAGCGACGGCGCAGGAGCACGATCAGCGCCGCAACGAGTCCCGCCACGAGGTAGAGGCAGCCGACGATCAGGGGCGCATACACGTCACCCAGCGACGCGGCGATCGCGCGATAGGCCGACAGGGTCAGGAAGGCCAGGCTGACGGCCAGCAGCAGGCCGACCACGATGCAGGCGGCCACGGTCGCCGCGAGGCGCCGCCCGGAGGCGACGAGGACTCCGGTGCCCACCGCCGCGACCGACTTCGCCAGAGCGACCAGCAGGGCTCCGGTCTCCGATGCGGCGCTCATTTGCGCCGCATGAGGAGTGCCAGAACGAATCCTGCGGCAGTGGCGAGACCGAGGGCGGCCAGCGGCTTGCGGCGGACGATGTCGGCGAGGCCCTCCTGGCCCGCGTCCACCGCCTTCGCCGCGCCCTTGGCCTTGTCGACCAGTTCGTCCGCCAGCAGCGCCGACCGCGCGAGCAGTTCCCGCGCCGCTTCGGCGGCCGCCGCGGCGGCCTCGGTTCCTTCGCTCTGGGCCGCACGGGCAATCGCCGCGGCCGCCTGATCGAGATGGTCGCGCAACTCGGCCGCCTCCGTCCCGAGGTAGCCGAACCTGTCCCTGGAAGCGCATTTGGTCATGAGATTTCCCCTCCGTGGGAAAGATCGTCGTCAGAGGCCGCTTCCGCTTTGACCTGAATCAAAGCGCATCATAAGTGCGGAGACATACTGGTATCGTGCGCACGTTTGTCTTCCGCTGCCCGACCACGGGCTACAATGTCCAGGGCCGCTACGAAGATGCCACCGGCCCCCTGCCCGCCTTCGTGGGACAGCATTGTCTCGCCTGCAACGGGCTGCATGTCGTCGACCCGCGGACCGGCAAGGGAATGAGCGAACTGCGCGCCGCCGCCGTGCGCCGCGGGCCGGTCGATCCGACATCGTCGGACGATTGACCTGAATCAACGCAGCGCTGCCACGGCCGCTCCACCATGTCCACATAGCCATCGGGAGAAACCATGACCCACAGTCACGCCATCGTCTGGATGGACAGCAAGGAAGCCCACGTGTTCCGCTTCAACGCCGACGATGTCGAGCGCGAGAACATCAAGGCCCACAGCCCGTTTCGAAAGGTTCATCACAAGGCCGGCGTCATCGGCGCGGGTCATGCCGCGCTCGACCTGAGCTTCCTCGATCACATCGTCGACGCCCTGCGCGGCACCCAGGAATGGCTTCTGGTGGGTCCGGCACAGGCCAAGCAGGAGCTGGTCCGCCATCTCGACAAGCACCTGCCACACGTCAAGAAGATGCTGGTGGGCGTCGAGGCGATGGACCATCCGACCGATGGCGAGTTGCTGGCCTATGCAAGACGCTCGTTCAAGGCGATCGACCGGCTGCGGCCCAACGCTCCGACCGCGGCCGTCTCCCACTGAACTTCCCGGAAGCGCGGAGATTTTCGATGACCGATATACCGATCTACTTCCTGCTGTTCGCCTGTGCCTCCTTCATGCTGCTGGGCATCTCGGTGGCTTCGGCGACCGCGCAGTATCTGCGGTCGCAGGAGGCCCAGGCCGTGACGGTCGCAGCAAAGCAGCCCGGCCGTCGCTGACGGCGGGCTGCAGGGCAGACGGGACGGTTGGCCGGTATCCGGCGAATCGCGGGCGCAGGCTCGCTCCCGCGATTCCCGGCCGCGCGGGTCAGGCGTCGAGCTGCCGTAGCGCGGCGAGGTTGCAGAGATCGACCGAGCGGCTGCCGGCCTGCAGGCGGATCAGGCCCTGGCGCGCGAACTGGGTCAGGGTGCGCGACACCGTCTCGATGGTGAGGCCGAGATGGTCGGCGATGTCGGAGCGCTGCATCGGCAGTTCGAGATGCTCGTCGTCGCTGGAGATGCGCTTGGCCATGTCGAGCAGGAAGGTGGCGATCTTTTCCTGGGCGGTCTTGCGTCCGAGCAGGAGCATGTGGTCCTGCGCACGGCCGAGGCACTTCATCATCGACGCGAGCACCTGGTTGGCGAAGGCCGGATCGGCCTCGGTCAGCTCGGCGAGGCGCGAGCGGCGGAAGGCCACGAGCGTCGCATCGCCCAGCGCTTCGGCGGTGAACCGGTACTCGGGCCCGGCTTCCAGGCCGAAAATGTCGCCGGGCAGGTGGAAGGCATCGATCTGCCGGCGACCGTCGCTCAGCAGCTTGCAGGTCCGGATCGACCCGGAAACCACCTTGTAGAAATAGTCTGCCGGATCGCCCTCGGCGAACAGCTCCTCGCCCTTGGCCAGCATGCGCGGCTGGCCGGCGGTCGGGCTGCCAGCGGGCTGCATGTTGGCGGCTCCCCGAAGGGCGACGGCAGCAGGAACACGGGCAGAAATCGCTGAGTTCGTATGCATGGCTGGCTCCCGACTGGGTGTCTGTGACGGACACAGGGATAGGGCCCGGGGAGCCGGCCGACCATTTGGGTCTTGAACTAAGGGATTCTACGTAGGCTGCCGGTCGCCCGCCGGCGTCGCCAGGCCTTCCAGGACACCCGCGAACAGCCGGTACTTGACCCCGACCACCGCGAGCTCGCGGGCCCAGTTCACGATGTCGCCCCACGGGTCGTTGAGCTTTCCCAGCCCCGCCACCACGGCCACGACGGTGCCGACCTCGATCTTGCCCTGCAGCACCTGCCAGCCCCCGAAGCAGAGGGCCGAGGCGACGGCCAGGTGATGCATCATGTTCATCAGCAGGTTCATCGTGAACTTGATCCGGTAGATGCCCATGTTCAGCGTGAACACGCGCTCGATCGGATCCTGCGTCCAGCCCCAGCCGATCCGGCCGCTGACCGGCGCGCGGCCGGCGATGCGGCTCACCAGCCCGCCGCTGATGCCGCGCTTCACGAGGATGCGCGACTGGGCGCGACGGTTGATGGCCCGCTGCAGCAGGGGCACGAAGAAGACCTGCGGCAGGAAGAAGGCGAGCCCGAGCAGCGCCATGCGCCAGTCGAGATAGAGCATGTAGACGATGACGCTGGTCAGGACGCCGCCCTGCAGCAACGGCTCGGACAGGCTGACGCCGGTGAAGCCGCCGATCGGTTCGGCCTCCTCCAGCACCATCGAGATCTCGACGCCGGCTTCCTCGCCGCTCACGTCCCGGGCGGCGCGATCGGCGTAGTCTGCGACCAGGCTGCGCAGCCGGCGAACCGAATCCTCGGCGACCCAGCCGCGATAGACGTTGAGGCAGAGTTTCAGACTCTGCTCGGAGAGCACCACGCCGACATAGGCGGCAGCCAGCCACAGCACCGTCTCGAACGCACCGCGATCCACCAGCACGTTGATCACCCGCCGCTGCAGTTCCAGCGGCGCCGCGCTCAGCAGGAAGACGAGGACCGACAGGACGGCGAGCGCCGCCTGGTGGCGCCCCGACGAACGGAGCACGAAACCGAGGATGGTCGCCGGCATCGATGCATGACCGTCACGGCCGGGCATCGAGGACGGGCCTGATACTGGCGGCCAGGTCCGACAGCGGCTTCTCCAGCACGTCCTCGACCCCCAGGCTCGAGGCGCGGGCGCGGAGCGAGCGGGTCACCCGGCCGCTGATCAGGAAAATCGGCAGGGTGACGCCGCGCTTCCGGAGCCGCTCGACGAGTTCGAGCCCGTCGATCTCGG
>Ga0209066_10004531_pt1 | contig 15072 bp, 15 predicted proteins | sample All_14_2_FD_187198 | JGI IMG/M metagenome (GOLD analysis project Ga0209066, IMG submission 187198) | Freshwater microbial communities in response to fracking from Pennsylvania, USA - Allegheny Zone_MetaG_DW_15 (SPAdes) (version 2) ...
AGCTGGGCAAGAGCGAGGATTTCAAGGAAGGCGTTGCGGCCTTCCTCGCCAAGCGCAAGCCCGCCTTCAAGGGCAAGTAATCAAGAAAACGACGGGAGAGACGACCATGACGACGCCGTTCAAGGAGATCGCCTCGGGCCTCAAGTTTCCCGAGGGGCCGATGGCCATGCCCGATGGCTCCGTCATCCTGGTCGAGATCGCGCGCGAGACGCTCACGCGGGTCACGCCCGACGGCAGGCAGCATATCATTGCCAAGCTGGGCGGCGGTCCCAACGGCGCGGCGATGGGGCCCGGCGGCAAGATCTTCGTGACCAACAATGGCGGCTTCAACTGGATCGAGCGGCCCGGCGGCCGGCTGTTCCCCGGAACCGCGCCCGCCTCGTACAAGGGCGGCTCGATCCAGGTGGTCGATCCGGAGACGGGAAAGTTCGAGACGCTCTACGACAGCTGCGACGGCCGCAAATTGAATGGTCCCAACGATCTCGTGTTCGACGATGCCGGCGGCTTCTGGTTCACCGACCTCGGCAAGACGCGCGAGTACGACCACGATCGCGGCGCCGTCTACTACGCCAGGGCCGACGGCTCGAAGATCGAGCAGAAGGTCTTCCCGCTGGAGCGGCCCAACGGTTGCGGCCTGTCGCCGGACGGTAGGACGCTCTACGTCGTGGAGACCCCGACCGCGCGCCTTTGGGCCTTCGAGCTGTCTTCGCCCGGTGAGATCAAGGACGCCAACGGCCCCTATCGCGGCGAGAAGGGCCGGGTGGTGGCGGGCCTCGGCGGTTACCAGATGTTCGACTCGCTGGCCGTCGATTCCGCCGGTCACGTCTGCGTCGCGACCCTGATCACCGGCGCCGTCTCCGATATCTCGCCCGACGGTCAGTCGGTGAAGCAATACACATTGCCGGACCCGATGGTCACCAACGTCTGCTTCGGCGGACCGGACCTGCGCACCGCCTATGCCACCCTCTCGATGACCGGCAAGCTGGTCAGCTTCGAGTGGCCGCGTCCCGGCCTGAAGCTCGAATATCTGAACAAGTAGTTCGCCGGGGCGCGCCACTCCCGTGACGCGTCCCCGCATCGACTATCCCTTGGTCTGTCCCCGCACCTCGCGGCTGGCGACGACCTTGCCCGACGCATAGGCCTCGTGGTTGGCGTCGACGTCGGACAGCTTGTAGCGGTAGTTCACCATCATCCCGTAGGATTGCTTGAAGCCGTTGGCGCTGGTGTCGCCGAGCCAGTTCAGCCGCTCGACCACGGCGCCGTTGCCGAGGTGGAAGTGCGCCACCCGATCGAGCGCGCGGCCCTTGTCGGTGGCGGTGAGGTAGACGGCGGCGAGGCGCGTCAGGATCGGGCGCAGCGCCTTGTCGATGGCGGGGACCTCCCACCAGTTGGGCCGCGCCAGCAGCTTGAGGACGGCCGCGGCGCCATGGGCATCGTCGATGACCGGTCCCAGCGAAGCGATCTCGCTCGGGGTCAGCGCGCCGTCGCCCTCGGTCTTGAACCGGTGCTCGACATGCTGGCGCAGGCCGGGAATCGGCGACAGGGTGGCGAAATCCTTGATGTTGGGCAGGTCGCGCGAGAGCTGCCCCGCGACGCGCTTGATCAGGAAGTTGCCGAAGCTGATGCCGGCCAGGCCCTGCTGGCAGTTCGAGATCGAGTAGAAGATCGCGGTGTTGGCCCGCTTGGGGTCGTGGGTCTCGTCGCGCGCGTCGAGCAGGCGCTGCACGTTGCCCGCCATGCCGTCGACCAGCGCCACCTCGACGAAGATCAGCGGCTCGTCGGGCATGCGCGGATGGAAGAAGGCGAAGCAGCGCCGGTCCGAATCGAGACGGTTCTTGATGTCACGCCAGGAGCGGATCGCGTGGACCGCCTCGTAGGTCACCAGTTTTTCCAGCAGCGAGGCGGGCGAGCCCCAGTCGATGCGCACCAGGTCGAGGAAGGCGACATCGAACCAGGCCCCCAGCAGCGAGCGCAAATCCTCGCTCAATGCCTTGGCAGCGGGTTCGCTGCGGCCCAGCGCCAGCAGTTCGGCGCGCAGGTCGACCACGAATTTGACGCCCTGCGGCAGGCCGACGAACTCGCGCAGCAGCCGCACCGCCGGCGGCTCCAGTTCGCGGCGCAGGGTCCGGGCGGGATCCTTGCTGGCGCGCCAATGGTCGACGGTCTTCATCGCCGCCTCGCGTGGCAGGCCGTAATCGCGTGCGAGCGTCAGCAGGAATTTCTTGCGGCCCCCGGCCGACAGCGAAAGATAAGCCTGTCCCAGCTCCGCCGCCCGGCCGCGCCGCGCCGTCTCGCCGCCCTTGCCTTCGAGGCAGGCGTCGATGCGGCTCTTCAGGCGGGGAATGTCGTCGTCGGGCAGATCGGGCCGCAGCGGCGCGCCCACCGCCTCGCGGGCGCCGCGGGCGGTGTCGATGAAAGCGGTGCGAAGTCGTTCGAGTGTACGGTCGACGGTATTGGAAAACAGTAGGGCCATGCGCCGATTATGTCATAGCGAACGTGTCACTCCAGTGGCGGCAGATGAACGCGGCTTCATGTCCTCGATGCGCCGTCATGAGGACGGTAGATCGAGCACCCGCCACAGGTACCAGCTCGCGACGGTGCGATAGGGGCGCCATTTCTCGCCGGCTTTCTCAAGCGCTTTCGGCGACGGCAGGATGCGCTTACGGAAGGCCTTGGCGTATGCCTTGCGCAGGCTGTAGTCGTCGAGCGGCAGGATGTCGGGGCGGCCGAGGCGGAACATCAGGAACATCTCGGCGCTCCAGCGGCCGATCCCTCGCACCGTCACCAGGCGCTCGATCAGTTCGGCGTCGGGGATCGCCTGCGCCTCGTCGAGCGTCGGCAGTTCGCCGCCCTCGACGCGGCGGGCGAGGTCCTGCACCGCCAGCACCTTGGCGCGCGACAGGCCGCAGCCGCGCAAGGTCTCGTCGGTAGTCTTCAGGATATGGCGCGGCGTGAAGCCGTCGGGCGCGTCTGGATAGAGCGCCTCGACCCTGCCGTAGATGGTCGCGGCCGCCTTGTTGGAAAGCTGCTGGTAGACGATGGCCTCGGCCAGCGCCCCGAACAGGCTGCGCGAGTCCTTCAGTTCCATGCGGAACGGACCGACCCTCTCGATGATCGCGGCCAACCTCGGGTCGGCCGCCTCGAGATGCGCGACCGCCTTCGCGGGTTTGAAGGGGAAGCCGGTCATCGGGTGCCGAAAAGCGGGCCGGCGCCGACTTCGGGTGCGCCCTCGATCTCGAGCATGCGCCGCTTGGTCGAGACGCCGCCATTGGCCGAGAAGCCGCCCATCCTGCCATCGGCGCCCAGCACGCGATGGCAGGGCACGATGATGGCCACCGGATTCCGGCCCAGCGCCTGGCCGACCGCGCGCGATTCGTGCGGCGCGCCGAGACGCCGGGCGATCTCGCCATAGGTCATCGTGCGGCCGGGCGGGATGGTGCGCGCCACCGCATAGACCCTGCGGTGGAACTCGGGCGCCGCGTCGAGATCGAGCGGGATGTCGGCGAGATCGAGGGCCTCGCCCGCGAGCAGCGCCTGCACGCGATCGAGCGCGCGCTGCACGCCGGCCGGCACGGAGTCCGCCTCGACGGCACCGGGCCAGCGCCGCTTCACGCGGGCCCGCGTCGCCGCCGGGCTCGCCTCGGGAAGCTGGAGCCCGGCGATGCCTCGACCATTCCAGGCGATGGCGCAGGTGCCGATCGGCGTTCCGAACAGGGCGAAATCACAGGCGCTCATGGTCCCGACGTTCCGCTCTAACCGGTAATACCGTCAAGTGGGGTCAGCCGGCGTGGCGGTGGATTGAAAAGGTGGCCACGAGTAGCTACCTTTTGAAAATGCGGATTGTTGGCATCAAGGACCTGAAGAATCAGCTCAGCGAATACGTGCGGGCGGCGGCTGCCGGTGAAACCGTTCTCGTGACCGACCGCAATCGCGTCGTCGCCGAACTCGTGCCGCCGGCCTCCGGGCGAAGTGCTGCGCCGGGCGATGCTCTGCTGGCGGACGCTGTACGACAGGGATGGATCACACCGCCGCCGCTTGCAGCGAGTGGAGTGCCGCCCCGTCGGCCGATCGCGCCCTTCGACGATATACTGGCCGAGCTGCGCGAGGATCGCGACGCCCGTTGATCTATCTCGATACGTCCGTCGCCCTGGCCCACATCCTCGCGGAAGACCGTGCGCCGCCGGACACGCTTTGGCAGCACTCGCTCGTGTCGAGCCGGTTGCTGGAATACGAGATGTGGACCCGCATACATGCGCGTGGTCTCGGTCGGTCCCATGGCGAGGAAGTGCGAGCCCTGTTGGGACGCGTCGCGCTGATCGAACTCGCTCCTCCGATTCTGGCACGCGCGCTCGATCCCTTTCCCGTTCCTGTCCGCACACTCGACGCGCTTCATCTCGCGTCGATCGAGTTTCTGCGATCGCGTGACCAAACGGTTGATCTGGCGACCTACGACGATCGTCTTGCGCATTGGGCGTTCCTCTCCTGTCCCTATAGGTGGGCCAACCGTCATCAAACTGGCACCGACAACGGCTAGCGTCGGACGGTCGATATTGAGCCGGAGTCGATTGTTTGATCCATCCGCGGGCTGAGAGCAATTCGCTCCTGAAGCAGGCGGTGCGCCGCCACAAGGTCATGTCCCGCGAAGGGATGCTGGAGAAGCTGTTCGAGCGGCTGTTCCGCGGCCTGGTCTATGCCCAGATCTGGGAGGATCCCGAGATCGACCTGGAGGCGATGGCGCTGACACCGGACTGCCATGTCGTGGCGATTGCGTCGGGCGGTTGCAACGTCCTGTCCTATCTCACCGCCGATCCGGCGCGCATCACCGCCGTCGATCTCAGTCGCGCGCACGTCGCGCTCAATCGGCTGAAACTGGCGGCAGCGCAGAAGCTGCCGTCCTGGTCGGACTACTATCGGTTCTTCGGTGCCGCCGATTCCCGCGTCAACCCGCGCGCCTACGACCAGCACATCGCGCCGCACCTCGATGCCGAGAGCCGCGCCTACTGGGAGGGCCGCAGCCTGCACCGGGGCGGCCGCCGCCGCATCTCGATCTTCGCGCAGAATGCCTACCGTCACGGCGTGCTGGGGCGTTTCATCGGCGCGGCGCACGTCGCGGCGCGCGTCTATGGCGTCGACTTCGGCAAGCTCCTCGCCGCCCGGACGATCGAGGAGCAGCAGCGCTTCTTCGACAGCGTGCTGGCGCCGCTGTTCGACAAGCCGGCCGTGCGCTGGGCCACCTCGAACCGCCTGTCGCTCTACGGTCTCGGCATTCCGCCGGCGCAGTACGAGGCGCTGGCCGGCGGCCGCGACATGGGCTCGGTGCTGCGCGACCGGGTCGAGCGGCTGGCCTGCGGCTTCAGCCTCGACGAGAACTACTTCGCCTGGCAGGCCTTCGGGCGCGGCTATGCGCGCGACGCCAACGGGCCCTTGCCGCCCTACCTCCGGCGGGAGAATTTCGCCGCGGTGAAACGGGGCGCCGAGCGGGTCGAGGTCTTGAACCGCTCGGTGACAGACTATCTCGCGGCCTGTCCCGCCGGTTCGCGCGATCGCTACGTGCTGCTGGATGCGCAAGACTGGATGACCGACGCCCAGCTCAACGCGCTGTGGACGGAAATCACCCGCACGGCGCGGCCGGGTGCGCGCGTGATCTTCCGTACCGCCGCCGAGCCCTCGCTGCTGCCCGGTCGTGTCGCGCCGGAGATCCTCGACCAGTGGCATTACGAAGCCGAGGCGTCGCGCGCATTCACGGCCCGTGACCGGTCGGCCATCTATGGCGGCTTCCATCTCTACGTGCTGAAGCCGTGAGCACGACCCTCGCCAATGCCGGTCTGATGGACCGGATCTATCGCCGCCAGCGCCACATCTACGACCTCAGCCGCAAGTACTACCTGCTGGGCCGCGATCGGCTGATCGACGGCCTCACACCGCCGCCGGGCGGCCGCGTTCTGGAGATCGGCTGCGGCACCGCGCGCAACCTGATTGCGGCCGCGCATCGTCATCCCGATGCGCCGCTCTATGGCATCGACCTGTCGCTGGAGATGCTCGATACGGCGCGCCGCCGGGTCGGTCGCGAAGGCCTGAGCGGCCGCATCCGGCTCGCCCACGCCGACGCCACGCGCTTCGACCCGGCATTGCTGTTCGGCGTGCCGGGCTTCTCGCGCATCTTCTTCTCCTACACGCTGTCGATGATTCCGGAGTGGGAGAGGGCGCTCGCCCAGGCGGTCGTGTGGCTGCAGCCCGGTGGCGAGCTACATCTCGTCGATTTCGGCGGCCAGGAGCGGCTGCCGCACTGGTTCCGCGGCGGCCTGCGACAGTGGCTGGCGCTGTTCCATGTCATTCCGCGCGATGCGCTGGAGGAAGCCCTGGCGCGGTTGTCCGGCGACATCGCGGTCCGGCGCTTCGAGCGGCCGCATCTCGGATACGCCCAGTACGCCGTCTGTCGCCGCGCGACCTGATCCGCCATCCCCTCGAGCACATGGCGCCCCTGTCCCAGGGGCATTGCGTGGCCCATTGGCAACCGCCCGTGCCGGGTGCTAACCCGACAGCAACGATTTGCTTGTGTCGGGAGTACCCAAGATGACCGAAGCGTTCATTTGCGACGCGATCCGCACCCCCGTCGGCCGCTACAATGGCGGCCTGGGCGCCATGCGGGTCGACGACCTGGCGGCCCATCCCATCAAGGCGCTGATGCAGCGCAACGCCAATGTCGACTGGGGCTCGGTCGACGACGTCATCTATGGTTGCGTGAACCAGGCCGGCGAGGACAACCGCAACGTCGCGCGAATGGCGGGCCTGCTGGCGGGCCTGCCGGTCGAGGTCGCCGGGGCGACCGTGAACCGTCTGTGCGGCTCCGGCCTCGAAGCCGCAGGTCATGCCGCCCGCGCCGTGAAGCTCGGCGAGGCCGACATGATGATCGCCGGCGGCGTCGAGGGCATGACCCGCTCGCCCTACGTCATGGGCAAGCCCGAGAGCGCTTTCGACCGCTCGATGAAGCTCGAGGACACGGTGCTGGGCTGGCGGTTCGTCAATCCGCGCATGAAGGCGGCCTATGGCGTCGACCCGATGGGCCAGACCGCCGAGAACGTCGCCACCGAGCACCAGATCAGCCGCACCGACCAGGACGCCTTCGCCTATCGCAGCCAGCGCCGTTGCAAGGCCGCGCAGGAGCGCGGCTTCTTCGAGAAGGAGATCGTCAAGGTCTGTGTGAAGAAGGGCAAGGCCGAGATCGTGGTCGAGCGCGACGAGCATCCGCGCGGCGACACCACGATGGAGACGCTCTCCAAGCTGCCGGCCGCCTTCCGCGACGGCGGCTCGGTGACAGCCGGCAATTCGTCGGGCCTGAACGACGGCGCGTGCGCCATGATCATCGCCTCGGAAGCCGCCGCGAAGGCCAACGGCCTGACGCCGCGTGCGCGCATCCTGGGAGCCGTCTCGGCCGGCGTGCCGCCGCGCGTCATGGGCATCGGTCCGGTGCCGGCGACGCAGAAGCTGCTGGCCAAGCTCGGCATGAGCATCGGCGACTTCGACACGATCGAACTCAACGAGGCCTTTGCCGCCCAGGCGCTGGCGGTGTTGCGCCAGCTCGGCCTCGCCGACGATGCCGAGCATGTGAACCCGAACGGCGGCGCGATCGCGCTCGGCCATCCGCTGGGCGCCTCGGGCGGCCGCCTGATGATCACCGCGCTCAACCAGCTCGAGGCCACCGGCGGCAAGCGCGCGCTCGCCACCATGTGTATCGGCGTCGGCCAGGGCATCGCGCTGGCACTGGAGCGTGTCTGAGCCGTTCCAATTCTTTCACCTCCCCCGTATGACGGGCTATCGGATTCACACATCTCATAGTGCGAGGGCTGCGCCGTATTTGATGGCACGGAACTGATCGAGGCCGATGCGCATGACCTTCGGCCCCGGCTTTCCGTAGTAGCCGGTCCAGCCTCCTAGTCTTGCGATGACCCAGGCTGCGAAGGCGAGGCTGGCCTTGGGGTGGGGATTGCGTTGTCGCCGGGTCTTTCCCTCGAGCTTGGCTGATACGGCTTCGAGAATGGGCTGATCCTGTGGCTCGAAGGCATCGCCAAGGCGTTGATCGGTCGTGCCGTCGCGGGCCTGCACGAGTTGCTTGATGGTAACGGCGGCGATGGCGGCGGCAGCCGTCAGGTTGATCATGGCCTGCGGCTCGCCGATATCGGCCGCCTCGATGTCGAAGCCTGCGGTCTTGAGCGTGCGGAAGAACTCCTCGATGGTCCAGCGCTGGCGATACAGATCGACGATCCGTCGCGCCTGAGGGCCGCTCGCGACAGGATGCGTCGTTAGCAATCGCCAGTGGATCGGCTGGCCGGCCGTCGGCGCCGAGGTCTCGCGCACGTCGACCAGTGTCAGGTCGACCGTCGCGGGCAAGACCGGATCGGCCCCATGCAAGGGCCGGCGCAAGGTCACCGGCGCGAAGCGCAGGGCAAACTCGGTGTCACGCTCGGGCCGGCCGGGCGCTGCCGGAATGGTCGCGGCGAAGCGGCCTTGCTCGGACTGTCCATCGATGAAGTCGAAGAGCAAGCCCTCGGCCTCTTCGGCCGCTGTCTCGATGCGCCGGTTCTGGCAGGCCCGCACGATCAGTTCGACGTTCCCGGGACGACGCGCGAACAGCTCGTAGAAGTCGCTCTCGCGGTCCGACACCGCCGTGATGCTGCGCGCCTGCGCCAGCACCGCACCGGCCTCGCGAGCCCCATCGATCCAGCGCTGCGATTCCTTGGCCTTCGTCTCGCGCTGTTTTCGCGGCGCACGCACGCCTTCGGCCCGGTTCCACACCTGCAGCGACACCAGGCCCAGAAGAGCGCCTGTCCCGGCTTCCACCGCCAGCACCGAGTGAAGCAGCAATCCCCGCGCCGCGCCGCCCTTGCCAACGATGCCATACCCGGCCGCCGCCGCACGGCGGCCGCCCAGCGCCAGTTCGCTGGTATCCTGGATCGCCACGACGTCCCGGCCCGCCGCCCGACCTCCCGTCAGGGCGCCGGCGTGCCGCGACATCTCTTCCGCCGTCACCGACCGGTTCCGCAGCAGACGCGTGAACCGCATCTCCCGCGCCCGCGTGCCCCCAAGCCGGCGGATGCACGAGCCAGGCTGCAGCACCAGCGCCGCATGCAACAAGGCCCCCCTTTTTGCAGCCGCCGGTCGCCAAAACCGCCCAGACCGTACTCCATCCCCGACATCAAACTCTCCGCCCGCTATCCTGCGGACAGAGAATCGAACCGCTTCACACCCCGCAACTACGATGTGTGAATGCGATAGCCTTCAAATGGGCAGGTGGCGGCCGGTATAGGCCGAAGGAAGGATTCCACGTGGCATACCCAGCAGCAGCGGGTAGGGTACGCTCCCGGTAACTGAGGCGCGTAGCGTTGCCCTGCGAGAGGCGCAAACCGTGAGTCTGCGTTCGACGATATGGAATGGGTAACACTTGGATATTCGAAGAAGGCCGTCAACCGAGCCGGCCAGTCTCTTCCCAAACTCGGCTTCCTCCTTCCTGAAGAATACAACTCCTGCTTAGAAGTCGTTAATAACTGGCGCGCCTGCCACAACTATCCACTGAACACATTTCAGGTCAGTCTGAGGCGTCGTGCTCGGAACCTTGATCGAACCGCGCTCGTGGCTCAACGCATTAAGCGTTTGCCGTCTATCATTCGAAAGCTAGAGATCTTTCCCAAGATGACTCTGTCTCAGATGCAGGATCTTGGTGGATGTCGTGCAGTGCTGAGGAATATTGCGCATGTTCGGAAGCTTACGACCAACTATCAAGCGGGCTTCAGCACGCACCAGCTAACTCGTTGCGATGACTATATCGCGACGCCTCGCGACACTGGATACCGCGGCGTACACTTGGTGTTCCGCTATCAAGCTGAGGGCATTGGGTCGGCCTACAATGGGCTTCAGATCGAGATGCAATTGCGATCCCAGATGCAGCATATTTGGGCGACTGCGGTCGAGACCGTCGATACATTTACCCGGCAAGCACTCAAGTCCAGCATTGGACAGCCAGACTGGCTGAGGTTTTTCGCGCTCATGTCTAGCGCGATCGCCATTGCCGAACGCTCCGCGCTTGTGCCGAATACTCCACAGGAAGGCTCAGCTCTAATTGCCGAGCTTCGCGCAATATCGAAGAAATTGGACGTCAAGCGGCGCTTCGCAGCCTTCCCGACGGTCATCAAGATCATCGGCGAACACGCTAAATCCTCGGATCACTTCTTTCTGCTCGAACTTGATCCGGACAAAGGTGAATTGGATGTTCGCTCCTTCAAAAAGAACCAGGCGGAGGAAGCGTCCGAATCTTACTTGGACGCAGAAAAGCACATCGATCCCGCGTCTCCGCAGCAAATCGTTTTGGTCTCTGTAAATAGCGTTGCTGCGCTCCGGCGGGCCTATCCCAACTACTTCCTAGACAGTAGGAATTTTATAGATCTGTTGGATTCTGCTCTTTCTGGACGTCCAATGAGGGCGCCTCCGATGCCAAGATCCCCTAAGTCACAGCGCGCCGAAGACATGCCGCCGCTGCTCAAGTTGATGATGGATGAATCGTAGTGGGCACGGGCGCGGGTGACGGGCGACCGGCTGATTCCCTGCTTCCTTCCAAGACAGTTGTCGGCTATTTGAGATTGTCAACAATCGACGATCCAGTTCCGGGAGGCCACTTGTCCGTTTCCGACCTCTCGATTCGGGACAGCGGCGCGCTTTTCGAGCGGGTGCCGAAGGCGACCTTGCGCGCCCACATCGTGGAGCAGCTCCGGTCCGCGATCCTGGCGGGCGACATTCCGCCGGGGGCGCCGCTGGTCGAGACGGCGCTGTCGGAGCGCTTCGACGTCAGCCGCGGGCCGTTGCGCGAGGCGCTGCGGCAGCTGATCGAGGAGGGGCTGGTCGTGACCGTGCCCTATACCGGCACGCACGTCGCCGAGCTCTCGGTCGAGGACGTCCACGAGATCTATTCGTTGCGTACCGTGCTGGAGACCTTCGCCTTCGAACAAGTCTGGCTGCGCCGCGACGACCGGTTCCGCGCCGAGCTCCGGCGGCGCAACGACGTGCTGATCGTCTCGATCGATGCCGGCGACGACCGCGCCAGCATTCTCAACGAACTCGACTTCCACGGCCTCGTCTACGAGGCGAGCGGCCACAAGCTCCTGCAGCGCGCCTGGCACGGGCTGCGCGGCCGGCTGCAGCTCTATTGGGCGGCGCATCATCGCGCGCATGGCCGGCGCGGCCCGAAGCGCGACAGCCACGACAGCTACATCGAGGTGGCGTTCGGGACTGACTTCGACGCGATGAAGGCCGAGATCGCCGATCACATGCGTCGCGGCGTCGAGACCACGGAGAAATTCCTGCGCTCGATGCCGGGTCTGCCGGGGAAGCCAAAAAGGGGAGTCAAATCATGAGCATCAATCGACGTTCGTTGTTTGCCGTCGCGGCCGCGAGTGCCGCCGCGCTGGCCATTCCGTTCGCCGCGCGCGCCGAGGGCACGCTCGACGAGGTAAAGAAGCGCGGCGTGCTGCGCGTCGGCGTCACCCAGGCGCCGCCCTAGTACTCGAAGGATCCCAAGACCGGCCAATGGGCGTCGGGCCTCGGCATCGAGATGGGCAAGGCGATGGCCCAGAAGCTCGGCGTCAAGTTCGAGCCGGTCGAGGTGAGCTGGGGCAATGCGATCGCCGCGCTGCAGGGCGACAAGATCGACATCATGTTCATGCTCGACGCCACGGCCGAGCGCAAACAGGCCGCCAACTTCCCCGAATCGCCGCTCCTCTGGTACTCGCTCGCCGTGCTGGCGCGCGACGACCTGAACGCCAAGACCTGGGAGGACCTCAACAAGCAGGGCGTGCGCATCGCCGTGCCGCAGGCCTCGACCATGGACCGCTGGGCGACCCAGCACACGCCCAAGGCCGACATCCAGCGCTTCCCCGGCAATGCCGAGGCGATCGCCGCTTTCCAGTCGGGCCGGGTCGATGCCGTGCTGCTGTTCCACCCGCCGCTGCTCGCCGCCCGCCAGCGGCTGGGCAAGGGCAAGATCGTGGTGCCGCTGCCCGCCGAATCGCAGCCCTCGAGCGCGGCGCTGCGCAAGGGCGACACCGCCTTCACCGCCTGGGTCGATCAGCAGTTCGCCGACTACTACAAGAGCGGCCAGACCCAGAAGTGGTACGAGCAGGCGATCGCCGACTTCGGCCTCGATCCCAAGGCCGCGCCGCCGGTCATGAAAGAGATGATCAAGTAGGCGGCCGCGCTACTTGGCCTATCAGTGGGACTTCTCGCCGGTCCTCGCCAACGCACCGTTGTTGGTCGAGGGTCTGGTGAACACGCTCCGGATCACGGGCACGGCGCTGGTCTGCGGCGTCGCGCTCGGCCTGGGCTTGGCGCTGCTGCGCCTGTCGCCGCGACGCCTTCTGTCCTGGCCGGCCGGCTTCGTCATCGAGGTGTTTCGCACGACGCCGCCGCTGGTCCAGCTCTTCTGGTTCTTCTTCGCGCTGCCCATCCTGGTCGGCATCGAGATGACGCCGTTCGTGGCCGGCGCCGTCACCTTCTCGATCCAGTCGGCTGCGTTCTTCGCCGAGGTGTTCCGGGCCGGCATCCAGTCGATCGAGCGCGGCCAGTGGGACGGGGCGCGCGCGATCGGCATGCGCCACGACCAGGCGCTACGCCGCATCATCCTGCCGCAGGCGGTGAAGCGCATGATCCCGGCCTTCATGGAGCGCGCCATCGAGCTCATGAAGACGACGACCCTGATCGCCACGATCTCCTATGCCGACCTGCTGTTCGCCGCCAACGAGGTCTCGCAGAAGACCTTCCGGCCGCTCGAAACCTACACCGTCGTGGCGCTGATCTACTTCGTCGTGATCTTCCTCGCGAGCCAGGTCGCGCGCCTGGTCGAGCTGCGGCTGGCGCGCAGTGGGGAATCGACGGTTCACTGATGCGCTGGGATTTCGCCTCCGTCCTCGACAACACCGATGCGCTGCTGGTCGGCGCGGCCGGCACGCTGCGCATCTTCGCGATCTGCCTGGTGCTGGGGCTCAGCCTCGGCCTGATCGTCGGGCTTGGCCGCTACTCGCGCAATCGCTGGCTCCACATCCCGGCCACGATCTTCGTCGAGTTCTTCCGCAACACGCCGGTGCTCGTGCAGATCCTGTGGTTCTACTTCGCCCTGCCGATCCTGCTGCCGTTCCAGATCTCCCCGCTGGCCGCCGCCTCGCTCGGCATCTCGCTCAATTCGGCGGCCTTCTCGGCCGAGATCTATCGCGGCGGCATCCAGTCGATCGAGACCGGCCAGTGGGACGGCGCGCGGGCGCTCGGCATGCGCTGGGGCCAGGCGATGCGGCGCATCATCCTGCCCCAGGCGCTGAAGCGCATGCTGCCGGCGCTGACCAACCGCGCCATCGAGATCTTCAAGATGTCGACGCTCGCCTCGGCGGTCGCCTATGTCGAGCTGCTGCAGCAGGGCAAGCTGATCGCCTCGCTCAACTACAATCCGATCGAGGCCTATACTGCCGTTGCGGTGATCTTCTTCGTGTTCCTGTGGCCCCTGGTGCAGTTCAGCTATTTCCTCGAACGCCGGCTGAAGAGGGACGAATGACGATCCTGAAGGTCGCCGGCCTCACCAAGCGATTCGGCGCCACCGACGTGCTGCGCGGCATCGACCTGGAGGTGGCGCGCGGCGAGCGCATCGCCATCCTCGGCGCCTCGGGCTCGGGCAAGAGCACCCTGCTGCGCTGCCTCAACTTCATGGAGCGACCGGGCGGCGGCACGATCGCGCTCGACGGCCAGCTGCTGGGCCGCGAGGGAAAGGCCGGCGAGCGGACCTATCGCGAAAGCGAGCTGATCCAGGTGCGCCAGCGGGTCGGCATGGTCTTCCAGCAGTTCAACCTGTTCCCGCACATGACGGCGATCGGCAATGTGATGGAGGGGCTGCGCACCGTGCGCGGCCTGCCAAAGCCCGAGGCCGAGGCGCGGGCCACCGCGGAACTGGCGCGCGTAGGTCTCGCCGAAAAGGCGGACACCTATCCCGCGCACCTGTCGGGTGGGCAGAAGCAGCGGGTCGCCATCGCGCGCGCGCTCGCCATGGATCCCGAGATGCTGCTGTTCGACGAGCCGACCTCGGCGCTCGATCCCGAACTCGTGGGCGAGGTCCTGAACGTCATCCTCGCGCTCGCCGGGGAAGGCCGAACCATGATGCTGGTGACGCACGAGCTGGGCTTCGCCTACCACGTCGCGACCCGCGTGATCTTCCTGGCCGACGGCGCCATCCACGAGCAGGGCACGCCGGACGAGGTCCTCAAGAACCCGAAGAAGGACCGCACCCGCGCCTTCCTCGCCAGCCACAAGCAATTCAGCTTCTAGGGAAACTGCCATGACGACGGAACAGGCGAGCGCCCAGGCCTATCTGGCCGATGCGCGCAACGACCAGGTGCTGGTCTACGTGAACGGCGCGTTCGTGCCCCGCAACGAGGCCAGCGTCTCGGTGTTCGATTCCGGCTTCGTGCTGGGCGATGGCGTGTGGGAGGGCTTGCGTCTCGTGAAGGGTAGGCTGATCAGCCTGGACGCCCATCTCGATCGCCTGTTCGAGGGCGCGCGCTCGATCGATCTCGACATCGGGCTCGATCGCGCCGGCGTCACCAGGGTCGTGACCGACACGCTGGCGAAGAACGGCATGACCGACGGCGCGCACATCCGCCTCATGATCACGCGCGGCCTCAAGAAAACGCCCAACCAGGATCCGCGCTTCGTGATCGGCAAGGCGACGATCGTCTGCGTCGCCGAATACAAGACGCCGATTCCCGAGGCCAAGGCCAAAGGCTACGCGCTCTTCACCTCGACCTTTCGCACGACCCAGCCGGACCAGTTCGACCTGCGGCTCAACTCGCACTCGCGGCTCAATCTCATCCAGGCGCTGATCCAGGCCATCAAGGCCGGCGCCGACGAGGCGCTGATGCTCGATCCGCGCGGCTTCGTGGCCTCGTGCAATTCGACCAATTTCTTCATCGTGCGCGGCCGCGAGCTGTGGACCTCGACCGGTCTCTACAGCTTCAAGGGCATCACCCAGCAGAACGTGATCGACGCCTG
>Ga0209066_10004532_pt1 | contig 15072 bp, 15 predicted proteins | sample All_14_2_FD_187198 | JGI IMG/M metagenome (GOLD analysis project Ga0209066, IMG submission 187198) | Freshwater microbial communities in response to fracking from Pennsylvania, USA - Allegheny Zone_MetaG_DW_15 (SPAdes) (version 2) ...
TGCTGGACGAAGCTGACCGCATGCTCGACATGGGCTTCATCCACGACGTGAAGAAGATCCTGGCCCTGGTTCCGAAAGAAAAGCAGAGCCTGCTGTTCTCGGCCACCTTCAGCGACGAGATCCGCGACCTGGCCAACAACCTGCTCAAGGACCCGCTGAGTATCCAGGTGACCCCACGCAACACCACGGTGCAGCGCATCACCCAGGTGATCCACCCCGTGGGTCGCGGCAAGAAGAAGGCCCTGCTGGTGCACATCATCAACCAGCACAACTGGAGCCAGGTGCTGGTGTTCACCCGCACCAAGTTCGGCGCCAACAACGTGGCCGAGTTTTTGACGAAAAACGGCATCCAGGCCATGGCGCTGCACGGCAACAAGAGCCAGGGTGCACGCACCCAGGCACTGGCCGGTTTCAAGAGCGGCGACATCCGCGCCCTGGTGGCCACCGACATCGCGGCCCGCGGTATCGACATCGACGAGCTGCCGCACGTGGTGAACTACGAAATCCCGAACGTCAGCGAAGACTACGTGCACCGCATCGGCCGCACCGGCCGCGCTGGCAAGAGCGGTGAAGCCGTCAACCTCGTGAGCCTGGACGAAGAAGGCTTCATGATGGACATTGAGCGCTTCACCAAGCAGCAGATTCCGGTGCAGATGTTCCCCGAATTCATGCCCGAGCCCGGCGAGAAGGCCGAACCCATTGCCATGGGCCGCCAGACCATCTGGGGTGGCGCCGGCAAACCGCCCAGCCGCGACGTGATGGCCGCAGCGGCCAAGGCCGCGCGCACCGAGATGATGCAGCGTGTGCGCGAGAAGAAAGCCGACACACCGCAAGGCCGTGGCAACGGCGGTGGCCAGCGCCAGCGCCCTGCTGCTGAAGGCGTTCAGCCCGAAGGCCAGCGCACCGAAGGCCGCCGCCCACCCGCGCAGCGTCCACAAGGCAACGGCGGTGGCGCAGGCAATGGCCAACCGCGCAGTGCGGCGGGCAACCGCGGCGGTGCACAGGGCCAACGCCCACCGCGCCCAGCCCAGGGCGACCGCATGGATCGGGGTGACCGCCCCGAGCGTGGCGACCGTGGCCCAGCCCGCGGTGAAGGCGGCGCCGAGCGCCAGCCGGGCCCGAACGCCCATCTGGGCAGCCTGCGTATCCGCGAGCCGCGCCCACGCGCTGCAGCCCCGGGCGGTCAGCCCGACCCGCTGCGCACCAGCATCGATTCGTTGGGCAGCCGCGGTGCGCGCAACAACCGTCCTGGCCAGGGCCGTGGTGGCCCAGGTCGCAACAGCGATGCGCCGCGCGGGGGCCCTGCCGACCCGCTGCGCACCAACTACGGCCGGATCCGGTAATCACCCTTGCGCCTGCGCCGTGATGGCCGCCGCATCCTGTGCTGCGGCCACCATCAGCATGGGCTGTTCCGCGCTGACGCCCATCGACAGAACCTGATCGCGTCGAAACGCCGACCACAGCTTGGCTTTCACCAACGCCCCGTCTGCTCTTGGCAGCGGGGCATTGTTGTTTTGGCCACAGCACGCAGCCACCTTGAAGGTGGCCGAAATCCACCGCGAACCGATCAACCTCGCACGAACAGCGTCACCAGCGGTTCTTCACCCACCTGTCGGCTCCAGTGGCCGTGCACAGCGGGATCGAACGTAGCGCCTTCGGGCAGCGTATCGGTCGAATAAAAGTGATCGCCGGGATGAAAGATGCGCGAACTGCCGTCTTGCAGGCCGATTTCCATCTGTCCTTGCAGCACAAACAACCACTGCGGTGTGCCGGTGCAGTGAAACACGCTGCGAAAACCGACCGGGCTTTGTCGCAGTTGGTAGCCGCCCGACGGCATCAGCGGTGACAGCTGGGCCGCTGGCGTGCCCTCGGTCAAAGCCACGGGTTCATCGCAGAATTTCGCGCGACCGTCGGTTTCGGTGTACAGCACCACTTTGTTGAAAACGCTCATGCAGGCTCCTAAAAAAAGGGGTACCCGGTTGTACCAGATGGCAGACCAGCGACCCTGCCGCGCAGCCACACGCACAAACGGCCGGTTGACTCTGGGATCAACCGGCCGTTGTGGGCGCCTACACCGTCAGCGGTGCAGGGTTCGCTGGGGGGTGTTCAGTTGGCCGCTTGGGCGGGATAGCGGTTGGGGTACAACTCGTTGAGCTTTTGACCCGACTCACCACCGGCCACCATATCCCCCGTGCGCTGAGCTTCACGCAACTCGGCACGCACTTGTTCACGGGTTTTGCCCTGGGCCGTGGTCACAGCGGCTGGGTACCGGTGCGGGTACAGCTCGTTGAACTTCTGACCGGTTTCGCCCACAGCCACCAGATCGCCCGTGCGCTGGGCTTCCATCAGCTCGGCGCGCACTTGCTCGCGGGACTTGCCCTGGGCCGCAGCGACAGCCGCTGGGTAGCGTTGCGGGTACAGCTCGTTGAGCTTTTGACCGGTTTCGCCCACAGCCACCAGATCGCCCGTGCGCTGGGCTTCTTGCAATTCGGCTTGCACGGTTGCACGGGTCTTGCCCTGGGCCGCAGCGACAGCCGCTGGGTAGCGGTGCGGGTACAGCTCGTTGAGCTTTTGGCCAGACTCACCGTCGGCCACGATATCCCCAGTACGCTGCGCCTCAAACAGTTCGGCCCGCACTTGGTCGCGGGTTTTGGGTGCATCGGCGTCAGCGGCCAGGGCATGCCCGGCAGACAGAGCAGCCACAGCCAGTGCGATAGCGGAGAGATAAGAGCGGTTCATGGTAATTTCCTTGAAGTTGAACGAAAAAGTACAGACAGATGGATCGTGCCGGGCCCGTGTCGATGCGTCTTTTCAGTGCGGTATCGCTTCGTTGCACTGTGTTTCGCCGCATCTCAAGCCTGGCTTCGGAGCGTTGAACAGGTGTTTTTCGCTGCGATGGATGGACTTTAAGGTTTCTATTCAAGAAGAAAAACAAGCCAAAATGCATTGATACATTGCTATTTCAGCAACAATCATCCCCTTGAAACCCGATAAAGCGAACCTATGGACCGATTGGCTTCAATGCGTGTTTTTCAGCGGGTGATCGACGAAGGCGGCTTTGCTGCGGCCGGGCGCGCTTTGGACATCTCCCCCGCCGTGGTCACCCGGCTGGTGGCCGATCTGGAAGACCACCTGGGCACGCGCCTGCTGCACCGCACCACGCGGCGCCTGTCACTCACCGAAGCGGGCACCGCTTACCTGGAGCGGGTTCGCCAGATCCTGCAAGACGTGGACGAGGCCGATGCTTTGGTCAGCTCACAAACCACCGAACTGGCGGGTGTGCTGCGCATCCTGGCGCCGCCGGTGCTGGCCACCCACGTCTTGGCGCCGCTGGTGGCCGGTTTCCAGCAGACCTACCCGAAGATCGTGCTGGATGTTGAGGTGGCAACCTACCGCGAGCCGCCCATCGAAGACTTTGACATCACGCTGATCGGCGCCGACGCGTCGTTCGACGCCAACGTGATCGCCCGCCGCATCAATGTGACCGAAGCCATTTTGGTGGCCGCACCCAGCTATTTGGCACGCCGCCCCGCGCCCCAGGCAGTCAACGACTTGCTGCGCCACGCTTGTCTGCGCATGAAGCCCGAGAGCCTGGGCAAGCGGCCCTGGACGCTGTTTCGCTCCGACCGTCCCGAGGACACGGTGGAACTGGATGTACAGCCGGTGCTGTGGGCCAACCACACCGACACCTTGCTCGGCGCCACGCTGGGCGGTGCAGGCATTTCGGCCACCCCGGTGGAAATCGCTGCACCGCACCTGGCCAGCGGCGCCCTGGTGCGGGTGCTCAGCCCCTGGATTGCCGGGCGTTTCACCCTGTATGCGGCACTGCCCAGCCGCAAGTTCATGCCGCATCGCAGCCGAGTGTTTTTGGATTATCTGGGTGTGGAAACGCAGCGCTCGGTGCTGACCGCTCTGGCCGCCTGCGAGGCTTGCTGATAGCCACCACAGCCAGGCTTGTGGCCGCCACACTGTGCGCCAACGCACCGATACGCCCGGGTCCAGGCGTCAGAATCGGCCGCGTGCCCGAACACCCTACCCCACCGACCCAAGCCCTCCCGCTGCTGCCTTTGACCGAGGTGCCCGCATTGCTGAGCGCAGCAGCGCGCGCTTGGCTGGACGACCGTGCCCCCACACTGGGCGCCGCACTGGCTTACTACACCCTGTTTTCAATGGCACCGGTGCTGTTGATCGCCATCGCGGTGGCCGGCGCCGTGTTCGGGGCAGACACCGCGCGCACGGAAATCCTGGGTCAGTTGCAGTCGCTGCTGGGCACAGAAGGCGCAGCCGCCGTGGCGGCGCTGCTGGACAACACCCAACGCAGCGGCCAGTCCGGCTGGGCCATGGCGATCGGCGTGTTGCTGCTGGTGGTGGGCGCCACCACCGTCTTCGCAGAACTGCAAGACTCTCTGGACCACATCTGGCGTGTGGACACCCAGCGCACCGGTGGCACCCTGTGGCAGCTGCTGCGCACGCGTTTGCTGTCCTTCGGGCTGGTGCTGGGCGTGGGCTTCCTGCTCATGGTGTCCCTGGCGGCCAGCGCCGCACTGGCCGCCTGGGCGCGCTGGTGGGCACCCCTGTTCGGCCAAAGCGCGGACCTGTTGATGCTGGTGAATCTGGCTTTGAACTTTGCCCTCACAGCCGTGCTGTTTGCCGCCATCTACAAGTGGATGCCCAAGGCCCGCATCGGCTGGCGCGACGTGGTGCTGGGCAGCTTGCTCACGGCCGCGCTGTTCACCGCCGGCAAGGCCGCCATCGGCTGGGTCATCACACAAAGCGGCGTGGCCGCGGGCTTCGGCGCGGCCAGCGCGATCGTGGGCATGATGGTGTGGATCTATGCTGCGGCCCAGGTCTTTCTGTACGGAGCCGAACTGACCTGGCTGCTGTCACAGCGGCGGGCCAAGCACGTGGCAGCGTTGTGTGGAGCGCCGACTGTCGCCTGAAGCACCCCGCAGGTGGAGCCGTTTCAAGGACATGGACAACAAAGGGGACAGGACAAATCCAGCAACGAGCCCGCTTGTTGGCACCATTCAAGCATACTGGAACGCTGTTTCTCCACACAGATGTTCCTGGGCGCTGAGTTCACCCGACCCAGTTTTCGAAATGCCCTCAACCCTCATGCCTCAATAAAAGTCATGAGCTTCCTGCAAGCCATGCTCGCTCAGGCAAGCTCCACTCAAAAGTCTATAGCCCGCTCTGGCCGCCTGCGAGGCTCGCTGAATCGATGCGAAAGGACACCTGCATCAAAAACACAAAAAACAATTTCCGAGATTTGGAACCTCTGAAACTTGATAATTGCGATTGACGAACGGCCTTCAGAGCTTGGCGCAAAACAGCAAGCAGCTCACCTCTGCGGCAAGGCTTTGAAACCACGCCATGGCGCTTTTGCTTCGGTTTTACGAACGTCAGCATTCGCAATATCTACCCCAAGTCAGGAGTCAAGCCATGAAAGGCATTGTGTTTACAGAATTTCTGGAAATGGTAGAAGACCAATTTTCCGATGTGATGGTGGATGACATCATTGAGGATGCCAGGCTACCCTCAGGCGGTGCCTACACTGCGGTAGGCACCTATCCCCACAGTGAAATGGTCAGCATGGTGGTGAGCTTGTCGGCTCGCTCTGGAGTGGCGGTGGGCGACCTTTTGCGGGCGTTTGGTGAACATCTGTTTGGCCGTTTTGCCTTGGGCTATCCCTCGTTTTTTATCAACCAAACCAACGCCTTCGATTTTTTGGCAGGCATAGAGGAGGTCATTCATGCCGAAGTGCTCAAACTCTACCCCGATGCCCAACTGCCCCGATTCATGGTGGAAGAACACACTCCCCAGCGGCTGGTGCTGGTGTACGACTCGGAACGCCATTTCGAAGACTTGGCAGAGGGCCTGATTCGTGGCTGCATGATCTACTTTGGTGAAAAAGCAGACATGGAGCGCTGCGCTTTGAATGAGAACGGCACACAGCGAGAACGTTTTGTGCTGACACGTCTGAACTGACATGACGATGAGCGACGACAGCGCGCGACAAGCCCGTGCCCTGAACCGGGAGCGTACCGCCCGCAAAGAGGCTGAGCGCTTGCTGGAAGAAAAAAGCCTGGCGCTGTACCACACCAACCAGACACTGAAGAAACTGGCTGCCGATCTGGAGAAGCAAGTGGCTGAGCGCACCGCTGCCCTGGAACAGGCCTTGGCGCGTGCCGAGGCGTCGGCCAACTCGAAAAGTGAGTTTCTGGCCATGATGAGCCACGAAATCCGCACCCCTATGAACGGCATACTGGGCATGGCACAGCTGCTGGAATTGACGCCCCTCAACAGCGAGCAACGCGATTACCTTGGTACGGTACGCAGCAGCGGCGATACCCTGCTGGTACTGATCAACGATATTCTGGACTTCTCCAAAATTGATGCTGGAAAGCTAGAGCTTGAATCCAAAAATTTTCATCTCCAGCGAACACTGGACAGCACACTGGCCCCTTTCCGTGCACAAATGGATAGCAAAGGGCTTCAACTGCGTACCTTGTTTGACCCCGAATTGCCCTCAACCGTAACCGGTGACAGCACGCGGCTGCGCCAGATCCTGACCAACCTGCTTTCCAATGCCATCAAGTTCACCCAGCTCGGTTCGATCCATCTCACTGCCAAGGTGCTCGAACGCAATGCAGATGGCATATTGCTCGGTTTCGTCGTAAAGGACACCGGCATAGGCATACCACCAAGCCGCATGGACCGGCTATTCCATGCCTTTTCACAGGTGGACTCATCCACCACCCGCCGCTTTGGCGGCACAGGCTTGGGGCTGGTTATCAGCGCTCGCCTGTGCGAAGCCATGGGTGGGTCCATCAAGGTAGAGAGCCACGAAGGTGAGGGCTCCAGTTTCTCATTCACGGTGCGTCTGGGTCATGGAACCACGCCGCTGGAGGCAACCTCATCGCCCTTGGAGCGCCTGAACACCAGCACGCTGCACCGTGTGCTGGTGGTTGACGATGACGCCATCAACCGCACACTGGCCACGGCCATGCTCAATAAACTGGGGCTGCATGCCGATGTGGCGAAGAATGGCCGGGAATCGGTAGCGATGGTGACAAGCCAGTCTTACAGCATCGTATTGATGGACATGCAAATGCCGGACATGGATGGGATTGAGGCCACCCAGGCTATTCGCCTACTGCCTTTGCCATCCCAGCCTTACATCATTGCACTCACTGCCAACGCTTTCGATGCAGACCGCCAACGCTGTCTGCAAGCTGGAATGAATGACTTTCTGAGCAAGCCCTTTCGCATCAACACCCTTCGCGAGAAGCTGGCAGGCATCACCTGAAAGGTGGCTGTACCTGCCTGGTATTCGACCTGCCTATAAACTAGGCCCATGAGATTTCTACACACCATGCTGCGCGTCGGCAACCTCCAACGCTCCATCGACTTCTACACCCAGGTTCTGGGTATGCAATTGCTGCGCACCTCTGAAAACCCAGATTACAAATACTCGCTGGCATTTCTGGGGTTTGACGGTGGCAACCCCGGCCAGGCCGAGATCGAGCTCACCTACAACTGGGGCACCGAAAGCTACGAGATGGGCACTGCTTACGGCCACATTGCGCTGGGCGTGCCCGACGCTTACGCCGCCTGCGAAAAAATCAAGGCCGCTGGAGGCAACGTGACGCGCGAGGCGGGTCCGGTCAAAGGCGGCAGCACCGTCATTGCCTTTGTGACAGACCCCGACGGTTACAAGATCGAATTGATTCAACGCGCCGACACCCAGACCGGACAAGGCCTGCGCTGAAGCGCCAGGCCCCTCTGACCCCACAAAAAAACCTGGCAGTGCCAGGTTTTTTTGTGGCTTGAAACGGGGTTTTGTCAGTCCGCAATGGACACTTCCACGCGGCGCGCTTCGGCGTTGCTCCCAGCGTTGTCTGGCATGGCCTCGGGCTTCTTGAGCTCCAGACGGCTCTCGGCGACACCGGCCTCTAGCAGCACAGCGCGAACCGAAAGCGCGCGTTGCTTGGCCAGTTCGGCGTTCATGGCTGGGTTACCCGTGGCATCGTGAAAGCCCGAAAGTACCAACCGCTTGCCCTCTTTGGCCGCTGCGATGGCCTCACCCAGCGCATCCAGAGCCCCCAGAGCAAGGTCGGCTTGGCCAGAAGCAAAATAAAACTTCACCACACCGTTGTCGACCACCACACTGGCATCGTCGGCCACGACCACCGGGGTCGGAGCAGCCGCTTGCACAGCGCGTACCCCGACAACAGAAGCAGGTGCCAATGAAACCCCGCTGCGGGCTTGATAAATGCCCACACCCAGCGCCAAGCCGAGGGCCAGCCCAATGGCAGCGATCAAGACCACCGCCACCACCTGAAGTTCCGGGTCGTTGTGTTGGGAAGACATGGGCGACACTCCGTGAAAAAATAACGAACAACCAGACCCCTTTTCACGGGGAAAACCCATCAGCCCAATGCGTGCAAATGACCAACGAACCCTGTTTTGGATTCTAAATGGCCCTCCCCCTCCACCACGCTGCCTGCGCACGGCCCACACCACCAGCCACGACCACCTGGAACCCCGCTCAGCGCGACGGCGCTCACATGATGCGCGCGACCTTGGCGCAGTGGCGCTCCCAAGGCCCACAACCCGACCTGTGGGTGTTTGCCTACGCCTCGCTGGTGTGGCGCCCTGAGTTTGAGGCGGCCGAGCAACGGCTGGCACGCGTGCATGGGCACCACCGCTGCCTGCACATGTGGAGCCGGGTCAACCGCGGCACGCCCGAACGGCCTGGCTTGGTGTTTGCGCTGGTGTCGGGCGGCAGTTGCAACGGTCTGGCGCTGCGGGTGCCGCACCACCAAGTCGAAGCCGTGATGCCCAAGCTGTGGGCACGTGAAATGCCCAACCCGGTGTACGACCCCAAGTGGCTGCTCTGCCAAACGGCGCAAGGCCCGGTACAAGCCCTGGCATTCACCCTCTCACGCCGCAGCCCCAGTTACACCGGCACGCTGCCTGCTGAGCATTACCGCGACATTTTTCAACATGCCGTGGGGCGCTATGGCAGCACCCTGGACTATGCGCGGCAGACGCTGGAGGGACTGCAGCGGCACGGCATTGAAGATCCTGCGCTGCGCGATCTGCTCAAGCTGGCAGACTGAACACACCCACCGCTGATGTCCGAACACAAGACCCTGCACAGGCCCGCGCCTATACTGAAAACATGAACATTGCAGACCTCCGAAAAAGCTACGAAAAAGCCGAACTCAGCGAATCGGCGTCGCACACCGACCCGCTGCAACAATTTGCGAAATGGCTGCAAGAAGCCATCAGCAGCGAAGTGCCCGAACCCAACGCCATGACCGTGGCCACCGTAGGCTCCAACCTGCGCCCCAGCACCCGTGTCGTGCTGATCAAGGGTTATGACGAACGGGGCATTGTTTGGTACACCAACTACGGCAGCCGCAAAGGCCAGGAGCTGGCCGGCAACCCTTACGCTGCGCTGCAGTTCCATTGGGTGGAGCTGGAACGGGTGGTGCGCATTGAAGGCATCGTTGAAAAAGTGAGCGATGCCGAAAGTGACGAATACTTCCACAGCCGTCCGCTGGACAGCCGCATTGGCGCCTGGGCCAGCCCACAAAGCCAGGTCATCTCGGGCCGCACGGTGCTGGTGACCAACGCGGCCCGGTACGGGGCGCAGTTCATGCTGCAGCCCCCCCGCCCACCGCACTGGGGCGGTTACCGGCTCAAGGCCGAGCAATGGGAATTTTGGCAAGGCCGCAAGAGCCGTTTGCACGACCGGCTGCGCTACACCGCCCAAGCCGACGGCGGTTGGTTGCGTGAACGTCTCGCGCCCTGAATCCCTACCGCTGTGGAAACGTCAGGCCACCAGCCTATCGATGGCCTGATCGGCAACCGCTCGCCGTTGCGCCGCACTCACATGCTGCGGCGCAACTTCAGCCATCGGCACCAGCACAAAGGCGCGAGTCTCCATACGGGGATGCGGCACAGTCAGATTGGGTGAGTCGATGCGTGCACTGCCGTAGAGCAGCAAGTCCAGATCCAGTGTGCGCGGTGCGTTGCGGTAGGGCCGCTCGCGGCCAGCCCCGTTTTCAATCGCCTGCAACGCAGCCAGCAGGCCGGGCGCGCTGAGTGTGGTCGAGACTTCGGCCACCGCGTTGATGTAATCCGGTCCGGTGGAGTCGACCGGCGCGGTGCGGTACAGGCTGGAACTGCGCCCCAACTGCACACCGGGCACCTGGCCCAGCGCCACCAGCGCGGCACGCACGGTGTGCACAGCGTCGCCCAGATTTGCACCCAATGCCACAAAGGCCGTGACAGGGTCGCGGGCTTGGGGTTGTGAGCCGACGGGGTCGTACACCGGTTTCAGTCGGCAGCAGGGTTTTCGCCGCCTTGCCCACCGTCACCGGTGGGTTTGCGCCGACGGCGGCGGCGTTTTTTTGCCGGCGAGGTCTCGGTCTCGCTGTCGGCCGAAAACGCACTGCCAAAACCCACGCTGGTACGCGGCTCGCTGTCGTCCGGGTCTGCCTCGGTGTGGGCCTCAACGCCGAAACGGGGATCAGCCAACGGCGCAGTTGGTGTTGCTACGGCTGAGCTTGCGATAGCGCTGTCCGTTGACTGCGCAGGGTGGTCGGCATCGCTGCGCTTCACACGGCGGGCCTTGCCGGTTCCGGGCTTGGCCAGACTTTCGCGGCGTTGCGCGTCGATCATGTCTTCACGCACCTCGTCGGATGCGTGTTGGAAGGTTTCCCACCAGTGCGCCAGTTCTTCTTCCACCTCGCCCACCTGGGCGCGCAGGCGCAAGAAGTCAAAACCGGCGCGAAAACGGGCTTGGTCTACCAAACTGAACGGCGAGGTGCCCACCCGCTTGTCAAAGCGCGGCTGCATCATCCAAATTTCACGCATGTCCGCGCCCAGCTTTCCCCGGCCCGACACATCGCCAATACGGGCATCAAAAGCTTCGTCCACCGCTTCTTGCAGTGCTGCAAACGGCGGTGCCGGGCGCTGGCCAGGGCGCACGGTTAGGCGCTGGTTCCAGCCTTTGCGCACGTCTGCCCACAACACACAGGCCAGCAAAAAGCTGGGCGCTACCGGCTTGTTTTCACCCACACGGCGGTCGGTGTCTTGCAAAGCCAGTTTCACAAACGGCTCATCGGCGCGCTCCACCACCACATCTAGCAGCGGGTAAATGCCGGTATTCAGGCCCACCGCCTTCAACTGCTCCACGCTGGCCAACGCGTGACCGGTTTGCAGCAGCTTGAGCATTTCGTCAAACAAGCGGCTTTGCGGGACATCGGCCAGCAGGTTGCGCGAGGAGGCCAGCGGCTCCAGCGTCTTGGCGTCGAACTTGAAGCCCAGGCCGCTGAGCTTGGCCGCAAAGCGAACGGCACGGATGATGCGCACCGGGTCTTCGCGGTAACGCGTGGCAGCGTCACCGATCATGCGCAGGGTGAGTTTCTTCGCGTCACGGATGCCGTTGTGAAAATCCACCACGACCTGCGATTCCGGGTCGTAGTACATGGCGTTGATGGAGAAGTCTCGGCGCGCAGCGTCGTGCTCGATCGGGCCCCAGACGTTGTCTCGCAGCACCCGTCCGCTGGCGTCCACCGCGTGCTTCATGTTGGACAACTCACCCTTGCTGGTGCGCTCGTTGCCACTGACCTGCTCGGCGTCGGCGCTGTCCAGATAGGCGCGAAAGGTCGAGACTTCGATCATTTCGTGCTCGCGGCCCCGGCCGTAAATCACATGCACGATGCGAAAGCGCCGCCCGATGATGAAGGCCCGGCGAAACAGGCCTTTGACCTGTTCGGGCGTGGCGCTGGTCGCCACGTCAAAGTCTTTGGGCCGCAGACCCAGCAACAGATCGCGCACCGCACCACCCACGATATAGGCCTCGAAACCGGCTTGCTTGAGGGTGTGCACCACATCGAGCGCGCGCTGGTCCACCAGGTTGCGGTCAATACCATGCACCGACGCCGGAACGTCTTCGCGTTTGCCAAACGGGCTGGCCTTGCGGCTGGAGGCGCTGGATTTGCCCAGCAGTTTGTCGATGAATTTTTTGATCATTCGAATAGATTCAATATGCGCCAGCCCCGCTCGGTGGCGATGGCTTGGAGCCGGGCGTCCGGGTTGGTGGCCACGGGCTCGTGCACTTTTTCCAGCAGCGGCAGGTCGTTGATGGAGTCGCTGTAGAAGGTGCTGTGCTCAACGCTGGCCCAATTCAGGCCGCGCGCGGACAGCCATTGTTCCACACGCGCGACTTTGCCCTCGCGAAACGAGGGCGTGCCGCGAATAGCCCCGGTGGGCTCACCGTGCGCGTCGTGCTCCAGTTCAATCGCAATCAGCTCCTCCACACCAAAGGCTTTGGCAATGGGCCGGGTCACAAATTCGTTCGTGGCGGTGACGATAACGACCTCGTCGCCAGCCGCCTGATGTGCGCGCACCAAGTCCAGGGCCGACTCGCGCACCGCGGGCAAGATCACGTCTTGCATGAACCGGTGGTGGGCTTCCTGGGCCCGCTGGCGGCCATGTTCGCGAACGGCACCGGTGGCAAAGCGAACGTACTCGGCAATGTCGAGCGTGCCGGCCTTGTAGTGGTCGTAATAGCTGTCGTTGGCGCGGGTAAACGCATCGGCATCGCGCCAGCCCAGCGCCACGGTGAACTGACCCCAGGCGTAGTCAGAATCCAGCGGGATCAGCGTGTGGTCCAGGTCAAACAGGGCCAGTCGGACGCGCTGGGCGGCAAGGGGTGCGGCGCTCAGGGCCTCAGTGTGTGGGTTCATTCGTTTTCAAGCATGGATTTGATCAGTGGGATGGTGATGGCCCGCTGGGTGCGCAAGGCGTAGGCGTCCAGCTGGTCCAGCAGCAGCATGAGGCTGGAGAGGTCGCGGGAAAACCGGGTCAGCATGTAGTCCATCACCTCGTCACCCAGAAACACGCCACGCTCGTCGGCCGCCCGGCGCAACACCGAGCGGCGCTCGGCCTCGCCCAGGGCATGCACATGGAACACATGGCCCCAGCCCAGGCGGGTGCGCAGGTCTTCGCGCAACGGCAGGTCGGCCGGTGGTCGGTCGGCCACGGCCAACACCCAGCGGGCGGGGCCGTACGCCGGGTTCTGGGCATTGATGAACCAGTTGAAAGCGGCCGCCTGCTGCTCGGTCGTGTACAGGTGGCAGTCGTCCAGCAACACCGCATCCCAGTGGTCGTCGTATTCGCCGGGATGCAGGCGAGAGGCGTCGATCCAGCCCACCCGACTGCCTTGCTCGCGCAACATTTCACGCACGGCGTTGAGCAGGTGCGTTTTGCCGCAACCACTCTCACCCCAGAGGAATGTGGGCACAGAAGAGCGCAACGGGTTGTCGGCCCACAGGCGCAGATGCTCCAGGGCGGCTTCGTTGCCTGCAGGTGCAAAGTTGGCCAGGGTCGGTATGGGTGCCAGGCCAATGTCCAGCGCCATTTGTTTCATAGGCATGGGTGCGGTGCTCAAGCGTCACCCTCCGACGGTGCTGCGCCCGGGTGCGCCGGTTGGTCCAGATACAGCTTGCTGGCCATGTAGCCGTGTTGGGCGCGCCGGATTGCCACCAACAGCACGGCGCTGGCGGGCAGCGCAATGAGCACACCCACGAAACCAAAGAGGTGGCCAAACGCCAGCAGCGCAAAGATCACGGCAATGGGGTGCAGGCCAATGCGCTCGCCCAGCAGGCGGGGTGTGAGGTACATGCTCTCAATCACCTGCCCCACCAGATACACCACACCCACCAGCGCCACGCCCAGCAAGCTCTGAAACTGCAGCAAGGCCGCCAGCAACGCCAACACCAAACCCAGGCCAAAGCCCAGATAGGGCACAAACACCGCCAGCCCGGTAAACACGCCAATGGGCAACGCGAGCTTGAGGCCCACCAAGGCCAGCCCCACCGTGTAGAGCACCGCCAAAATGCCCATGACGAGCAATTGACCACGCAGATACTGGCCCAGCACCTCGTCGGTTTCATCCAGAAAGCTTTGAACGCTGGTGCGCCAGCGCGGAGGAATCAGCGTCTTGGCACGCTCCACCAAGTTGGCCCAGTCCAGCAAGAGGTAATAGGCCACGATGGGCATGAGCAGCAAGTTGCCAAACACCGCCGCCAAGGCGCTGCCCCCGATGCGCAGCGACGAAAGCAGGCCTTCAATCAGTTCACTTTCGTGCCCGGTGATGAGCTTGCCCAGCCATTCGCGCACCAGATTCACGTCCACCTGCAAGTCAATCCCGAAGCGGGAGGCCACCGGCAGCAGGGCCTTGTTCAGGCCATCCAGCAGGGTCGGTACTTGCTCGCGCAGCAGGGGTACCTGCTTGGTGATCACAGGTACGATCAACAGCAGCACCGCCAGCAGCACCAGCATGAGTGCCGCAATGGCCAGGCCAGCACCCAGCCAGCGCGGCACATGCTTGGCGTGCAGCCGCTCCACCAAGGGCTGCAGTGCATAGGCCAGCACGGCCGCCAACAGGAAGGGCATGAGCACCGGCGCCAGCAGCGACAGCAGCAGCCAGCTCACGACAGCGATCACAACCCAAAGTGCGGCACGGATCTGGTTGGGGGTCAATGGCATGGGTGGGTGCGTCAGGGTGAAATGGGTCGCGGGGGCAAACCCTTAAAATCTGGGGCAAATTCTATCGGGCCATCCCCAGGGTACCCGAAAGTCTTGCCCATTCTGTCCCAACGACCTGCACGGCTGCCGTGCCTTGCCCTCCATGACCCAAAGCACCACCCCCCTCTCGTACAAAGACGCTGGCGTTGACATCGTTGCAGGCGATGCACTCGTCGAACGCATCAAGCCGCTGGCCAAAAAAACCATGCGCGAAGGCGTGTTGGCCGGCATTGGCGGCTTTGGCGCGCTGTTTGAAGTGCCCAAGCGCTACCAGGAGCCGGTGCTGGTGAGCGGCACCGACGGCGTGGGCACCAAGCTCAAGCTGGCGTTTGAATGGAACATGCACGACACCGTGGGCATTGACCTGGTGGGCATGAGCGTGAACGACGTGCTGGTGCAAGGCGCCGAGCCGCTGTTTTTTCTGGACTACTTTGCCTGCGGCAAGCTCGACGTGGACACTGC
>Ga0209066_10004534_pt1 | contig 15060 bp, 11 predicted proteins | sample All_14_2_FD_187198 | JGI IMG/M metagenome (GOLD analysis project Ga0209066, IMG submission 187198) | Freshwater microbial communities in response to fracking from Pennsylvania, USA - Allegheny Zone_MetaG_DW_15 (SPAdes) (version 2) ...
TCCGATGGTGACGCCTTCGACGGGCGCATGGGTAACAAGCGATCCGCCGTTCGCCTCAAGATCGCCGAGCAGGGCCGTCATATAGCCGTGCGCGTCGATGACGCCGGTGGACGGCGACATGACCGCGCCGACGCAGCGCAGGTTCGGCTCCAGCGCGCGCGCTTCGTCGAGCGACAGGCGATAGAGTGCGGCTTCGGGTTCCAGACCCTGTTTCGCCGCTGCATCCTCGATCCAGTCAAGCTGGCCCAGATCCTCGGGGTCGGTCGCGACGATCAGCTTGCCGGTCTTCTTGTGATCGATGTGCCGCTCTTCACAGTAGCGATAGAGCAGTTGACGGCCGCGCACGCACAGCGAGGATTTGAGCATGCCAGGCGCGTTGAATACGCCCGCATGAATGACCTCGCTATTGCGCGAGGATGTGCCCTGGCCGAACAGCGCCTCGGTTTCGAGGACCAGAACCTCTCGCCCGGCCAGCGCAAGCGCACGGGCGGCCGCCAGCCCGACCACGCCGGCCCCGGCTATGACTACGTCGACTTTTTCGGCCATTTATTCCAACTTTAGCCCCGTTCGGGCTGAGCCTGTCGAAGCTCTCCTCTTCTTTGAAGAAGAGAACAGCCCTTCGACAGGCTCAGGACGAACGATGATAGGTTACTCCGCGGGAACGGCTTCAGCGATGGGGAACATCGCAACCTGCTCCTCGCGGAGTTTGTCGATGATCCGGCCCTCGGGCAGGATGACATCGTCATAGGTCAGCACCTGATCCTTCGCGACGGCATGCTTCAGCACGCAGTTGACCGCAACGCCCATGGGCAGCAGCTTGTCCCTGGCGGTGATTTCCGCCGTCTCGCACTGGCCATAGCTCATATAGCCGCCCAGATCGTCGATCGTCTCGCCGGCTTCCAGGTCGCGCTTGGCTGTGGCCACAACTTCCACGAGCGGTGCGCCGAGCGGCTGGAGCACCGGATCGCGCAGAAGCACGACGCGGGCCACCGACAGCGGCACTTCAAAGTGGCAGAGGTGGTAGGGCGTGTAGAAGCTGTAGAGCGGGCCGGTGCCCAGCTTGTACAGGTTCAGATAGTGCTGCTGCTTGGGATCGTCATGCGTCGCGAGGACGTAGACGCCCGGTCCGGGCTTGGAGCCGACAACATATTCCACGGCGCCGCCCACCTTCTTCAGGGCTTCGACGTCGTACATCTGCGTCAGTTCGTCGATATGGCCGCGATGGTCGAGGCCGAGCATGCCGCGCTTCAGGATCGACATGCCGGTGCCGTTGGCGACGATCGCCTGCTCGAAGCTGATCTTCGTACCGTCGGCGAAGCTTGTCACCATGTAGGGATCCTGTCCCCACTGCTTGGCGAAGCCTTCCTGCGTGGTCGGGTTGCGGTACGGATCCTGCAGGCCCTTGATGTTGCCGCAGACCAGCGGCGTCAGGCCGATCGACTTGACGAAGCGGTAGAGGTTCATCTCCACGCCCGGCTGGTCGCCGTCCGTCGCGGTCAGGATGACGCCGGCGGCGTCCGCTTTCTTCTTGAGCAGGCAGCCTACGGTGGCGTCCAGTTCCGCGTTCATCGTCACCATGTCACGGCCATGCGCGATTGCGCCCAGCGTGATGTTGGCGCCATATTCGACCGCGCCGGTGGCGTCGATCAGGCAGTCCAGATCGTCGCTTTCGTACAGGATCGCCGGATCGCTGGTGACGGCGGGCTTGCCGTCCTTGATCGCCTGCGCCAGTTCCTTGGTGGAGCTGACCTCGACCCATTCCTGGCCGGCCAGCTCGTACGCGGCCTTCGCCTTTTCGATGTTGCGGTTGCAGATCACCGACAGAACCATGCCGGGCACGGAATGCGCGATCTGGTTCACCACGCCCTTGGCCATGAAGCCGGCGCCATACATGCCGACCTTGACCGGGCGGCCTTCGGCTTCGCGTTCCGCGAGCAGCCGATCCAGGACTACATTGGTCATATTCGCCTCCCTTGCGTCAGATGCCCTTCAGCAGTTCCACGCCATGAAATTCCTCGTTGAAGTCCGGCCAGTTGGCGTCCTTCTCAGAGATGATCGCGCCTTCGTACGGCCACTCGATGCCGAACTTCGGATCGTTCCAGCGGATGCCCCGTTCGGCCGCAGGATCGTAGAAACCGCTCGCCAGATACAGTGTTTCGGTATCGGGCTTCAGCGTCACGAAGCCGTGGGCAAAGCCGCGCGGCACATAATAGGCCAGCCGGTTTTCACCCGTCAGCTCCACACCGTGCCACTTGAGGTAGGTCGGCGAATCCGGGCGCAGATCGAGGATGCAATCCCACAGGGCGCCGGACAGGCAACGGACGATCTTCACTTCGGGGGAAGGGGGGAGCTGATAGTGCATCCCCCGCAGCGTGCCCGCCTCGGCGTTGAACGAGTTGTTGACCTGAACGAAGCGGGTCTCAAGACCCTGCTCCGCCATTTCCTTTTCGCAGAACACGCGCTGGAACCAGCCGCGGGCGTCGCCGCGCTGTTCGGGTTCGATCACATAGACCCCGTGCAGGGGCGTTTCGTGGAACTTCATGCAGCGAGCCTCAGGTCAGGGGCCAGAATACCTTCGTCGCACAGACCGTTCAGGATCTTGAGGCGGATGAAGTTGGACTGGCGGAAGTTGGCGTCGTTAAAGCCAGCCTTGATGAAGTTGTCGCGCAGTTCCGCGATCGTGCCTTCCAGCGTTTCAAGCGGCTGATGGTCGGGTGCGAGCTTCTCGAACAGCGAGAAATCGACGCGGTACGAGCGGTTGTCGGCCGGCGGATCGGTCGCGATGGTGACCTTCGCGCTCGGGATCGCCTTGCCCACGGCGTTGGCAAGGTCACGGACCTGCACGTTCCAGCGCTCCGAACCGGCATTCACCTTCAGGAAGTTGCCGCCCGTCGCGTCCTTGTCGCGGACGATCGCCCATTCGATTGCACGGCACATGTCGCGCACGTGGATCAGCGGGCGCCACGGCGTGCCGTCCGACAACACGTCCACGGTGTTGCTGGCGACGGCGCCGGCGACGAAGTCGTTCAGCACCAGGTCGAGGCGCAGGCGGGGCGAAGCGCCGCAGGCGGTTGCGAAGCGCAGCGCTGTGACGGTCATGTCGCCTTCGAGCTGGGCCAGGCCCTTCTCGGTGTCGATCTTCGAATGGGCATAGGCCGTCAGCGGTGCGACCTGGCTGCTTTCGGTGCGCGGCTGACCATCGGCGGCGGCGCCGTAGATGGAGCAGCTTGATGCGAACACGAAGCGGTCGACGCCGGCTTCGGCAGCGGCCTTTGCGGTCGAAAGCACGGCCTTGCAGTTGATCTCGTCGGTGACGAGCTCGAAGCGCTTGCCCATGGCGTCGTTGGAAATGGCGGCGAGCGCCACGACCGCGTCGAAGCCCTTCAGGTCTTCGGCGGTCAGGTCACGCACGTCGCGGAACCACTGCTCGTCGAGGACGATCTCGGGCAGGATGCTGGGGTCCGACAGGCAGCTGGCGAACCAGCCGCGATCGACGCCGACCAGATAGGCGTCGGGGAAGCGATTGCGCAGGTGCTGGGCGAGTACCGGGCCGATATAGCCCATGTTTCCGGTGATCAGGATACGCATCATTCTTACTCCCACACGCGCCACGGCGCTTTGTTCGAATTGTACAGACCTTCAAGGTAGTTCTTGTCGCGCAGCGTATCCATCGGCTGCCAGAAGCCGTCATGCTGATACACGCTCATTTCGCCGCGCGCGACGAGGGTTTCCAGCGGGCCTTCTTCCCAGACGGTGTCGTCACCGTCGATCGTCTCGATAACCTTGGGGCTGCAGACAAAGAAGCCGCCGTTGATCAGGCCGTCGCCGCCCTTGGCCTTCTCGCGGAAGCCGGTGACCTGATCATTCTCGATATGCAGGTTGCCGAAGCGGCCCGGAGGATTGACCGCCGTGACGGTCGCCAGGCGGCCGCCCTTCTTGTGCGTTTCCAGCAGGGCGCCGATGTTGATGTCGGCGACGCCGTCACCATAGGTCAGGCAGAACGCCTCTTCATCCTTCACATAGGGAAGAACGCGCTTGATGCGGCCGCCGGTCATGGAATTGGCGCCGGTATCCACCAGCGTGACCTTCCACGGCTCGGCGCGGTTCGAATGCAGGGTGGTCGTGTTGTTGCCGAGGTCCACTGTCAGGTCCGAAAGCATCGAATGGTAGTTGATGAAGAAGTCCTTGATGACCTCTCCCTTGTAACCAAGACAGATGACGAAATCGTTGATACCCCAGTGGGAATAGATCTTCAGAATATGCCACAGGATCGGGCGACCGGCGACCTCCACCATCGGCTTGGGACGGACCGAAGTCTCCTCCGATATGCGCGTGCCAAGGCCACCGGCCAAAATGACTGCTTTCACTTCTAACCCCCTGATTTGGATTGGTTAACGAATTCGAGGTGTACTGGTTAACAACAAAGAGTTAATATTTCTTCGTTACGCTTAGTATATTATTCGTTGCTGACCCGAATCAGAGACTTTTCCTTGCGCGGCGTAGTGCTCCTACGCTAAATCGCTGCGATGCAACACCCGGGGGTTCCCATGGATGATTTGGTTACGATTGGTATACCCGTAAGAAATGGGGGCGAGCAACTGCGAATCGCGCTGGATTCCGTGCTTGCTCAGACCCACCGGAATATAACTGTTCTGATTTCGGACAACTGTTCTACCGACAATACTTGCGAGATCGCGGAGGAATACGCTGCGCGCGATTCTCGTGTGAAACTCGTCAAGCAACCCGTAAATCTCGGAATATGCGGCAATTTCCGTTATTTGCTGCATGCGGCCACGTCGCCCTACTTCATGTGGGCCTGTCACGACGATCGCTGGTCGCCAACCTTCATCGAAAAGAATCTGGCGAATCTGAAAACCGATCCGGAGGCGATCGGATCTGTCTCTCGCGTTATCCTGATCAACCCCGAGGGCAAGCGCAGCGTGGCGCGCGGCACTGCATCATTGGAGGGGGATGGAACAGCGCGCGTGAAGGCATTTCTCGACCATCCGTCGGAGGCTTCGCGCTTCTACGCCGTGTTCCAGACCAAGGCGCTGCAGGACAGCTTCCCCGATGATATCGACGTATTCGGTTACGATTATGTCATCCTCGCCATGGCGTTGATGAAGGGCAAGATCCTTGAAGTGCCCGAGTTCCTGATGGAGCGCGACCAGCACGACTACATGTATTATCTGCGCAGTTTCGTCGCCAAGCGGCCGACGCTGTTCAAGCGCTGGTTTGCACATCGTGATCTGGCGCAGGTGATCCGTCGCAAGCTCGATATCCAATCAGGATCGGTGCTCGACAGGACGCTGACCCGCCTGGAGGCCCGGCAGGTGGTCCAGTACGGCATCTACAAATTCCCGTTCCTGCGGGCGCCGGCCAAGATGCTCAAGGTCGGCAACCGGCGCGCCATCGATCATGGCCCGCTGACGCTGACGCTGGCCGACTGAGTTGACGTGTTCGGCCGATCGCAACGGCCTGCTTGTGAGTAGAAATCTATGGTAGCACGCAACGCCGGGGCCAATCTGGCCGGGATGTTTACGACCATCCTGGTGCAGACCCTGTTGGCGTTCGGCAGCTACCGGCTGGCCGGCCCCGAACAGTTCGGCATGATCGCGCTTTACAATGTCGTGCTGGTGGCAGCCGGCATCTTCGACGTCGGCCTGGGCCAGTCGGTGGTGCGCGAAGTTGCGCGTCTGCGCGAGCGTGAGCCCGCCAAGCTGCCGTCGGTCGTAATGACGGCGGGGCTGCTGTATACCGGCCTTGCCGCGACCATCATGGTCGGCGCGTGGGTGCTTTCACCCTTCATCGCGCGGCACTGGCTGAACCCTGAATCGGTAAGCGTGGCGACGCTGGAGCATAATCTGATCCTGCTCGCGATCGGTGTGGCCATCCAGCGTGTGCGCGGCGCGTTCCAGGCGACGCTGGAGGGGCTGGAACGTCAGGTTCTGGTCAACATCCTCGTTACGATCGCGGGCTTTTCGCGGCTGGCGCTGGGTCTGGGCAGTCTGGCGTTCGTCGAGCCCACGGCCGAGGCCTTCTTCTACGCGCAGCTGATCGCCAGCGTGATCGAGACCGGCATCTTCGTGATCGCCGTGCTGCTGATCGTGCCGGGTGCGCTGCGGTTCACGTCCTTTGACCGCGACATGCTGAAGGGCATGTCCGGTTTCGCCATCGTGAACATGGTGGCGACGGCGGTCGGCACGTTCATCCAGCTGGGAGACAGCCTGATCGTCAGCCTGATGCTGCCGTTGGCGACTTACGGCAAATATTCGATGGTCTCGACCTTCTGCTCGGGGATGGTCAGGCTCGCGACGCCGCTGGGCAGTGCTTATTATCCTCGCCTCGTCCGCATGCTGGAAATGAACCGGCTGGAGGAGGCGCGCGCCGATTTCTACCTGTTCAGTCAGGCGACCTTCGCGCTGCTGTTCGCAGGGGCAGGGGCGTTGGTGATCTTTGGCGACTGGGCGCTGTTCGTGGCGTCCAACGACCTGAAGCTGGCGGCCGATTTCCATCTGGCGCTGGCGGTCCTGTCGGTCGCCTATATGCTGAGCGGCATTGCCCGGCCGTCACACGCGTTACAGCTGGCGGCGGGGAAGCCGGGTATCGCGCTGCGTGTCAATTTCGTGACCGGGACGATCGCACTGCTGGTCGTATGGCTGACCTTCCGTCCGCTGGCCGCGATGGGACCGTCCATGGCGGTGGTTGCGCCGGCGCTGGGGCTGGCGTGCGGCAATTTCGTCGCCTGGTTCTTCTTCAATCGCCTTGGTCCTGTCGCGATCGTGAAGGGTGGCGGTCCGCTGTGGTTCCTGCGCAGCGCCGGGCCTCAGCTGATAGCGGCGCTTGCGGCGCTGGCGCTCGTCCGGCTGGTGGCGGGCACGGTGCATGCGCCGGTGCTGATGGTGATCCTGATCGTCGTCGCATGTGGTCTGGCGACGGGCGCGGCCGTGCTGGCCGCCAACGCGCTAAGGCCGGCCATCCTGCGCGCGATCGCTCCGTTCCTTCCGCTGAAGGGGGTCTGGTCGCGTTGAGGCGGGTCGCCGTGCCTGTCATGCTTGCGGTGTCGAACGGCGGCCGACGAATCGCGAGAGGATGATGCCATGACCCAAGCTTTCCCCATGCGCTCTGTCCGCAGGCTTGCCTTTTCCGGCATCGTCACGGCTGCGTTGCTGGGGGCATGCGGGTCTGCGGCGAGCGAAGCGCCCGCACGCAGCGATGGTCGCGCGCCTGACAGCATTCCGCTGATGCGCGGTCTAAATCTGGCGGGCGGCGAGTTCGCACCGGAGCGTGCGCCCGGCGTCGTGGACAGGGACTATGTCTATCCCACTGCAGAGGTTGCCGCCCCTTTCCTGAAAGGGGGCATGGACACAGTCAGGTTTCCGGTCCTGTGGGAACGGATACAGCCGGACCCGATGTCGCCATTGTCCGATGTCGAAATGAAGCGGATCGACGCGAGCCTGGATGCCTTGAAGGGCTTTCGCGCCGTCATCATCGATGTGCACAATTATGCGCGGTACAAGGGCGTGCGGCTGGATCAGGATCCGAGCGGGGCGGCCAAGCTGGCGGACCTGTGGACGCGGCTTGCCAATCGCTACAAGGCGCGGCCGGATATCGTGTTCGGCATCATGAACGAACCCTATGATATCGGCGCGGGCGACTGGCGCGGCATCGTCGATCCCGTGGTCGCCGCGATCCGGAATACGGGCGCCAAGAACCTGCTGCTGATATCCGGTACGCGCTGGTCGGGCGCGCACAGCTGGCTGGCGGGCGGGCCGGACTCTAACGGCGCTGCGTTTGCCGATTTTACGGACCCCGGCGATCACTTCCTGTTCGAGTTGCATCAGTATCTGGACACCGACAGTTCAGGCACAAAGCCGACCTGCGTGGATGCGGGGTTGGGGGCGGACCGGTTGCGCGACGTGACGCGCTGGCTGCGTGACCGCCGCGTCGGCGCTGTGCTGGGCGAATTCGGCGGCGGTCAAGGTGCGGACTGTCTGGCCGGACTGGAAGCGATGCTCGCCTATACCGATGCCAACGCAGATGTGTGGCGCGGCTGGACCTATTGGGCGGGCGGCGCCTGGTGGGGGGACTATCCCTTGAGCATCCAGCCCGATGCGCGTGGCGACAAGCCACAAATGCGTGTGCTGACAAAGCATCTGAAGCGCTGATCGAACGATACAGGAAACCTGCTACGCTGCCTGCAACTGTTCCATGAGTTTCAGGAAGCCCTGATTGAGCTTTTCCGCGCGGACGCGCACGTCGCCGCCGATCTTTCGGGTATCTGCTGCGACGCGGGCGATATCGTCGAGGGATGTGGATATCGCCTCGACCGCATCATCGGCCACGCGCGTATTCTGCACGATGTGCTGCGATTCCCGCTGGATCATTTCAACGGCGTGACGCTGCTGATGTGCGGTTGCTGCGGCGTCGACGGCGCTGTTGAGCAGTTCCGTGACAAGAGCGGCAACAGCTTCCACCGTATCCACCGTCTCCGTCGCGGCAGAAGTGATGCCTGCCACACGCGTCTGGATGGCGTGTGTCGTGTCATGGGCGTGCCGGGCGAGATCTTTGACTTCGTTGGCGACAACCGCAAAGCCGCGCCCCGCTTCGCCCGAACGGGCAGCCTCGATCGAGGCGTTTAGCGCAAGCAGGTTCGTCTGGGCGCTGATCTGGGCGATGAGGTCGGCAGATCGGCCGACCAGATCCACATTGTGGAGCAGATTGGCGTTGATCTCTCTGGCGCGCATTGTCCGCTCATGCGCGTCGTGCGCGACGATTTCGGTGGAACTGGATGCATCCTTCAGCGCACCGACAGAGAGGGTCAACTGGTGCAGCGTATTGCTGATCTCTGACGCGGCGTGGTTGGCGTCGCGTGATCGGTCCCGTACGGCGGCGGCGCGGTCCAGTTGATCGCTGACCATGGCCAGCGTCGCATTTGCGCTCTGTTCCAGGGCTGCTGCCGATGCCAGCGTTTCGGACACCATATCGGACAGCGATGCTTTCAATTCGGCCGCGACACGCCGGTTGGCCTCGCGCAGTTCGATTTCGTGCTGGGCGCGCTCCTCCATTTCCCGCCGTGCCAGCAGAGTGGCCTCCTGCTTCGCCTGCTCGGCCCGTTCGCTGGATTGTTCGGCATTCTTGCGGGCGCCATCGGCCTCGGCGGCGCTTTCCAGTGCTATGGCCAGGGCGGTGTTGGTTTCTTCGATGCTCCGGCCGATCCTTTGCCGGGACCGCATGATGATGTTGAGCAACCAGATGGACGCGGTGACGAAGCCGATCGCCACGACCAGCAGAACGGGCAGAACATCGCGCAGCGCCGCCAGGCCGTCATCCGGTGATCGCCATGTCAGCCGTCCCAGCGCCTGATCCGTGGCATCGTTGACGGTCAGGCTGCCACCCGCGACGGCATTTTTCGCCTCGACCCATCGGATATCCTTGACCTTGAACGCCTGTTCCCAGTGACCGAGAGCATGATCGTCCAGCGGATGCACGAAGACGATGTAGTGCAGCGCATCATTGGGAATGATCCTGGGGCGATGAAGCGGCGCGAGCGCCATGGCCGCAATGATCGCAGGCTTGCCCTGATAACGGGCGAAAACGACTTCCCCCGTCATACGCGCTTCGGCGTCCCTTTGCGTTTTCGGCAGTTTCGACAGCAATACGGGGAGGACGGCAGGGATCATGCGGTCGAGATGACGGTCGAGCCGCTTGCCCATGTTCGATGTCGCCCACAGCGTGCGGCCGCCCTCATCGATCAGGAAACTGTCATTGGGATAGGTGAGGTTGGTAAGCGCCCACTCGGCATCCAGCTTACCGTAGAGATGTGCGACGGCGTCGTCCCAACGTGCCGCGCTGGCCATGTCATCGCGCAGTTGTTGCGCTTCGCGATCGAGCGCGCCGCGTACGATTGCATGAGCAACGTCGGCGGCGTTTGAATTCGCGCGCATCGTCAGCAGCGTGACTGCAGTGACGCAAATAGCGATGGCGAAGAACAGGAGGACAAAGAAGGGCGTCAGCAAATCAATATGCGCGCGATCATTCCCTTTGCGCCGGCCAAAGCCCTTATTCATCGATGTCACCTCAGCATGGTCGCTGAGTCACTGACATAAAAGGATTAATTTCCCGATAACCCTGTTGCCGCCAACCAGCGGAGGCATCTAGCGCGTGCGCAGCAGTCGGATGACCTGCGGTTGGGCTGGCGCATCCTTCTGCGCTTCGATGTCGATCGCCTCTTGTTCCGCCAATGCCTTTGCTTCGGCCGAATCTGGCGGCGGCGGCGCTTTCCATTCTTCTTTCTGGGCGCGCATGAAGCCGGCGAGGAACCAGAGGAGCGCCGCGATCTTGATCGAGAACAGCGCCTGTCCCGCAACCAGCAGTGACGATGCACAGAACAGCGAGGCGGCATAACCGAAACGGCGCTGGCTGACCGTCTTTTGCGGCACGTAGCAGGCCATGAAGGTCCACAGGATGAAAAGGCCGAAGATGGTGCAGGTGTAGATGATCCAGGTATAGCCGCTATCCAGCAGCCAGGGGGCATGTTCCGTGCGCAGGCCGACGGCAGCGTCCCAGTCGACCTGATAGAGCGCGGAGATCGTCCAGGAGAGGCGGCCTACAAAGTCGTCGTCCATCAGTTTTGTAAGCGTGTGATCGCCCACGACCCACGCAATGGTGATGAACAGTGGCGCCAGTGCGATGTTCAGGAAGCGCGTGAGGTGCGGATAGATGAAATAGCCGGCAGGGGCGAGCAGGGCGAGCACCAGCGACGTGCGCGTGCTGGCTGTCGTGACGATCAGCACGGCCGTGAAGATGAAAAAGACGCGATGCCAGACCTTCAGCCGCTTCCACACGCTGAGCAGGTAGATATTGAGGACGGCGGCAAAGTTCGAATTCGACACCTGTTCCAGAAAGATGGACGATGTGCGGTGATCGGTGATGCCGAAGCTGAAGCGTTCTTCAAAGCCGAGGGCGTTGGTGAACAGGCCGCTGGTATCCCATTCGGGAATGGCAAGGCCACGCGTTTTCAGGAAATACTGCGCCGGCTGGAACATGGAGACGTAGGCCGGCGTGCTGATCATCTCCAGAATGAGGCCGGCCAGCACGATCACCGCACTCACCAGGAAGGTTCGGTTTACGGTCTGGAAGCTCGCGCGGACGCCCAGCATCGTGAACAGGCCGATGATGGCGATGTTACGCATGGAATCCGGGTAGAACGTCTCCTTCATCGCCGAGATATACAGGGTGATGAACAGGAAGCTGAGCAACAGGGCAATGCTTGGCGCATCGTCAGGGCCAAAGGGCACACGCGCCACCAGCACCAGCGCGATCGCGAGGATCAAAGCCTCCACGATCATCACCATGCCCATGCTGATGCCCGCGCCATGGGCGCCCATCATGGCCAGCAAGCCGTTATAGGCCACCGCCAGCACCACCAGCGCGCCGACAGCGACCTGATAAAAGCCGCCGCGTATCTCCACGCGCGCTTCGCTCCGGCGATATTCGTCGGCCAGGAAAGGGCGCTCGAAGGAAATCGGGGCGGCGTTTGCGTTCATCGGTCGGTGTCGGACTGGCTCGGATAAGGCGGATGTTCCGGCATGGGCCGGAGCATCCGCAAAAGGGGTCAGGACATCATCACCACGGACGTCTGCGGTACGCCCTTCAGCTTGATCATGTCGACGACGGCACGCAGGTCGTTCATCGACGTTTCATGCTCGCGCACCGCGATGACGGCGCCATGCGCACCGATGGCCGTCCGGGCGACGAGCGGCGCCAAGAGCGATCCGCATTCGATGATGACGGCGTCGAAATCCTCCATCGCCGGCAGCAGGCGATGAACCAGTTGCTCGCGTTCCAGCAGGGCCGACGCGTCGGGGCGGGAAGGGCCGGCCGGCACAACCCACAGATTGTCGATAGCCGTCTGCTGCGTCAGGCGCAGCGGGGGATCGTTGGCGGCCAGCAAGGTGCTGACGCCCGCGCGGTTGTTGACGCGGAACAGGTGATGATGGACCGGCTGGTCCAGATTGGCGTCGACCAGCAACGTGCGCGTGCCGCCCTGAGCGCAAACGACGGCCAGATTGGCAGCGACCAGCGCGGATTCCCGCGCGGCCTCTACACCGGAGACCAGCACGATCTTCGCCTGACCATGGGTGCTGAGCATGATGCCGAGGTTCAACAGCATGATGCGGATGCGGTCCACAAACTCATTATGCGGGTCGAAAGCCGCGATGACGCGCTCGTCGACGGCATCGTCACCGGGCGTCAGAACCTTCACGCCATGCTGGCGATCCTGTGCGATGCGCAACATCGACGGGGTGATGATGCCCATTTCGACGGACGTTTCGCCGAACAGCTTGCCTGTGGCTGCCTGCGCTTCGAGAACAGACTTGATCTGCTCCTTTTCCATCGCGCCGAGGCCAACCAGAACCTCGCCGATCTTGCGCCAGTCCTTCTTGGGCTGACGGATAAGCTCAACATTGTCGGAAGATGTGGAACGCAGGCGCATCAGTTGCTCCTCGCATCGGTGAGCATTCGCGGGGTTTCGCGCGGAAGCGACAGGCGGGCCACGACAGGCACGCCGATGAGTCGCTCCACATTGGCGAGAGTACGAACACGCGGGTTAAGATATTCCAGCAGGATCGCGACAGCGCCACCGATCGCCGAGCCAAGCAGCAGGGCGAGCAGCAGCATCAGGCCGATCTTGGGGCTCTTGGGCGTGATCGGAGGCTTGGCATTGTCCAGCTGCGACACGTTGGCCAGCGGCAGGTTGCCGCGCAGGTTCATCTTGGAAGCCTGTGCGGACAGGTCGTTGTAGCGCTGCTGCGCAGCGGCCAGCGCCTGTTGCAGTGTGGTGAACTTGCCGAGGTTGCTCGACATGGCCACCAGCTTCGACTGCTGCGCCGCCGCAGCGCTTTGCAACTGCGACGCGCGCGCCGCAGCGGCAGAGCTTTCCGCCTGCAATGCTGCCTGACGCGACTGGGTGAAGGCCGAGGCTGCCGCCCGGCGTTCCGTATTCAGGCGCGACTGCAGCGTCGCCAGTTCGGCGCGTGCCGCCAGCATCTTGGGATGGTTCGGACCCAGTGACGCTTCCATGTCCGATACTTCGGCCATTTTCGCCGTTACGTCGCTGCGCAGGCGCTGCACCGTATCGGTGCGTTCGGCGTCGGCGATGCCCTGTTCGATAGCGCCGCCGGTGTTGGCTGCGCTCGCCGCCAGGCCGCGGGACGAAGCGGATTCGGCCAGGATGCTTGCCGTCTGCGATGCGTCTGCCTGCAGGTCGCCACCATTGGAGATGCCGGTCGCGCGGACGAAGCCGCTCAGTTCCGTCTCGGCCGTTTCCACGTCCTGACGTGCGGCCGCCATCTTGCTCTGCAGGAACTTGGCATATTCCTGCGCGGGGCCGGTGCTCAACTGGCGCTGTGCCTCGACATAGGAAGTGGCGAAGCTGTTGGCGAGGCGCGCCGCGTCGGCCGCGTCGGGAGCGCGGGCGGCGATCGTCATCACCTGTGCCTTGTCCTCGGCCGTTACAGTGACGTTCTCCAGCAGCTCTTCGCGCATCCAGTCGTCGAAAGTCTCACCCTTTTTGGCTTCGCTTTTCCAGTCCGCCTCATAGGACTTGCGTTCGGCCGGGGTCATCCGGTCGATCACGCGCTGGACGACGCGCGAGCTGCGCACCACTTCGGCCTCTGTCGACAGCGACGGCGCGCCCTGCGGACGATTATCGTCCTGGGTGCGCAGCGGATCAGGCGCGCTCTTGTCGAAATACAGGCTGGCCACGGATTCGTAGGTCCGCGGGGCAAAGATCAGATAGACGGTGGTCAACGCCAGCACCGCCGCCAGAATGATGGCGACGACCTTGCGTCGGAACCAGACGACTTCCAGCCAGTCGGTTAAGCTTCTCATGCTTTTTCCTTCTCGTAGGACGGCTCGACCGCCCCGCTATGCTGCGACAGTTCCAGCGCGACGAGCAGGAACTGCGGTGCAAGACTATCCTTGAATACAATAAGATCCTGTTCACTCTTGATCGCGGGCGCGAGGCGCGCCGCAGCGGTCGAAAGATCGCGTACCGTGCCGGATGCGGCCTCCGACATCACCAATTCCTTGATGTCCGAAACGTCCAGGCCCAGGCGTTGGGCGGACTTGCGCGCGAACTCGGCCAGACTGGCGGGATTGTCCTTCTCTGCTTCGGCAAGCTGCTTGAACAGCTCGGAATCCTCGACGTTGAACTCGTGCCATTCGTCGAACGCCATGGAAATGCCGCTGCGCACGCTACCCACGTCGATGGTCACGCGATTTTCATCAAGCGCAGCGCAGGCCGAATGCATGCCGAACAGCCGCGCGTGATAGGGCGAACCGCAGGCGAGCGCCGCGACCAGGTTTTTGGCGTCGGCGCTGAAATTCAGGCCGCTTTGCAGCGCGCATTGATCCAGGATCGCACGGACCTCATCATCGGTCAGCGGCTCGATCGAAACGGGCGTCACGTGGCGGCGGAGCGAAGGGTGCGCGTCGATCAGGGCGGGCACGTCGGAGGCGATGCCCACCAGCAGGAACGACACCGGCAGGCGCGCGTCGGAACTGAGCTTCAGCAGCGAGGCGACTTCGGTGCGCGTTTCCTTGCTCTCGATTCGGTCGAATTCGTCCAGGATGAAGATGGCGCGGGAATATTTGATCTCGGCCAGATAGTTGACGAGGTTACGCGCGGTGCAGGATTCGCGGGCCTGTTGCAGCGCGTCGTCGGTCAGTTGCTTGTCGCGCGGATCAAAGCAGGTGGTGGGCACCTGTTCGATATAGGGGAGCATCAGGTCGGCGAAGTTGATGCTGCCGATGCTGGCCATGTACAGGACGACGGCGCCTTCCTCGTCCGCATAGTCGCCAAAGATGCGCGCCAGCGATGTCTTGCCCGATCCGCGCGGACCATAAATGAAGGCATGGTTGCCGCCGTACAGCGTGCCGGAAAGCAGGGCGGTCAGCTTGGAGTCGCGGCCACGCAGGGCCTCGCGCGAGCGCACCGGTTGCGACACGTCAAAGGCGAGGGCAACGCGCTGACGCTTGCGCGCGGATTCGAGC
>Ga0209066_10004535_pt1 | contig 15054 bp, 15 predicted proteins | sample All_14_2_FD_187198 | JGI IMG/M metagenome (GOLD analysis project Ga0209066, IMG submission 187198) | Freshwater microbial communities in response to fracking from Pennsylvania, USA - Allegheny Zone_MetaG_DW_15 (SPAdes) (version 2) ...
GTCTGGGTCTGCTCGCTTCCGGCGTGGCGGTCACCTCGCTGATGCGCCATACCGAGATCCAGCGCCTCGACCAGACCCTGCTGGAAGCGTCGGGCGGCTGGGCCAGAGCGCCGATGATGACGCCGACCACCATGCCCGAGCCGAGCCCGGCCTACCCGCCGTCGACCTTCTATGTCCGTGGCACCGACGCCGACGGCAGCGTCCGGTTGGCTGTGAAGAGCGGTGCCACCGATCCGGCGTTGCCGGCCAACAACGATGTCGGCCCGAACCCGGTGACGGTGGGCTCCGAGGGTACGTCCGGGATCGAATGGCGGGCGGTCACCGTCCGTGGGCCGGAGGGGGAGCTCACCACCGTCGCGATCGATCTCACCGAGGTCGAATCGACCATGCGCGCCTTGATCTGGTCCCAGTTCGCCATCGGCGCGGCCGTGCTGCTGGTTCTCGGGGTGGTCGGCTACGCGGTGGTGCGCCGTAGTCTGCGACCCCTGGCCGAAGTGGAGCAGACCGCCGCAGCGATTGCGGCCGGTGAGCTGGATCGTCGTGTCCCGCAACGTGATCCCCGTACCGAGGTGGGAAGGCTCTCGTTGGCGCTGAACGGGATGCTTGCGCAGATCCAACGCGCCATGGCGTCCTCGGCCCAGTCGGCGGAGATGGCGCGCGAGTCCGAGGAACGGATGCGCCGTTTCGTCGGTGATGCCGGCCATGACCTGCGTACCCCGTTGACCACCATCCGTGGTTACGCCGAGCTCTACCGCCAGGGCGCGGCCCGCGACACCGACATGCTGATGGGGCGCATCGAGAGTGAGGCCGGCCGAATGGGGCTGCTGGTCGAGGACCTGCTGCTGCTGGCCCGCCTCGACGAACAGCGACCGCTGGATCAGCGCCGGGTGGACCTGCTGGCGCTGGCCAGCGACGCGGTGCACGATGCGCAGACGGTGGCGCCGGAGCGCAGGATCCGGATGGAGGTCTTCGACGGCCCGGGCACACCCGAGGTGCTGGGGGACGAGGCGCGACTGCGCCAGGTGTTCAGCAACCTGATGTCCAACGCCGTGCAGCACACCCCGCCGTCGGCGGGTATCACCGTGCGCGTGGGCACCGATGAGGACAACGCGGTGCTGGAGGTGTGTGATGAGGGTCCCGGCATGAATGCCGAAGACGCGCAGCGGGTTTTCGAGCGTTTCTACCGCGCGGATTCGTCACGGACCCGCGCCAGTGGCGGGTTCGGGCTGGGCCTGTCGATCGTCGACTCGCTGGTCGACGCACATGGCGGTGCGGTATCGGTGGACACCGCGCCGGGGCGTGGCTGCCGGTTCCGGGTCAGTCTGCCCAGAATCGTCGATCTGGCCGCTCAGCCCAACTGAGCCAGCGCGGCCTTGATCTTGGCCTGGGCCTCGTCCAGGGACTCCGGTGACGGGTTGCGGTCGACGGAGGCGAAGCCGAAATCGCTGAGGTTGCGGGCCGGGAACACGTGCACGTGCAGGTGCGGCACCTCCAGTCCGGCGATGATCACCCCGGCACGTTCGGTGTCGAACGCCGCGCACACGGCCTTGCCGATCCGCTGCGACACCGCCATCACCCGGCCGAACAGCCCCGGGTCGATGTCCTGCCAGTTGTCCACCTCGGCGCGGGGAACCACCAGGGTGTGGCCCTGTGTCATCGGTTCGATGGTCAGGAACGCCACGATCTCGTCGTCCTCGTAGACGAATCGGCCGGGGATATCGCCGTTGATGATCATGCTGAAGACGGTCGCCATGGCGTCGAGCATAGGCGGGGCCGACACCACGCCCAGCACAGCCGATACCAATTGCGCAGCGATCGACGTGTCGTAGTCCAATATGCGATCCGTCCCGGCACACTGATGGCCGCCGGGGGGTGATTGGAAGGGATCTACCCCATGCAACGCCCCCTCTCGGACGCCGCGATCCTGCACGAACTGGAGCCGATTGCGGCGGAGAACGTGAATCGGCACCTGGGCAGCACCAAGGATTGGTACCCACACGACTATGTGCCCTGGGGTGAGGGACAGAATTTCGCGGCGGCCGGCGGCACGGACTGGACGGTCGAGCAGTCCCGGCTGGGCGAGGTCGCGCGCGCGGCCATGGTCACGAATCTGCTCACCGAGGACAATCTGCCGTCCTACCACCGGGAGGCGGCGGGGAGCTTCTCCGGCGATGGCGCCTGGGGCACCTGGGTGAACCGATGGACGGCCGAGGAGAATCGGCACGGTATCGCTCTTCGTGACTATCTCGTGGTCACCCGCGCGGTTGACGTCATCGCGCTGGAACGGGCCCGGATGGAACACGTCACCAACGGTTTTGCTGCTACCGATGAGGAACGGGCCAAACACGATTCGGAGTTCCTGATGTCGATCTCCTATGTCACCTTTCAGGAGCTGGCGACCCGGGTCAGTCACCGCAATACCGGCAGGGTCTGCGATGACCCCACCGCCGACCGACTGCTCCAGCGGATCGCCGCCGACGAGAACCTCCACATGATCTTCTACCGCAACATCTGCGGTGCGGCCCTGGACCTCTCGCCCGACCAGGCGCTCGAGGCGGTGGCCGCGGTGGTGGAGAACTTCCGGATGCCAGGCCAGGGCATGCCGGATTTCCGGCGCAACGGAGTTCTGATGGCCAAGCACGGTATCTACGATCTGCGCCAGCACCTCGACGAGGTGGTGTTGCCGGTGCTGCGCAAGTGGCGGATTTTCGAGCGTACCGACTTCGGGCCGTCGGGCGAGGCGCGCCGCGAAAAGCTGGCCGCGTTCCTGGAGGACATGGGCGGTAAGGTCGTGCGCTTCGAGGAACAGCGCGACCGGCTGCTGGCCCGCGAGGCATCGAGACGAGAAGCGCGGGCTAGCTGATCAGGGCATCCACTTCCTCGACGGTGTACGGGCCGCAGTCATGGTGATCCCGATAGCCGATGAAACCCGGTGCGGGGCGAGCGAACTCGCCGATGAATCCGCCGGCGGCGATGAAGATCCGACCGGTGACACCGGCGGCCAGGTCGCTGGCCAGGTACGCGTAGGTGGGCGCGACGTATTCCGGCGGGCCGGCGTCCAGGGCACCCTGCAGGCTGACATCGTCGAGCAACCCGCGCCGGTTCAGGTCGGTGATGTGCTGTTCGTAGTCGGCGCCGGTCGAGAGCCGGGTCTTCGCGCCCGGGCAGACGACGTTGGCCCGCACGTTGTGGGCCTTCAGTTCGGCCGCTATGGCCAGCGTCAGGCCGTTGACGCCACCCTTGCCCGCGGGGTACCCGGTGCCCCCGTAGTCACCGAGATAGGCGAACGAGCTGGTGTTGACGATCGCCCCGCCGCCTTGGGCCACCATGTGCGGCGCTGCGGCTCTGGCGATCTCGAATGCGGTGCCCAGATGCGCGTCGAGCAGCTCACGAAACTGGCCGCTGGTGACGTTCAGGATCGACGAGCCCGTGGGTTCCGCGGTGCCCGCGCAATTGATCAGGACGTCGATGCGGCCGAACTCCGCGACGCAGGCGTCGATCAAGCCGTCGGCGACATGCGGATCTGCGGGGGAGCCGGGAAAACCGATACCCGAAACACGCTGTGCGGCTTCGGAGACCGCGTCCGGGTCGCGGCCGTTGACCACCACCCGGGCGCCGAGGGCGGCGAGCAGTTCGGCGACGGAGAGCCCGATCCCGCGGGTGCCGCCGACCACGACAGCGGCGCGGCCGGCGAGCACTGCGCTAATCGGCCGAACCCTCTTCGAACGTCATCGCGTCCATGTTCCAGTAGCCGCGCAGATTCGTGATCAATCCCGCATCGTTGACACGGTAGGTGAACACGCCGCGCACGGTGGCGGTGAATCCGTTCGGAAATTCGGTGCGCAACACCAAGATGTAGGCGATCTCGGTCGGGGAGCTCGACGGGAACGTCTCCTCGCAGGTGATCGTCAGGGTGTTGGGACCGATGTTCGCGTCGTAGAACGCGGCCAGTGCCGCCTTACCCCGCACCCCGGTGCCGTCCGGGTTGGTGACGGCCTCACCGATCGGGTCCTCGACGACGATGTCCTCGGACATCAGTGCCAGCCAGCCCGCGCGGTCCCCGGATTGCACGCAGCGCCAAGAGTTTCGCGACGCGGCGACAACCGGTGTCAGGTCGGTGGTCTCAGTCATGCGAGTCCTGCCTTCGCCGAAATTGCATTCCAGCAGGGTTCCACTCGAACTTTGCCTGCTGGAATGCAATTTCGCGGGTTCGTAGGGGTTACCGGTCGGCGTCTGTGTAGCGGATCACGCCGCGGATGTTGCGACCCTCGAGCATGTCCTTGTAGCCCTCGTTGATCTGTTCCAGCCTGTACTGCCGGGTGACCATATCGTCGAGGTTGAGCCGGCCGGCCTTGTACATCGACAGCAGCTGCGGGATGTCGTGGTGCGGGTTGCCGCCGCCGAAGATGGTGCCCTGCAGGTTCTTCTGCAGCAGGGTCAGCATCGACAGGTTCATCGTCACATCGGACTTCGCCATGTTGGCGACCGCGGTCACCACACAGGTGCCGCCCTTGGCGGTGATGTTGAGGTAGTTGTCGATCTCTTCACCGTGCAGCTCACCGGTGGTGATGATGGTCTTGGCGGCCATCCGGCCCTGGGTGACCTCGGCGACGCCGCCCATCGCGGAGAAGATGTCCGGGTAGGCGTGGGTGGCGCCGAACTTCAGCGCCTGGTCGCGCTTCCACTCGACCGGATCGACGGCGAAGATGTTGCGTGCGCCCGCGTTCAGGGCGCCCTGCAGGGCGCCCATGCCGACACCACCGATACCGGCGATGACGACGTCATCGCCGGGGCGGACGTTGGCGCTGCGCACCGCGGAGCCGTAACCGGTGGTGACACCGCAGCCCACCAGGCAGGCCACCTCGAACGGGATCGACGGGTCGATCTTCACCACCGAGCTCTTGTGCACCACCATGTACGGGCTGAAGGTGCCCAGCAGCGTCATCGGGATGACCGGCACACCCTTGGCGGTGTGAATGCGATTGGTGTTGTCCGAGACCGCGGTGCCCTGCAGCAGCATGGCGCCCAGATCGCACAGGTTGCGCAGGCCGGCCTGGCAGGACGGGCATGAACCGCAGGACGGGATGAAGGACAACACGACGTGGTCCCCGGGCTCCAGGCCCTCGACGCCGGGCCCGACCTCGGTGACGACGCCGGCACCCTCGTGACCGCCAAGGACCGGGAAGCCGGCCATCGGGATGTCCCCGGTCACCAGGTGGTGATCGGAGTGGCACATGCCCGAGGCTTCCATCTGGATCTTGACCTCGTCTTTGACGGGGTCGCCGATCTCGATCTCTTCGATCGACCACGGCTGGTTGAACTCGTAGATGAGAGCGCCTTTTGTCTTCATGCGCGTGTGCCTTCCACTAGAACCGGTGCCCACAGACTAGAGCCAGTAGTTACGTGCGTCACACCCACCCCCAAGCAACCGCTTGGCCGGGAGGTCACCAGATCGGGACGGGGGCCTGCCCCAGCGGGTAGTAGCCCGGCAGCTTCTCGCCCGCGATGGACCGCTCGATGCGCTTCTGCATGGTCGGGGTCAGGTCGCCGGACTCGATGAGCTTCAGGAAGGCCTTCTGGACATGCCCGAAGTCGAAGAAATCGCGCTGCCACTCGATGAGCAGATCGTCATTCAGCCGGAACCAGCTGCCGCCGATGCCGTAGATCTCGTCCTTGCTGCCGTCGCTCTTGTGGGCGATCTGCTTCCAGAAGCCCACGATCTCGTTCTGCTTCTCGTCGATGAGGGTCTTCTGGTACTCGTAGACCCAGTTCTCCAGGCCTTCCATCTCCAGGCCGAGTGCCACGTCGCGGATCTCGTCCTTGTTGACGCACATGACGTCTTCCTTCGGGCCGATGTTCCACCCGTAGGTCGCATCCTCGGTGTAGAACTCCGCCAACGGTTTCCAGTCGCCGGCGGCTTCGGCATCCTGGTTGGCCTTCAGCCACCGCTGGACCCAGTCTTCGAGAGCTTCTCGTGACGCCATTGTCGTTGCCTTTCAGTCTTTTTCGATTATTGACAGAGCTCGGGTGGGGCACATGTCGACGGCCATCTCCACGGCTTCGCGGAGTTCGTCTGCGGGCTCGGCGTGCAGTATCTGGACGACGCCGCGCTTGGGTACCTTGAAGACATCCGGCGCCTCCAGCTCGCACATGGCGTGGCCCTGGCAGAGGTCCTCGTCGAGTTCGATTCGGTAGCAGCCCACCGGACTATTCCTTCGCGCGCTTGCGGTAGCGCACCTTCGCCGGACGGGCCAGCTGGACCACCATCTTGGAGTGGTCGTTTCGGTAGCTCTCCGCGGGCTGGGCCATCTCGAACTCGTAGTCGCGCAGCAGGACCGAGAAGATCGCCTTGATCTGCATCTGGGCGAAAGCGGCACCGACGCAGCGGTGCCGTCCGGCGCCGAACGGGATCCAGGTCCACCGGTTGATCAGGTCTTCCTGGCGCGGCTTGTTGTAACGATCGGGGTCGAAGGCGTCCGGATCCGGGAAGTCCTCCGGGAGCCGGTTGGAGATCGCCGGTGAGGCGGCCACCATCTGGCCCTTGTGGATCGGATGTCCGGCCACCTCGAACTCGTCCTGGGCGACCCGCATGAGGATGATCAGCGGCGGATGTAGGCGCAGGGTCTCTTTGAGCGCGTTGTCCAGGTTCGGGATCTGGCGCAGCGCATGGAAACTCACCTCCTGGCCGTCGGAATACAGCTCGTCGAGTTCGTTTTGCACCTTGGTGTAGAACTCGGGGTTGCGCAGCAGCTCGATGAGCGTCCATGACGAGGTGCCCGAGCTGGTGTGGTGACCGGCGAACATCAGCGAGATGAACATGCCGGTGACCTCGTTGGCGGTGAAGCGCGGATTGCCCTGCTCGTCCTTGATGGAGACCAGCACGTCGAGCAGATCGCGGTCGCTCTTATCGGTGGGCGGGTTGGCGATTCGCTGGTCCATGACCTCCTGCACCAGCTCGACCAGGTTGGCCCGGGCCTCGTCGCGGATGCGGAAGCTCTCGATCGGCAGGTAGGGATCGACGTAGCAGAGCGGATCGGTGCCGCGCTCCAGCAGGTGGTAGTAGTTCGCGAACCGGGAGTCCAGCTGGTTGCGGAACTTGAGACCGATCAGGCAGGCCGTCGAGGTGTAGATGGTCAGCTCGGCGAAGAACTCCAGCAGGTCGATTTCGCCGGAGTCGCCCCAATTCTCGGTCATCCGGCGGACTTCGTTCTCGATGGTGGCCGCGTGGCCCTTCATCTGCTCACCGCGCAGCGCGGTGTTGTGCAGCATCTCGGCGCGGCGCTCGGGGTCGGCGTCGAAGACCACACCCTCGCCGAAGATCGGCGTCATGAACGGGTACGCCTCGGCCTGGTTGAGCTCACTGTCGGTGGACCGGAAGAAGAACTCGTTGGCCTCGGCGCCGGACAGCAGCACCACCTGCTTGTCGGCGAGTTGGAACCAGCCGGCGTTGCCGCACTCGTTGCGGATCCGCCACATCAGGCCGATCGGATCGGTGCGGAATTCCTCGAGGTGGCCGTGCTCTTCCTCGCCACCTGAAACACGTTCCACCTCTTTGAGGTCACTCATGTTGCCGGCATCCCTTCTTCGCCCAGCGCGAGCTTCTGCCGATCCTTGGTGTCGGCCAGCGGAGCCTCGGGCTGGAGTTCCATGTTCGCGATGAAGCCGCCCCGCGGTGTCTCGGCGACGAACGTGATGGCCCGCGCGAGATCGTCCGCGCGCAGGAAGTAGTCGTGGCGTGCCTGGCCCCATTTGGCCCAGTCCTCCAGGGCGGGACCGATCAGTTCGGCCGGCAGGCTCCACCCCATCGATGTCTTGGTCGGTCCGGGATGCACGATCGAGGCGCGCACACCCGTGCCTTCCAATTCCATCTGATAGTTCGTCACCATCGCGACCAGGGCGGCCTTGGCCGCTCCGTAGGCGCCCATGTGCGGCCGCTGGCGCAGCGCGACATCGGATCCCACGAAGATCAGGTCGCCGCGGCGGCGTTCGATCATGCCGGGCAGCACGGCGGAGGCCACCCGGTTCGCCCCGATCAGGTGGATCTGGATCTGGGACTCGAATTGCTCGGTGCTGATCGCGTCGAGCTTGCCGAAGTAGGTGTCGCCGGCGCCGGCCACCAGCACCTCGATATCGCCGAGTTCCGCGGTGGTCTGTTCGACGGCGGCCTTCACCGAATCGGCGTCGGTGACATCGAGGTGCACGGCGATGGCTTCGCCGCCGTCGGCGCGGATCTTACCGACGATTTCGTCGAGCTTCTCCACCCGGCGGGCGCCCAGCGCCACCGGAAAACCGTTGCGGGCGAGCCGGATCGCAGTGGCCTCGCCGATACCGGAGGAGGCGCCGGCGACCAGCGCTGGACGGCGGTCGGGCAGGGGATCAAAACGGGGCATGCGGTCGAGGGCCTTTCAGGTCTGTCAGCGGAACTGGACGGTCATCGGGAGGTGAGCGAATCCACGGACGCTGCTGGAGTGGACGCGGACGGCGTTGGCCTCGTCGATCTCGTATCCGCGGATTCGCTTGAACAGCTCGGTCAGCGCCACCCGGGCCTCCATGCGCGCAAGGTGCGCGCCGAGGCAGAAGTGGGCGCCGCTGCCGAAACTCACCAGCTTCGGCCCGATCTCCCGGTCGATGCGGTATTCGTCGGGATTGTCGAAGACTCGCTCGTCGCGGTTGGCCGAGCCGATCAGCAGGACCATCACATCTCCGGCGGGCACGACGGTGTCATAGAAGGTGAGGTCCTCGACGACCGCGCGGGCCAGGATCTGACTGGAGGCGTCATAGCGCAGCGTCTCTTCGACCCAGGGGGTGACCAGCTCATGGTTGTCGAACACCGGGGCCAGCTGGCTCGGGTTCTTGGCACCCCAATATGCGGCGTTGGCAAGCAGTTTGGTGGTGGTCTCGTTGCCTGCGACGACCATCAGGAAGAGGAACGCCATGATCTCGTCGTCGGTGAGCTTGTCGCCGTCGATCTCGGCTTGCACCAGCGCCGAGGTCAGATCGTCGCTGCTGTGCTTGCGGCGTTGCTTGACCATGTCGGCGTAATAGACCAGCAGTTCGCCGGACGCGGCGATGGCGGAATCCGGTACGTCGGCGACACCGTCCTCGCGGTGCATCACCCCGTCGGCGAGCGCGCGGATGTGCACACGATCCTCGTTCGGCACACCCATCAGCTCGGAGATGACATCCATGGGGAGCTTGCCGGCGAACTCGTCGACATAATCGAAGGTGGTGCTCTGCAGTGCGGCATCCAGATGCTGATGGGCGATCTCGGTGACCCGGCCCTCGAGTTCGCGGATGCGCCGCGGGGTGAAGCCCTTGGACACCAGCGTGCGCAGGCGTAGATGGCCGGGATCATCGAGGGCCAAAAATGACATGACCCGGTGGGCCTCGTCGTTGCGGGAGATCGGATCCAGCGACACACCGTGCTTGTTCGACAATGTGACGCTGTTGCGGAACCCGGCCACCACGTCCTTGTGCCGGGACAACGCCCAGAAGTTGCGTTCCTCGTTGTGATACAGCGGGGCCTCGTCACGCAGCCGCTTGTAGTACGGGTACGGGTCTTCGTGGAAGTCGTAATCGTAGGGATCGAGGATCGGTGGGGCTGTTTCGAGGCTCAAGGGTTCTCTCCGAGGCTCATGCTGGTTAGTCCTCTCCGAGGAGCAGGCCGACCGAATACGTGAGTCGGTCCGCGATCTGGTGATAGGTGAACGCGCCGCTGCCGGCGTTGACGAGGGCTCCGAAGAAGGTCATCTCCAGCGCCGAGACGACGCGGGGGTCGGCGTCCGGGCCGACCGCGGACCGGATGCGCTTGTGGATCTCGGCACCGATGCGGTCCCGGACGGTGCGGACCGCGGGATCGCTGCCGCCGCCCAGCAGGGCGGTGGTGCAGGCGGCGGCGACTTCGGGCTCGTCGGCGACCACCATGGTCAGTGCGCGCACCGCCTTGTCGACGCGGGTGGTCATCGAGTCGTTGACATCGGTGAAGTACGGAACCTGTCGGACCAGGTCGAGATAGACCTCGGCGATCAGGTGATTCTTCGACGAGAAGTACGTGTAGGCGGTGGCCGGCGCGACCTTGGCGCGGGCGGCGACGGCGCGCACGGTGAGGTCGGCGTAGGACGACTCGCGCAGCATCTCCACACCCGCGGCGAGCACCTTGCGAAAAGTCTCCTCCTGGCGACGGTTGCGCGGCGCCACCGCCGACCCGTCGTCCGCTTGGCCTGTGACGGCAACCACCGAATCGCTGGACACATGTCCAAGTTATCGGATGGGGTGGTCCGACGGCAAGCTGTTCGGATAAATCACCAGTACAGAAGCGGTGCTTGGATGGGATCGGGGGTCGCGGGAAGGTCGGCCTTGCCACCGCCGCGGACGTGACGTTATGGTGCGATGGATTGTTGTCGGACACTTGTCCAGAGAACGTGGCCATCAAAACCTAGGAGTGGGATGTCGATTCTGGCGGATCGCGAGAGCCGGTTGTTCATAGACGGCAAGCTCGTCGCCGGAAGCGCGGGAACGTTTCCAACCGTCAACCCCGCCACCGAAGAGGTGTTGGGTGTCGCCGCCAACGCCGACCGGGCGGATATGGGCGCGGCGATCGGCGCGGCGCGCGTCGCCTTCGACGAGACCGATTGGTCCACCAACACCGAGCTGCGGGTGCGTTGCCTGCGCCAGCTTCGGGAGGCGCTGCAGGCCAATGTCGAGGATCTGCGTGAGCTGACGATCTCGGAGGTCGGTGCCCCGCGGATGTTGACCGCCGGCGCTCAGTTGGAGGGTCCGATCGACGATCTGGCGTTCTCCGCGGACACCGCCGAGAACTTCGCGTGGCGCACCGACCTGGGATACGCGACGCCACAGGGTATTCCGACCAACCGGGTCGTCGCGCGGGAAGCTGTCGGGGTTGTCGGCGCCATCACCCCGTGGAACTTCCCGCATCAGATCAATCTGGCCAAGGTGGGCCCGGCGCTGGCCGCCGGCAACACCCTGATTCTCAAGCCGGCGCCGGACACCCCGTGGGTGGCCGCCGTGCTGGGCGAGATCATCGCCGAGCACACCGATTTCCCGGCCGGGGTGATCAACATCGTCACCTCCGATGACCATGGTGTCGGGGCGTTGCTCTCCAAAGACTCTCGGGTCGACATGGTCTCGTTCACCGGGTCCACCAACACCGGTCGCGCCGTGATGACGGATGCGGCGGTGAGCATCAAGAAGGTGTTCTTGGAACTCGGCGGCAAGTCGGCCTTCATCGTGCTCGATGACGCCGATCTGGGTGGTGCCTGTGCCATGGCGGCCTTCACCGTCGCCATGCACGCCGGACAGGGATGCGCCATCACCACGCGCCTGGTCGTCCCGCGGGCCAAATACGACGAGGCGGTGGACGCGGCCGCCGCGACGCTCGGCGGGATCAAGCCGGGTGACCCCAACAGCAAGCGCACCGTGTGCGGCCCGGTCATTTCAGCGCGGCAACGTGATCGGATCCAGGGCTATCTGGACTCCGCCATCGCCGAGGGTGGTCGCTTCGCCTGCGGCGGCGGCCGGCCGGCCGACCTGGACACCGGCTTCTTCATCGAGCCCACCGTCATTGCCGGGCTGGACAACTCGGCCAAGGTAGCCCGCGAGGAGATCTTCGGGCCGGTGCTGACGGTGATCGCCCACGACCGTGACGATGATGCGGTGCGGATCGCCAACGACTCGCCCTACGGTTTGTCGGGCACAGTGTTCGGCGCCGACAACGACCGCGCCCAGGCGGTGGCATCGCGGCTGCGGGTCGGCACCGTGAACGTCAACGGCGGAATCTGGTACTCCGCGGATGCCCCGTTCGGCGGCTACAAGCAATCCGGAATCGGCCGTGAGATGGGCATCGCGGGCTTCGAGGAATATCTGGAAACCAAACTGATCGCCACGCTCGCCACCTGAGGCCGAATGGCCACTTACGACACGCAACAACGGTCATACCGTGCAATAACTGGCCAGTCGGCCGAGAGGAAGAACATGTACGCGGAATTCAAAGACAAGGTCGGCATCGTCACCGGAGCCGGTGGCGGTATCGGGCAGGCCTACGCCGAGGCGCTCGCACGTGAGGGGGCGGCCGTGGTGGTGGCCGATATCAATCTCGAGGGTGCCCAGAAGGTCGCCGACGGTATCAAGGGCGAAGGCGGCAACGCGCTCGCCGTGCGGGTGGACGTGTCCGACCCGGAGTCGGCCAGGGATATGGCCGCCCAGACACTCTCGGAGTTCGGCGGCATCGACTACCTGGTCAACAACGCCGCCATCTTCGGCGGCATGAAGCTGGACTTCCTGGTCACCGTGGACCCCGAGTACTACCGCAAGTTCATGAGCGTGAACCTCGACGGCGCGCTGTGGTGTACGCGGGCGGTGTACAAGAAGATGGCCAAGCGCGGCGGGGGTGCCATCGTCAACCAGTCCTCCACGGCGGCATGGTTGTACGCGAACTTCTACGGGCTGGCCAAGGTCGGTATCAACGGTCTCACCCAGCAGCTCTCCCGCGAACTCGGCGGCCAGAACATCCGGATCAACGCCATCGCGCCCGGGCCGATCGACACCGAGGCCAACCGCACCACCACCCCCCAGGAGATGGTCGCCGACATCGTCAAGGCGATCCCGCTGTCGAGGATGGGGCAGCCCGAGGATCTGGTCGGCATGTGCCTGTTCCTGTTGAGCGATCAGGCCAGATGGATCACCGGACAGATCTTCAACGTCGACGGCGGACAGATCATCCGGTCATGAAGCTGGGCTATATCGGTCTGGGCAACCAAGGCGCCCCGATGGCCAAGCGGCTGGCCGACTGGCCGGGCGGCTTGATCGTCTTCGACGTCCGCACCGAGGCGATGACCCCGCTGGCCGAACTGGGTGCCGAGCTGGCCGATGACGTCGCCGCGGTCGCCGCGGCCGATGTCATCAGCGTGACGGTGCTCAACGACGCCCAGGTGCGTGAGGTGGTGACCCAGCTCGGCGAGCATGCCGCAGCGGGCACCGTCATCGCCATCCACTCCACCATCGAGCCCGGCACCGCGCCCGAGCTGGCCGAGCAGTTGGCGCCCAAGGGTATCCACATCGTCGATGCCCCGGTCAGCGGCGGCGCCGGGGCGGCCGACAAGGGCGAGCTCGCGGTCATGGTGGGTGCTGACGAAGAGGCCTACAACGCGGTCAAGCCGGTCTTCAAGAAGTGGGCCTCGCTGGTGGTCCGTGCGGGTGAGCCCGGTGCCGGCACCCGGATGAAGCTGGCGCGCAACATGTTGACGTTCATCGGTTTCGCCGCCTCGTGTGAGGCGATGGCGTTGGCCGAGGCGGCGGGCATCGACCTGCAGAAGCTGGGCCGGGTGGTGCGCCACAGCGATGCGCAGAGCGGCGGTCCCGGCGCGATCATCCTGCGCGACGACACGGCACCGCTGGCGCCCGACCACTGGTTGTTCGACATGTTCACCCATACCCGCGGCCTCGGGGAGAAGGACCTGACGCTCGCACTCGGGTTGGGTAAGGCTGTGGGAGTGGATCTTCCGTTGGCAGAGGTGGCATTGCAGCGCCTCGCCGACGGTCTCGGAGTACCGCACACGAAGGAGCAGTGAGCATGACCGATCGTCGCAAGCAGGGCCTGCAGAAGATGAACGAGGTCTACGGCTGGGAGATGCCCGATATCCAGGGCGACCCGTACTTCGATCTGACCGTCGAGCACCTGTTCGGCACGATCTGGACCCGTCCGGGTCTGTCGATGCGGGACAAGCGCCTGCTGACGCTGGCCGCGGTGACCGCGGTGGGCAACTCGGATCTGGCCGAGATCCAGGTCAACGCCGCGCTGCACAACGGGGAGATCACCGCCGAGGAGCTCAAGGAGGTCGCGGTGTTCCTGACCCACTATCTCGGTTTCCCGCTGGGCTCCAAGCTGGATGGCGCGGTCAGCAAGGTGGTACGCACCCGCAAGACGGCCGCCGAGAAGGGGGCCGGTGAAGACAAGCGAGCCAACGTCGACGCGGCGGTGAAGATGCACTCCGGGAAGTCGCTCGATGACCAGTAGATATGCGGCGCTGCGCAGGGACGAGTTGGCGACCCTGGTTCCGGAGCTGTTGCTGATCGGTCAGTTGATCGACAGGTCCGGAATGGCCTGGTGCATCAGTAGTTTCGGGCGTGAGGAGATGTTGCAGATCGCCATCGAGGAGTGGGCGGCATCCAGCCCGCTCTATACCCGGCGGATGCAGAAGGCGCTCAAGTACGAGGGCGTCGACATCTTCACGCTGTTCAAGGGGCTGCAGCTCGATATCGGTGCGCCGCCGCAGTTCATGGACTTCCGTTACATCGTGCACGACCGCTGGCACGGCGAGTTCTACCTGGACCATTGCGGCGCGCTGCTGGACGTCGAGCCGATGGGCGAGGACTACGTCAAGGGCATGTGCCACGACATCGAGGACCCGACCTTCGATGCCACCGCACTGGCCACCAATCGCAAGGCGCAGGTCCGGCCCATCCACCGTCCGCCCCGCACCCCGGCGGATCGGCACCCGCACTGCCGCTGGACGGTGATCATCGACGAGTCCTACCCCGAGGTTCCGTTCATTCCGGAGATGGACATCGTCGCCGCGACCCACGCGCACTCCTGCGAACTGGACCCGATCGACCCCGACGACGAAGGCGCATCGGACTATTCGGGAGACCTGCTCGCCGATGTCGATTTCGCCGCGTTCTCGCATTCGGCACTGGTGCGGATCGCCGACGAGGTGTGTCTGCAGATGCACCTGCTGGTCAAGTCGTTCCAGATCGCCGTGGAGAAGCGGGCCGGTGCGGACACCGAGCTGGCCCGCGCGATCCGCACCAAGCAGTTGATCGGCATCGCGGGTGTGGCCGCCGACCGGATCCACAAGGCGCTCACACTCGGCAGCGACGCCAAGGGTGCGCTGCGGGTACTCGAACTGCACCCGTTGCTCAATCCGGCGGCCTACGTGTCGGCGGATATCGGGCCGGACTCCGTGCACGTGCGCCGGTCCCCGGCCCACGAGGACGGCGCCTGGGTCTCGCTGATCTCACCGGTCGCCGACGCCCCGC
>Ga0209066_10004536_pt1 | contig 15051 bp, 13 predicted proteins | sample All_14_2_FD_187198 | JGI IMG/M metagenome (GOLD analysis project Ga0209066, IMG submission 187198) | Freshwater microbial communities in response to fracking from Pennsylvania, USA - Allegheny Zone_MetaG_DW_15 (SPAdes) (version 2) ...
CGGCGGCATGCCCGATATGGGCGGCATGGGTGGCATGGGCGGCATGGGCATGTAAGCCCGTTCCGTTCCTGTTTCCGGAACGTAAGCTGGGGCCGCTCCTATAAGGGGCGGCCCTTCGCTTTTCCGTGACGGGGCGATCCGGGCATCGCCGTTTTGGCATCTGCACGAATTGCCCTATGGTGTGGCCCTGCCTCCGGCCCGAACTGAAGAACAGAGCGTCATGACCCTTCATTTGCCCGATCCCCAGACCATTGCCGATATCCTGCGCCAGACGGGTGAAGCGATCGTATTGCCGCGCTTTCGCGCGCTGGCTGCCCATGAGGTGATCGAGAAGAAGCCGGGCGATGTGGTGACGGTTGCCGATATCGAGGCCGAGGCGGCCTTGGAACGCGCCTTGCCGCTGATCCTGCCGGGCTCCATCGTGATTGGAGAGGAGGCGCATCACCGCGACCCTTCCATATTGGCCCATCTGGATGGGGAAGAGGCGGTCTGGATCGTTGATCCGATCGACGGCACCGCGAATTTCACCGAAGGCAGTCAGGTTTTCTGCATGATGCTGGTGCTGTCCTATCGCGGCGAGGCCGTGATGTCCTGGATCCACGACCCTCTGTCGGGCACCACCGCCATGGCGGAGAAGGGCGCAGGGGCGGAGCGGGCGGGCACGCGTCTGAAGGTGCCGGATGCGCCGCCGATCCGCGATATGGTCGGACAGATCAATCTCGGCTTTTATCCAAAGGAGGAGCGCGGTCGAATCCGTGCCCAGATTAGCAGCCGGATCAAGGCTTTGCAGGCTTTACGCTGTGCCGGTCACGATTTCCTTGGAATGGCGGAAGGGAAACACCATTTCAGCGTCTATCGCAGGCTTTGGACCTGGGACCATGCGCCCGGCGTGCTGATCCTGCGCGAAGCCGGCGGTGTCGCCGAACGCATGGACGGGCAGGACTATCGTCTGGCGGACCGGGTGGAAGGGCTGCTTTCCGCGCCCGATCCGGATAGCTGGGCGCATTTGAAGGAAATGTTTCTCGCGCCGACAGCGGCGTGATCTAAACTGAGGTCGGGCTTTTAAACACCACCTTACAGAGTAACTGGGGAAGGAGAGCGTAACGATGGCGAAGACCGCGTTTTTGGGCATGGGCGTGATGGGCTATCCGATGGCCGGCCATTTGAAGGCCAAGGGGCATGAGGTGACGGTCTATAATCGCACCCGCGCCAAGGCCGAGGCATGGTCGGCCCAGCATGGCGGTGCCAATGCGGCCACCCCGCGCGAAGCCGTGGCCGGGGCGGATATCGTGTTCGCCTGTGTCGGCAATGACGATGATCTGCGTTCCGTGGCGCTTGGCCCCGATGGCGCCTTTGCCGGCATGAAGCCGGGCGCGGTCTTTGTGGACAACACTACGGCATCCGCCGAGGTTGCGCGCGAACTGGCCGCAATCGCCACGGAAAAAGAGTTTGGCTTTATTGATGCGCCGGTGTCCGGCGGTCAGGCTGGCGCGGAAAACGGCGTACTGACCGTGATGTGCGGCGGTGAGCCGGAGGTCTTTGCCAAGGTCGAACCGGTCATCATGTCCTATGCCCGGGCCTGTACGCTGATCGGTCCGGTCGGGTCCGGTCAGTTGACCAAGATGGTGAACCAGATTTGCATTGCCGGTCTGGTCCAGGCCCTGGCGGAAGGCATGAATTTCGGCATGAAGGCCGGGCTGGATATGGACAAGGTGCTGGACACCATTTCCAAAGGGGCGGCCGGTTCCTGGCAGATGGAAAACCGTGGCCGGACCATGGTGGCGGGCAAGTTCGATTTCGGCTTCGCCGTGGATTGGGCGCGCAAGGATTTCGGCATTTGCCTGGATGAGGCCAAGCGCATGGGAACCCGGCTGCCGGTCACGGCCCTGGTCGACCAGTTCTATGCCCAGGTGCAGGCGCGTGGCGGTAACCGTTGGGATACCTCCAGCCTGATGCATCTCCTCGCCAACGACTAGTGGAACTGGCAGGGCGGTACGCATGGATGCGATGACCTTTCGTGATGCCGGCCTCTGGACGGGGCTGGTTCGCAGGCTCAGCGACCGGCTGTTCGAAATGGCGCTGGGTGAGACCGATCTCGCCCAGCTTTTCGAGTTCGTCTGTCGCACGATGGATGAGGAGGAGTTTCCGCTGTTGCGCGCGCAGCTTGCGGTGACCTCGCTGCATCCGCTGATCGAAGCGCGGAGCTTTACCTGGTATCGTGACACCGGGCTGGAAGCACGTGGTCATGAGCATACCGTCGGGCCGGAGCCCCATGAATGGGTGCATAGCCCGATCTACGCCATGCTGCAGGACAATCTGCCGGAGCTCCTGCTCTCAATGGATGATCCTGCGACCTGCGCACGCTTCCCGTTGATCGAGCGGCTGCGGCAGGACCACGCCGCCAGCCAGTATTTCGGCATGCTGCTGGGCTTTTCGGCTCTGGGTCGTGCGGGCGATCTGATGGACGGCATGACCCTGTCCTTCACCACCGACCGGCCTGGCGGATTCGATGCGGCCATGCTGGATGCGCTGCGCCGTCTGGCCCCGCGTCTGGCGATCTGCATCAAGGTGGGCGTGCGGGAGGATACCGGACGCAACATCGCCGAGGCCTATCTGGGTCCGGAGGCCGGGCGGCAAGTGCTGGAAGGCCATATCCGCCGCGGGGATGTGGAGGTGATCGACGCGGTTTTCGTCTATGGCGACATCCGGGATTCCTCCGGCCAGGCCGACCGGCTGGAGCCGACGGCCTTCCTGGAAATGCTCAATGGCTATTTCGAGCGGATCGGTCGCGCCGTGGTGGAAGAGGGCGGATCGGTTCTGCAATTCGCAGGCGATTCCCTCTTGGCGGTTTTCCGCATCGGCGAGGGGTGCCATACCGATAAGGCTGCGGCTGCCGCTGCCTTGCGGGCCGCGCGCCGGGCGCTGGAGGGCGTGGTGGATGGGGCGCATTTTCCGTTCGGCATCGGTCTGCATCGCGGCAAGGCGCTCTACGGCAATATCGGATTGACGGATCGGTTGGCCTTCACCGTGATTGGCCGGGATGTGAACGCGGTCGCGAGGCTGGAAGCGTCGACCCGCAATCTGGGCGTTCCCCTGCTTGCCAGCCCATCGGTTGCGATCCTCGCTCCGGAGGAACTGGAGGCGTTGCCGGCGCCGCCGCAGCGCGGATTACCGGCGGACTGGACGCTTTACAAGTTAAGAGCTTGAAACCTCCATTTCAGGGCATTCGGTTCAGCCAAAGGCTCATCAGCCCGGCGCGGCCCTTCACGCCATATTTGCGATAGATGGATTTGGCATATTGGTGGACTGTATGGGGGCTCAGATCCAGGTTGAGCCCGATTTCCTTCTCCGTTGCCCCGGTGAGGAGCGACGACAGGGTTCTTCGTTCTGCCGGAGAAAGCGGGGAGGAGGCAATCAGCAGGCTATGCTCATGCAGAATGCGGCGCAGGAACCATTTCAGGCCCCTGAGGACCTCCCAGGCCAGTGCTAAATCATCGTTATCGAAGGCTCCGCGCTCGGGCGATGCATGGATGACGATGCCGCATTCGGCATCCTGGCTCAGTGGAAAAGCTGCCATGATGCAGTCATATACGCCCCGGCTTTCGTAAAGGCGTTTATAGTCGGACGTCCCGAACCAATCCGCCGACATTGCCTGACGCAGGCTGAAAACACGAAAGCACTGACCAGACTGTTTCAGTGTATGGCGTGTCAGCGGGTCGATCTCGCGCCTTGCCCAGCGCGACCGCAGTTCCCGTACCACGGCCTCATTGACCGGGTCGTTCACTAGATACCCGGTTCTGGCGATGCGCCAGCCCCGCATCGGATCGTCCTCATCCTCGGCGGTGCGCACGGCGGCGATCCAGCAAGCATTCTTGGCCTTCAACATGCCCGCAAGACTGTGCAACAGATGGCGGCTCGCATCCGCGGTCTGCATGGCGTCGAAATCGGCCAATTCATCCCAAAGCTGAAATATGGCGTGCTGCTGATCCATGATCTCGAACCATCCCCGATCTCAAGTCACGCCCCGTCCCTGTTTAGGGGAATATTCATCATTGCTGCAATGGCTTATCCCTGGAAACGCGTTGTACTGGGAGTTTTGGGGGATTTTATGGTTCGTCTTGCGGTAGCATTGTGTGCGGCATTGGTTCCGGCAGTAGTGTCGGCCCAGGCGCAGGACGGGAAATGGGCACCGCACATCGACCTGGAGGGCAAGGCGGGGACGGATCGCAACCTTGGGGAGGCGGATCTGTTTCTGCCCCTGGCACAGAACCAGGATACATTGTTTTTCGGCAATCTACGGTTTCGTCTGGACGATGCCGACAGCCGGGAAGGCAATTTTGGCCTGGGGCTGCGTCATATGCTGAAATCCGGCTGGAATCTGGGGGGCTATGGCTATTTCGACCGGCGTCGCACGGCGCATGGCAACTATTTCCATCAGGGAACCTTCGGGGTCGAAGCCCTGTCGATGGACTGGGACTTCCGGGCCAATGCCTATCTTCCGGTCGGGCGGACCAGCCATCTGATCGATAGCCTGAGCACATTGGATTTTTCCGGCGCGAGCATACTCTATAGGCAGGGTGAAGAACGCTCGCTGCATGGTTTCGACATGGAAGTCGGTTGGCGCCTGCCACTATTTGAACCCAATGCTCCCAGGCAGCTGCGGGCCTATGCCGGTGGCTATCGGTTCAGTGAAGACAACGTGGATACCGTGCAGGGGCCGCGCGCGCGGCTAGACCTGACCTTCGATAGCTTGCCGTTTCTTTGGGAGGGATCGCGATTTTCGCTTGGCGCGGAAATCCAGCATGACGGTCCTCGCGGTACGCAGGGCTTTACCAGTTTCCGGCTGCGTATCCCGCTTCAGCCTGTTCGCAAAGGCTCCGCGCCACGGCTGAGCGCCATGGAACGCCGTATGGCCGACCCAACCATTCGCGACATTGATATCGTCAGCCAGGCGGGAACGTTCACCCAGGCACAGGCCCTCACCCAAACCGCCGATGGCAAGGCCATCACCCTGGTCAATAGTACGGCAACCGCAAGCGCCGATCTTGCCAACGCCCTTTTCTCGGCCGGGGCCAATTCGACCGTGGTTCTCAATGGCAGTTTCACGGATGTGGACAGCCGCTTGGACGTTCAGAACGGCCAAACCATCATGGGCGCTGGCAATCTTCGTGTGGCAACGCCATCCGGTCGGATCGTGACCATCACGACACCCGGCGCAAGCCTGAGTGGTGAGGGAGGGACGCCGGCCGGCTTTGGCAGTCCACGTCATATTTTCAACATGGCAGACAACAGTCGCCTTGTGGGCGTCACCGCTTCAACCTCCGGTGCCGGTGCAGGCGCGGTAGTCCGGATTGACGGTGTGCACAATGTTGAAATCATCGGCAATACATTGAGTAATGCCGCAACGGGAAATACATCCTTTGGGGTACAAATCATCAACAATGCAGAAAATACGGTCATTCGTGGCAACACGATCACAGCCACAGGTGATGATACCTTTGCCTACGGCTTGTCGGCTGTCGGATCGAATAATCTCGTTTTTGAAAACAACACGCTCCACGTCAGCGGCGCAGCAAATAACCACGCGATCTTTTTTAATCTCAACAATTCAAATATGTCCGGATCGGGAAACAGAAGTAACGTGACGACCTGTAATGTTGCTGGCGGCACGAATACAGGTTCAATCAGTTTCACAACTGCAATGCCAACCTGTCCATGATATGAGGATTTCAGTCTGTAAAGGCAGGTGTTGAAAACACACCAATGGGTCTGAAAATCCCCGGCCGGTTTGTGGGTTGAACGGGTTCAAGGCAGAAAATTCAATTCATATCAGCGTCTTGCGGAACGCATTGAAAGCCGCGTACCAATCGTGATGCGGATCTTTCAACGCCAGATGCGTGCCGAAATGATCTTCCGGATATTCGCGGAACAGCGCCAGGCCCGGCAGGGATTGCAGAATGTCGCGTGCCTGGATGTTGGATCGGCGGACGCGCTCGCTGTCGCGCTCGCCCCAGGACAGGAACAGCGGCAATGTTCCGGCGCGCAGCCAGTTCAGCGGGCTTGCGTCGCGGTCATCTTCGGGCCGCGCCAACACGGCTTCATAGACCCGGGCTTCCAGGCTGCCCGGCGCGGGTGCTTCCTGATGCAGGTCCAGAATGCCGCTGATCGGGCAGGCGCCCTTCAACTGGCGCTCGGACAGGCCGAAACCCGGCCATAAATCCCGGCGCAGGGCACACATGGCCGCGACATGGCCCCCGGCGGAATGACCGCCCAGGAACAGGCGTTGCGGATTGCCGCCATAGTCCTGAACCAGCCCGGCGGTCGCGGCGATAGCGGCCAGCGCATCCGTAATGAAGACCGGATAGCGGATGCCTGGCACCAGCCGATGCGTTGCCGCCACCAACACCACCCCATGCGCGGCAAGTGCTGGGGCCATGAAGCCGCACCATTCCTTATAGCCATTGGTCCAGCCGCCACCATGGAAGAAGACCAGCACGTCCAGATGGCTGTCCGGCCCGGCCCAGTCCGGCGTGAAAATGTCCAGCACCTGCCAGGGTTCCGACCCGAACCGGATGTCACGGTGTTCCGCGACATGGTCCCAGGGGCCGGCCGACAGTGCCAGTGCCGTCCTGGAATAATCCTCTGCCGCGGCGAAGGGCAGGGGCGGCTGTGGGGCAAGATGGAAAGGGGGCATGATGAACTCTCAAAAGCCGAACAGGCGCGGCAGCCACAACACGGTTTGCGGGATGAAGGTTACGGCCATCAGCACGGCAACCAGGATGCCGACGAAAGGCCAGATTTCCCCGATCACCACGCGCAGGGAAACCTCGCCCAGCTTGGCCAGCGTGAACAGCAGCATGCCGAACGGTGGCGTGATCAGCCCGATCATGATGTTGATCGTCATCAGCACTCCGAAATGCACCGGATCGATCCCCAGCGCCTGCACGCTCGGCAGCAGCATCGGTACAAAGACCAGGATCAGCGTTCCGGTATCGATGATGCAGCCCAGCAGCAGGAAGACGATGTTGATGACGATCAGGAATTCCATCTGCGACAGGCCAGCGGTCAGAATCCATTCGGCCAGGATGCGATCCAGCCGTTCCGAGGTGATGGCGTAGTTCATGATGAAGGCTCCGGCGATCAGCAGCATGATGGAGGAGGAGACCTTCATCGATTCCCCGATCGCTCCGAGCAGGGCGCGTAGGCGGATGGCGCGATAAACGACCACCCCGATGAACAGGGAATAGGCCGCCGCCACCGCCGCCGCCTCGGTCGGGGTGAAAGCGCCCGACCAGATACCGCCCAGCAGCACGACCGGAATGGACAGGGGGATCAGCGCGTCGGCTGTGATACGGCGCAGTTCGGGCAGGGAGCGACGCTCGCCGCAGGGCAGGTTCTGGCGCTTGGCGATCACCGCCACCCCGACCATCAGGGCAATGCCCATCATCAGCCCGGGCACGATGCCCCCCAGAAACAGCGCGCCGACCGAGGCGCCGGAATTCAGGGCATAGAGCACCATGGGAATGGAGGGCGGGATGATCGGCGCGATGGTGGCGGCCGCTGCGGCCAGGGCGGTGGCAAGCCCGGGACGGAACCCGCCAACGTCGCGCATCATGCGCAGGGCGATCAGATTGGGACCTGCCGCATCGGCCAAGGCGCTGCCGCTCATGGAGGAGAAGACCAGCGATACCAGCACGGTGACATGACCCAACCCGCCGTGAAGCCAGCCGACCAAGGCATCCGCCGCCTTCCACAGCCGTTCGGAGATCGAACTGATGGTCATGATATTGGCGGCCAGAATGAACATCGGCACGGCCAGCAGCACATAGCTGCCATAGAGCGAGTTCATCACCTGATCCGTGACGATCCCCAGATCTTCGCCCGTGCTGAGAAGATAGGCGAAGCCCGAGGCGATCATCGCAATCGCGACCGGTACGCGCAGAAGCGCCAGCCCGGCGAAGCCGCCGAACAGAATTAGAAGGGGCAGGCTCATGCAGTCCGTCCGATCTGGCCGGTGATCGCCGCCCGCGTACTGTGCAGACCAAGAACCAGCAGTTTCAAAGCGATGGAGGCCTGCATCACAGCGAAGCAGAGATACAGCCAGTTGAGCGGGATGCGCATGACCGGTGTCTTCTCCCGCCAGAGGAACGCGATGTAGTCGACCGTCTGCGGCAGAGTGAAAGCCAACAGCACCCCACAGATCAGCGCCCCGAGTGCCACCGCCGCCGCGGAGACCCGTGGCGGCAGCAATGCCGTCAGAAGGTCGAAGGCGACATGATCCTTCAGATCAATCGCCAGCGATGCGCCGATCATCACGACCCAGAGATAGACCGTGACCGCCAGTTCTTCCCCGATGGTGGACGGGTTGCCCAGCAGATAGCGGCACAGCACCGTCCACAGGAAGGCACCCGTCACCACGATGAATCCAGTTGAGGCGATGGCGATGGAAATGCGCTGGACCCATCCGGCCCATCTGTCCAAATGCTGCAGCATGGGCCGGCTCCCGCGCGTCCGGCGACGGACCTTACTGGCCCATCGCCTGTTTCATCAGCGCCTGATCCCAGGCCTTGGCCAGGTCGGATGCGGCATAGACCGCATCGGCCTTGGCCCGGAACGGGGCCAGATCGATCACATCGACTTGCAGCCCTTCGGCTTTCAAGGCATCGGCGACCTTCTTCTCATCGGCCACGCGGTTGCGGTTGTTTTCCTCCGCCGCGGCCAGGGCGGCCTTGCCAACCACGTCTTTCTGTTTCGCGTCCATCTTGTCCCAGACCGGCTTGGCAATGGCGTAGAAAACCGGCTGGACAAGGTGATTGGTGATGATGACCTGCTTGGTCACCTCGTTGAATTTGGCGGCCTTGGTGATGGTCAGCGGATTCTCCTGCCCATCGACCGAACCGGTCTGCAAGGCGACATAGATTTCCGACATCGCCATCGGGGTGGGCGATACGCCCAGGCTTTGCCCCAGCAGCAGCCATTCCGGCGAGGCGGGCATGCGCATGCGGATTCCCGCCAGATCCTCCGGCTTGGTCACAGTACGCGCCTCGCGCAGATTCAATTCACGCGAGCCCAGATAGGCAATCGACAGGATTTCGATTCCCATCTCCTCCGCCGTGGCTTTCTTCAGCGCGGCGCCGACAGGCCCGGTCATCGCCTTCATCATCGCGTCGTAGTCGGCGAACAGGAAGGCCCGGTTCAGGAAGCCGAAGCGCGGCACCTGGCCGGACACTTCGAAGGTGTTCATCGTGCTCATTTCCAGATTGCCGCGCTGCAGCGCCTGGACTTCCGCCCCCTGCCGCACGAGCGAGGAGTTCGGATACACCTCCACCGTCACGCCGACCTGCGCATCGGCCACCGCCTTGGCAAAGCCATCCATGGATTTGGCGAGAAAATCCGCCGCCGGGCCGGCCGTGGAAAAGCGCAGCTTCACCTCCTCGGCCTGTGCCGTGGCACACAGCATCAGCGAAGCGCCGGCCGCAGCCAGCAGGGCGGTCAGAAAACGGGGCTGGGTCATGGAATTGTCTCCACTGTTCATGCGGCTCGTTGGGACCCCATCCGGCCGCTCGGATGGTGGGGCCGATCATTCCTATATCCCGGATGCTAGGCAGTCCGCCCGGCATGGGTCAACCATATTTTCGAACAAGAATATATTTTGGAAAATATGGTGATCTTGGAACGTTGACTTCCCGCCTCGGGGTGGCGCAATCTGCGCCACGATGAGCAATGACCAGACCCTGTCCGCATCTTCCGCGCCGGCGCGTACGCTGGCCGAAGCCGTCTATTCGGCTTTGAAGGAGGATATTCTGTCCGGCATTCTATTGCCGGGGAAAGCCCTGCTGACGCGCGAGCTGACAGAGCGTTATGGCTGTGGAATCAGCCCCCTGCGCGAGGCGCTTGCCAAGCTGGTGGCGGAAGGAATCCTGGATGCGAGCAGCCATCGCGGCGTACGCGTGCCCTTGCCGACGCTGGAAGACCTGAACGACGTCTATCGTATCCGCATCGCCCTGGAATGCGAAGCGCTGACCTTGGCGATGCAGCATGGCGATGATCATTGGGAAGGCGCGGTGCTATCGGCCGCGCACCGACTGGAACGGGCGCCCATGCCATCAGTCCCGGCCGAGGGGCTGCAACTGCGTGACTGGGAAGCGCGCCATCGCGCTTTCCACTCCGCCTTGATCGCCGCAGCCCCGGCACCGCGCCTGCTACGGCTGGTTGATCAGATGGTGGATCAGACCGAACGCTATCGGGCCCTGCGACTGGCCCATTACGATCCGGCCAGGATCGGCAGTTTCGTGCAGGAACATGCTGAATTGCGTGATGCGGTCATCGCCCGCGATCCTGCCGCGACACGTATGCTGGCCGACCATCTGGACCATAGCCGCAGCTTCGTTGCGCAGTTCCTGGCTGCTCGTCAGGATCCGGTCCAACTGCGAGCCGTAGAAAGAAACCCGCACCCACCGTCCTGAGACGGCGGATACGGGCGGAGATGCCATACAGGATACGGAAGGTCAGTTCGTCGTGACCGAGAAGATGTGACTGACGCCGACGCCCTGGACGGATTGGCCTTGGGCCGCCGGGTTGGCGAAGTGGCAGCCGAAACAACCGGCCTGGGTATTGCTGGGATTGGTCGCCTGATGGAAGGTTTCCATCGTCGTATTGGCCAAGACGGGCGATCCGATCAAGGCGGGCTGTCCGGGCGCGGGTGGCGTGGTGGGCGCGGCGGTCGGGATGTTTCCCTGTCCGCCATCCGTCCAAACGGCGCCGGTCTGGATATAGGCAGATCGTGGTTCTCCGCCGTTCAGCGCCAGAACTTGCGGCAGGAGCGTCCCGTTAAGCGACAGCAACCGCGTGTTGTTGATCACCGTGGGGTCCGTCACACTCGGATTTTCCGGCTGAATGCCACCCCAGGGCTGGTAGCGCACGACAGAGGAGGGGCCAATCGTTTGCCCTTCATCCGGCGAGATCACCTTGCCATCGCTTTTGGAATTAACCTGCATGCGTTCGATGTTGGCATCGGCGATGGCCGTTCCGGTCGCGTAGAAGGTCGAGGCCGGATCGCTCGCCGAATAGCTGTTGGTCAACAGCAGATCGCCCGGGCCGACGAAGGAATAGGTGTTGTCCGGCGCGTTGAACACATGCTCGAAGGTAGCCCAAATCAGTTCCGGATGGTTTGGTACCGGGATCACCACATGCATGCCGACCATGGCCAGGATCTTGGTCAGATAGGTCGTGCCGTCCCAGACCAGACAATTTCCGGTACCCATTCCTGCAGGGCAGGCCTGCTCCACGAAGCTCGGTACTTCCGCCGTCAGGGTCAAGGCGTCCCCCTGCGTGCCGCCGGGAACGGCGGAGACATCGACCCAGGAGGTCTTCAATTCGAGGATCAGCGCCTTGCCATCGGCATAGGATGGGACGCCGGACGCTGCTGCGATTTCCTGCACATTCGCAATCGTTTCCGGGAAGTTCTGCAGGGTCTGGAAATATGGGACCGTGGCTTGGTTGAGCCAGAGGTCGCGGTACACATCGTTGACATGGATGGAATAGTAGACAAGCTGCGCATTCTGCGACAGCAGCGCACCACCGCCGCCCGCCTGTCCCGTACTGTTGATGCCGTCGGCACTGCCGGTGTTGATAGCGGCACCCATCGCGTCGTTCGGCATCTGGACGGGTTTCGCGTCCCGGACTTTCAGCATGCCGCGCTTCATAACGCCCTGCGCAGCGGATGGCTCGTTGGGGGTGAAGATCGGATTGAAATTGGCATCAAGGGCCACGTTGTAGAATTGGCTACCCAGGAAGACGTAGGGGAATCCGCTTTCCGGCGACACAAGCCAAAGGAAGTTGTGCGACATCTGCTGATAGAAGCTGCATAGCGGATTCGCCGAGTCCGGTTTGAAGGCGGCATTGTCGGGCACGCTGAAACTGGCGTCGCTGCCCGAACCGGCCAGCCAGCCTGTAAAGGTCGCGGGCGATACGACGCAGCTTGCCTGGGAACCCTGACCATAGAAATCCGCATTGCCTTGGGCATTGGCTGCGGTGGAAGCCATCGCCAGCAGCGATGCCAGACTGATGGCAAAAGCCATCCTGTGTTTCCTTGTCATGCCATTTCCCCGAGATTGTCGTTGATGGGCTACCCCTCACGCAGCCGATAACCCAGGATACAACCTTGAGGCGTTATTTACAATCTATTGTCTGATTTTAATAAAATATCGCTCACCTAAGGATGTTGCGCCCCGTATAAATGGAAAGCCCTCCCCGGTTAGAGGGAGGGCTCCGATCGTTTTGGCGTTTCCTCGGACGGAATCTTACGCAGCAGGCACCTCGCGCTGCGGCACGCCGGTATAGTTGGACAGCGGGCGGACCAGCTTATTGGCGGCCAACTGTTCCATCACATGGGCGGTCCAGCCGGTGATGCGGCTCATCACGAAGATCGGCGTGAATATGTCGATATCAAAGCCCATCAGGTAGTAGGCGGGTCCGGCCGGGTAATCCAAATTCGGGTGGATGTTCTTTTCCTTCAACATGATATCGGCCAGGATGGTCTCGATCTCCACCAACTCGTCGCCGCCCTTCACCTTGACCAGATCATGGAAGGCCTGCGTCATGGTGGGTACGCGGCTGTCGCCGTTGCGGTAGACGCGATGGCCGAAACCCATGATCTTCTTCTTGGTGGCGAAGGCGTCGCGAATCCAGGGCTCCGCATTCTCCGGTCTGCCCACCTCTTTCAGCATATGCATGACGGCCTCGTTGGCGCCGCCATGCAGCGGCCCCTTCAGCGATCCGATGCCGCCGGTGACCGCCGCGTAGATGTCACTGAGCGAGGACGCAATGGTGCGCGCGGTGAAGGTCGACGCGTTGAAGCTGTGTTCGGCATAGAGGATCATGGAGATGTCGAAGCAGCGGATCACGGCTGCGTCCGGCACCTCGCCGAAACACATGTTGAAGAAGTTTTCCGTATAGCCCAGCTTGGGATCGGGCGCGATGCGCGGCAAGCCCTTGCGGAAACGATAATCGGTGGCGATCATGGTCGGGATTTTGGCGAACATCGACCAGGACTTTTCCATCAGCGCGGCCGGATCATGGCTCCAATTGTCCTTATCCTCCATGCCGAGGAAGGAAATACAGGTCCGGATCGTGTCCATCGGATGGGCAAAGCTGGGGAAATGGCCGATCACCGCGATCAGATCTTCCGAAATCTCACGATGGGCGGATTCCCAGGCCTTGAAACCATCCAGTTCCGCCTTGCTCGGCAGTTCGCCCTTCCATAACAGCCAGGCGACATCCAGCCAGCTGCGGCGCGCGCAGAGGTCCTGCACCGCATAGCCGCGATAGGTCAGCGAATTGGTTTCCGGCATCACTTTGGAAATCGCGGTGTCGTCGGCGACCACCCCGGCCAGACCGTACCAGATCTTGGTGTCTTCGCTCATCACAAGGGTCCTCCTGATTTTGATTGTGCACTTGCAACCCTCGCCCCCTTTGGGGGAGAGGGCGGGGTGAGGGGGACTTCAGCCGAGCCCTCACCCGTCGCGCTGTCGCGCGCCACCCTCTCCCGCTCGCGGGGGAGGGTTGTGTTGGAATTAAGCCGAACCCTTGCCCGAAACCTCGAAATTGAACAGGCTCTGATCGAATGCGTTATATTGCTCGTATTCGTTGAGTTCATAGAGCCGGGCGCGGGTCTGCATTCGGTCGATCACATTGTTCTGATGACCGTCCTTCATGACCTGGGCCATGGCGCTTTCCACGCAGCCCATGGCCAGGCGCAACGTCGTGACCGGATAGATCACCATGTTGAAGCCAAGATTCGCCAGCGTCTCGGCCGACAGAAGCTCCGACTTGCCGAACTCGGTCATATTGGCGAGCAGGGGAACGTCGATCGCCTTGCGGAAGGCCTCGAACTCCTTCGGGTTATAGAGGGCCTCCGGGAAGATCATGTCCGCGCCGGCATCCACATAGGCCTTGGCCCGGTCGATGGCCGCATCCAGCCCTTCGACGCCCTTGGCATCAGTGCGCGCCATGATGACGAAATTGGGGTCGCGTTTGGCATCGGCGCAGGCCTTGATCTTGCGCACCATATCCTCACGCGGCACTACCGATTTGTTGTCCAAATGGCCGCAGCGCTTGGGGAATTCCTGATCTTCGATATGGAAGCTGGCAAGGCCCAGCTCCTCCATTTCGCGCATCGAGCGATAGGCATTCATCGGTTCGCCGAAGCCCGTATCGATATCGATGATCGACGGCAGATTGGTGGCACGCGCGATTTGATAGCCGCGTTGCGACACTTCCGTCAGCGTGGTCAGCCCGATATCGGGCAGGCCCAGATCGGCGGACAGCACCGCGCCGGAGATATAGATCGCATCCCAGCCCTGTTCTTCCAGCAGCCGGGCGACCAGGGGCGAGAATGCCCCCGGCGCGCGCAGCAGTTTACCGGAATTGAGCTTGTCGCGAAAATCCTTGCGCTTTTCCGCGGCGGTTTTCTTGACGTTCAGCATCAGAAAATCCCCTTCTCGTCCCGTACCGGCGACAGCAGCGTGCCTTCCGGCAACACCGGGTTCAGGGCTTCCAGATCCTTGGCCTTCAGATCGGGCAGGTTCTGCACCAGATCCAGGAAGCGTTCGATTTCGGACGCAGCCAGGACATCTTCCGTCAGGGTGCGGAATTTCTGCACATAGTTCGGCCGGGTGAAGGGACGCGCGCCCAGCGGATGGGCGTTGGCCACCGCCATTTCGTCTTCCAGCACGCTGCCGTCTTCCAGGGTGATGACGACGCGCGCGCCGAAGGCTTTCTCGTTCGGATCGTGGGAATGGTAGCGGCGCGTCCATTCCTTGTCCTCGAGCGTGGAGACCTTATGCCACAGCCGCACCGTGTCGGGCCGCGCGGCGCGTTCCGGCGCGTAGGAGCGAACATGGTGCCATTCGCCATCCTGCAGCGCGACCGCGAAGATATACATGATGGAATGGTCCAGCGTTTCGCGGCTGGCCTTCGGGTCCATCTTCTGCGGATCGTTCGCGCCCGTGCCGATCACATAATGGGTGTGATGGCTGGTATGCAGCACGA
>Ga0209066_10004539_pt1 | contig 15038 bp, 15 predicted proteins | sample All_14_2_FD_187198 | JGI IMG/M metagenome (GOLD analysis project Ga0209066, IMG submission 187198) | Freshwater microbial communities in response to fracking from Pennsylvania, USA - Allegheny Zone_MetaG_DW_15 (SPAdes) (version 2) ...
CTATTGACACCGACGACGTCGGTGTCAATAGCGATCAGGGCTCGGCCTACGTGTTTACCCGCAGTGGCAGCACGTGGACGCAAGAGGCGAAGCTGACGGCCGGTGACGGGGCGGCGGGTGACTTTTTCGGCAACTCGGTGGCCCTCGACGGCGACACCGCGCTGGTGGGGGCGAGCGTCGACGACATGGGTGCCAATATCGATCAGGGCTCGGCCTACGTGTTTACCCGCAGCGGCAGCACGTGGACGCAAGAAGCGAAGCTGACGGCCGGTGACGGGGCGGCGGGTGACTTTTTCGGCAACTCGGTGGCCCTCGACGGCGACACCGCGCTGGTGGGGGCGTACACCGACGACGTGAGTGCCATTAGCGATCAGGGGTCGGCCTATGTGTTTACCCACAGCGGCAGCACGTGGACGCAACAGGCGAAGCTGACGGCGGGCGACGGCGCGGCGTCTGACCTGTTTGGCTACTCGGTGGCCCTCGACGGTGACACCGCGCTGGTGGGGGCGTATCTGGACGACGTGGGTGCCAATATCTATCAGGGCTCAGCCTACGTGTTTACCCGCAGCGGCAGAACGTGGACGCAAGAGGCGAAGCTGACGGCGGGCGACGGCGCGGCGTCTGACCTGTTTGGCTGGTCGGTGGCCCTCGACGGCGACACCGCGCTGGTGGGGGCGTACACCGACGACGTGGGTGCCAATAGCGATCAAGGCTCGGCCTATGTGTTTACCCGCAGTGGCAGCTCGTGGGCGCAACAGGCCAAGCTGACGGCGGGCGACGGCGCGGCGAATGACCTGTTCGGCATTTCGGTGGCGTTATCGAGCACGACGGTTCTGGTTGGAGCCCCGTATGTTGACGGTCTGCCTCCCTATGGCAACCCTAACGAGGGCGCGGCGTATGTCTTCAGCAGTGTTCTCGGCGTGTTTGCCAATGGCTTTGAGGAACCCGTGCGCGCTATCACGGTGCCGAGGCTCTGAAAACGAACAAGCCGCGTCAGGTCATCTGGCGCGGCTTGGTTGTTTGTGATCGGTCGTAGTGGCGGCGTTGCCGCCAACGCTTCCGTCACGCCATCTGCTTGGCAACAAAATCCCAGTTGACCAGATTCCAGAAGGCTTCGACGTACTTGGCGCGGGCGTTGCGGTAGTCGACGTAGTAGGCGTGTTCCCACACGTCGCAGGTCAGCAGGGCGCGGTCTTCGCCGGTCAGCGGGGTGGCGGCGTTGCTGGTCGACACCAGGGCGAGGCTGCCGTCGGGGCGTTGCACCAGCCAGGCCCAGCCTGAGCCGAAGGTGGTCAGCGCGGTCTGGGTGAACTTTTCCTTGAACGCATCGAAGGAGCCGAAGGCGCTGTTGATGCCGTCCAGCAATTTGCCCGAGGGCTGGCCACCGGCGTTCGGCGCCAGGCAGTTCCAGTAGAAGGTGTGGTTCCAGACTTGGGCGGCGTTGTTGAACATGCCACCGGTCGAGCTACGGATGATGGTTTCCAGGTCCTTGCCTTCGAAGTCCGTCCCGGCGATCTGGTTGTTCAGATTGGTGACGTAGGTCTGGTGGTGCTTGCCGTAGTGGAAGTCGATGGTTTCGGCAGAGATGTGCGGTGCCAGGGCATCGCGGGCATAGGGCAGGGCGGGCAATTCGATGGCCATGGAAACTCCAGATTGGGTCGAGGCTGGCGGAAGAGTGTCGCGATGCGGGACCACGACAGGAACGGTCGGCGCGCAGGAAATTCACCTGAGTCGCACAGACGTGTGGGAAAATTGTAGCAAGCGAGGCGCCGACGCTTGTTCAGGCGAAGTGATCGCGTGCGGACGAGCAAGATTCCGCCGTCGACCGCGCCTTGACGCCACCGATTCCCAGGAGTGCCACCATGACGTTGGAACGCATCAAGCAGATTGTGGAAAGCCACCCGATCGTGCTCTTCATGAAAGGAACGCCGCAGTTTCCGATGTGCGGGTTCTCCAGTCGTACCGTGGAGGCGTTGAAGGCGGTCGGTGCGGAGTTTCATTCGGTGAACGTGCTGGCTGATCCGGAGCTTCGCGCCAATCTGCCGCGCTATTCGAACTGGCCCACCTTCCCGCAGTTGTTCATTCAGGGCGAACTGATCGGTGGTTGCGACATCACCCTGGAGTTGCATCAGGCCGGTGAGCTGGCGCGCATTACCGCTGAAGCGCAGAAGGTGTCCTGAGCATGGCCGAGTCCGCGCGTCTGGAGGGACAGGTCGTGCTGGTCGTGGGTGCACACGGTGGCCTCGGTTCCGAAGCGGCGCGTGCGGCGGCCCGCGAGGGCGCGACCGTCGTCTTGCTGGGGCGACGTGTGCCCAAGTTGAACCAGGTCTACGACCAACTGGTGGCCGATGGCTCGCCGCAGCCCGCGATCTATCCGCTTGATCTGGAAGGCGCCAGTCCAGCCGATTACGAGCAGCTTTCGGACACGCTGCGGCGTGAGTTCGGGCGACTCGATGGCGTGCTGATTGCGGCGGCGGAGTGCAAGGGACTGTCTTCAGTCGAGAACAGCGATCCGATGGATTTGGTGCGTGCCGTGCACGTCAACCTGACCGCACCGATGCTCTTGCTGCAGGCGCTGCTGCCTTTGCAGCGTGAGAGCCCATCCGGTTCTCGGATCGTCTTGGTGCTGGAAGACGATGCACGCGTCCAGCACGCGTTCTGGGGTGGTTATGGTGTGGCGAAGGCCGGACTGGGCGCACTGTTGAAGATTCTTGCCGAGGAGTTGGACGGTGGTTCGGTGAAGCTCACCGGCATGCGCCCTGGGCCGATGCGAACCAACCTGCGTTCGCGGGTATTTTTTGCCGAAAATCCGGGGCAATGGCCTGCGCCAGCCCATTACGCGGGGCAGTGCGTAGCCATGCTGTCGGGGCAGGACGCGACGCCACATGGACAAGTCTGGGTTGCCGGCGCATGAGCATCCTTTCGGCGGCAATTCTGCTGTTCCTGATTCTGGACCCGCTGGGCAACATTCCGGTGTTTCTCAGCTTGCTCAAGCCTTTGCCCGCCGCGCGGCGCAACTGGGTGTTGGGACGCGAGTTGCTGATTGCGCTGATCGTGCTGCTGGTTTTTCTGTGGGCGGGTCAGTACATCCTGTCGGCCATGCATCTGCGTCAGGAGTCGGTCTCGATTGCCGGTGGCATCGTGTTGTTCCTGATCGGCATCCGCATGATTTTTCCGACCGCCGAGGGAATTTTTGGCGACGTTCCTGAAGGCGAGCCCTTCATCGTGCCCATGGCGATTCCACTGGTGGCTGGCCCATCGGGCATGGCGGCGGTGATGTTGATGGGCAATTCCGAGCCCGGCCGCCTGTGGGATTTCAGCCTGGCTCTGGGCATGGCCTGGGTCGCCACGGCGCTGATCCTGTTTTCCGCAACGTCGCTCTACAAGTTGCTCGGTCGACGGGTGCTGGTGGCGGTCGAGCGATTGATGGGCATGCTGCTGGTGGCCTTGTCCGTGCAGATGTTCCTGGACGGCATTGCCGCCTACCTGGCCAGCCCGAGCACTTCCAGCATGGTGGGCTGAGGCCGCCAACTCATTCAGGATTGCGAATCGGGCATCCGTCGCTTGGTGCTGCCTCGAACTCGGTGAATCGTCTGTTGCGGGCGGCGGCTTCGTGCTCGGTGACGTGGTTGACGAATTCTCGGTCGGCTTCGGGCCAGCCGGCCAGGTGGCGTTCGATCAGCGGCAGGAGTGCGTCGACGTGATTCTGGCCCGCGTTGAGGGCCGGGATGTAGCGCAGGTTTTCGCCGCCGGCCGCGGTGAAGGATTCCGCGTTCTGCATGGCGATCTCCTCCAGCGTCTCCAGACAGTCGACGGCAAAACCGGGGCACACCACGTCGAGCTTGCGCAGTCCCTGCTTGCCGAGTTGGGTGACCGTCTCGTCGGTGTACGGACGTAACCACTCCTCGCGACCCACACGGGACTGGAAACTCAGCGTCCATGCGGAACGAGGCAGTCCCAGGCGTTCGGTGACGGCTCTGGCGCTGGCCTGACAATGGCAGAAGTACGGATCACCGGCGTGGAAATAGCGCTTGGGTATCCCGTGGAACGAGAACAACAGGTGATCACCCCTGCCGTGTTGATCCCAATATTCGCGAATCGACCGCGAGATGCTCGCAACCCAGCTAGGTTCATTGAAGTAGTCGTTGACGAAGCGCAGTTCCGGCAGCCAGCGTTCCCGCATCATGGCGTCGGCCACGCCATCGAACACGCTTGCCGTCGTGGTGGCGGAGTATTGCGGGTACAGCGGCAGCACCAGCAGTCGGCGAACTCCCGCATCGCGCAGTTCGCCCAGCACAGCAGAAATCGACGGATTGCCGTAGCGCATCGCGGCACGGACCAGTACGGGGCGGTTCGCCTCGGAAAATGACCGCTGCAGTTCGCCGGCCAAGGCCTTGCTGAAACGCAGAAGCGGTGAGCCCTCGGTCGTCCAGACCTGGCTGTAGGCATGCGCCGACCGCCGCGAGCGAAACGGCAGAATCACGCCGTGCAGCAGCGGTAGCCAGAACAGGCGGGGAAGCTCGATGACGCGAGGATCACTGAGAAACTCCGCCAGATAGCGCCGGACTTCCCGCGGTCGGGGCGCATCGGGTGTGCCCAGATTGACCAGCAGAACGCCGCAGCGATGGCTGCTGTCGTGTTGAAAATGGGGCTGTCCGTGAAATGGCATGCGGCTTCCTGTGTTACGGGGCGAGGCTTTGATTTGCCGATACGCGCTGCTATTCTCCGCCCGAGCGCCGTCAGAGCGCAGTGACGATTGACCTGAATCTTGAACAAGGATAGCGGCCATGAGAGCTGCCGTGTGCCGGGTTTTGGCTGTGTTTGCGGTCAGCGCGACGGTCGTCGCGATGCCGCTTCGTGCCGATCCGGTTGCCTATACCTCCGGGTTGGATACCTCAACAGGGGTCGATACCCTTTATCGAGTCGACCTCGCCACGGGGCAGGCGAGCCGTGTCGGCGCGATTGGTTTTGTCGACGTCGAAGGTCTGGCGTTTCATCCCGATGGCAACCTCTACGGTGTTGCAGATGGTTCGGCAGAGGGTGGTGCACTGACTGACTTGCTGATCCGGATCAACACGACAACCGGTGTAGGCACGCTGGTAGCACCCTTGGCCGGACTGGCCAATCAGGGAACCGGACTGGGGCAGCTCGATTATGGGTTGGCGACGACCTGCGACGGCCGCATGTGGTTGTCGTCGGATACGCTCGGCGCGGTTTGGCAAGTGGATCGGGATTCGGGCAATGTGACATCGCTGCTGAGCGCCGGTCCTCGACTGTCCGGACTCGCCTCACGCAACAATGAATTGTTCGGCATCGGGATTGAGAACGACGAAGGTTTGTACCGGATCGATCTCGTCAACAAGACCACGCAGCGAATCGGCTCACTTGGCTTGTCGGACAAGGTTTACGACGCAGGCCTGGATTTTTCCGCTGACGGTCGCCTGTGGGCGAGTTTGGATTATTTGACGCCGCCCGATGGTGCGGCGCTGGTCTTGCGCAACGACACCGCGCAGATTGATGTGACGACCGGATTGGCGACGCAGCGTATGGCTGTGCGTGGAGTCGGTGAAGGGCTCAATACCGTTCAGATGGAAGGACTGGCAATTTCGCCGCCGATCTGTGGGCAGGGAACCTTGCCAACGCCTGTTCCAGGTATCTCCTGGCAGGGGCTGCTTGCCCTCGGTCTGTCGATGCTGGTCGCCCTGCGATGGGTGACGGCTCGCCGTTGATCGGCCAGGTATCCAACGGATGCCATAAAGCACTTTGCCGGGCGTTCGACTCATTGGGTGTTCACTGGGCGCCATTGATACTCCGCGCGTCGTGATCGTCCACTGATTGACCGTTTGGGAGTTACTACATGCGCGCTTTTCGATCTCTGCTTTGTCTGCTGCTGGCCTTGGTGTCGTTTGCCGCAGTGGCGGCGCCCGATCCGGAGACGCGGATTCGCAACAGCAATCGCGTGCTCGACGAGATCATGCAGACACCAGAGCACCGCGTACCGCAACGCATGTTGCGTGATGCCTATGCGGTGGCGGTCATCCCCGATGTGGTCAAGGCAGGATTGATTGTTGGTGGTCGGCGTGGACGTGGCGTCATCGCCGTTCGCGGTGCTGATGGTGCGTGGAGCAATCCCAGTTTCCTGACACTGACCGGCGGGAGCGTTGGTTTTCAGGCTGGAGTTCAATCGACCGACGTCATCCTCGTGTTCCGTTCGCAACGTGGTGTGGATTCGATCGTCAACGGCAAGTTCACTCTCGGCGCGGACGCGTCGGTTGCTGCCGGGCCGGTCGGCCGCAACGCGCAGGCGGCCACCGATGCCGATTTGAAGGCCGAGATTTACTCGTACTCGCGTGCTCGCGGGCTGTTTGCGGGCGTCGCGCTGGATGGTGCAGTGTTGGCCATCGATCACCGCGCCAATCAGAACACCTATGGCCGCAATGTCACGCCGCGAGCGATCTTCGAGGGGCGCGTCAGCAGTACGCCGACCGTGGCGGTTGAGCTGCGTGACCGCTTGGAAGAATACAGCCAGCCCTGATCTGTTCCATCGCTGCCGACAGGCTTGCTGGCCCATGGCATAATCCTCAGCTTGGCACAAATCCCGTGTGCCGCTGTCAAGTTGAGGACACTTCATGTTGGATTTCCTGATCTCTCCCGCCTTCGCGCAGGATGCTGCCGCGCAACCCTCGCCGTTGCAGCCTCTCATCATGCTGGGCATCTTTTTCGCGGTGTTTTTCTTTCTGGTGATCCGCCCCCAGATGAAGCGTGCCAAAGAGCACCGCACGATGGTTGCAGCGCTCGCCAAAGGGGATGAGGTGATCTCCAGTGGCGGTGTGCTGGGTCGGATCGAGGAAGTGGGCGAAGCCTTTGTCACTGTCGAGGTGGCGGACGGCGTTCGACTCAAGATGCAGCGGCAGGCCATCACCGCCGTTCTGCCGAAGGGCACCCTGAAGTCGCTCTGAGCTGGCGGCGCGCGGCTCGCTCGCTACGCAGGCTTGATTCCTCTGTGTTGTGCCGCCATTGACGGTGCGGTGTCAGACACAGTCAGCCCTTCGTCTTTACACTCCATGGCGGCCTGCAAGCGCTGCCTCCACTTTTGATCTGATGCCGGATTTCGTTACCGGCGAGGTGCCCGTTCATGCTTGAGTTCGCGCGCTGGAAATATGCCCTCATGGCGGTGTTGATCGCCGTGTCCGGCCTCTATGCCCTCCCCAATGTTTTTCCACAGGACCCCGCCGTCCAAGTAACGGCAGGTCGCAACGGCGAAATCGATGGCGCGCTGGTTGAGCGTGTGCGCGGCGCGCTGGAGTCGGCCCAATTGTCGTTCCGAAGCGTCGCCATCGAGGAGGGCGCGGTGTTGGTGCGGCTCGATTCGGTCGACGCGCAGAGCAAGGTTGCCAAAGTGGTTGAGGAAGCCGTCGGCGACGAATTCGTCGTGGCGCTGAACCTCGCGTCGACGGTGCCCGCCTGGTTGGACTCCATCGGTGGGCGTTCGATGGTGCTGGGCCTGGACCTGCAAGGTGGTGTGCACTTCCTGATGGAGGTTGACGAACAGGCGGCCATTGAAAAGCGGCTGGATGGCATGGTCGATGACATCCGTGCCTTGTTGCGGGAAAAGTCGCTTCACTACACTGCGGTCAATCGCGTTGGTGAGGCCATCGACATCACCCTCCGTGACCCCGCTGAGCGCGACGCTTCGGCAGCGGCGGTTCAGGCCGCGATGCCCGGCATGGTGATGACCAATGATGCAGCCAGCGCCAACAAGCTTTCAGCGACGTTGAAGCCGGAACAGCGTGTTGCACTGCTGGACGGTGCGTTGGAACAGAACATGGTTACCTTGCGTAACCGAATCAACGAGTTGGGCGTCGCCGAACCGATCGTACAGCGCCAGGGCAGTACGCGGATCGTCGTGCAGTTGCCGGGCGTCCAGGATACGGCCCGCGCCAAGAAGATCATCGGCGCAACCGCTACCCTGGAATACCGCGCGGTTGCCGAGGGCGATGCGTTTGCGGCGCGCGATACCGGTCGAGTGCCACCGGATGCGCGTCTGTACTACCGCCGTGACAAGGGCGTTGATGGTCGCCCGGTTCCGGTGCTGTTGAAGAAATCGGTCATTGCCTCTGGCGACCAGCTTACCGGCGCAACCTCGGGTATGGATTCACAGTCGGGGACGCCAAAGGTGGATGTGACGCTGAATCCCATGGGCGGGCAGCGCATGTTCGAGTTCACGCGAGACAACGTCGGAAAGGGCATGGCGGTGGTGTTCGTCGAACGTACGCCGGAAACCCGCATCGTCGATGGTGAGACCGTGCAAACCTCGCGCACCGTCGAAGAGGTGATCAGTGTGGCCACTGTGCAGGGTGTGTTTGGTCGCCAGTTCCAGACCACCGGGCTGGACAGTCCGGAAGAAGCGGCGCAACTTGCCTTGCTGTTGCGCGCGGGATCGCTCGCGGCACCGATGCAAATCGCCGAGGAGCGCATTATCGGACCGAGTCTGGGCGCGGAAAACATTCGTGCGGGCGTAAATGCCGTCGCGTATTCCTTCATCTTCGTGCTGGTCTTCTTCGTCGTCTATTACAAGATGTTCGGCGTGATCACCAATTTGGCACTGTTCATCAACTTGCTGATGGTGGTCGCCGTGATGTCGATCATGGGCGCAACGCTGACCTTGCCGGGATTGGCGGGTATCGCCTTGACGGTGGGCATGTCGGTGGACGCCAACGTGCTGATCAATGAGCGTATCCGTGAGGAACTGCGTGCCGGCAATACACCGTTGACCAGCATTGCCAATGGCTACACCAAGGCGGCTGGGACGATTGCCGATGCCAACATCACCGCCGTGCTGGCCGGTATCGCGCTGTTCGTATTTGGTACCGGCCCGGTCAAGGGATTCGCGGTCACCCTGATCGTCGGCATTCTCACATCGATGTACAGCGCGGTGTCTGCATCGCGCGGCATTGCTTCGCTCATCTACGGCAGCCGTCGCAAGCTGTCCGGTCTCTCGATCTAAGGCGAACTGCTCATGAATCTGTTTCCGTATGACAGCCGTTTCGATTTCATGCGCCTGCGCGCCTACTCGCTGGGTGCCGCGCTGCTGCTGCTGATGATCGCCGTCGCCGCGATGGGCAGCCGCGGTTTCAACTTCGCGCTGGACTTCACCGGTGGGACTGTCGCCGAGCTGCGCTTCGAGAAGCCAGTCGATGTGGATGCTGCGCGCAGCAAGTTGGACGATGCCGGTTATGACAGCGCGCAAGTGCAGACCTTCGGTGCCGCCAACGACATTCTGATTCGACTGCAACCGGTCGACGGTCAGCAGAATGCCGCACAGACGGGCGGTGCCGTGCTGGAACTGCTGAGCGAACCTGGCAATCCGGGCGTTGTCGTTCGCAGTGACTTTGTCGGTCCGCAGATCGGCAAGGAACTGGCCGAGAACGGCGTGTATGCCCTGTTGTTGGTGGTGGTGGGCTTCCTGGTCTATATCTCGCTGCGCTTCGAATGGAAGTTCGCCGTGGCGGCGATCATCGCGACCCTGCATGACGTGGTGATCGCCATTGGCTGGTTTGCCCTGAGCGGACACGAATTCGACCTCAATGTGCTGGCGGGCATCCTGTCCGTGATGGGTTACTCGATCAACGACACCATCGTGGTGTTTGATCGCGTGCGCGAGAACTTCCGCACCTTGCGCGTCGGTCCTGCGGAAGTGCTGAACCGCTCGGTCAACCAGACCTTGTCGCGCACGATCATTACCTCGTTTGTCGCCCTGCTGACCGTGCTGGCCTTGTACTTCTTCGGGGGTGAGTCGCTGCGCGGCATGGCGGAATCGCAGATCATCGGTATCGTCATCGGTACCTTGTCGTCGATCTTCGTCGCCTGTCCCCTGTTGATGTGGCTCGGCGTGACCAAGCAGGACCTGATGCCGAAGGCACGTGACGAAGCGGAACTGGCACGTCGGCCCTGATCTGCCGGATGTTTCCCAAACAAAAAGGCACCCGACTGGGTGCCTTTTTGTTTTTGCCGCCAGTGAGGATCAATCGCAGGCGTTGGCGTAGCCACTGCTGACGATGGTCTTTTGCACGGCTTCGCTGAGCTTGAGGTTGCCCGCAACGATCTGTCCGTTCTTGAACATCTCTTGGCCGCCACGGTAATCGCAACAGCGGCCGCCCGCTTCACGAACCAGCAGGACGCCTGCAGCGATGTCCCAGGGCATGACGCCCGCTTCGAAGTAGGCATCGGCGCGGCCACAGGCGACATACGCCAGATCCAGTGCCGCAGAGCCGGTCCGTCGAACGTCTTCGGCTTCCTGCAGCAGGGCGGCCAGGCACTCCAGTTGCTTTCCGGCGCGACTGCGCTGCCGTGGCGCGAAACCGGTCACCAGCATCGCCCCCTTCAGTTCCGGGCGCTGTCCAATGCGAATCCGACGTTCGTTGAGCTGCGCGCCCGAACCCTTGACCGCACTGAAAATTTCGTTGCGCATTGGGTCGTAGACCACGCCGAGCACCGGTTCCTGATGGTCGAGCAGGGCAATCGAGACAGAAAAATGCGGGATGCCGTGCAGAAAGTTGCTGGTTCCATCCAGTGGGTCGATGACCCAGGTGTAGCGTGACTTGCCGGTCTGGCCAGATTCCTCGGCAAGGAAGGCGTGGTCCGGGAAAGCCCGTTTCAGTTCCTTGATGATCTCGACTTCGGCCAGTTTGTCGACTTCGCTGGCATAATCCTGCTTCGCCTTCTCGACCACGTTCAAACCGTCGATACGACCGACGTGGCGAAGGATGATGTCTCCGGCACGGCGCGCGGCCTTGACCACGACATTCAGCGCGGGCTTCTGCATACGGACTCTCGCAAATAGTGAAAGAACGCCTGGCGACGCTCGGGTCGCTGGCTGGGCGCGGAGTTTACCGTAAACACGGCGACAGGCCGAGGCACAGGATCCATCGCGCTTCAGGCCCGGTTCGTCGAAAGAAAAAATCCAGGAACTTGCATGTCTGCACTCGATGCGATTCAGATCATCCTTGTCGGTACCCAGCATCCAGGCAATATCGGTGCAGCCGCCAGGGCGATGAAGACCATGGGACTCAGCCGTCTCAAACTGGTCCAACCCCAGCGCTTTCCAGATCGCGAGGCCTATGCGATGGCCGCTGGTGCGGACGATCTGCTGGACGCGGCCGAGGTGTTCGAGAGTCTGGCCGAGGCGATGGCGGACTGTCGTTTTGCGCTGGGCTGCACGGCCAGAAGGCGGGGGATTTCGCTTCCGGAATATCGACCGCGCGAAGCGGCGCAGCGGATGCTGGCCGAATCCAGTGATTGCGCCGTCGCGCTGGTATTTGGTCGCGAGCGGACGGGTCTCAGCAACGAGGAGCTGCAGCGTTGCCATGCGGCGGTCCATATTCCGGCCAACCCGGACTATTCGTCTTTGAACCTTGCGGCAGCCGTGCAGATTCTTGCGTACGAACTACATTTGCAGGCGCTTGATGAAAACGCGGTGGGCGGGGTGCGTTCAACCGCGTTGCCGTCCACTGAATCGCTCGCCGGATTGCCCCAGCCGCACTACTTGCCCGACGACCCGCCTGCCAGTCAGGCCTTGCTGGAGCGCTTTTTCGTGCACTTGGACAGCACGTTGCACGCCATCGACTTTCACAAGGGACGTGCACCGGAAGTCGTCATGCAGCGCTTGCGGCGCTTGATCATGCGTGCGACCCCGGACGAACGCGAACTGCGCATCCTGCATGGCATCCTGGCGGACGCCGAACGCATGGCGATGCTGGCAGGTCGTCCGCGATAGCAGTCGCTGTCGCCCTGCTTGCCTCGCGCACCATGCCGTTTGGCCTATGTCCAGGACGTGCTGCTGTGCAACACTTGAATCAAATCAGCAAGGTATTCGTTATGTCAGTCAGATTGTCGCTCGGTTTTTTCGTGTGTATGTGGGCCGGAGCGTTGGCCGCCAAAGACGACCAGGCTCACCAAGTCAGTTTGGATTCCGGCTTCGCAGATACTCGTGCGGCCATCATCCGGGAAGTCGATCGCGGTGACTTGTACCGTGAGATCACCGATGAGCAGCGTAAGACCTTGTTTGCGGAGTTGGACCAGATCGCTGGACTGATGGACGCGTCAAGCTCTCCGTCGCAGGGCGATCAGGCTACGCTGCAGAGACTGCAGAACAGCGTCAATGAGCTGTTGGTTCGGGTGGCTGAAGACAGCAAGCTCGTCTGTCGTCGCGAGCGTGGGCTGGGAAGCAATATTCCAACGCGTGTTTGCTTGACGGTCGCTGCGCGACGTCGCCAGGAGGCTGCTTCGCAGGAAGCAATGCGACGCCAGCAGGCCAGTCCCGGCCGCTGAGTTCCCGCGGTCGTCAATGCTCCGTACCACCGGGTTGTGCGTTGTCGACCTTGTGCAGCAGGGCCGTTTCAATTGCTAGGCCGATGCCTTTTGCCATCAATTCGATGGTCATTGAGGCGGCGTGCGGATATCTCAGCGCCTGTTCCGGCAGCCAGGGCAAATGAACGAAGCCTCCCCGGCATGCATGATGGTCGGGGTGTCGCAGGTGATGCATGAGGTGGAAGAACACCGCATTGCAGACGTAGCTGCCCGCCGACAGGGACAATTCGGCCGGGATGCCCACTGCCTCGCAGGTGCTGCGCATGCGTTTGAGTGGCAAGTTGCTGAAATAGGCGGTGGGGGCGTCGTCGATTGCCGGGACGTCCACCGGTTGGTCGCCCACGTCATCGCCAATCCGCGCGTCGATCAGATTGATCGCGACCCGCTCGAAAGACAGGCGACTGCGTCCACCGGCTTGCCCGAGGCAGAGGACGATGCTCGGCTGCAGCGCATCGATCGCGTCGCACAGCAGGCTGCCTGCCCGTTGGAAATTCACCGGCAGGCAAAGCGGTTCGATGCGGTGCTTGGCCACTCGCTCGCCGCCCAGTTCGGTCAACAATGCCTGCGCTGGATTGACGGACTCGCCGCCGAATGGCTCGAAGCCAGTCAGTAAAACGACGGGGCGGCGCATCAGAGGTTCGGCGGCAGCACTTGTGTCGAAACGGCGATGAAGTGCGCCGTACTGCCGGCAAGCACGAACAGATGCCAGATCGCGTGCGAATACGGGAGACGTTCGAAGTGGTAGAACACCGTGCCGACGGTGTAGGCCACGCCGCCCGCCAGCAGCCAGACCAATGCTTCGGTCGAAAGGTGGGTCAGCATCGGTTTGATCGCGACGACGACCAGCCAGCCCATGGCGATGTACATCATCGTCGACAGGCGGGGAAATCGGCCGGTAAAGAACAGTTTGAAGATCACCCCGAGCACCGCCAGGGTCCAGATCACGGCGAACAGCGACCAGCCCCAGTTGCCGCGCAAGCCGATCAGGGTGAATGGCGTGTAGGTACCGGCAATCAATAGAAAAATTGCGCAGTGGTCAAATATCTTGAGCTTGGCCTTGATGCGTTCGTGGCGGAAGGCGTGATAAAGCGTCGACGCCGTATACAGCACCAGCAGGGTGGTGACAAAAACGGAGGCACTGACAATTTGCCATGCATCGCCATAAATCGCGGCCAAGGTGATCAACACCGCGCCACCGATGGCGCTTGCCAGTGCACCGACGCCATGGGTCAGCGCGTTCAGGATTTCCTCGCGATGCAGGACGGCGGCTGGGCTCATTCGAAGTACTCGCGGAAGACGGCTGTGCAAGCATAGCCGGTTAATCAGGGGCTCGATGTGCTGCGGCAATTCAGAATGTGCCGAGGACGACGATAACCTGGTTCGCATGGCGAATGGACGCAAAGAAATGCTATTTAAATCAACGCTATGGAGTCGAGCTTCGGACGGATCGATAGCGCTTCGGAATACGGGAGCGAGGCGTCGACACACAGGCGACGTTCAGGCGATCTCGCGCTGCAGGTCGTGCCCCCAGTCGTCCAGCGCATCCAGCCATGTCAACGCCTGAGGGTCCGATGCGTGGCTCCGCCGCAGTTCCGCAATGCTGCCGAAATAGCTTTCGAAGTTGTACTCCGACAGGCCGCCATCGATGCAGAGCCGACGTCTCCGGTAGTCCGTCCATGCGGCGTAGTCCTCCGCGGACAACGAATCGGGCGCGTTGCGCGCGACATAGCGTGGCCAGAGTGCCTGCAGGCGGTGGTCCTGAAACGGTGGCGCAAATCGAGCCAATGCGTCTTCCTGCAACTGGCGGATCGATGCGCTCGTGGCTTTGTCGGCTTCGCCGATGAACGCATCGTAGAGCGATTGGTCGGGATCGCGGGACTCGGCATCCTGCGCCATCGGTGGGCGGCGAAATACCGCGCGCAGCGTGTCGACCAGTCCGGGCGATTGGCGAATCCGCTCTGAATGTTGCAGGGCGCGCTGCCGGTCCAGTCCGAGTCGGGCGAGCTCCCCATCGGTGACGTGTCGCAACTCAACGATGGCCGGGCAACGATTGAGGTGAATCTCCTTGAGTGGAACGCGAGTGATGTGCTCCGGCAAATCCGCAAGCGGCGTGAACAGTCGATCCCGAATGTCCTCCGCGCTGAGGTCGGCGAAGTCCGACGGGTCTTGTTGCAGATCCAGGGCGATGATCCGGTTCGCGATCTGGGGATGAACGCATATCGGGGCAACCAGAGCGGCACAACCGTTGACGGCGGAGAACCGCCCCGAGACATGCAGTACCGGCGTGTGTTCGGCAAGATCCAGAATGCTCTGTGCGCGGGCTTTGCGACGGAATCCGAGGTAGTAATCGAACATCTTCGGCTGCGCTTCGCGCATGCAACGGGCCAAGCCGATCAACGCTTCGACATCCGACAGGGCGTCATGTGCCCGGCTATGGGTGATGCCGTTGGCGGCCGCCAGATGCTCCAGTTTGAAGCTCGGCAGTCCGTCATCGCGCTGCGGCCAGTTCAGACCCTGTGGGCGAAGTGCGTACAGCAGCCGCGCCAGATCGAGCAAATCCCAGCGCGAGTTGCCGTTCCTCCATTCCCGCTCATAAGGGTCGTGGTAGTTGCGGAACAGCGTGTGGCGGATGAATTCGTCGTCGAAGCGCAGGCTGTTGTACCCCACCG
>Ga0209066_10004542_pt1 | contig 15028 bp, 13 predicted proteins | sample All_14_2_FD_187198 | JGI IMG/M metagenome (GOLD analysis project Ga0209066, IMG submission 187198) | Freshwater microbial communities in response to fracking from Pennsylvania, USA - Allegheny Zone_MetaG_DW_15 (SPAdes) (version 2) ...
TTGGCCGCTGGGCGGCGGCGGATCGCGCCGCCGAGCCCGCGCCGCAAGACCTGCGGGCCTGAATCCGCGATTTCGAAACCGACCGTCACCGCCGATCGCCACCGCGCCGGTTCGGACTGTCGGAACTTAATTTCCGATAATGTCGATCCACGACAGATCGGGAAACGCCTTACCGCATAAGACTTCTAAGTCATTGATTTCCGATAAGATACATTAGGCGCAAAATGGATGTAGCCGGGTGGATTCTATTTTGAAGTGCAACATCTCATGGTTTTCAGAGGGTTGGCTTCAGAAGGAACAAGCCCGTGGGGAACCGCTACGATCACCTAACTCTGCCTGATCGCCGACTGATCTTTCAGTTACAGCAGGCCAAGGTTTCCGTGCCTGAGATAGCTAGGCGACTTGGACGGCATCGCTCGACGATTCATCGCGAGATCAGGCGCAACTGGTTTGACGATGGCCGTTGGCTATGCGGCTATTTCCCTGAAAGTGCTAATGCCGCCGCTGATAGGCGTCGCACGCGGCACAGCAAGCTTCACATGGACGCGGCTTTAGCCGGCTACGTCGTCGACCGGCTGAAGGACGCCTGGTCGCCTGAGCAGATTGCTGGTCGCCTGGAACGTGACTCCAACGGCCAGCGCCGCCTGTGCCACGAGACGATCTATCAGTTCATCTACAGCGACCGTAGCTACGAGCTCTGCAGGCTGTTGCCCACACGGCGGCGAAAGCGCCGCAAACGCTACGCCCGCCGTCCTCGTGGCCTATTCATTCCCGCTCAGCACACCTGGGCCAAGCGCCCGGCCGAAATTGGGGAGCGGACTTCCTTTGGCCATTGGGAGTGCGATCTGGTGATGTTCCAGCGCGCCCATGGGCAGCGCAACGTCCTTGCACTTGTCGAGCGCCAGACGCGGTTCGCTGTACTCCGCGTCCAGCCGAGCCGCCATTCGAAGCCTATCATGACCAGCCTTACGGAGGAGCTGACCAACGTCCCTCCCCTCGGGCGCCGCACGGTGACATTCGACCGAGGCACCGAGTTCGCAGCCTATCCGGATCTCAAAGCCAACCTGGGCATGGACGCATACTTTTGCGCGCCTCAGGCCCCCTGGCAGAAAGGTACGGTCGAGAACACCAACGGCCGGCTGAGGCGCTTCCTGCCGCTTGATGCTGACATCTCAGCCCAGGGCAACACCGAGCTGCGCGCCTTGGCGGCTCGGATGAACGCCACGCCGCGAAAGTGCCTGGGCTATCTAACGCCAGCTGAAGCCTTCGCCGCATCGATCAGGAAATGCTGCCCCCACGATGCCGGCCCATGATCCGGCCGAACTTCTGCGGCACAGCGGACCCACCCAGGTTCCGCAATGGGTGGGCAGCAGACCTCGATCGGCAACCTTGTCAGGGACCGAACGTTCAAGGGTGGCCATGAAAGACAACTCCATGATCAAGTTGCTCACCCTTTCCGCTGCGCTGCTGCTTACGGTTAGCGCCTCTCAGGCACTTGCGCAGGGGCATGGGGGGGACAAGCCGGGGAAGGAAGGCAAGGGTGGCGGGGGAGAACACGCACAAGGTGATAAAGACCATCCTGGCAACGGCGGTAAGGGCAACAAGCCCAAGGACCGCGGCGACGAAGATCGCGGCGACAAAGGCGAGAACCGATACCAGCAGGCCGAACGCGATGATGACCGCGGCCGAGGCCGCGAGTATGCGGGGTCCAATCGCGAACGCGATCGGGACCACGATCAGTATCGGGCCTACGGCCTGATCAAGGGCTGTCCTCCCGGCCTGGCCAAGAAGAACAATGGCTGCCTGCCACCCGGCCAGGCCAAGAAGGCGCAACGCGCGCGCTATGATTTCGGCTGGGGCCAAGCCAACGACGGCTTCGTGCATCGGTATGACGACGGGTATCAATACCGCTACGACCGGCAAGGTTCGCTGCTCGGGTATCTGCCGGCCTTGGGTGGAGCGCTTTCTGCGGGGAACCCCTGGCCTACCCAGTACCGCTACGAACCTGCGCCACGCTCTCAGCTTGACTACTACCGGCTGAACGACAGCTCCGATTATCGATATGCGGACGGCGCGATCTATCGCGTCGATCCGAAGACCGCGATGATCCAGCAGGTGGTCGCGCTCGTGACGGGGCAATCGGCAGCGGTGGGTCAACGGCTGCCCAGCGGCTATGACGTTTACAACGTGCCCTACGCGTACAGGGACCAGTACCCCGACACCGCCAACACCACCTACCGCTACAACGACGGCGCCATCTATCAGGTGAATCCGAAGACGCAGATGATCATGGCGGTCATCCAGCTGCTGGCCCAAAAGCGCTGATTAGGACCTTGACCATGCGAACACTCACGCGCCTCGCGCTGACAACTCTCGCCGTTTTCACGCTCGCCGGCTGCGGTGACCGCCCTGACGCGACCAGACAGGAGAACTCCACCGCGGAAGCGCAAGCCGGCGCAACAAAGCTGACGCTGGCGGCAACGCTAAAGGCGGGGGAAGCGCATGCCGGTCTGGCAAAGGTGCTGAACAACTCCGGCTTGATGGGAGCCCTGGAGGGGGTAGGTCCATACACGCTGTTCGCTCCAGCGGACGATGCGCTTAAGGGCGCGGGGGGGGCGGACTTCACGGACGCAGCGTTGAAGGCCGAGGGGGCGGCCCTGCTGCGCGCTCACATCGTCCCCGGCGCTCTCACACGCGCCGACATCATCGGGGCCGTTGACCGGTCTGGAAGTAAGGGCGCGCAGATGCGGACCATGGGCGGGAGCCTTTTGACATTCACCCGCAGTGGCAATGATCTCATCGCTACCGCCTCGGACGGCGCCAGCGCGCGCCTGACGGGACAAGAAGTCCTGGCCAGCAACGGCGTGCTGCAACCGCTGGATGGTCTGCTAGCGAGACCTAGTGCTGCACCAAATTAGGGTCAGCGGAATGGGCTGCTGAAGTTGGTCGTGTCGCGTTGGGTGAGATGCTGCGCACTCCGCCATCCTGACGAACTGAGCCATCAGAAATGAAGCCATTTTCGACCCCAATGAGTTTGTCCGACCCTTGGGAGCCTTTGCCCCAAATCAGACTCGGCTAATGCCTGCTAAGGGTCGGGAACGGAAATCGGTCCCGCGCCAGGAAGACGACCTTGGCACTCGGCCACTTACCGGCCGAGAACGGCGGGATCCGGGTACAAGATCTGGGACCGGCTTCAGCCCATTCTGAGAAGTTTCAAGTGCCCGCTCGCGACGAGCAAGTCCGTCAGAGCCTCGCCCGCCTGGCGGCGCGCTCGGTGAGAGCAAGGAAGACGAACACCCCTGCCCTTGCCACGGTTGCCGGGCGTGCTCTGCGCGTTGTGATAGCTCCGCGCCCGCCCGCCACCCGACTTCAGGCTCCTCAAAAACATGGAGGTGACAGTCGTTCTTGTCACCGTCATCCTGCCGAGGCCCTCCGTCGCACTTCGCCTAGAACCCACACCGTCATTTTAGTGATGCCGCCTGCACGTCAGACCTCGGCACCAGGTAAAGTCCCCGCCTCCTCGATCACACGGATCTCCAAGCATATCACTACCCATAGCTGCAACGCTGGTTTAGCTTGTCAACGGGCGATGAGTTGATCAGGGGAAATGGCGTGAAGATTAAAACAATGAAGGTTAGAAATTTCCGCCTCCTCCACAACATTTCACTGCAGCTAGACGACGATACAACAGTAGTTGTTGGCCGCAATAACTGCGGCAAGACGTCACTTTCGGATATCATCAAGAAATTCTTGTCCGAAAAGAGCAGCTTTGAAATCGAGGATTTCTCTAGCGCTTGCTACGACCAATTTTGTGCGGCCCATCGCGCCCATTTGAAGGGCGCCGAGGTCCAAGACGTGCGCGCGCTCGTACCCACGATCGAGCTGCGCGTCCATGTTTCCTACGACCCCACGGTTCCGGAATTCGGCCCACTGCAGGAGTTCGTCATCGATACAGATGACAGCTGCACCGAGGCCGTCATCGTCTGCCGACGCGCTCTGGCCGATGGCCGGATCGACGCTCTTTTCGAAGGCCATCACGAATGCGCTCTTGAAGGGCCAGAGGAAGCCCATTCAGAAGCTGATCGCCTGACGCTCTTCCGCAGCCTGGCTGAGCGCGTGCCGACGATGTTTACCACGCGCATGTGGGCGGAAGATCCCCACGACGCCGCCAACTCGCGGGAAGTGACGCCAAAGGCGGTCACTTCCTTACTATCGCTGGGCTTTGTGAACGCGCAGCGCGCGCTCGATGGCACCGGCGGTCGCGATACCGATGTGCTGGCCAAGGTGCTCGAAGGCCTCTTTCAGAGCGCGTCTGTCTCGACAGCGGACGGGTCGCAAAAGGATATTGCCGACGGTCTTAAGAAGGCGGTGGAGGAGATTCAGTCGGGGATCGATCAGGACTTCAAGGATCAGCTGGCCAAGCTGATGCCCGCCATCGAATATTTTGGCTATCCCGGCCTCGACAACGTGCCGCTTCACCCTGAGACGAAGCTCGAAGTCGGCAAGCTGCTGACCAATTTCACGAAGGTTCAGTACGCCGGCTATAGCGGCGTACAACTACCGGAGTCCTACAACGGCCTCGGCTATCGCAATCTACTCTATATCCTCCTCAAAATTGTTGGCTTCTTCCGCGAGTACCGCGCGCACGCGAGCGCGCCCGGATTGCAGCTCATCGTGATCGAGGAACCCGAGGCCCACCTGCATCCGCAGATGCAGGAGGTGTTCATCCGGCAATTGCCGCTCATCGTAAAAAAGCTCTGCGCCCTTGAGGGCGAAGGCGTCGTGTGGCCGGTGCAATTCATTGTCTCCACACATTCCCCGCACGTGGCGAACGAGGCGCGCTTCAACACCATCCGCTATTTTGCGATCACCTCGAAAGATCAGCCGGTCGGAGTACGCTGCACCCAGGTCAAGGACCTCAGCAGCGACTTGGCGGGGTTGAAAGGTGCGGTTGCGCACTTCCTTCACCAATACCTGACCCTGACCCGCTGCGACCTGTTCTTCGCCGACAAGGCCATCCTCATTGAGGGCACGACCGAGCGTTTGATGCTGCCGCAAGTGATGCGCGCGCTTGAGAAGGCTGACCCGTCACTCAAACTGGGCAGTCAATACACGACCATCATGGAGGTGGGCGGCGCCTACGCGCAGCTCTTCATTCCGCTTTTGGAATTCCTCGGACTTCGCAGCCTGATCGTCACTGATCTCGACGCCGTGAAGCGGAACGCGAACAAGAAGCTGGAAGCATGTCTTGTCCACGAGGGCGAAAGCACGAGCAATTCCTGCATCAAGCACTGGTTCGCCACTGCCGCTGAGCCGGCCGAGGACGAACAGGTCGAAGGTCTTGCGGTTGCCGCCGAAGTCCCGACGGGCGCGGAACCGGTCGCCGAACTGGCGGACGACGATGAGGAGGAGGTTGCCGACGGGACGGCATTATTCGATCTGGCGGTGCCGATGGAAGCCGCCGAGTCCGACAAGATCCGTGGTTCGCTGCGGATCGCCTACCAAGTGCCCGAGGTTGATGGCGGGCCGTGTGGCCGCACGTTCGAAGACGCCTTCATTCTGGCCAACCAGGTGATGTTCGGGCTCAACGGTGCAACCAACGATGCGTTGGCCGAGGCTGCGAAGAAAAAGGCGGAAAAGCAGAAGAAGTCGAAATTCGCTCTTACCTACGCGATCGAGAAAACGAATTGGACGACACCGCGCTACATCAAAGAAGGCGTCCTCTGGCTGGCGGCGAGCAATGCCGCTGTCGTCGATCCTGGCGTCGCGCTGGCGGCGGAAGCCCAGGCGGCCAACGCCATCGAGAACCTCGGCGGCGCGGCAGCAGACGGCGAGACGGCGGCATGAGCGAGGCGGTCGAGCTGAACCCAGCGGAGGAAGCCGCCGCGCTTTCATGGGAGATGTTGCGCGGCTATCTCGACGATGGCTCAAGCTTCGTGTTCGAAGCGGGAGCGGGCGCAGGGAAGACCTACTCGCTAGTCGAGGCGCTGCGATACATCTTGAAGGGTCGCGCGCGGGAGATCCTGCGGGCTCACCAGAAGATCGCCTGCATCACTTACACGAACGTCGCCCGAGACATGATCATCGCGCAGACGGACGGTCACCCGGCGATCTACTGCGATACGACGCATGCGTTTGCTTGGATGCTGATTAGCGGCTTTCAGAGACGGCTTGTGGAGCTCGTGCCGACGCTGCCGGGGTGGGCGAGCCGCCTCGAAGAGCTGAACGCGGCCAACATCGTGGCGGTTGGCTACGCGCTTGGGCGGCGGACGATCGAAGAACAGACCGCCAATCTGCACCATGACGACATCTTCCCGATGTTCATCGAGCTGATGGCGTCCGAGAAATTCCGCAACGCGGTAACGTCGCGCTTCCCGATCATTCTGGTCGACGAATATCAGGACAGTAACAAGGCGCTGGTGGAATGCCTGTCGGAGCATTTCCTCGGGAAGCCGAACGCGCCGCAATTCGGCTTTTTCGGCGACCATTGGCAGCGGATTTACGACGGAACGTGCGGCGCGATCGAACACGACGCGCTGAAGCGCATCGACAAGAAGGCCAATTTCCGCAGCGCGAAGCCGATCGTCGACTCGCTGAATCTCATCCGCCCAGCCTTGGCGCAGGCCGTGAAAGACCCGGCCGCGCCTGGCGCGGTCCATGTGTTTCACACGAACGGCTGGATCGGAGCGCGGGAGACCAAAAATCATTGGCAAGGCGATCTGCCGGCGGCCCAAAACGCCCGGGCGCTAGCAGCCGTTCGCGAGACTCTCGCGTCACAGCATGGCTGGGATTTTACAGGCGACACCAAGGTGCTGATGCTTACGCATCGGGCGCTCGCCACAGAGATGGGCTATCCCGCGATGCGTGAGGTCTTTAGCTTCGCTGACTCCTATGTTCGGAAGTCGAATGAGATCATAGCCTTCTTCCACGAGCATCTGGAACCCGCCGCACGTGCGTTTCTTGCCAGGCGTTACGGCGCGATGTTCGAAGCCATCGATGCGCAGCGGCCGGTGATGACTGGCCCGGCTGACAAGGCAAATTGACGACGGCCATGCAGCGGCTTTGCGAGCTGCGCGACGCCGGGACGGTTGGCGACGTGATCGCCCATCTCAAGAGCACTGGTCTTCCGATCCTATCGGAGACCGTCCTACGCCAGGAAGCTGACCTTGCTGGCGGCGTGGCCGCCGCGACCCCGCTGTCGAGCCGGCTGAGCGAGCTCAATAAGTTGCACAGCGTGTCGTACCGGGAAGTGATCGCTCTGTGCTCCTACCTTGACGGCCATTCGCCATTTCAGACGAAGCATGGCGTCAAAGGCGACCAGTTCGAAAACGTCCTCGTCGTGTTCGGGCGAGGCTGGAGCGATTACGACTTCAACGCCTTCCTCGCGATGGCCAGAAGCCCCGCTGCGATCGCCGCTAAGCAAGCTGCCTACGAGCGCTATCGCAATCTCTTCTATGTGACGGTGTCACGTCCGAAGCGCCGTTTGGCGCTCCTCTTCACGCAGAAACTTGAGCCCGCCGCGATCACCACCCTCACCGAATGGTTCGGCCAGCATCCAATTGCCGATATCGGTCCCACCCTCTGAGCATTTTGGGCTGACGGACCTGAGAGCGACGGCAGTTAGCCCGTGTCCGAACGAGCGCTGGTAAATTCCTGCTGCTCAGCAGCGGTCCGAAAAGCGGTCGTAAGCGCTGATGCGGCGGGTCAACAGGTCGATCTCGCCGCGATAGATTTCCGCCTGCAGGAATGCGAGCTCCGCGTCGCGGTCGCCGTCGAGCACATCGATGTACCAGGCCCGCGGTCCGCCGACGGACTCTCCATTCCAGCGATAGCCGCGAGCCTTCAGAGCGTCCTTCAGATCAAACGGCGAGTTCTCCGCCCACACCCGCCACGTCGGCTGCCGCGCCCGCTCGAGAAGCTGCGCCAGCGCAAACCGGCCGCTCCGCGGCAATGGCGACCCCAGGAGCGCGACAGCGGCCAGACAGTCGTTCGTCGCTCGATGGCGATCATAGAAGAACCCCGCGCCAGCGGCCAAATAAGCCAGCTTCGTCCCCTCGTGGCCTTCGTCAGCCCAGTCCACCTGGCTCATCGAACAGGCCCAGGCCTTGGTGGTGAAGGTCTCGCAGAAGCGCTCCAGAAACCGGCGGTCGAAGGCCGCATTGTGGGCGATGACTAGCGCCGCACCGGCAGCGAACGAACCCACAGCGCCCGGGTCGATGGAATGCCCGGCGACCATCTCGTCTGTGATGCCCGTGATTGTCAAACGGCGCGCAATCGGGACCCCCTATCGGCGCCCAATAGGGACCCCCTTTCCGAGTTCGAGCGGCGATGCGCGTAGCTCTCAGCCAGCGCAGAGCATCGCCGCGGGGTGAGCCACTGATCGATCAGCTGCCCGGAGGGGGGTCTGGGGGGAGGTTGAACAAGTTGTGGACGAAGCGGGGCGTGCCGGTCAGGCGCGGTTTCTGAGCCGCCAGCTGTCATTGCCGGTCTCGACGATGTCGCAGTGATGGGTCAGGCGGTCGAGCAGCGCCGTGGTCATCTTGGCGTCGCCGAAGACGGTGGGCCATTCTCCGAAGGTCAGGTTGGTGGTGATGATCACCGAGGTGCGCTCGTAGAGCTTGCTGACCAGATGGAACAGGCGCTGACCGCCGGACTGGGCGAACGGCAGGTAGCCCAGCTCGTCGAGCACCACGAGGTCCAGGCGTGAGAGCTGAGCCGCCAGGGCGCCGGCCTTGCCGCGCCGGGCCTCATCCTCGAGGCGGTTCACCAGATCGACGGTGTTGAAGTAGCGGCCGCGCGCCCCGGCCCGTACCACGTTGGCGGTGATGGCGATGGCCAGATGGGTCTTGCCCGTGCCGGTGCCGCCGACCAGGACGATGTTGCGATGGTTGGCCAGGAAGGCGCCGTCGTATAGCGAACGGACCAGGCCTTCGTTGATCGGCGAGCCCTCGAAGCTGAACGCCGCCAGGTCCTTCATCACCGGCAGCTTGGCGGCGGTCAGGCGATAGCGGATGGAGGCGGCCTGGCGATGGTTGGTCTCGGCCTTGAGCAGGTCGGCCAGGATCTCCATGGCCGTGCGGTTGCGCTGAAGGCCCGTGGTGACGGTCTCGTCGAAGGCCCCGGCCATGCCCTTCAGGCCCAATTGGGCGAAGGCTTGGATCATCTCATGCCGCTGCACGGGGACCTCGCAGCAGGTCGTAGCGGGCGCAGTCGGCGATGGGCGGATGGCGCAAGGCCAGGGCCTGAGAGGTGGTGATCGCCTCGGGCCTGGGTGGCTCGCGCCGTCGGGCCAGGATGTTGAGGATGACCTCGTCGCTGGCGGCACCGGCGTCCAGGGCCTCGCGGACGGCGTCGTCGACCACATCCAGGCCATCGATCAGCACCGCCGCTAGCACGCGAACGAACCGGCGGTCGGCTTCGTCGCCACGTCCCAGCTTCTTGCTGAGCCGGGTCAGGGCCGGCGGCAGGGACCAATCCTGGAACGGCGCGCCGTTGCGCAGAGCGCCCGGCTTGCGGGCCAGGACCGGCAGGTAGTGCCAGGGATCATAGATCGTCCGGCCCCGGCCGAAGGAGCGGGCATGCTCGGCGACCACTTCGCCGGCGCAGCGTACGACGATCTTGTCGGCATAGGCGCGCACCTGCACCGTGCGCTTGGCGGCCCTGGCCATCACCGAGTAGCGGTTGCGATCGAAGGTGATCAGGCAGGTTCCGGTCACCGCGTGCTCGACCTCGTGGAAGCCGTCGAACGGCCCCAGGATCGCCTGCAGCGCCGGCCGCTCGGCCTCCAGGGCCTGGGCCAAGGTGATCTCGCGCTGCTCAGGGTGGGGATGCAGGCGCGCCCAGCGGCGGCACTCGGCTTCAAGCCAGCCGTTCAGCTCTTCCAGGGTGGCGAACCTCAGGCGCGGCTTGAAGAACCGCTCGCGGCTGATGCGCACCTGGTTCTCGACCTGGCCCTTCTCCCAACCCGAGGCCGGAGTGCAGGCGGTCGGTTCGAACATGTAATGATCGGCCATCAGCAGGAAGCGCCGGTTGAAGGTGCGCACCTTGCCGGCGAACACCGCGTCCACGGCGGTCTTCATGTTGTCGTAGATGCCCCGCGTGGGGACCCCGCCGAAGAAGGCGAACGCCCGGGCATGGGCGTCGAACACCATCTCCTGGGTCTCGCGCGGATAAACCCTGACGTAGACCGCACGCGATGCGCAGAGCCGAACATGGGCCGCCTTCACCCGCATCGGCTGGCCGGCGACCTCCACGTCCTCATGACTGAAGTCGAACTGGAACGCCTCGCCCGGCGCGAACGTCAGCGGCACGAACGCCGTCCCGCCGTCGCCGGGCGCCGCCTTGGTCTCCTCACGCCAGCGGGCCGCGTAACGCCGCACCGAGTCGTAGGAGCCGTCGTAGCCCTCCTGGACCAGCAGGTCCCAGACCCGCGTCAGTCGCAGTCGCTCCCGCCGGGACCGCGCCTCGTTCTCCGCCAGAAGCTGCTCAAGCCGTTCGCGCACCGGCCCAATCTTCGGAAACGGCTGCGTCGTCCGCTGATAGCTGAACGCGCCTTCCTCCGCCCGGATCGCCTTGCGCACGACCTTCCTCGACAGCCTCAGATCCCGACAAATCGCCTTGATCGGTTTGCCCGCCGCATACTCCCGGCGAATCCGCACCACTGTCTCCACCACCAACATCCCGATCTCGACCGCCCGGTTAAACCAAGCCGCCGTGCCTAAACCATCGGAATGAGGGGTCCCTTTTAGGCGCCGATCACCCCGCTAAGGGGGTCCTTTTTCCACGCCGCTGCACAGCCTTGACCACCTTGGTGATCTTGATCTCGGTCTTGTCGCGGACGCGCTTGCACAACTCGGTGATCAGGCGGTCGACCTGGGCGTGGTATTCTTTGCGCTTGTCGGCCGGCAGGCGCAGCACGTTGCCGTCGTAATAGCGCAGTTCAGTGTTGCTCAACGCCACCTGACGCCCCCTTTCCGTTGCCGACAATCGGTCGATCGCGCGGTTTACAAAATGTCGCCTCATTCTCGGGCCTAGGCTCATATGGAGCCCTTAAGAGCCGATTTCAAGGGTATCGGTTTACAAAAAACACACTACATACGCCATATGTAAACCGACGTGATGCAGGAGGTGGACGATGATTGGACACAAGATCAAGGTCGCGCGCGCCGCGGCCGGGCTGTCCCTCCGTGGCCTGGCCGAGGTGATGGGCGGGGTGGTGTCTGCCCAGGCCATTGGCAAGTATGAGCGCAATGAGGACATGCCGGGCTCTCGTGCGCTCATGGCCCTCGCCGACTCGCTTGGCGTGACCGAAGACTACCTTCTTTCAGAGGATGAGATCGCCCTAGAGGGCGTGGACTTCCGGAAGAAAGCCGGATCCTCGGCGCGTGAAGAAGCAACGCTCGAAGCCCGCACGATTCACATGCTCGAACGCTACTTGGCGATCGAAGACCTGCTGCATTTGCGCAGCGTCGACTGGGAGCAGCCACGCAGCGCGCCACACCACGTCGGGGACCTTAGGGACGCCGAGGACGCCGCCCGCTCGGTGCGCGACGACTGGGGCCTGGGCAATGACCCTATCCCTCAGCTCGCGGAACTTCTTGAGGAACGCGGCGTGAAGGTGATGTCACTTGACCTCGATGACATCGACGGCCTGGCGGCTAAGGTCCGGCGGCGAGGCCGAGACGCGGCCCGCGTCATCGTAATAAAACGCAGCAGTTGGTCGGAGAGGAAACGCTTCAACCTCGCGCACGAGCTTGGCCACATGGTCCTGAGCGTGGCCGCTGGCGTCGATGAGGAGAAGGCCGCACACAGATTCGCGGGTGCGTTTCTGGTGCCGGCAGATGTGCTGCGCGCGGAGGTCGGCGCTAGCCGATCATCGCTAAGCCTAGGTGAGCTCGTGGCGCTCAAGGAACGGTTCGGCGTCAGCCTGCAGGCGCTGACCTATCGGTGCAAAGATTTGGGCATCATCAACCAGGCGGCCTTTGCGAAGCTGTTTCGCGTCTTCGCGGAACGAGGCTGGAGGGCCTACCCATTCGAAGAACCCGGCAGGATGAAGCCGGAGCTAGAGGAGCCCAGACGGTTCGAGCGCCTGTGCTATCGCGCGCTGGCCGAAGGGGTCATTGGTGAAGCGCGCGCCGCCGAGCTCCTAGGCATCTCATCGCGCGAACTGGACGCCCGTCTCGATCAGGTGGCGGCATAGTCCAATGGCTGTCCTGGTTTCCGACACCTCGGTCATCATCGACCTGGAGCGGGGAACGCTGCTGGACGACCTCTTTCGCCTCCCCTTTGAATTTGCGGTGCCCGATCTCCTATTCCGCCGTGAACTCGCAGGCGCCTTAGGCGATCGGCTCATTGCGCTCGGATTGCGGGTCGAGGAGCTGACGTCGGTCGAATTGACGCGCGCCACGACGGTTCGTCGAGAAAGGAAGGAGCTCTCCACGCCCGACACCTTCGCGTTCGCCATCGCAGAGGGTCGACAGTGGCCCTTGCTAACAGGCGATGGCGGCCTTCGGCGTCTCGCGGCGGAGTGCCAGGTGGCCTTTCATGGCGTTCTTTGGATTTGCGACCAGCTCGAAACCGGATCGCATGTGCCGCGGCCAAGACTACACGCCGGCCTGACCGCACTCTCGTCTCATCCCCGTTGCCGGCTGCCAGCCGCTGAGGTGCGCCAGCGCCTCGATCGATACGCTGAATAGGGTCGCAACCCGTCTGATTCGGACGAGACCGCGCGTAACTAAAATGAAGGCTGCAAGGAGCCCGCGCATCGCGCGTGGCGGGACTCGCCGTCGAGCGGCCGGCGGCGCCCCAAAGGCGCCCGTCAGGGGCGGACCCGCAGGAGCCGCGCAGCGGCGGGACCGAGCACGCCCGCCGGCCGCTCTCCGAATCCGGGGCGTTGCGGGGTGTCCCCGCTCGAAGGGGTCGGTCGAGACACCTATTGGCTCGACCGCAGGGGAAACCCTTCCCCCCAATGAGCCCCCTACCCCTCGGCACAAGCCTCCAGGACGTAGGCGTCACCCTCGCGGCCAGTCACGCGGGCGACCTCCTGGACCCGCCGCCCGGCCGGCGCGCGGGCGATATGGATCACCAGGTTGATCGCCTGGGTGATGGCCCGATAGGGAATCCGCTGGGTCACCTCCCCGATCAGATCCTCCAGCCGCGTCAGGCCCTCCGCGGCGCTATTGGCATGGATGGTCGCCAGGCCGCCGGGATGGCCCGTATTCCAGGCCTTCAGCAGGTCCAGCGCCGAGCCGTCGCGCACCTCGCCGATGATGATCCGGTCGGGCCTCAGCCGCAGCGTGTCGCGGACCAGGTCGGTCATGGTGACCTGCGGCTCCGTCCGTTTGGTCAGCATCTGGATCTGGTCCGCGGCGGAGCATTGCAGCTCGGCCGTATCCTCGATCAGCACCACCCGATCCTCGGCGAAGGCGGGTTCGGCCAGGATGGCGTTGGCCAAGGTCGTCTTGCCCGATCCAGTGCCGCCGACGATCAACATGTTTTGCCGCGCGACCGCCGCCGCCCGGATGATCGCCGCCTGGGCCTCGGTCATCATCCCGCCGGCGACATACTCGTCTAGAGTGAACACCACCTCCGGCCGTTTGCGGATCGCGAAGGCCGGGCTGGACACCACGGGCATGAAAGCCCCTTGGAAGCGCTCCCCGGTGAGCGGCAAGGTCGCGCTAACCCTCGGGTGATCACGGGTGACCACCTCGCCGGCGTGGTCGGCCAGCAGCCGCAGGATGCGGTCGGCGTCCGCCGCGGCAAGGTGTTCTCCCGTCCACGACCTCCCCTCCCCGATCCGGTCCACCCAGATCTTGCCATCGGGATTGACCATCACCTCAACGACCAGACGCTCGGCAAGGGCGCCGGCGATGACCGGGCCCATCGCCTGGCGCAGGGCCGCGACCTTGCGGTCGGTTACGACAGGATGATGCTGCGACATGGCGTTCTCCACGGACTTGGGTTGGATGGGGGCGAAGGGTCCACTACAGGCTCCCGTCGTCATCGCCGGGCCGCAGGGCGGCGATCGGCTGGGGCGCCAGGTAATCCTCGGTCAGATGCCCTTCAGGCGCGTCCGCAGAGCCTTTCCCGGGCCCGGAGCGCGCTCGGGGCGGCGAGACACCCGCAAAGCCCTCAGGAGCCGCCACAACGGCCCTGACACCCTTCCAGTCGATGGAGGCCCGCCCAGGCAGGTCGGCGGCCTCTGGGCGCTGCTCATAGGCCGCGGGCACGCCGTTGAAGTAGTCGCCCGTCCGCGCCTTGAAGAACGGCTCCTCGTAGTAGCGAATCTTGTCGGCCAGGATCGGCTTGGTGTTGTTGACGAACAGGAACTGCTTCCTGTCGTCCAGGCCGCGCACGTCCTCCTCGGAGAGGATGTAGCGCTGCTGCTCGGACTGGGAGGTCGAACGGTTCGCGCGCCCAAAAAGGCTGCGCGGATCGCTGTAGCTCTCGCGCATCTCCAGCGCCTTGCCCGCCCGGCGCGTCACCTTGTCGATGCTGGTGGGCTCCGAGGTCGCGAAGCACGCCGTGATGTGCATGTTGTCGAACAGCGGCGTCTTGTCCCCGTACTTGGAGAACACGTCGTTAAAGCTCTGGCAGATCAGGTGGGCGGTGATCCCATAGCCGGCCATCTCGCCCATCGCGTTTTCCAGGAAGGGAAGACTGCCGAGCTTTGGGAACTCGTCGAGCAGCAGCAGGAGCCGGTGCAGCTTGCGCCGGCGGCGGCTGTCGAAATGCTCATGCTCCATCAGGCTGTTGATGGTCTGGCGCGTGAACACCCGCACCAGGAACGCCAGGCGGTCGGCGTGGGCCTGCGGCGTGATGATGTAGAAAGACACCGGCGCCTCGGAGCAGACCAAGTCGCCGATGGAGAAGTCCGACCAGCTGGTCGCGTACTCCACCAAAGGGTCCGCCCACAGCGACAGCGACGCCCGGCAGGTGGCCAGGACATTGGATTTCACGCGCTCGTCCATGGTCGAGAGCGCCGTCGCCCCCAGCAGGACCTCGGGGTGGATCTCCGCGATCGGCGCGC
>Ga0209066_10004543_pt1 | contig 15028 bp, 10 predicted proteins | sample All_14_2_FD_187198 | JGI IMG/M metagenome (GOLD analysis project Ga0209066, IMG submission 187198) | Freshwater microbial communities in response to fracking from Pennsylvania, USA - Allegheny Zone_MetaG_DW_15 (SPAdes) (version 2) ...
CGCCCGGTCGCGCAGCGGATGATGCAGCGTGTGGCGTAGCAGCCGCGAGCCCATGCTGGTGACGCAGTTGTCGAGCAGCGAAAACAGCGTCGGCGACGGCTGGCCGCGCAGGGTTTCGGTCAGTTCCAGGTTGCGCCGGGTGGCTAGGTCGAGGCCGAGATAGGCGCCCTCGATTTCCACGGTCAACCCGCGCAAATGCGGCAATTTGCCCGACTGCGTCGCCTGCGCATACTGGAGCAGCGCGCCGGCGGCGGCAATCGCCGGCTTCAGGCCTTCGGCACCGAAACCGGCAAGCGAGGCGACTTCGAACTGGTCGCACAACAGGCGCCGCGCCGAGTCGAAATCGAAATACCAGTCCGGCTGGCGCGTCCGTGCGACATCGACGCCGAAGTTCGGCGTCCAGCTTTCCGGGTAGAGGATTTCCGCCGGGCGGATACGCTCCAGCGTCGCCGGAATCTGCTCGGCTGGCACCTCGATCAGGATGAATTCGCCGCTGGCCAGATTGAGCCGGGCGATGCCGGCGGTGTTGCGCAGCGTCGTCACCGCCAGCAGCCAGATGTCCTGCTTGTCGTCGATCAGCGCCGCGTCGGTCAGCGTGCCCGGCGTGACGATGCGCGCCACCGCCCGCTCGACCGGCCCCTTGCTGGTCGCCGGATCGCCGATCTGCTCGCAGATCACCGCCGACTCGCCCAACTTCACCAGCCGCGCCAGGTAAGGCTCCAGCGAATGGAAGGGAATGCCGCACATCTTGATTGGCACCCCGGCCGACTGCCCGCGCGTGGTCAGCGTGATGTCCAGCAGTCGCGCCGCCTTCTCGGCGTCCTCGTAGAACAGCTCGTAGAAGTCGCCCATGCGGTAGAAAAGCAGGGTGTTCGGGTGGTTCGCTTTCAGCCCGAGGTACTGGACCATCATCGGGGTGTGCTTGGGGCTGTCGGCGGTTTTGCTCATGGGGCTAGGGGAGGAAAAGGTGGTGATTTTAACAGGGGCGCACTAAGCGGTGAGCGCATGCGAGAGTTGATTATGGTTTGTTCATGGTGACCGCACAGATCAGGGTTGATTTTCGTATAGCAATCCCATAAGGTCGTTATTGTTTAATAAGGAGTCTGATGGGGGTTTTTATTTCAAGTTCGTCATTGCTTGTATAGAATTGATCCTGTAGAAAATTTTTACTGAGCATGATCGCTCTCATCGGAACGCCTGACATGGACTCCCACATCCCGCTGCCCGTCGAACGGGCCATACAGAAATTCGGTGCCGACATTTCCCTGGCGCGTCGACGCCGGCATATCTCCCAGGCCTCGCTGGCCGAGCGCATGGGCGCCTCGGTGTCTACCGTACGACGCATGGAGAAAGGCGATGTGCGAGTGCCCATCCACTTCTTCGCCAGCGCGCTGCATGTCTTCGGTGAAATCCAGGCGTTGGAAAACCTCCTGGATACGGCTAAAGACGATATCGGCCTGACGTTGATGGATGAGCGCCTGCCCAAGCGGGTGCGCAGCAAGCCCGCTTCGTCGGGAGCACTGTGATGGCTGTCGTCGCCTCGATCCGCCAACAGGTACAGCTCTGTATCGGCAAGGCCGGTTTGCCGGTGGGTTGGCTCGTCTATGTTCGCCAGGGACGGCGGGAGAACAGTGCCTTTGCCTATGACGAGGACTGGTTGGCGAGCACGGCACGTTTCAACGTCTCGGCCGATCTGCAACTGCTGGCTGGGCACCAGTCACACAAGGCGGCCTCGCACCATGATTCGGTATTCCACGGCGCTATCGCCGACACCGCGCCCGATGCCTGGGGCCGCCGCGTCATCGCCCGAGATCACGCTAAACGGCGCAAGGACGATCCGCGACTGCCTGCCCTGACGGAACTGGACTACCTGCTTGCGGTGGATGACTTCAGCCGGGTTGGCGCGCTGCGCCTGCGCGACGCAAATGGCACCTGGCAACGGATGACGATGAGTGGGCAGCGCAGCACACCGCCGTTGATCGAACTGGAGCGGGTGTTTCTGGCCAGCCGTGCTGTGGAGCGCGGTGATGAGACTGCCGAAGATCTGCGCTATCTGCAAGGCAGGGGCACGTCACTGGGTGGCATGCGCCCCAAGTGCACACTGATTGACGAGGATGGTCGACTCGCCATCGGCAAGTTCCCGAGCGTGGGCGATGCGCGTAGCGTTACCCGTGGCGAAGTGCTGGCCTTGAAGCTGGCGGCCTTGGCTGGAATCGATGCGGCGCCGGCCCGGGTGGTTTCGTTGGGCGATGTGCCGGTGGCTGTCATTCGCCGCTTTGATCGTGATGAAGCGGATGGACGCATCCCTTACCAATCCGCAGCTTCCTTGTTGCAGGCATCACGTGAGGACGAGCGCAGCTATACCGAGATCGTCGATGCCATCCGCGCCCACGGTTACACCCCGGCGCAGGATGTGCGGCAGCTCTGGCGCCGGCTGGTTTTCAACCTACTGATCACCAACGTCGACGACCACCTGCAGAACCACGGTTTCCTGCATGTGGCGCACGGCCAATGGCGTCTGGCGCCGGCCTTCGACATCAATCCGTTTCCGGACAAGGACCGGGAATCGAAGACCTGGCTATCCGAGCAGGATGGGCCGATCACCGATGTCGGCATGCTGCTGGCGCGCGCCACCTATTTCGGGCTGGACGAAGCGCAGGCCCTCACCGTGCTGGCTGAAGTACATACCACAGTGGCGAACTGGCGCCGGGTGGCGCTGAGCGGGGAGGTAGGTTTGCGGCAGGAGGAGCTCGATGACTTCGCGCCGGCTTTCGAGCATGAGCAGATGACTCTGGTAGACAGCTTGCTCCGATGATTGTGAAAATGGTATTTTCATCATCCGGGAATCGGACATGACATTACCTCTGGGGCTCTATGATCAGTTGCTCACCGAGGCCCTATGGCAGACGCTCTCCCGGACGACCGACGCTGATAGCCGGCTGCTCGATTCGCTCACGGCACAAGATGCGCCTGCTTGCCTGACCGATGCCTTGGCACTCCAGCTCAAGAAAATTCTGGAAGACATGCAAGGGGAGGGAAAAGAAAAACTCCTCGGTCAGCTGGATCTGGTCAATTCCCTGCTCGTCAGCTTGCGCCAGCGTCTTGAGCCTGAAACTGCCGTCGCCGCGGTGGATATGTTGGCCACTCCGCCGCAGGTGCTGCGGGCCATCTATCGGCAGTCGGTGCCACCCGAGATGCCGGCAACCGGCCTGGCACTGCCGTGGTTGTTCACGGCGGGCAAGGGTTCTCCCTCGCTATTGACCGAACTGCGTAGGGAACTCGCAGCTTGCGATCAGGTGGATATCCTGGTCAGTTTCATTACCCATTCCGGCGTGCGCAAGCTGCTCGACATCCTGCAGTCGATCACTGCTCAGGGCGCTGACGGTCTCCCGCGCACTCGTCTGCGGGTGTTGACCACGACCTACACCGGCGCCACGGAAATTCTGGCACTCGATGAACTGGCTCGTCTGCCTGGTTGTGAAATCCGGGTTTCCCTTGATGGCCGGCGGACCCGGCTACATGCCAAAGCGTGGCTGTTCCGACGTCGGACCGGCTTTGGTGCAGCCTATGTGGGTAGCGCCAATCTGTCAGGCGCCGCCTTGATGGGTGGTCTGGAATGGACGGTGAAATTTACCGAGCGCGGGCAATCAGACCTGTTTGAACGAGCCCGGGCACACTTTGAAACGCTCTGGGAAGACAGCGAATTCCAGCGTTATGACCCGGCCAATCCGGCGCACCGCCAGGCGCTGGGCGAGGCGCTCAAGCGCGAGTCGGGTGAGGACATTGTCGCCCGTCCGACCTATTTTGACCTTGAGCCCAAGGCCTATCAGCAGGAAATGCTCGATCAACTGCATGTCGAGCGAGAGCACGATCGCTGGCGCAATCTGGTGGTGGCGGCGACCGGCACGGGTAAGACGGTGGTGGCCGCCTTCGACTACCGGCGTATCTGTCAGCAGGAGGGCGGGCGGCCGCGCTTGCTGTTCGTCGCGCATCGCGAGGAAATCCTCAAGCAGGCCCTGCGGACTTACCGCGAGGTGCTGCGCGATCACGCTTTCGGTGAGTTGCTGCTCGGTGGCGCGATTCCGCAAAGTTTTGATCACCTTTTTGCCACCATCGACAGCATAGCGGCGCGGGATTTGCTGGCGTGTTGCGGTGCTGAACACTGGTACGTTGTCGTGGTGGATGAGTGTCATCGCCTGGCGGCGGACCGTTTCGACGCGTTTGTCACCACGGTTCGGCCGCGCATCCTGCTGGGGCTGACGGCGACGCCGGAACGTAGCGATGGCAAGCCGATTCTCGGGTATTTCAGCAATCGGCCGGATGGCTCACCTGCCGTTGAATTGCGGCTCTGGCATGCCCTCGAACAACAATTACTGGCGCCCTTCGAGTACTACGCCTGTGATGACGAGACCGACTTTTCCGAAGTGCCTTGGCAGCAGCCGGGGGAACTTGCGGCGGTAGATAAACTGGTGACCGGTAACGACGCCCGCGCCCGTCTGGTGCTCAATGAATGGCGCCGTCTGGCGGGCGATCTGACCCGTGGCCGGGCGCTGCTGTTCTGCGTTTCGGTGGCTCACGCGCAGTTCATGACGGCGAAGCTGAATCAAGCCGGTATCAAGTCCTTGTGCGTGGTCGGCGATACGCCCCTTGAAGAACGGCGACGCGCACCGGAAAGGCTGGCCAGGGGCGAGGTGTCGGCGCTCGTTACTTGTGACCTCTATAACGAGGGCGTGGACCTGCCGCTGGTCGATACGCTGTTGCTCCTTCGTCCGACCCAAAGCCCGGTGCTGTTCCAGCAACAGATCGGCCGCGGGCTGCGTTTGGCCAAAGGCAAGGAAAGTTGCCTGATCCTCGATTTCGTCGGACGCCATCGGGAGGAGTTCCGCTTCGATCGCCTGCTGTCGACGATTACAGGGCTTTCGCGCGGTCAACTGATTGAATCGGTCGAAAAAGGCTTCGGGACACTGCCGCCTGGCTGCCATATCCAGTTGCAACGTCAGACGCGAGAGCAAGTGCTGCGCAGCCTGAGAAAGCTGGTGCAGCAGAACTGGCGCCGGCTGCGCGCCGAGTTGCAGGCTTTCGCCGCTTTGCGTGGGCGCAGCAATATCCGCCTGGCCACTTTTCTGCGGGAACAGGGGATTGAACTGGATGACATCTACCGCAGCACCGGTCGTTCCGGGTGGGCCAATCTCAAACGCGATGCTGGCCTGCTGACGATGCCGGTGGGGGACGAAGACGATTATTTCGGCCGTCGTTTCAGCGACCTTTTGCACATGGATGATCCTGCGCGTACCGACATGCTTTTCAGGATTGCCGAGCCGACGGCGATTTACCAATGTGTTGATGCACGAGAGCAACGCCTGCTGCAGATGCTTGCCTATCAGGTGGATGCGCAACAGCAGCAACTGGGTACTGGCGAGGCGTTTCTTGAAAGATTGCGGGCTCACCCGGCACACCTTGCCGAACTGGCGGAAGTCGGTGAGGTGTTGCAAGCCAGAAGCGTGTTGAGGCAGCGCGCTGTGCGTGGATTGGAAGATGTTCCCCTCTGTCTGCATGGGGCTTATGGAATCCGCGAAATCCTTACCGCAGTCGGCTGGTTGACACGGAACAAACGCGCCCCTTTCCAGGCGGGTGTCCTTGCGCTACAGGATCGCAAGGTCGAACTGCTGTTTGTAACCCTCGATAAAAGCGAGGGCTACCACGCGCAGATCGCTTATCACGACTATGCCATCAGCGCTGATTTGTTCCATTGGCAGTCGCAGAACGCTGCCGGCCCGAACACGATGGCGGGACGGCGCTACCTGGAAAGCCCCGATAACGGCTGGCGTTTCCAGCTTTTTGTCCGGACGACGAAAGGGGCGCCGTATCGTGCTTGTGGTCCGGTTATGCTGGAGCGTGCAGAAGGGCAGAAACCGATGAATATTCAGTGGCGTCTGTCGGTGCCATTGCCGGGAAGCTTGTTCCGGGAATTCAGTATTCTGCGCGGGGAGTAATTGGAGGCTGGCTTGTGGCTTTGCTGGTGCCTATCTAGGCGCCTAGGTCAGTGCGCCGTATCGTCCAGATGCTTCACATCGTCACGGTCGCGCTGGTTGGCGAAGTGGCGTTCGCGGATCAGGTACATGATGCCGCTGACGAACAGGCCGAATAGCGTGAGGACCCAGTAGATCGACATGTCGGCGCGGATCATCACGTAGTAGAGGCCGGTCATGATGAGGATCGACAGGTTCTCGTTGAAGTTCTGCACGGCGATCGAGTGGCCGGCGCCCATCAGGATGTGGCCGCGATGTTGCAGCAGCGCGTTCATCGGCACGACGAAGAAGCCGGACAGGCCGCCGATCAGGATCAACAGCGGGACGGCCAGCCACATGTCGTGTACGAAATTCATGATCAGCACGATGACGCCCATGGCGATGCCGAGCGGGATGACCTTCACCGATTTGCGCAGCGTGATGAACTTGGCGGCAACGATCGCGCCGCCGGCGACGCCGAAGGCGACGACGCCCTGGAGCATTGAGGATTTGGACAGGTCGAGGCCGAGGGCGACTTCGGACCATTTGATGACGATGAATTGCAGCGTTGCGCCGGCACCCCAGAACAGCGTGGTGACGGCCAGCGAGATCTGGCCGAGGCGGTCGCGCCAGAGCAGCGCCAGGCAGTGGTTGAATTCGTGCAGCAGGTAGAAGGGGTTCTTCTTCAGCGGCTTGTGATCCACGCCGGTATTCGGGACATAGAGATTGAACAGTGCAGCCGTCAGGTAGAGGACGGCGATGATGGCGACCGCCATTTCGCCGGAGGTGTCGATGCCGGTATCGATCAACGGGAAGTCGAAGGCGAGCAGGTTGTAGGCGACGGCGGGCTGGATCAACAGGCCGCCGACGACCACGCCGATGATGATGGCGCCGACCGTCAGTCCCTCGATCCAGCCGTTGGCGACGACGAGCAGGCGAGGCGGCAGGTATTCGGTGAGGATGCCGTATTTGGCCGGCGAATAGGCGGCGGCGCCGAGGCCGACGACGGCGTAGGCAATCAGCGGGTGTACGTCGAAGAACATCAGGCTGCAGCCGAATATCTTGATCGTGTTGCTGATCAGCATGACCCGACCCTTGGCCATCGAATCGGCAAAGGCGCCGACGAAGGCAGCCAAGACGACGTAGGAAAGGGTGAAGCAGGTCTTGAGCAGGGGTTCGTATTCGGCCGGTGCCTGCATCTCGCGCAACGCGGCGATGGCGGCAATGAGCAGGGCGTTGTCGGCCAGCGCGGAGAAAAACTGCGCGGCCATGATGATGTAGAAGCCGAACGGCACGAAGCGATGTCTCTTTTTTGTATTACTTTGGGCGTGGTTTATACCACGGATTGCCGTTGGTGAATCGGGTTGGTGCAGTCTGCAGCAGGCAGTTTACGCGCCGATGACGCGGTCAACCGGGAAAATCTGCAGAAAATACACGCCGTTACGCGGCGGCAGGCTTGAGTGTGGTTGAATATCGCTCTTCCGCATACTGGAGATTTCCCATGGCTGACCGGCGTTTGCAGGTTTTTCATGCCGTAGCCAAACAGCTCAGCTTTACGCGCGCTGCCGATGCCTTGTTCATGACACAGCCGGCGGTGACCTTCCAGATCAAGCAACTGGAAGAGCAGTACAGTACCCGCCTGTTCGAACGCCGGCACGGCAGCATCGCGCTGACGCCGGCCGGCGAACTGGTGCTTGAATACGCCGAGAAGATCCTTGCCCTGTCCGATGAAATGGATATCCGTATCGGCGAAATGACTGGCGAGATGCGCGGCCCTTTGCTGGTTGGCGCCAGCACGACCATCGCCGAATTCATGCTGCCGCGCGTGCTCGGCGAGTTCAACGCGCTTTATCCGCAGGTGCGGGCGCGGCTGATCGTCGCCAATTCGGAAAGCATCGAGAACCGGGTTGCCGAGCACACGCTTGATGTCGGCCTGATCGAAGCGCCGGCCAAAGTCTCCGGTCTGAACAGCCAGATCTGCTGCGAGGACGAACTGGAGGTCATCTGCGTGCCGGATTATCCGCTGGCCGAGTTCGCTGTGTTGCGGCCGGCTGATCTGGCCGACTATGAATTCATCTCGCGTGAGCCCGGTTCCGGTACGCGCGAAATCACCGACGCCTATTTCCGCAATCACGGCATCGCGCCGGAATCGCTGAAGACGCAGATGGAGCTGGGTAGCCCGGAGGCGTTGAAGGGTGTGGTGTCCACCGGGCTCGGTTTTGCCATCGTGTCGCGGGCGGTTGCTGCCAAGGAAAAGCAGCTCGGCGAATTGCTGAGCATTCCGCTCGACCCGCCGCTCAAGCGCAGCCTTTATCTGGTGCATCCGCAGGAGCGCTTCCAGTCGCGTCTTCTCGTTACCTTCATCGACTTTGCCCGGCGCAAGCTCAAGGAGCAGGCAGTATGAATACCTCCCGGCCCATTCGCGCGCGCATTTCGCCCGCGGCCATTCTGCACAATTACCGCCAGGCCAAGGCCAGTGCCCCGGATGCCTGGGCGTGGGCAGTGGTCAAGGCCGACGCCTACGGCCACGGCCAGATGCGCGCTGTCGAGGCGCTGAAGGGTGAGGCCGATGGTTTTGCCCTGCTCGAATGCGAAAATGCCGTCGCCCTGCGCGAAAGCGGCGTGCGCCAGCCGATCCTGCTGCTCGAAGGCATTTTCAGCGAGCGCGATGCCCAGCAGGTGGTCAAGCACGGCCTGCACAGCGCCGTCCATTGCCTGGAACAGATCGACATGCTGGCCGTCCACGCGCGCGCCGACCGGCCGCTGAGCATTTATCTCAAGCTCAACACCGGCATGAACCGCCTCGGTTTCGATGAAGCCACGCTGCCGCTGGCCTGGGAGCGGCTGAAGCGCATTCCTGCGGTCAACCTGACCTTGATGACACATTTCGCCGAAGCCGACGGGGAGCGCGGCGTACTCTGGCAACTGGAGCGCTTCCAGGCGCTGGCCGGCGAATGGCACGGCCCGGTCAGCCTGGGCAATTCCGCCGCCATCCTGCGCCATCCATTGGCGCACGGCGACTGGGTGCGCCCCGGGATCATGCTTTACGGTGCCAGTCCTTTCGCCGATCAATCGGCCGACAGTTTCGGCCTGCGCCCGGCGATGACGCTGGAGAGCCGGATCATTGGCGTGCAGACGGTGAAGACCGGCGAGCGCATGGGCTACGGTGGCACCTACACGGCGGAACGGCCGATGCGTATCGGCATCGTCGCCTGCGGTTACGCCGACGGCTATCCGCGCTCGGCGCCGACCGGCACGCCGATTGCCGTTGCCGGCCAGATGACGCGCACCATTGGCCGGGTCTCGATGGACATGCTGGCCTGCAATCTCAACGATTTGCCCGAGGCCGGCATCGGCGCGCCGGTAACCTTGTGGGGACGCGGCGCCGCCGGTTACGTGCCGGCCGACGAAGTCGCTGCCGCTGCCGGGACCATCGCCTACGAACTGTTCTGTGCACTGGCGCCGCGCGTGCCTGTTGCGGTCGACGGGCAATAAATGGCAAAAACCAAGACTCAGTACAGTTGCACCGAATGTGGTGCGACCAGCCCGAAATGGCAGGGCCAGTGTCCCGGCTGCAATGCCTGGAACACGCTGGTCGAAACGGTCGCCGAGAAGCCGGGCGGGCATCGTTTCGAATCGCTGGCGCCGACGGTCCGCTTGCAGAACCTGGCCGATATCGAGGCACGCGAGACCGACCGCATTCCGACCGGCATCGGCGAGTTCGACCGGGCGCTCGGCGGCGGGCTGGTGCCCGGCGGCGTCGTGCTGATCGGCGGCGATCCGGGCATCGGCAAGAGTACGCTGCTGTTGCAGGCGCTGGCCCATCTGGCGCAGGGCCACAAGGTGCTTTACGTCACTGGCGAGGAATCCGGTGAGCAGGTTGCGCTGCGCGCCCGCCGGCTGAACCTGGAGACCGGCTCGTTGCCGCTGATGGCCGAGATCAACCTGGAACGTATCCTGTCGACGCTGCAGGCGGAAAGGCCGCAGGTGGCGGTGATCGATTCGATCCAGACGCTGTGGTCCGATCAATTGTCGAGCGCGCCGGGGTCGGTGGCGCAGGTGCGCGAATGTGCGGCGCAACTGACGCGGCTGGCCAAGCAGGCCGGCATCACCGTCGTGCTGGTTGGCCACGTGACCAAGGAAGGCGCGCTGGCTGGGCCGCGCGTGCTCGAACACATCGTCGATACCGTGCTTTATTTCGAAGGCGACACGCATTCCAGCTTCCGTTTGGTGCGGGCGGTGAAGAACCGTTTTGGCGCAGTCAACGAGTTGGGCGTTTTCGCGATGACCGAAACCGGCTTGAAGGGCGTCAGCAATCCGTCGGCGCTGTTCCTGTCGCAGCACGGGCAGGAGGTTGCCGGTTCCTGCGTGATGGTGACGCAGGAAGGGACGCGGCCGCTGCTGGTGGAAATCCAGGCGCTGGTCGACACCGCGCACGGCAATCCGCGCCGGCTGACGGTCGGGCTGGATGCGCAACGCCTGGCGATGTTGCTGGCGGTGCTGCATCGTCACGCCGGCATCGTCTGCTTCGATCAGGATGTCTTCGTCAATGCTGTCGGCGGCGTCAAGATCGGCGAGCCGGCCGGTGATCTGGCGGTGCTTCTAGCAATTACATCGTCCTTGAAAAACAAAGCATTGCCAGAGAAACTTATAGTGTTTGGTGAAGTTGGTCTGGCCGGCGAGATCCGCCCGGCACCGCGTGGTCAGGAGCGTTTGAAGGAAGCCGCCAAGCTCGGTTTCACCCGCGCGCTGATTCCGGAAGCCAACCGGCCGCGGCAACCGATCCCGGGCATGGAAGTGATTGCCGTCAAGCGCGTCGAGGAAGCCGTCACGCGCATCCGGGATCTGCAATGATGTTCACGATGGCCTGGCGCATGCTCCGGCGCGAACTGCAGGCCGGCGAATTGCGCCTGCTGTTCGTGGCGCTGCTGATCGCCGTGGCGGCAGTGTCGGCGGTCGGCTTCCTGGCCGACCGGGTCGGCCGGGCGCTGGAACTGGAGGCGCGGCAAATGCTCGGTGCCGATCTGGTGGTCGTCGCCGACCAGCCGTTGTCCGATGCATTCGTCGAAGAAGCGCAGCGGCTCGGTTTGCGCACGGCGCGGACGATGATTTTTCCGAGCATGGTTTTCGCCGATGGCCGGGCCCAGCTGGTCGAAATCAAGGCAGTCAGCAGCGAATATCCCTTGCGCGGCCAGTTGCGTACGGCGCCGGGGCTGGATGCAGCGGATGTTGCGGTCGACGGCGGCCCGGCGGCAAAAACCGCGTGGGGCGACGAGCGCTTGTTCAGCAGTCTCGACCTGAAACCTGAGATGCCGCTCGGTGTCGGCCAGTTGCACCTGCCGGTGAAGGCGCTGCTGACGCGCGAGCCGGATCGCAGCCTGAACCTGTTTTCGGTGGCGCCGCGTCTGCTGATGCACATCGACGACGTGCCGGCCAGCGGCCTGATCCAGTTCGGCGCCCGCGTCCGTTACCGCCTGCTGCTCGCCGGCCCCGACCAGGCGCTCGCCGATTGGCGCGGCTGGGTTGAAACCCGGCTCGATCGCGGTCAACGCCTTGAAGGCATCGAAAATGCCCGGCCGGAAATCCGCAATGCGCTCGACAAGGCGCAGCGTTTTCTCGGGCTGGCGACGCTGTTGACCGTGATTTTGTCGGCGATTGCCGTGGCGCTGGCTGCCCGCCGCTACATGCAGCGCCATCTCGACGCCTGCGCCGTGCTGCGCTGCCTGGGTACGACACAGGGCCGCCTGCTGCGCCTGCATGCCTTGTCCTTCCTGATCATGGCGCTGCTGGCTGCGGTGCTCGGCGCGCTGCTCGGTTTTGCCGCGCATTTCGTGCTGGTTTCGGCAATGGCCGGGCTGGTGGCGGCGGATCTGCCGCTGCCCGGCGCCGGGCCGGCTTTCGAAGGTGCGCTGGTGGCCGGCGTGCTGCTGTTCGGTTTCGCCATGCCGCCCTTGCTGCAACTGGCGCGGGTGCCGACGCTGCGCGTGCTCCGGCGCGAACTCGGGCCGCCGGCGCCGCTGGCAGTCATCGGCTACGTTGTCGGTTTCCTGCTGTTGTGCGGCCTGATCGTCCGGGCCGCCGGCGACCTGCGCTTGGGCGGGCTGGCGGTGGCCGGTTTTTCCGCGGCGCTGGCGCTGTTCTGGCTGCTTGCCTGGCTGTCCGTTCGTCTGGCCGGCCGCCTGCGCGGCGGTGCCGGTTTTGGCTGGCGCCAGGGGCTGGCGACGCTGGCCCGTCACGGTACGGCCAACACGCTGAAGATCGTGGCCCTGGGCATCGGCCTGATGGCCTTGCTGCTGCTTGGCGTGACCCGGCTCGAACTGGTCGATGCCTGGCAGAAATCGGTGCCGGTCGATGCACCGAACCGCTTCGTCATCAACATCCAGCCGGAGCAGCGGCAGGCTGTCGCCGACTGGCTGGCCGCTCGCCAGATCGCCGCCGAACTGGCACCGATGGTGCGGGCGCGGCTGCTGCGGGTCAACGAACGTCCAGTCAGCGCTGCCGATTTCCCCGACGACGACCGGGCGCAGCGCCTGGTCGAGCGCGAGTTCAACCTGTCGTGGCGCGCGGAATTGCCAACCGGCAACGAGGTGGTCGATGGCCGCTGGTTTTCCGGCAAGCCGGGTGAGGCCTCGGTCGAGGTCGGTCTGGCGCAGACGCTTGGCGTGACGCTCGGCGACCAGCTGGTGTTTTCGGTCGCCGGTATGGAAAAGAATGTCACCGTGACCAGCCTGCGCAAGCTGGACTGGGATTCGATGCGCGTCAATTTCTTCGTGCTGACACCGCCCGGTGTGCTCGACGATGCACCGGCCAGCTACATCACCAGCTTCCATCTGCCGGCGGAAAAGCGCGCGGCGGCCGGGCAAATGGTCGAAGCTTTTCCCAATCTGACGGTGATCGACATCGACGCCATCCTGGCGCAGATCCAGTCGGTGGTCGGGCAGGTGGTCGGCGCTGTCCAGTTCGTCTTCCTGTTCACGCTGGCGGCGGGGGCGGTGGTGCTCTACGCGGCTTTCCTGTCGGCGATTGACGAGCGCCGTTTCGAACTGGCGGTGATGCGCGCGCTCGGCGCCCGCCGCGAGCAGTTGCGCGCCGCCTTGCTGGTCGAACTGGCGGCGATCGGCGGTCTGGCCGGCCTGATTGCCGCTTTGGGCGCGGCCGGGGTCGGCCAGTTGCTGGCGCGTCAGGTGTTCCAGATCGAACCGGCGTTCTCGCTGACCTCGCCACTGCTGGCTGCCGCCGGCTGTGCCGTGGCGACGACCTTCGCCGGTTGGCTGGGCATGCGCCGCCTGCTCGGCGTGCCGCCGCTGGAGGCCTTGCGCCAAGGCGCCTAAGCTCAATCAAAAAGATTCAGCAGCGCATCCAGCCCGCCAAAATTGATCGCCACATCAGCCTTCGCGCGTGTCGCCGGCTTGGCGTGGAAAGCCACCGACAGGCCGGCCTCAGCCATCATCATCAGGTCGTTGGCGCCATCGCCGACGGCGATCACCTGATCCTGGCGCAAGCCCAGCTCATCGCGCAGGCGGGCGAGGTGGTGCGCCTTGGCGGCCGCATCGACGATGTCGCCGACGACCCGCCCGGTCAGCTTGCCGCCGGAAATTTCCAGTTCGTTCGAGGTGGCGAAGTCAAAACCCAGCTCGATGCGCAGGCGCTCGGTGAAATAGGTGAAGCCACCGGAGAGGATGGCCGTGCGCAGCCCGGCGTTCTGGCAGGCCTCCAGCAGTTCGCGGGCGCCGTCGGAAAGCAGCAGACGCTCACCGAACACCCGCGCCAGCACCCGCGCATCCAGCCCGGCCATCAGCGCCAGCCGGCGGCGCAGGCTTTCGCGGTAATCGATCTCGCCGCGCATCGCAGCTTCGGTCACTTCCGAAACCTCGGCCTTCTTGCCGGCGAAATCGGCCAGTTCGTCGATGCACTCGATGGTGATCAGCGTCGAATCCATGTCGAAACAGATCAGGCCGAAGTCGGACAGCTTCCTGTTGCGGTCGACGAAGGCCCAGTCGAGTTTTTCCGCCTCGATCAGCGGAATCAGTGCGTCGAATTCTGCGGTACGTTGCGCGTCGTGCAGGCGAACCACCTGCGGCGGCAAGGGTTCTGCGGTCGACGCGCCGGTGGCGGCAATAATCTTTTCAAGCAGGAAAGTGGGCAGCGCGCCGCCTTGGAGGATGAGATTCATGTCTTTTGAAATTAGTTGAAGAAATCAAAAATGCCGGATTTACGCCGGCAACGGAATATCGTTTCGTAGGCCTTTTCCGCGATGATGTCGTCGGTCAGACATTCGAAAGCCCGAACGAATTCAGCCGGCGCGCCCTTGCCACGCATGTCGGCAATCAGCGAGGCAAGGATACCCCGGCGTTGCTGATCCGGCAGCGTGAGGATTTTCTCCAGGCGGGCATAAACCGCCTCATCCTCGCAGGCAACGCGGATCATCGTGATGAAACTGTCGATGTCGCCAACGGTGTTTGGTTTGGGGGTGGTGGGGTGGGGCATTTCAGGTTATCAGGGATGCGTTGCCGTGGTAGTCGCGTGAAAAAGACCATATGCGATCAGCAGCCACCGTAGTTCTTTTTGCCGCTCTTCGTGATTGTGTACGTTCCGCCACGGGGGCCGATATAGCAGCCGTGCGGGAGTGAACGCTGTGATGGAACTGCCTGGGATGGTGTCTCTGCCTCCTTGGCTGCAGTTTTTGCAGCCGCACGCGCAGGCTTTGGCTTGCCGCTGCCACTCCCGTGACAATGGTACTCACCTGTCTTCTTCTCGTTGTGACATCCCTCCGAATTTAGACCTCCTGGGTGCGCGAGGGCAATTGAACAAAGTAACGCCGTGAGTAGTGAAATTATTATTCTGACTTGCGGCATTCACTTTCTCCTCTGACAATTGGACTCTGGAAGCTTAGGGATTATCTGAACAACCGGCCATTTCCGCGCAGGCTGTCATAAAAAAGATGAAAAACAGGCGATTTTCGACCGATGACCGGGTAATCCAGGGAGTTTTCCCTGCATTTCCCGTTTCACGGGCGCACC
>Ga0209066_10004544_pt1 | contig 15026 bp, 11 predicted proteins | sample All_14_2_FD_187198 | JGI IMG/M metagenome (GOLD analysis project Ga0209066, IMG submission 187198) | Freshwater microbial communities in response to fracking from Pennsylvania, USA - Allegheny Zone_MetaG_DW_15 (SPAdes) (version 2) ...
ACCCCCGGCACGCCCCGCAGCCAACCCCAATGCCCTGCTGGCGCAGCGCCTGGGCGCCGCACTCGAAGAAGCCAAGCGCTGCAGCAGCCTGGGCGCTCTGGTGCGCCTGGGCGTGAGCCGGCTGGACGAGGTGGGCGACGCCTACGGCGAAGCCGCTGTGACGCAGGTGCTGCAACACCTGGGCCGGCGCCTGAGCCGCCTGCTTGACCAGGTGGCCCCGCAGGCCACCGTGCACACCGTGGGCGACGGCATGCTGGTGGTGCTGCCCCGCGTGGAGCGCAGCACCGCCGCCGAGGCGCTGGTGCGCCAGATGCTCGACACGCTGGGCCGCCCGCTCACCCTCAAGGGCCAATCGGTGGCCGTGCATGGCCACGCCGGGCTGGCGATCTTTCCGCATGATGGCGAGCAAACGACCGTGCTGCGCCGCGCTGCCGAAGTGGCCTGGCACCAGGCCCGCCTGCGCGGCCGCCACGCCTACCAGTTCTACGCCCGTGAACTCGAAAACCGCGCCCAGCGTCGCCTGGCACTCGAAGCCCGGCTGCGCCAAGCCATCATGGCCGACGAGCTGCAGCTGGCTTTCCAGCCCCGCGCCGAGGTGCGCACCGGCGCCCTGAGCGGCGCCGAGGCGGTGCCGGTGTGGGCCCCCGAGGGTGATCCCGTCTGGCAGGGCGCCGAGCTGCTGATGCTGGCCGATGAATCGGGCCTGGGTGAAGCGCTGGCCCACTGGGCCGTGCGCAAGGCCTGTCGGCACCTGAAGGCGTGGCGAGCCCAGGGCCTCGCCGTGCCGCAACTGAGCGTGCCCATCCTGCCCTCGCCGCTGAAGCAGGACCGCCTGGTGCAGACCCTGCTGCGCGAAGTGCGCGGCAACGGCCTCGACCCCGCCGCCCTCACGCTGCTGCTGTGCCCGGTCGCCCCGCTGGCGGCCCAAACGCCGCAACGCCTGGGCCGCGAGCTGTGCAGCGCCATGCCGCGCCTGCACCTGTTCACCGAAGCGGGCTTCCGCCTCGCGCTGGACGGCGTGGCCACCAGCGCCTGCTCACTCTCGGCCCTGGCGCAGTTGCCGCTGGCCGAGCTGCGGCTGGATTGCCAGGCCCTGCTGCCGATCGACGACGCCCAGGGCAGCCTGCGCGGTGCCATCGTCGCGCTGGGCCACCGGCTGGGCCTGCGCGTCACGGCCTCGGGCGTGCTGGACGAAGCCCAGCTCGACCAGCTGCGCGAGGCCGGCTGCGACGACTTCCAGGGCCCGCTGCTCAGCGATGCCCTCGACGACGCCACCTGGCTCGAAGTGCTCAACCGCACCCAGCACCCGGGCGGCTGAGCCCGGACCACTCAGAGCCTGAGAGTTTTTTGATTGCCGCCGCCGACCCAACAGCAGACTGAGGGTGGCGTCAATTCATTGGCGCGTGCCCACGCTGGACCGTCAACGTTCGTGCATGGCGCTGAGCCCTGTTGGGTAAGGCCACTTTGTGCTTGTTGGGTCACTTCTTGCCCTCTCATGCGAGCCGCGGGGCCATTGCGGACGCAGCTGTGCCCCAACCGATAAGCTGCGGGGCGAGCACGGCCATGCGCATCAGGTTGTGCGCCAGCACGAACAGGCCCACCACGGATCGGACCTTGCTCAACCCGCGCACGGGCATCTGCAGCAGGCCGCGATTGCGAGCCTGTGCATTGACGCATTCGGCCGTGGCTGCACGCTGTTTGTAGATCTCCTTGGCCCGGTCGCTGGCCATGCGCACGCGCCACTGTGCCACTGCCTCGGAGTCGTCGGGCTTGGGCTGGTGCTTGTCCTGCTGCACCTCGTTGCCCGGCTCGTCCATGTTGCTGTCCTGCGGGGCATCCTTCTGGTCGCTCTTCCTGGCACGCGGCTCGGGCACTGGCGCATACACCTCGGTCTTTGCCGCCACCGCGTCAATCTGCTCGTGCGCGGGGAAGCCGCCATCGACCAGCCACTCGTCGGGACTGCGGCCCAGGCGTTGCTCGACTTGTTCGACCATCGGCGCCAACTGGGCCATGTCACTGCCGGCGTTGACCACCTCCATGCCCACGATGACCTGGCCTTCGCACTCGGTGGCAAACTGCACGTTGAAGGCCGGCCGGAAGCCACCGTCGCCCATCTTCATGACGCGCGCTTGGGCATCGGTGGTGCTGGCCCTGGCCTCGGCCTTGGAGCCGTTGCGCTTCTTGGCTGCGGCGACTTCAGGCAATTGCGCCAGTGCTGCCTGGATGCGCTGTTCGCGCTCCTGGGCCGCGCGCAGCTTGGCCGCCTGCGCTTGCCGCTTGGCCTGGCCCGGGTCGCTCTGGGTCTGTGTCTTGAGCGTGTGCACCAGCTCGCGCGCTTGGCGCAGGTGCTCTTCCAGACTGGCCTGACGGCGAAACGACGCCGCACCGGCGTGGGCGCACACGCGCATGCCGTCCTGCGCCACGCGCTCCAGGCAGATCGCGCCCACGGCGGCCAGTGCCGCCACGTTGTCGCTGAGCAGTTCGTCCATCAACTCAACGTTGCCCGACCGAAAATCATTGAGCGCGTGGTAGTTCACCGACACGCCGCCACAGATCCACCGGTAGGCATCGTGCTCCAGCACCAGCCGTGCCACTTCGCGACCACTGCCCACACCGTCCAGCGTCGCGTACAGCCACAGCGCGAACAGCACGCGCGGGTCGATCGCTGCACGACCCGCGTTGCTGCCACGCGCCTTGATCGCCTCGATCAACTTGCTCAAATCCTGGTGCACGACGTAACCCCACACCAGCCGGGCGCGGTGGTCTTCGGGCAACAACGATTCAAGGTCCGAGGCCCGCAACTCCACTTGCAGCCGATTGGGCTGCAGCAGTCTCGGCTTGCCGTGACCACGCTTGCCCGCTGCACGGGCTTGTGCCTGCTGCACCTGCGCTGCGCTGGGAGCAGGCAGGTCTTTGAACAAATGCCCCTCGGCTGGCTGTCCGTGCGGATCACTGGGTGTCGTCATGCCAGATCTCAAGCCAGTCGTGTGCCAACTTCGTGGGCTCGGAGAAAAACTCTCACGCTCTCAGTCGGCCGCGGCCCCCGCGGCCAGGGCCACCCGGCGGCGGCGCCGACGCAACCGCTGGCGCAGCCACACCGCCCGTGTGAGCTGCGTGATGCCCCACAGCGTGAGCCCGCTGAAGATCACGTCGCTGGCAAAGTGCGCGCCCTGCGCCACCCGGGCCAGGCCAAACGCCAGGCCAGCCGCCAACCCCACCGCCAGCCAGCGCCGGCGCGTGGCCGGTGCCGCCGCCAGGCCCACCGCCATCAATGCGAAGCCGGTACCGGCATGGCCGCTGACGAACGAACAATTGCGATCGCACAGGTCGCTGGGCCGCCACACCGGCTGGTACACATGCGGGCCGCCAAACAGCGTGGTGTCTGACGGCCGCGGACGGCCCCAGTACTCCTTCAGCCCGGCATTCACCGCCAGCCACAGCCCCAGCACCAGCACGATCAGCAGGCCCCAGCTGCGACGCCGCCAGCGCACCGACAGCCGCCGCGCCAGCACCGGCAGCAGGCACAGCATCGTGCCGATCCACAGCACCCGGCCGAGCCATGGCACGTAGCGGTAGAAAAGCTGCACGAGGGCCCACTGGTCCACCGGAAACGGCATCGGCAGCGCCGGGTGGTAGAACTGCCCGGTGGCCCAGGCATCCAGCTCGGGCCACACGCTGAACACCAGCGCGGCCAGCACAAAGATCGCGCCCCAGGCCAGGGCTTCACGGTGACGAGCGCGGGCAGGGATCATGGGGCAACAGTGTGAAGGGCGACCGACGTCTGCGGCGCCAGCACGGCGGCCCACAGTTCCAGGTGGATCCAGCGGCCGGGGGTTTGTTCCAGATCGACCACGGCCAGGCGCTGCGGCGCTTCGCGCAGCGCGGCACGCAGGCTGCCCTGCAACGGGCCTTCGCTGACGATCAGGAAGGGCCGCGGCTGCCCGCCCGGCTGCAGCGGCACGGTGAGCTGGTAGTGGTCCTGCGCGCGCTCGCCCGGCTCCCGCCAGGCCCGCCACACCGGCCCGAAGGCACGCCAGGCATAGGCGCCGTGCGACACCATCGTGCGGTTGCTGCCCAGCACCTCGCGCGGCAAGCTGGCATCGAGCGCCTGCTGCCGTTGCCAGTAGGCCTGCGCCGCCGGCGCCAGCTGTGCAAACGCCTGCTCCCAGCCGCGCATGCGAGCCCACACGTCCAGGTTGCGGGGCAGCGGCTTGTCCAGCAGACGGGCCACGTCCTGCGCCAGCGTGATGCCGCCCACCAGCAGCACCTGCAGCGACAGGGCCACCCACAGGCTGCGCAGGCGCTGCGCCGGCTGCTCGGCCCGCAGCCACAGCGCGGCGGCCAGCAGCAGGCCGATCAACGCCGGCGCCGTCCAGTTGACCTGCGCCTTGGCGTGCAGCGACTGGGCCAGGCCGATCAACATCATCGGCGCAGCCAGCCACAGCGCCAGCAGCCAGGCGCTGCGGCGCGGCAGCGCGCCGGGCACGACCGTGGGCTGAGCAGGCCGCCGCACCGCCCGCGCAACCGCCCACAACGCCACCAACGGGCCGATCAACAGCAGCAAGCCGCCCAGGAACTCACCCAAAGTGGACCAGGTGTTCGACGCCTCGGCGCCCACCGTGATCTCGGCCGTGTGCGCCAGCGTGGGCCAGCCGAGCGACGCGTTCCACAGCAGGTTCGGTGCGATGCAGGCCAGTGCCACCAACACGGCGACAGGAAGACCGCGCGTCGCCGGCACGGCCCGGTCAGCCTCGCGCCGCGCGGTGAACAGGAACCCCAACGCCGTGACAGCAAACGCGCCCATCGTGTACTTCGACAACAGCCCCAGCCCCACCCACAGGCCCAGCAGCAGCCAGTCACGCCAGCGGCCGTCACGCCACGCCCGCCACAGCGCCCAGGCCGCCAGCGACCAAGCCAGCAACAGCAGCGCATCGGTCGTCACCGCCAGGCCCAGCAGGCCGGCCACCGGCGAGCCGATGAACAGCAGCGCCGCCAACTGGCCGGCCCGTGCCGGCTCGGCGCCAGGGCCGGACACATCACGCAGCACCTCCCGCACCCAGCCGAACAGCACCACACCGATCAACGGGTAACACAGCATCGCCAACGCCTTCACGCCCAGCAGGCCGTCACCGAACAGGCGGGTGGACAGCGCGATCAACGCCGCAATGCCCGGCGGCTTGGAGAAGTAGCCCCAATCGAGGTGCTCTGACCAGTACCAGTACTGCGCCTCGTCCACCTGCAGGCCGGCCTGCACATGCGCCACCACCCAGGCACGCCAGGCGGTGAGGCCCAGCAAGATCAGCAGCAGCGTGACAACGCGCTTCATCGGCTGGGCTTCGCGGGTTTGGGCTCGGGCAGGTCGTCGGCGGCGCCAGGGCCGATCCAGCGCACCAAGGCATAGCCGTTGCGTTGCTCCACCACCTGCCATTGCAGATCGCCCTGCGGCGGGGCCAGGCGATCCAGGCGCGTCCAGGCCAGCTCCCCCACGGCGGGCGAGCGGCGCACCAGCGCTCGCTGCTGGTAGACGGCCAGGCTGGGCTGGTGCATGCGCCACTGCACATACACCGCTGGCACGGGCCGCTCTTCGTCCAGCGCCCGTGTCTTCAAGGCCATGGCCTTCAGCGGGCCCTGCAGCCGATCAGCCCACCAGGGCAGTACCACGGCCACCAACATCAGCGTCACCAGCACCGCACCGGCCGCAGCCTTGGCGCTGCGCCCCATCCACGGCAGGGCCCACAGCGCCGGCAGCAACAAGGCCGCCACCGCCAGCGTGCCCAGCGTCATGAACACTGCCAGCGCCGCCTCACTGCCCGGCATGGGCGCGGCCAGCAGGCGCAGGTACAGCGGATCACCGCCCTTGGCTGCCAAGGCCGGCGCCCACCACACACTGGCCGCCGTCAACGCCAGCATCACGAGTGCCGAGACACCCTGTGCCCAGGCCATGCTGCGTCCGATGCGCGTCAACTGCACAGCGCACAGGATGGCCAGTGGTGTCAGCCCATACAGCGCGTAGTGCGGCAGCTTGGTGCCCGACAACGAAAAGAACACCAGCACAAAGCCCGCCCAGCCCAGCAGGTAGCGCCCGGCCGGCTCGGCCCAGGTGGCGCGAGCCTGCCGCAGCACGCTGGCCAACAACGGCGTCCACGGCATCAGCAGCAGCGGCATCACCACCAGGTAGTAGCCGACGCTGCCGCCATGGCCTTCGAGCGTGCCGCCGTAGCGCGACAGGTTGTGCTTGATGAAGAAGCCTTCCACAAACGCCATGCCGTGGCGATGCAATGCATAGGCATACCAGGGCAGCGCGATCCCCACCAGCAGCGCCCAGGCCCGGCCATCGCTCAGCAAGCGCGGCAGACGCCGCCACTGCTTCGACGTCATCAACCAACAGACCAGCGCGGCGCCCGGCACCAGCACGGCCACCGGCCCCTTGGTGAGGATGCCCAAGCCGATCCACACCGCCGCGCGACGTAGCGGCGTGCGCTCGTTGCTGTCCAGATGGCGCCACAGGTCAAAGGCGGCCAACGCCAGCCACAGGTTCAACAGCGCATCGGCCGTGGCCGCCCGGCCGATCAACACCACGCCGAGGCTGGTAGCCAGCAAGGTGCCCGCTGCCAGCGCCGCGTCGCGCCCCCAACGCGGCCACACAAACAAGGCCGTGGCCAGGCACCACACCCACATCGCCAGCGCCGACGGCAGCCGCAACGACCATTCATGCAGCCCGAACACGGCCACGCTGGCGGCCTGGAACCAGTACACCAGGATGGGCTTGTCGAACCGCGGCTCGCCGTTCAGCGTGGTGTGGCCAAAGTCGCCCGAAGCCAGCATCTCGCGGGTAGCTTCAGAGAAGGCGCCTTCGTCCACATCGAACAGCGGCGCCGCCCCCAGCCAGGCCAGGCACAGCACCAGCAGCCCAGCGGCCCACCAGCGGAACCAGCGACGATCCTGGTCCCGAGCGAAAGATGACTCAAGGGAGCGCCGGGCCGCCCCAAGCTCCCTCGGCCCCCCCGGGGGGCGGGCTGGGCGCAGCCCAGACCTCGGGGCACTCATTACGCGGGACCGCCCCAGCCGGCCTTCAAATCAGCGGGGTTATCGCGCGTCACATACGGCTGGCCATGCTGGCCGCCGTAGTAGATGCGGATCAGCAGCTCGGCAATCACCCCGGTGGTGATGAACTGCAAGCCGCCCAGCACGCAGAAGAAGCCCAGCGTCAGCAGCGGCCGGGTGCCGATCTGTTCACCCAGCAGCTTGAGCAGGCCCATGTAGGCCAGGATGGCCAGGCCCAGCGCGCCAGTCATCAGCCCCATCGCGCCGAAGAAGTGCCCCGGGCGGGCCGAGAAGCGCAGGAAGAAGGTGACGGCCAGCAGGTCGACGATCACGCGGAAGGTGCGGCCGATGCCGTACTTCGACGCGCCCATCGCCCGCGCATGGTGACGCACCGGCACTTCGGCCATGCGCGCTGGCGAGGTGACAGTGGCCATCCACGCGGGGATGAAACGGTGCATCTCGCCATACAGCCGCACCTGCTTGATGACGCTGGCGCGGTAGGCCTTGAGGCTGCAGCCCAGGTCCTTGAAGTGCAGGCCGGTGACCTTGCGGATCAGCTTGTTGGCAATGCGCGAGGGGAACTTGCGCATCACTGCGGCATCCTGTCGATCACGGCGCCAGCCAGCCACGAGATCCATGTCGTCGTCCAGCAGCTTGGCCACCAGTTTGGGGATGTCGCGCGGGTCGTTCTGCAGGTCGCCATCCATCGTGACGATCACGTCGCCGCGGGCCGCGTCGATGCCGGCCTGCATGGCCGCGGTCTGGCGGAAGTTGCGCGCCAGCAGCAGCACGCGGATGTGGTTGCCCACGGTCTTAGCGTGTTTGGCCAGCGCAGCGCCGGTGCCGTCACGGCTGCCGTCGTCCACCACGATCAGTTCCCAGGGCTGCGGGTAGTCGGCCAAGGCGGCCGTCACCGCATCGATCAGCGGGGCGGCGTTGTCGATCTCGTTGTACATCGGCACCACCACCGACAGGTGGTGAGGCGCGAGCGCAGGCATGGCGCTGTCGACGGCGGTGAGGCTGTCGTCAGTGGGAGCCGGAGTGAGGGAGGTGGTGGACATCGATGTCTTGTAAGGGGGCGACAGGCCGCCGCGCCGGCATTATCGAGGCGAGCGCTCGGCGGCCAGGGAAGCCGGCGCGCGAACCGGCGCCGGCTGGAACAACAGGGTCAAGGCTGCGGCGAGCAGACCGGTGAGGAACCACAGGGCATGCACCAACAGCGCCGCAGCCACCACGCCAGAGGTGAACGCGGGGGTGGCCGCCACTTGGCTGCCCCACAAGCTGCCCCCGAGCACGCCGGCTTCGTACGTGCCCAACCCGGCCGGGCCTTGCAGTGGCAGCAGCGCCGCCAACTCGCCCGCCAGCGCCCCATGCAACGCGGCCGGCACCGACAGCCCCGCCAGTGGCAGCAGCAGCGCCGCCACAGCTGCCAGCTTGAGCGACCAGTTGCCCGCCGAGCACAGCCACGAGCGGCTGCCGCCTCGCCGCGAGGCCAGCGCCTCAGACAACTGACGCGGCAGGCGCCGGGCCAACGCCTTCAACACGGCGGGCGCCCATCGCGCAACGGCCACCACGGCGACCAACAGCAGGCCCAAGCGCCACCCCAGCGGCAGCGGCGCCAGCATCAGCCAGGTCCAGGCCAGCAGCATCAGCGCATCCTGCACCCGCAGCCACACCAGACTGGGCAGCGATTCGCTCAGCCGCACGCCATGGTCACGGTGCAGCAGCCAGGCGTAGCCGGCTTCGCCCGCGCGCATCGGCAGCGTGTTCACTGCGGCGTTGTGCAGCACCTGCAGCCGCCAGGCCGCACCAAAACGCAGGCCAATGCGCGGGCCCCATTCAGCGCACAGCCGCGCCGCACGCAGCGCATGGGTGCCGATCACGGCGGCCATCACCACGCCCCACAGCCACTCGGGCACGCCCAGTGCAGCCTCGCGCAGGCGCTGCCAATCCAGCCCGCGCAACAGCCAGGCCACCAGGGCCACCGCCGCCACGCAAACCAGCAGGCGCACCGTCCAGACCTGCCAACGCGGGCGGCCACCATCGCTCATGACACCGCCCGATCCATGGTCAACGCGGGCGCCTTCAGGCTGCACCGCAGGCGCCACAGCCCGCTCGCCACGCCCAGCACGGCCAACCCATATTGCAAAGGCACCGCCAGCGGATACCCCGTGTGCACAAAGGCCATCGACACCCCGGCCGCCACCTGCCCCACGCCCAGCAGGCGCTGCGCCCACGGCCGCGCAAACCAACCGCGCAGCCCGGGCAGGTGCCCCAGCCACAAGCTCACCAAGGCCACCAGCACGCCCGTGCCCAGGCCGGCGCACACATCGCTGGGCCAGTGCGCCGCCACCGTGTTGCGAGACACCCCGATCAACAGCGCCAACAACACCAACCCCAACCGCGTGACCAGCCGCAGCCGCCAGCAGGCCAGCGCGATGGTGACGGCCGCCCCGGCGGTGATCGAATGGCCCGACGGCATTGAGCCATGCACCAGCCGCTCGCCGATGATCTGCAATTGCTCGGGCGCCAGCACGGCGGCCGGCCGGGCCACATCAAACAGCCGCTTCAAACCCTGCGTGATCAGCCCGCCCAGCGGGTAGCACCACAGCAGCGACGCCAGCGCATACCGGCTCACCGGGCCCTGGCCATGCGCCACCGCAGTGAAGACGATGAAGATCGACTGCCCCAGGCCAAACACCGTGATCATCGACCACAGCATCGCGGCGGGTTGGCCCATCTGGTTGGCTTCCTGGATCCACTGCACATCCCAGGCCGTGCCCTTCAGCGCCATCCCACAGCCAATGAGCAGCAGCGCCACCACAGCCGCGAAAGAGCCGGCCCCACGGCGATGGCCAGGGGCGTCAAAGGGAAGATGAGGGGGATCGAGCGGGCGCAGCATGCGCGTCGGGGCGCGGCATCGGGCCGCTGAGCGAACAGCCCGGTATTATAGAAACGTGGCTTCTCTCCTCATCACCGGCGCGGCCGGCTTCATTGGCGCGCACACGGCGCAGGCCCTGGCAGCCGCCGGGCACCAGGTCATCGGCCTGGACAACTTCAACAGCTACTACGACCCCGCGCTCAAGCGCGCCCGGGTGGTGCAGCTGCTCGCGCCGGCCGGCGTGGCCTGTGAGTCGATGGACCTGGTCGATCTGGACGGCCTGCGCGGCCTGATCCGCGAGCACCGGGTGGACACCGTGCTGAACCTGGCCGCCCAGGCCGGCGTGCGCTACTCGGTGGAGCAGCCGATGGCCTATGTGCATTCCAACCTGCAGGGCTTCGGCGCGGTGCTCGAAGCCTGCCGGCTTGAAGGGGTGCAGCACCTGCTGTATGCCAGCTCATCCAGTGTTTACGGCCGCCGCGCCGACGCACCCTTCCGCGAGACCGACCGCATCGACCGCCCCGCCTCGTTCTACGCCGCCACCAAGGCCGCCAACGAAGCGCTAGCCTATGCCACCGCCGGCATCCACCACCTGCCCTGCACCGGCCTGCGCTTCTTCACGGTGTACGGCCCGTGGGGCCGGCCCGACATGGCCTACTGGACGTTTGCCGAGCGCATCAAGCGCGGCGAGCCGATCAAGCTGTTTGACCGCGGCGAGTTGCTGCGCGACTTCACCTACGTCGACGACGTGGTCAACGCCCTGCTGCGTCTGGTGCAGAAGGGCGCGCCCTCGAAAGACGACAACGGCGTGCCCGCACGCATCTTCAACCTGGGCCACCGCCACCCGGTGAAGGTGGTCGAATTTGTGGCCACGCTCGAAGCCGCGCTGGGCCTGAAGGCCCAGGTGGAGTACGCGCCCATGCAGCCCGGCGATGTGCCCGTGACCTGCGCCGACCCGAGCCGCCTGGTGGCCGCCATCGGCGATCTGCAGCACACCCCCCTGGACGTGGGCCTACAGCGCTTTGCCGACTGGTTTGGCCCCTGGCAGGCCGGGCAGTACAGCTGAACTGCCAACCGCCCTTCTCAGGCGCTCAAACCAGCGTCAACGACCCGATGGCCAGCTTGCGTGAGCGGGCCGGCGCATCGATCAACTCCGCCAGCAGATCCAGGTAGTAGGCCAGCGGCGGTGTGGCCTTGCCGGGATGCTTGGCCAGGTCATCCCACAGCCGCAGGCGGATCGCCGCGTCGGCATGGGGATCGGCCTCGAAGCGCCGGCGCTCGTCCTGCCCCATCGGCCCGCCTTGCAAGGCCATGCGCTGCAGCGCCTGCGGCGACAAAGCCTCGGCATACCGAGCATCCACGCTCACCAGGTAGCGCTTGGCCTGGTCGTGCAGCCGCACCGGCTCGGTGACGTCCGGCGCGAAGGCCTGGCCGAGCAGCGCGAGGTAGGGCCTTTCGGGCTCGCACAAGGTGGCAATGTCCGACGCCGGCTGGCCCGCTTCATCGCACGACGCCTGCGCCAGCGCATGGCCCAGGTCATGCAACAGCGCAGCGGCCACCAGCGGCGGCTCGGCATGCGCCCATTCGGCCAGTTGCGCGCATTGCAGCGCATGATCCAGCAGGGGGATCGACTCCTCCCAGGCACCGACCCGGCAACGGTCGCCGTAGGCCAGGCACAGGGCCTCGATCTGCATCAGGGTGGCACGGGCCAGCAAGGGGTTCATCAGGCACTTCCAGAAACAAGCGCAGCCATGGTCCGGCGGCCCCATGACCCCGCCATGACAAAGCCCCACGACGTCGGGTCAATCCCGAGCCCTCACATGATTCTTCACACACCGGGCACGTCGCGGCAACGCCCGGCCACAAGCGCACAACGCGCCGCGGGCCCACTCGCCCATTGTCTTTTGGAGGCGAGTGATGATGCGTTGGACTACTTCTCGGAACGGCTGGCGGCGCGGTGCCGCAGCCCTGATCGGCGCGCTGATGCTGGGCGCCCTGCCCGGCTGCGGCGGCAGCGGTGATGACAGCGACGGGCAAGTGCGCCTGGTCAACGCGAGCACGGGCTACACGTCGATGGACCTGTACGTGGATAGCGCCAAGGTGAGCGCCGCGGTGGGCTACGGCGAGGCCAGCGAGTATTTCGGCACCACGGCTGGCACGCACACCACCGCGTTCCACAGTGAAGGCTCGGCCACCGCCATCCTCACGCAGAGCCGATCACTGGCCAAGGACACCCCGGTGACGCTGATCACCTACGGCTGGAGTGGCGGCCTGGCCGCCCTGGCGCTGACCGACACCGAAGAGGCCGCCGCCAGCGGCAAGGCCAAGCTGCTGGTGGTGAACACCGCCGCTGACGCGGGTAGCGTGGATGTGTACCTCAGCGGCACCAGCGACGACATCGCCGATGCCACCGCAGTGGCCTATTCGGTGGCGGGCGGCAGCAGCTACAGCGGGGGTTACGTGGCGGTGAACTCGGGCACCTACCGCCTGCGCGTCACCGCGGCGGGCAGCACCACCGACGTGCGGCTCGACATCGACGGCCTCACGCTGAACAGCACCCAGGTGGCCTCGCTGGTGATCACCCCCACCACCGGCGGCGTGCTGGTGAACGGCCTGCTGGTGGCCCAAGGCGGCACCGTCACGGCGCTGAACAACACCCAGGCCCGCGTGCGTGTGGTCTCCGGCGTCAACGACGGCGGCGCCATCACCGCCACCTTCGCCGGCACCACCGTGGCCAGCGCCAGCACGGCACCGGCCATCGGCAACTATGCCCAGCTCACCGCCGGCAACGGCACGCTGGCCCTCAGCGGCACCAGCACCAGTGCAACGCAAACCTTCACCGCCGGTGGCGACTACACCGTGCTGGTGCTCGGCACGGCCAGCGCGCCGACGATGACGGTGCTCAGCGATGACAACCGCCTGCCCACCAGCAGCACCCAGGCCAAGCTGCGCGTGCTGCACGGCCTGAGCGACGACACCTCGGCCCTGACGCTGAGCGCCGACTACTCGGCCGTGGCGCAGAACGTGGCGCAGGGCTCGGCTTCGGCCTACGGCACGCTCACCGCGGCCACGCTGTCGAGCCTGATGGTGTATTCCTCGGCCGGCACGCTGTACAGCGACACCGATGTGACGCTGGCCGCCAAGGGCGTCTACACCGTGTTCATGCTGGGCACCACCAGCCAGCCGTTGCACGTGTTGCGCAAGGAGCGGTAACCCCGCCCTCACCCCAGCCCTCTCCCCAAGGGGAGAGGGAGTTCAACACCCTGCTCACGTCTTGCAGTCTTGCTCCCTCTACCGCTTGCGGGAGAGGGCAGGGGTGAGGGTCGTGGTCCGCGGCAGGGCGCCTCTACAGCGCCGCTTCCAGCGCGTCGATGAACATCGCCGCCACATCGAAGCCGGTCTGCTGATGAATCTCTTGAAAGCAGGTCGGGCTGGTGACGTTGATCTCGGTGAGGCAGTCCCCGATCACATCCAGCCCCACCAGCAGCAGGCCACGCGCCGCGAGCACCGGGCCCAGCGCTTCGGCGATCTCGCGGTCACGCGCGCTGATGGGCTGGGCCACGCCCTTGCCGCCCGCGGCCAGATTGCCGCGGATCTCGCTGCCCTGCGGGATGCGCGCCAGGCAGAAGGGCACGGGCTTGCCACCGATCACCAGCACGCGCTTGTCGCCATGCACGATCTCGGGCAGGTAGCGCTGCACCATCAGCGTGGTGGCGCCGCCCTGGTTCAACGTCTCGATGATGGAGCCCAGGTTCATGCCATCGGGGCCAACGCGGAAGATACCCATGCCGCCCATGCCGTCGAGCGGCTTGAGGATGATGTCCTGGTGCTCGGCATGGAAGGCGCGCACGGCCTCGGCCTGGCGCGTCACCAGCGTGGGGCCGATGAATTCAGGGAACTCCAGGATGGCCAACTTTTCCGGGTGGTCGCGCAGCGCGCCAGGGCGGTTGAACACCTTGGCCCCTTCGCGCTCGGCCTGCTGCAGCAGGTGGGTGGCGTAGAAGTATTCGCTGTCGAACGGCGGGTCTTTGCGCATCAGCACCGCGCCCACATCGGCCAGCGCCAGCTCCTGCGTGGCCACCTGGTCGAACCAGCGGTCGGGCTCATCGACCAGCACGATGCCGCGCGCCGCCCGCGCCACCACACGGGCGCCGCGCACCCACACCAGGTCGGCCGGCTCGCAAGCCCACAGTCGATGGCCGCGCCGGGCGGCCTCGCGCATCATGGCGAAGGTGCTGTCCTTGTAGGGCTTGAAGTGTTCGAGCGGGTCGGCGACGAAGAGCAGGTCCATGGCAACGGTTCCGAGTGATCGGCCAGTGTTGCACAGCGCCCGGGGCCGTGCAGTGCCCCTGCGTCAACCGGGCGGCGTCAGAACGTGTAGCCGCTCTTCGCTTGGACGCCGGCGAGGTCTTCCAACAACCGCGCCAGCGGCGTGAGCCCCGAGTAGCGCATGGCCACGTGGTGGGCGTAGCGCCAGACCCGCGGCAGGTCTTTCAGGTAGCCGTCCTTGCCATCGCGGTGGTACAGGCGGGCAAAGATGCCCAGCACCTTGAGGTGGCGCTGCAGGCCCATCCATTCGAGGTCGCGCCAGAAGCTGCCGAAATCGTCACTCACCGGCAGGCCACTCTTGCGCGCGGCTTCCCAGTAGCGGATGGCCCAGTCGATCTGCAGCGGCTCGTCCCATTCGATGTAGGCATCGCGCAGCAGCGAGGCCAGGTCATAGGTGACGGGGCCCCAGACGGCGTCCTGGAAATCGAGGATGCCGGGGTTGTCGCCGGGGCAGACCATCAGGTTGCGGCAGTGGTAGTCGCGGTGCACCAGCACGGCGGGCTGGGCCTGGCAGTTCTGCAGGATCAGCGCGAAGGTTTTGTCGAGCTGCTGGCGTTGGGTGTCGCTCAGCGTCACGCCGCAGTGGCGCTCGATGTACCAGGTGGGGAAGAGATCGAGCTCGCGGCGCAGCAGCGCTTCGTCATACGCCGGCACCTGGCCCTGGGCGGGGATGCCCTGCAGCCGCACCAGGGCGGCCAGGGCGTCGCGGTACAGGCGGTCATCGGTGGCGGCGGCCTGCAGCAGCGGCTCACCGTCGAGTGGCGGCGTCAGT
>Ga0209066_10004545_pt1 | contig 15022 bp, 13 predicted proteins | sample All_14_2_FD_187198 | JGI IMG/M metagenome (GOLD analysis project Ga0209066, IMG submission 187198) | Freshwater microbial communities in response to fracking from Pennsylvania, USA - Allegheny Zone_MetaG_DW_15 (SPAdes) (version 2) ...
CCGAAAGATCGGCTGGAAATCGGCCTGCATCGCCGGTTCGAAGACCAGGGCCAGATCGGCCGAGAAATCCATCAGCACGGCCTGGGCCGCGACATGATCGGCCACCAGCACCTCGAAGGTGACGGCGGGAAACTCCGCACGATAAGCCGCGATCTCCGCCGGCAGGAAATGGGAAGCGACAGCCTGGCTGCAGGCGATGCCGACATGGCCGCTGCGCAGGCCTGACAGATCGGCGATCTGGGAACGGATACGCTCCATATCGGCGATCTGGGCGCGCACATGGCCGATCACGATCTCGCCCGCCGCATTCAGGCGCACCCCGCGCGGCAGGCGTTCGAAAATCTGCTCGCCCAGCTCCTCCTCGAAATCCTGGATCGCCCGGTTGAGCGCCGAGGGGGTGAGGGCCACGACTTCCGCCGCCTTGCGGATCGAACCGGCCCGCGCCACCGCGTCGATATACCGAAGCATTCTGAGATGCCGCATCGCCAAACTCCCCACCTGTTCGAAAAATGAACCACTGTGCCAGAAAAATAGCAGACGACAGCAACGCTTTGCCATCCCTACCATTCCAACCTGTCGCGACATTCGAATAAGGGCGGGGCGATGATGGACGGAATGACCGCAGGGGCCGCGGGCAAAGCACGAAAGCCGAAGCATGCCGACCATTGGACGGCAAAGGATGGGGTGACCAGCCTGGTCCGGCCTGCCCGGCCCAGCCGGCCGGCAGCGCTTGGCGCCGCACCCCAGCCCGTCGAGCTCGATCTGGCCCGCACCGCCCTGGTCATCGTCGACATGCAGAATGATTTCTGCCATCCGGAAGGCTGGTTTCCCGCCGTGCGCGGGGTCGATCCCGCCCCGCTGCTGGCCCCGGTCGACGCGATCAACCGGCTGATCGCGGCCAGCCGCGCGGCGTCGGTTCCGATACTGTGGCTGAACTGGGGCGTGCGGGAGGATGCTGCCAATCTGCCGCCCCATGTCCTGGACAAGGCGACCGCCTGCGGCGAGCTGCCCGGCTATAGCGACCCGTCGCCCACCGGACACGGCCCCATCCTGGTCGAAGGCAGCTGGGGGGCCGCCACCATCGACGCGCTGGACCAGCGGCCGGACGATCTGGTGGTGCACAAGCACCGGCTTTCCGGCTTCAAGGATTCCACGCTCGACAGCGTGTTGCGGCGGGCGGGCATCACCACCCTGCTGTTCACCGGCATCAATATCGACCGCTGCGTCTTCGCCACCCTGACCGATGCCAGTTTCGAAGGCTATGACGTGGTCCTGGTGGAAGACGCCACCGCGACCCCATCGCCCGATTATGTGCGCGAGGCGGTCCTATACCTGACCCGCCTGCTCTACGGCTTCACCACAAGCGCCACCGAGGTCGAGGCCTGCCTCGCGCTCGGGGCCGATAACAAAACCGCTACCCCTGAACAGAATGGAGGTTCCCTATGACGTTGCGCCTTACCCGCCGCGGCTTCGGCCGTCTTGCCGCCAGCGCAGCACTTGCCGCCGGCCTGCCGATGCCCGCCATCGCCCAGTCCAAAACGCCGATCAAGATGATCCTGAACTGGCGCTATCAGGGTCCGCAAAGCTGGTTCTTCCTGCCCGATGATGACGGCACCCTGGCCAAGGCGGGGATCGAGCTGACCATGGATCAGGGAAACGGGTCGGGTGCTGCGGTCGGTCAGGTCGCGGGCGGCGCCTATGATGTGGGCTTCGGCGACATCAACGCGCTGATCCAGCTGGCCGCCACCAAGCCGGAGGAAGCCCCGATCGGCGTCTATATGATGTTCAACAAGCCGCCCTTCACGGTGGCGGTCCTGTCCAAAAGCAACATCAAGACGGCAAAGGACCTGGAAGGCAAGAAGCTGGGCGGCGCGGCTAATGACGGCGCGCTGAAGCTGTTCCCCGCCTTCGCCCAGGTGGCCGGCATCGACACATCGGGCATCGAAACCCTGAACTTCCAGCCCAATCTGCGCGAGCAGATGCTGAAGAACGAGCAGGTCGACGGCGTGTTCGGCTATGTCAACACCATCCGCTTCTCCGCCAAGCTGTCGGGCATGGACCCGGATAAGGAGATCCGCTTCATCAATTACGGCGATTACGGCATGGATCTGTATTCCAACTGCCTGATCGTTTCGCGCAAGCTGGCCAAGGACCAGCCGGAGGTGGTGAAAGCCCTGGTCGCAGGCTTCAACAAGGGCCTGAAGGACACCATGGCCGATCTGGACAAGGCCATCGACAGCGTGGCCAAGCGCGAGCCCCTGATCAACAAGGCGGTCGAGAAGGAGCGCCTGATCGCCACGATGGAAGACGAGATGAACCATCCGGAAATCGCCACCATCGGCCTGGGCGATGTGGACGATGCCCGCTTCAAGCGGTCCATCGATCTGGTGGTGAAGGCCAACGGCCTGCCACGCACGCCGGAGATGGGCGAGATCTTCAGCCGCGATTTCCTGCCGCCGATGGCCGAACGCGTGAAAAAACTGGTTTGAGGCGGTTCAGTCCGATGAAACTTGGTCTTGAAGGGCGGGTCTCGGTGATCACCGGGCCCGCCAAGGGGATGGGCGCGGCGGTGACCCGGGCCTTCGCGGCTGAAGGCTGCCAGCTGGCCCTGATCGCACGCGATATCGGGGCGGTCGAACCCCTGGCCGCAGAGATTCGCGCCGCCGGTGGCAAGGCGGAAATCATCGCCTGCGATGTGACGGATGACGCGGCCTGCTTCGCCGCCGCCGAGGCGACGCTGGCTGCCTTCGGGCGGATTGATGTGCTGGTCAATGTCGCCGGCGGTTCCGGACCGGTCGGCAAGACGGGGGCGGACACCACGGCGGAGGAATTCGACGAAATCGTGCATCTGAACATGCGCGGGCCGTTCAACATGATGCGCGCCGTGCTGCCGGAGATGATCGCGCGACGCTATGGCAAGATCGTCAATGTCGGCGGCACCTTCGGCATGCGCGGCAAGGCCGGACGGATGTCCTATTCCTCCTCCAAATGGGGGCTCCGGGGCATCACCAAAAGCTTCGCGCTGGAGGTAGGCCTGCACAATATCAACGTCAACTGCGTCGCCCCCGGCATGGTCGACGGCCCGCGCTTCCGGGACAAGGTCGTGCCGGAAATGGCAGAGCGGCTCGGCATCTCCGAGGAGGAGGCCTTCCGCCGCCATGCCGAGGACTACGCGCTGAAGCGTGTCTCCACCGGCGAGGATGTGGCCAATGCCTGCCTCTTCCTCGCCTCCGACGTGTCCCGCCAGATCACCGGCGCCGATCTTCCGGTCGATGGCGGCTGGGCCAGCCTGTGAAGGATGCTGCCGTGATGACGCCTGCTGACCCGATCCTCGCCGACCTCGTGCTGACAGGCGGCATCGTCGTGGGACCCGATCATTCCACCCGCGCCGATGTGGCGATCCGCGACGGTCTGATCGTGGCGGTGGGTGAGCCCTGGGCCATGCCCCCCGCCCGCGAAGTGGTCGATGTCAAAGGCCGGCATCTGCTGCCCGGCGCCATCGACGCCCATGTGCATTTCCGCGAGCCGGGCTACACCCACAAGGAAGATTGGGAAACCGGCACCGCCGCCGCCGCCATGGGCGGAACTACGACCGTGTTCGAAATGCCCAACACCAACCCGCCGACGCGCGGCGTGCCGGAACTGCGCGCCAAGCAGGAAGCAGCCAGAAAGGCGATGGTCGATTTCGGCATCTATGGCCTGCTGGGTGAGGAAAATATCGGCGAGCTGGACAATCTCGCCGCCGCCGGCGTGAACGCCTTCAAATGCTTCATGGGCAATACCTTCGGCAATCTGCCCGCGCCCTCGACCGGCGCGATGCTGGAAGGGTTCGAGATCGTGGCCAGGCACGGGTTGCGCATCTCGCTGCATGCCGAAACCGCCTCGATCATGGCCTGGCGCCAGAAGCGCCTGATGGATGCCGGGCGCAACGATCCCCTGGCCCATGTCGCGGCGCGCCCCGATGTGGTGGCGGTGGAGGCGGTCAGCCGCGCTGCCATCCTGTCGGAATGGACCGGCGCGCGCATCCATGTGCTGCATATCTCCTCTGCCGCCGAGCTTCGCCCGCTGGCCGAAGCCAAACGCCGGGGCGTGGATGTGACGGGCGAAACCTGCCCGGCCTATCTGATGCTGAACAGCTCTGACTATGCCCGGGTGGGTTCGGTCATCCGCGTCAACCCGCCGGTGCGCGAAGCCAGCGACAGCGAGGCGATCTGGGATGCCGTGCGATCCGGCGTGGTCGACATGATCGCCACCGATCACGCACCGCATTTGCCCGAGGAGAAGCGCAAATCCATCATCTGGGGTGCCGATTGCGGCTTCCCGGGGGTGGAAACCCAGATGCCGCTGATGCTGACGGCGGTGAATAACGGGCTGATCAGCCTGGAACATTATGTGCGGATTTCCGCCGTGAACCCCGCCAAGGCCTTTGGCCTGTGGCCGGTCAAGGGGCGGATCGCACCCGGCGCCCATGCCGATATCGCGGTGGTGGACATGAACCGGGAGGAGGTGGTGCAGGCCGCCGCCCTGCATTCGCGCGGCAAGATCACCCCGTTCGAAGGCTGGCCGGTCAAGGGCGTGCCGATCCACACCTTGGTGCGCGGCCGCTTCGTGCAGCGCGACCGCAAGCTGGTGGCCGAGGCGCGCGGCTGGGGCCGTCAGGTCACCGATATCCAGCGCATGCCAACCCCCGTCATCCGCAACGCCGAGCGCAGCCTGGCGGCAGAGATCGCCCGCGCCGGCCAGACAGAGGTGGCATCATGAGCCCGCCTGACACCCATGTTTCGCTGCCCTTCATCCGCTTCGAAGGCGTCGCCGTCACTTATGGCAGGGGCGAGACCGCGACGCCTGCTTTGTCGGCCACCGATCTGGACATCAGCGAGGGGGATTTCCTTGCCCTGGTCGGGCCGTCGGGCTGTGGCAAGTCCACGCTGCTGAAACTGGTGGCGGAATTGCTGCAACCATCCGCCGGCAATGTCTTTCTGGGTGGGCGAGAGGTGGGCGCGAAGCCCATCCGCATCGGCATGGCCTATCAGAACGCCACCCTGCTGCCCTGGCTGACCATCCGCGACAATGTGATGCTGCCCCTCAAGATCGTGCCGCCCTTCCGCCAGCACTACCGGGCCAAGCGCCGGGGCGAATTCCGCGACAAGGTGGATGCGCTGCTGGACCAGGTGGGGCTGAAAGGCTTTGCCGAGAAATTCCCCTGGCAGTTGTCGGGCGGCATGATGCAGCGCGCCAATCTGTGCCGCGCCCTGATCCATGAGCCGGAATTGCTGCTGCTGGACGAGCCCTTCGGCGCGCTCGACCAGTTCACCCGGGAAGAGCTGTGGCAGGTGATGCAGGATCTGTGGCTGGCCAAGACCACGACCGTGATCCTGGTTACCCATGACCTGCGCGAAGCAGCCTTCCTGGCCGACCGCATCTGCGTGATGAGCGCCCGGCCGGGCCGCATCCTGGAAGACCGCCGGGTCGATTTCGCCCGGCCACGCGCCATCGACCTGACCTATGAGGCGGAGTTCGGGGCGCTGACCAATCGCCTCAGAACCATGATCATGGAGGCGCGATCCGGCGCCACCCAATTGTCCGAGGAGACCGGAGCATGATGGCCATCCTCAAGCGCCGCGCGGCATCGACCGCGCTCATCATCGGGGTCTTCGTGTTCTGGGAGCTGTTCTGTCTGATCAGCGGTATTTCCGATCTGGTGCTGCCGCGCCCCAGCCAGGCTTTCGCCACCCTGGTCGAACGCGCGCCGATCATCTGGCCGCATGCCTGGCAGACGCTCTACACCACGCTGGTGGGCTTCGCGATCGGGGTTGCCATCGGTGTCGTGCTGGGGGTGATCATCGGCTCCTCCCGGCTGGCCTATGACACGGCCTATCCGCTGCTGGTGGGCATTTCCTCGGTCCCCAAGGTCGCGGTCGTGCCGATCTTCGTGCTCTGGCTTGGGGCCGGCACGGTGCCCGCCATCCTGACGGCGGCCATCATCTGCATCTTCCCCATCGTGGTGAATGTGGCGACCGGCATCGCTACCGTGGAGCCGGAGCTGGAAGACGTGATGAAGACGCTGAAGGCCTCCAAGCTCGATATCCTCACCAATATCGGCCTGCCGCGCGCCATGCCCTATCTGTTCGCCTCGCTGAAGGTGGCGATCACGCTGGCCTTCGTGGGATCGGTGGTGGCGGAAACCGTCGCCTCCAACCGGGGCATCGGCAATATGATGCTCATCGCCTCCTCCTCCTTCGATGTGCCGCTGGTCTTTGCAGGCCTGTTGATCCTGGCCGCGATGGGCGTGCTGCTCTATGCGCTGTTCGCCATTGTCGAGCGGCGGGTGGCGGGCTGGGCCATGCGCAAGACGGAATTCGCCGCGGGCTGAGCACGCGGAAGCCCCCCTCAAAAGCAGGAGACCGACCGATGGTATTGAAACATCTTGCCCGCATTTCAGCCTTGCTGGCCGCCAGCACCATCCTTGCCATCATGCCCGCCCAGGCGGCCGAAAAAACCGCCATCCGCTTCACCCTGGACTGGAAACATCAGGGCATCCATGCCTGGTATTACCTGGCCGCGAAGAAGGGCTATTTCGCCGCCGAAGGCCTGGATGTCACCATCGATCAGGGCGAAGGTTCGGCTGCTACCGTCGTGCGCGTGATGTCGGGGGCCTATGATGCGGGCTTCGGGGACATGAATGCCATCATCCAGAATGCCGCCAAGCGCCCGGATGAAGCGCCGGTGATGGTCTATCAGATCTATAACCAGCCGCCTTTTGCCGCGCTTGCCCTGGCTGACGGCAAGGTTACATCGCTGAAGGATCTGGAAGGCAAGATCGTGGGCGGTCCGGCAGGCTCCGCCGCCACGCAAATGTTCCCGGCACTCGCCAAGGCCGCCGGGGTCGACGCATCCAAGGTCGAAATCCTGAACATGGCGCCCAATCTGCAGGAACAGATGCTGATCCAGGGTCAGGTCGCAGCCTCCCTGGTGTTCAACGTCACCTCCTACATGAATCTGATCGGCCAGGGCCGCGACCCGGACAAGGATTTCGTCTGGCTGCCCTATGGCAAATTCGGCCTGGACCTATATTCCAACGGCGTGATGGTGTCGCGCAAGCTGATCGCGGAAAAGCCGGAGGCGGTGAAGGGCCTGGTCCGTGCCATCAATCACGCGCTGATGGATACGATTGCCGATCCGAAAGGCGCGGTTGCCGTGATGAGTGAGGTGGAGCCTCTGCTGAAGGCCGATCTGGAAGCCAAGCGGGTCGATTTCGCGCTGAAGAACCTGATCCTTTCGCAGGAGACGGAGAAGCTGGGCCTGGGTGCCATCGACCCGGCCCGCCTGAAGCGCTCCATCGCAACCGTGGTCGACCTCTATGACCTGCCCGCCACGCCGGATGCCTCTGTCGTTTTCACGGACGCATTCCTTCCGCCGCTCGCAGATCGTATGCTGAAGCATTGACCATCAGAGGGTCCGGCCATGTCAGGACATCATACAATCACCGTATCGGATGCGTTGATTGGAGCGGATTTCCAGCCAGCCGGACCCACCGCCATCACCATTGCCGACGGCCTAATTCAAAGGCTGGAACCAGCCGGCGCCGCACCCGGCCCGCGCCAGCTGGCGGTGCCCGGCATCGCCAACGCCCATGACCATGGTAGGCCCCTCTCCACCACCTCCTTCGGGGCGGGCAACAAGCCCCTGGAAACCTGGCTGCCCAGCCTGGCCGCCATGCCGTCGGTCGATCCGTACCTCGCCCATGCCGCCCCGTTCGGGCGGGCCGTGCGCGGCGGGGCCATCGGGGCCATGGTGCATCTGACCCGCCCGATGGGGCTGACACCTTTCCCCGAGGAAGCGCGGATCATCGCCAAGGCCGCAACCGATGTCGGCCTGCGGATCGCGCTGGCCATGTCGGTCAAGGATCGGAACGCGCTGGTCTATGGGGACCATGCCGACATCCTCGCCGGTCTCTCTCCCTCTGCAAGTCAGGTGCTGCAGGACACATTCCTGAAACCGCCGCTCCCCTTCCGCGAACAGCTTGATCTGGTCGATGCGGTCGCGGCGGATATCACCGGCCCTATGATCGACGTGCAATACGGTCCGAACGGGGTGCAATGGTGTTCCGACGCCATGCTGGCGGAGATTGCAAGGCGCTCCGCCGATACCGGACGGCGCATCCATATGCATCTGCTGGAAACGCCCTATCAGCGGGCCTATGCCGACCGGGAATATCCGCAAGGAATCGTGCACCATCTGGCCGAAATCGGCCTGCTTTCGCCGCGCCTGACGCTGGCGCATTGCGTCTGGGCACGGCCCGACGAGTTGGAATTGCTCGCCGAGCACGGCGCGCGGATCGCCGTCAACACCTCGTCAAACCTGCATCTGATGTCCGGCATCGCACCGGTGGAGGAGATGTTGCGGCGGGGCGTGGCCGTGGCGATGGGCCTGGATGGCTGCGCCTTTGACGAGGATGACGATGCGCTGCGCGAATTGCGCCTGTTCAAGATCCTGCATGCCGGCTGGGGCTTCCCGGAGGAGATGTCGCGTGTTTCCGCCCTGAAAGCCGCCTGCAGCACCGGCAGGGCTGCGATTGGCGCCCCCGGCTCCGGCCTGATCGAAGCCGGTGCGCCGGCCGATTTCCTGCTGCTCGACCTCGATGCGCTCGACCGCGATACGATCCTGCCGGTCGATCCGCGCGATTACCTGTTCGCCCGCGCCCATGCCGGACATATCGCCGCCAGCTTCGTCGCGGGTCGGAACGTTCTGGCGGCTGGCCGATTAATCGGCACCGACCTTGACGCCATCGAGAGCGAATTGCGCGCCGCCTATCGCGCCGCCATGCCGGGCCGCGCGCCTTTCCTGCAAGCCTGGAAAGAGACGGAACCGGCCATCGCCCGCTACTACCAGGATCGTCTGGGCTGCTTTTGATCGGAACAAACCATGCCTTATGCCCGCATCCATCGCCTGTCCGCCGCTGCCCCCAACGATACCGCGCCCCTGGCGGAATGCATTGCCGCGGGAACCATCGATCCCGCCGCCATTGTGGCGGTGATCGGCAAGACGGAGGGGAATGGCTGCGTCAACGATTTCACGCGCGGCTATGCGGTGCAATCGCTGCAGATCCTGTTCGCCCGGCACCTGCCGCAGGAAGCGGTAGAGCGGATTTCCATGGTGATGTCCGGCGGCACCGAAGGCGGCATGGCCCCGCATTGGATCGTGGTCGAGGTGCTGGCGGGCGATCATGCCCATCCCGGCCCTTCCCTGGCGGTGGGCCGGCATATAACACCCGATATCGACCCGGCCGACCTGGGCCGGGTGGGACAGGTGGCGCTGGTGGCGGACGGGGTTCGCGCCGCGATGGCGGAGGCGGGAATAGCCGATCCGGCGCATGTGCATTTCGTGCAGATCAAATGCCCGCTTCTGACCGCCGACCGGGTGGCCGCTGCCCGCCGGGCCGGGCGGGACCCCGCCACCAGCGACACGCTGAAATCCATGGGGCTGTCGCGCGCCGCCTCCGCGCTTGGTGTAGCCGTGGCATTGGGAGAGATCGAGCCTGCCGCCATCTCGGACGGCGCCATCGGCACGGATCGGAAGCTTTATTCCGGTCGGGCTTCCGCCTCCGCCGGGATTGAGCTGATGGGCCATGAAATCGTCGTCTTCGGCATGGCGGCGGGCTGGTCCGGCCCGCTCGCCATCGATCATGCCGTGATGGCGGATGGCATCGATACCGAGCCTGTGCGCGCGATGCTGGGACGGCTTGGGCTGTCAGCGCAGGGACAACTGCAGCCGCCGCAGCGCGACCGGCTGGTGGCCATGCTGGCCAAGGCCGAAGCCTCCTCCACCGGGCGGCTGCGCGGCTATCGCCACACCATGCTGGATGATTCCGACATCTCCTCCACCCGCCATGCGCGCGGCTTCGTGGTGGGCGCGCTGGCCGGGCTGGTCGGCCATGCGGAAATCTATGTCTCCGGCGGGGCGGAACATCAGGGGCCGGATGGCGGCGGTCCCGTGGCGGCCATCGTCGACCGGGCTGCCCGGACTACATCCGACCAGAGCACGTCGCGCCTGTCCTGAACCGGCGGCATCGCGCAGGACCGGTTCCGGCGGGGCCAAGATGCCCGGATCGTCCGGGCATGACGGGTATTTCGTTTACAGCCGAAGCACGATCTTGGCCGCCCCCTCCCGCCCGGCGGCCAGATCGTCGAAGGCCTGGGGGCCAGCCGCGAAGGGCCGCTGCGCCATCCAGTCGAGTGGCCCCAGGGCGCCTGAGGCAATGGCGGCCAGCGCGGCGCGGAAATCCACCATGGTATAGGTGTAGCAGCCGACCAGCGCGATTTCCTGCAGGGTCAGGCGGCGGATATCGGTGCCGTCCAGCCCGTCCAACAGGCCGATATGCACGATGACGCCGCCGGGGCGGGCGGCGCGGATGGCAAGCCCGCGCGTGGGCCTGGCCCCCACCGCATCCAGCACGATATCCATGGAGCCGGTCGCGATGGCGTCCGGTTCGGCCAGCGGGTGGAAGCGTCCTGCCCTGGCGGCCGTGGCGCGGCGGCCCGGATTGGTTTCGGCAATCGCGATATCGCGGCAGCCGCGCGCCGCCAGCACCAGGGCTGCCGCAAGCCCCACCGCCCCGCCACCGATGACCAGAGCGCGGCCTTCGGCGGGTGCGCGGGCGCCATGGCGTTCGGCCAGCACGACCGCATGCCAGGCGGTGGCCACGGGTTCGGTCAGGGCTGCCTTGGCGAGATCGAGCCCGTCGGGGATTTCCACCAGATTGCCTTCCGGGATCGCCAGCCGTTCGGCGAAAGCCCCCTGGCGTGGCGGCATGGAGATGATCTGGCGTTCGGTGCACAGATTGGCCCGGCCCCCCAGGCAGTGATCGCAATGCCCGCAGGTGACCAGCGGGTTGATGGCAACGCGCTTGCCCTTCAGCCGGCCTTGCAACACCAGCCCGCTTGCCTCATGCCCCAGGATCAGCGGGGCAGGCCTGCGCTCGTCATGACCGGCCCAGGCATGCATGTCCGAACCGCAGATGCCGACCGCTTCGATGGCGACCAGCGCATCGCCCGCGCGCGGAACGGGATCGGCGAAATCCTCGACTTCCAGGGTCTTCGGACCCTTGTAGACCATGGCACGCATGGCGTTTCACTCCCGGTTCATTGGCTTGTTATTTTGCGAGATAGCCGCCGTCGAGCGCGATCACCTGCCCCGTCACATAATCGCAGGCGTCGGAGGCGAGAAACACCGTCAGCCCGTCGAAATCCTCCAGCCTGCCATTGCGGCCGACGGCCGTTGCCCTGGCGTGATACTCCACCAGGGACTTGTCCTCGAACACCTTGGCGGTCAGTTCGGTCTGGAAGAAGCCGGGCGCGATGGCATTCGCCATGATGCCGTGGCGCGACCAGGCCTCGGCCATGGCGCGGGTGACCTGGGCGATGCCGCCCTTGGACGCGCCATAGGGCATGCCATGGGCGAAGGCCCGGAAGCTTTGCAGGGAGGCGATGTTGATGATCCGCCCCCAGCCGCTATCGATCATCGCGGGCACCAGGGCCTGCGCCAGGAAGAAGGGCGCTTCCAGGTTGATGACATTGGTCTGGCGGAAAATCTCCGGCGTCAGCTCCTGCCAGGGCTTGCGGGGGTTGATGCCTGCTGCGTTGACCAGGATGGACGGCGCCCCGAAGGGCTCTGCCGCCGCCCGCGCGAGTTCGGGCAGGGTGTCCAGCGCCGCCACATCCCAGGCGACAGCGGCGGCCCGGCCCGGCCCTTCCGCCGTCAGCGCGGCGGCGGCTTCGGTAATTGCCTCCTGACGGCGGGCGACCAGCACGACATCGGCCCCGGCCTGGGCCAGGGCTGTTGCCATCCGCCGCCCGATACCGGAGGAGGCGCCGGTCACCAGCGCCACCTTGCCGGAGAGGGAGAACCGATCGAGTAAGGCTGCCATCATGCTTCTCCTGATTTCGGTCCGGTCAGGTTTGAGGGAGACAGATGCCCTGCCGCCCGCGTCCTTCGAGAGGCCGCTTCGCGGCTCCTCGAGGCATGCGGGCGTTCTTGAACCTTTCCCTCAGCCAGAGGGGGCCGGAGGCCCGTCTCGAAGGATGAGGGAAATACCACCTAAACCTGTTATACTTTACGCCGAAAGCTGGAAGGTTTCGTCGGGGAAGTATTTGGCAAGCCGCACATCGCCGGTGCGGGCATGCGCCTCCATCCCCTCCATGCGCGAGACGCGGGCGGTGACCGCCGCCACCTCGCGATTGGCTTCCTTGGTCATGCGCTGGGTGGTCACCACCTTGATGAATTTATGCACCGACAGCCCGCCGGTGTAATGCCCCGCGCCCTTGGTCGGCAGGATATGGTTGGTGCCGGAGCATTTGTCGCCGAAGGCCACGGTGGTTTCCTCGCCCACAAACAGCGAGCCGTAATTCTTCAGCCGGGCCTGATACCAGTCCAGGTCCTTCGTCTGCACCTCCAGATGTTCCGGCGCATAATCGTCGGAGATGGCGGCGGCTTCCTCGCGCGTGTCGCATAGCACGACGTCGCCATAATCGCGCCAGGCGGCTTCGGCGGCGATGCGCTGGGTTTCCGGCAGCCCGGCGATCAACCCGGGCATCCGCGCCATCACATCTTCGGCCAGTTCGCGGCTGGTGGTGACCAGCCAGGCCGGCGAATCCAACCCGTGCTCGGCCTGGCCTACCAGATCGAAGGCCACGATATTCGCATCGGCGGTTTCATCGGCAATCACCAGGATTTCGGTTGGCCCGGCGAACAGGTCGATGCCGACCCGGCCGAACAGCATGCGCTTGGCTTCCGCCACAAAACGGTTGCCGGGGCCGACCAGGATATTGGCCTTGATGCCAGAGAACAGGCCGAAGGCCATGGCGGCGATGCCCTGCACCCCGCCCAGGGCCAGTATCTTGTCCGCGCCGCACAGATCCATGGTGTAGAGGATGGCCGGATGAATGCCGCCGCGCCCCTGCGACGGGGCGGAACAGGCCACGACCTGTTCCACGCCTGCCACCTTGGCGGTGGTGATCGACATGATCGCGGAGGCGACATGGGCATAGCGGCCGCCCGGCACATAGCAGCCCGCCGCCTGCATCGGGATCAGCTTCTGCCCGGCCCACAGGCCCGGCGACAGCTCCGTCTCGAATTCCTGGATCGAGGCCTTCTGCTGTTCGGCGAAACCGCGCACCCGGTCATAGGCGAAACGGATATCATCCTTCAGGATCTGCGGCACCTGGGCGGCGGCGCGTTCAATAGCCTCACGCCCAACCAGGATTTCGCCGTCCCATGTGTCGAGCTCGCGGCCATAGCGGGCCGCCACGCCTTCGCCGCCCTGTTCGATCTCCTCCAGCATTTTCTGCACCAGGGCGCGGGTTTCCCCCTCGCCGGTGGCAGAGGTCTTCGCGGCTTTCTTCAGATAGGTCACGGCCATGTCGGCTTCTCTCTCCCATGTTGTACCGCGACCAGGCGGCACGAATTTCTTGGACAGCGCAAATGTAAGCGCTTACATTTCATATCAGGCCATGCGCGGGCGATGCTGTCAAGGGCATGATGCGCCATGGATGGCGGGGATGTATGAGTGATCGTGTGAGAGAACGCAGGGCGGGCGGCGGTTCGGGACCGACCCTGGCGGATATCGCCAGGGCGGCGGGGGTATCGACCGCGACGGTCAGCCGGGTGCTGAACGCGCCCGACAGCGTGAAGCCGGAACGGGCCGCGCGGGTGCGCCAGGCGATCCATACACTTGGCTATCTGCCGAATGGGTCGGCGCGCGCGCTGGCCTCGCGTCGCAGCATGACGGTGGGGGCGGTGATCCCGACCCTGGACAACGCCATTTTCGCCCAGGGGCTGGAAGCCTTTCAGACCAGGCTGCAGGAGGCGGGCTATGCGCTGATCCTGGCCTCCTCCCGCTATGGGCTGGAGGAGGAGGCACGGCTGGCCGAAACCCTGCTGGAGCGCCGGGTCGATGGCTTGATGCTGGTGGGCATGCAGCATCAGCCGGGGCTGCTGGACCGGATGGGCAAGCTGGGCGTGCCGCATGTGTTGAGCTGGGCCTATGACCGTTCCGGCCGATTGCCCTGCATCGGTTTCGACAATGCGCGCGCGGCAGCCGATATGGCGCGCCATCTGGTGGGCCTGGGCCATCGGCGCTTTGCCATGATCGCGGGCCTGACCGAAGGCAATGACCGCGCGCGCGACCGCGTGGCCGGGGTGCGCGCGGTACTGGCGCTGGAAGGCGCCGTCCTGCCCGCCGATGCCATTGTGGAAGTGCCCTACAGCTATGCGGCGGGCCGGTCTGCGATGCGTGCCTTGATGGCGCGCCCCGACCGACCAAGTGCGGTGATCTGCGGCAATGACGTGCTGGCCGTCGGTGCCGTGCTGGGTGCACAGGATGCGGGGCTGGTGGTGCCGCGCGATGTTTCGGTGACCGGCTTTGACGATCTGCCGCTGGCAGGGGAATTCCGGCCCGCGCTGACGACCATGCGTGTTCCCGCCGAAACGATGGGCAGGCAGGCGGCGGACTGGCTGCTTGCCGTGCTGGCGGGGGATGCGCCGGTATTGCCCGACGCCCTGCCGGTCGAGTTGATCATACGTCAGACGACAGGAGTTGCAGCGTAATGGGCGATCCGATGCTGATGGCGGGGCTGGTGGCGGCAAGCTTCCTGGCCGCGGCGATGCAGGCGGCGACCGGCTTCGGCTACGCCGTGCTGGCCGTGCCGATCTATCTATTGATGTTGCCCGCGCGCGAAGCGGTGCAGATCAATGTGCTGCTGTCCTGCATCGTGATGGCGGTGATGACGGCCGGGCTGTGGCGTCATGCGCCCTGGCGGTTGATCCTGCGGGTTTCGGCGGGGTCGGTGCTGGGCGTGCCGCTCGGCCTGTATTTCCTGGCCAAAGCGCCGGATCAGCTGGTCCGGATCGTGGTCGGCCTCGTCCTGGCTTTCTTCCTGGGCTTCATCCTGTATCGACGCCGGGCCAAGCCGGTCCGTGCCGATGACCGGCCGCCGGATCGCCCTTTGGCGGAAGGGGTGGCGGG
>Ga0209066_10004546_pt1 | contig 15019 bp, 12 predicted proteins | sample All_14_2_FD_187198 | JGI IMG/M metagenome (GOLD analysis project Ga0209066, IMG submission 187198) | Freshwater microbial communities in response to fracking from Pennsylvania, USA - Allegheny Zone_MetaG_DW_15 (SPAdes) (version 2) ...
GTGGCAGGGGACGCTGTCCCCTAAAATCAGCCCGCGTTGCACACAAAGTACACGCCTGGGCGCCCACAATCTGCGGAGTATAGACCCGCCAGGGGGCCAGCCAGCCTGCGGATTTTCACCCATTGGTTCCCCATGTCTCATCCCGAAAAAGCCCCTGAAGCCAAGCCAGACTTCCCCATCACCGACCGCGTGCGTGAGGCACTGGCTGTCACCCAGCGCGGCATTGATGAACTGCTGCCCGAAGGCGAATGGGTCAAAAAACTGGCCCGCTCCGAGGCCACAGGCGTACCGCTGCGCATCAAGCTGGGCCTGGACCCGACAGCGCCGGATATTCACCTGGGCCACACCGTGGTGCTCAACAAGCTGCGCCAATTACAGGATATCGGCCATTCCGTGATTTTCTTGATCGGCGATTTCACATCCCTGATTGGCGATCCCTCCGGACGCAATACCACCCGCCCGCCCTTGACCGCAGAGCAGGTCAAAGCCAACGCCGAGACTTACTACAAACAGGCCAGCCTGGTGCTGGACCCGGCACGCACCGAGATTCGCTACAACAGCGAGTGGTGCGACGCTTTGGGCGCCCGGGGCATGATCCAGCTGGCCAGCCGCTACACCGTGGCCCGCATGATGGAGCGCGACGACTTCACCAAGCGCTTCAAGGCGGGCACGCCCATCAGCGTGCACGAGTTCCTGTATCCCTTGATGCAGGGCTACGACTCGGTTGCCTTGAAATCTGACCTGGAGTTGGGTGGCACCGACCAGAAATTCAACCTGCTGATGGGCCGGCATTTGCAAGCTGAATATGGGCAAGAGCAGCAATGTGTCCTGACCATGCCCTTGCTGGAAGGGCTGGACGGCGTTGAAAAGATGTCCAAGTCCAAAAACAACTACATCGGCATCAGCGAAGCGCCCAACACCATGTTCGGCAAGCTCATGAGCATCAGCGACGACCTGATGTGGAAGTACTTCACGCTTTTGAGCTTCCTGCCGCTCGACGAGATCGCTCAGCTCAAAGCCCAATGCGCCGAGGGGCGCAACCCGCGCGACGCCAAGGTCCTGCTGGGCCGGGAAATCGTGACGCGCTTCCACAGCGCCCAGGCTGCCGAGGACGCGCTGGCCGACTTCAACAACCGCGCTCGCGGCGGCATTCCGGACGACGTGCCCGAGGTGTCGCTGAGCCTGCCTGCCGATGGCGCGGGCCTGGGCATCGGTGCGCTGCTGAAGCAGGCGGGCCTGGTGGCGTCAGGAAGCGAAGCGCTGCGCATGGTCGAGCAGGGCGGCGTGCGCATTGACGGCCAGCCAGTTAGCGACAAGGGCTTGAAGCTGCCAGCTGGGTGCTTTGTCGTGCAAGTGGGCAAGCGCAAATTTGCCCGGGTCACGCTGGCCTGACAGATCTGTCTGTGCGGTATCGGACGGTTGAAAACAGACTGCAGCGCAGCGGCTTTTGACCCCCAAAGTGCTGGTTTAGCGCGTCCTTCGGTGGCTAGGTATTTTCACTACCCTTGCCTGAGGGGGAGCGGTGTGGCCAGGGGTCCTCAGGTTCACTGATTGTTGCAATCTGGGGGATAACTGACTTGTTCTGCGCCGCTGGACCCTTCAATATCTTTCTTATGCAGACCGGTGAAGTCTGCAAGTGATCGGGGGATGTTGCGGACGCCCCTGCCTCGCTTGAAGTTCCCAAACAAATCAGTTCGCTTTCGAGAGTGGAGATTAAGATGAAATTTGCATTGAAGAATCTGGTTGTCGCTGCCGCCTTCGTGGCCGCTGGCGCAGCCAACGCTGCTGACCTGACCCTGAACGCTGGTGGTTCCGTGACCGATCAAGGCTGGACTGTGTCCGGTTTGACGGGTTCGGGCACGCTGTCGTTCTCGCCTGCACTGCTGGGCGCTTTGAATGCTGCGGCCATCAACGTGACTCAGATCGATCCGGCCCTGCTGACCATCGAAGGCACTTTGCTCGAGCCTACAGGCTACCAGTCGATCAAGGCTGCAGCGCCCGTGACCTCGTTGTCCGGCTCCTTTGATGGCACGACAGTGACCATCACCGAAGTGGCAACCGCCGGCGGTGCTGCGCAACAGTCGTTTGACGATGGCTTCCTGATTGGTGACGGCGCGCTGGAGATCAAAAACCTGCGAGTGGACCTCGGGGCCAAGATCGTTTACGCGACCCTGGTTGGCGCCAACGGCCTGGGTACCAAGGACAATGTCGCTCTTTGGACGATCAGCAATATCAGTGGCCCGACCTCATTTACCGCTGTCGAAGGCCCAATCACATCGGTGAATGAGTTGACTGGCTTGGTCATCACGTCCGAGGCCTTCGGGTACTTCATTCAGGGCCTTGGCGTCTTGGATGGTGGTCTCGAGACCCTGCAGAGCATCACGGACTATGGCTCGATCACTTCGACCATCACAGTGACTGCAACCCAAGCCATCCCCGAGCCATCTACCTATGCCTTGATGGGCGTTGGTCTGCTGGGTGTCAGCCTGGTCGCTCGCCGTCGCGTCAAGTAAGCAACAACCAGCGCCTGACCTAGGGTGCCTCCCACACTCATGTGAGGGGGTGTCGCGTGAAAGATGCACACCTGACCAGGGTGAGCGCGCAGGTTGAGGAGCTTCCCTGATGTTCATCCTGGGAAGTTCCCATTAAAGTTAAATAAACGCAGACGACATCTGGTCTGCGGGGTGCAGGGGGAGTGCGGTCACTCCTGAACCTCAAGGTTTTCAGTTGAGCTGACCGTTCAATAGTGGAGAAACATATGAAATTTGCACTCAAGAGCCTGGCCATTGCGGCCGCCTTCGTTGCCGCTGGTTCGGCAAACGCAGCCAGCGAAACCCTGACAGCTGGCGGTTCCGTCACCGATTTCGGTTACACGCTGTCCGAACTGACTGGTTCGGGCACGCTGTCGTTCTCGGCAACGCTGGTTGCGGCCTTGAACGCAACGCGTGCAACGGTTACTGAAATTGCGCCTGCAACGGCCAACATCGTTACCAAGACCAACCCCACCACCAAGGTTGTGTCGATTGCAACGGCTGCTGCTGCTGCACCAATCCAGACTTTGACGGGTGACTACACATCGACCACCCTGAACGTTACGGCGGTGGGCACCCTGGGCGGCGCCAAGATCAATGCGCCAGTTGCCAACATTGCGACCACCACGGGCTTCATCGACATCACCAACATCTACGTCAATTTGTCGACCAAGAAGGTGTTTGCCACCATCAACGGCGGTAATGGTGTCGGTCTGTTGAACAACGTTGAACTGTGGGACATCGTGAACCCCATCGTTGGCAGCACTTTGTTCACGTTGCCTGACAATGTGCCTCCAGAAGGCACAGTGATTTCTTCTACCAACACGCTGTCTGGCCTGAAGATCAACCAGAACGCTTTGAACATCTTTATTCAAGCCACCGGCTTGACGGCTAACGGCATCTCTGCGCTGAACAAGGTGACTGACTATGGCTCGATCACATCGAACATCAGTGTTCGCGTGACGCCTTCCATCCCTGAGCCTTCGACTTATGCACTGATGGGCGTGGGTCTGCTGGGTGTGAGCCTGGTTGCCCGCCGACGCGCAGCCAAGTAATTGGTGCGATCACAACGGTTTGCCCCTTGAGGGCAAACGTTGCGTGAATCAAGCCGCTCACATTCCTGTGTGAGCGGCTTTTTCTATACAGTAGGCGATCACTGCCTATAAAGACAAGCAAACTGCCCTTCAGGAGACTGCATGAAAGAATTCCGTATGGTCCGCGTAGTGCCTGCCTTCATGGTGGCCATGGCCGCTTTGGGCGCGACACTGACTGCTCAGGCACAAACCAGCAATTCCATATTTCCTGCCGGAATTGAAAGCAGGGTCCGGGATCGTCTTTTCATGCGCCTGGGGTACACAACAGCGTTCATCAAAACCAAATCTGAAGAGGCCAGAGATATCACTGGCCCTGTGGTCACCAGGCAAGAGTTGCTCAATGCGTTTGACGCTGGGATAACATTGAGCAGTAACTGCGGGGCTGATACAGACGGTCCTTGCGCATTGAGTGATTTTGAATCTGGCAATAACTATGACATATTCAAGAGCCAGCTTCAATTTGCAATGGAGCAGCAGGGGTTGGTTGGGTTCGGTACACCCCCTGGCATCAAGGTGAAGGCGCAAAAGTCAGCGGGCACACCAACTATCTCGGTAGGGTACTGGCTCGATGACAACTACAAGTGGTTGGTCGAGGCCTATGTGTTGGCGGCGCCCCTTTCTGTCAAATTGTATGGGGATGGTATTCGTGCGGATGGTACGCCAAACACGTTGAACGGGCGTCATATTGCAACGTCAAAATTGTTGCCGCCTCTTGTGATCGGGAGTTACAATTTTGGCAAAAGAGGCGATACCGTTCGGCCATTTATCGGTGCTGGTGCAATGTACGCGATATTTTTTGACGCGCGCAGCACCCCCTTCTTTGATGATTACCAAGGTGGCAAAACCACCATCACGACCAAGAATGTGTTCGGCTTCGGTCCCTTTGCTGGGGTGCAAACAGCCATTAATGATGACTGGCATCTGAACCTGACGGTCGGGCAGGTTTCCCTGAAGACAACCTCCAGGCTGGTTACGTCAGGAACTCAAATCAAGACGGGATCTGCCGTTTTGAATGACATTGGTGTGACCAATGACGTGCTAACCGATGTGCCCTATTTGATCGATGGGGCTGAAGGTGCGTGGACAGGCATCACGCCGCTTACGACCAGTTTGATGTCTTTGGTCAAGATAAATCGAAACAATGCTGCTGACCTGGGCACGTATGTTCGAGAGCAAAAAATGAAGATCACCAACACCATTGTGACGCTCAGTGTTGGGTATCGCTTCTAAGGCAGTCTGTTCTGCCGGAACCGCAAAAGGCCGACCGCAGATGCGGTCGGCCTTTTGCTTGTTGAGTGCCGAAAGAAGGGCCGAAGTGACCGGGCCATGCCGGGTCATTTTCTTGAGTGAGAACCCTATCCTCAGGTGGAATCCCTCGGTGCCCTCCCATTTCATGGGGGTGGGTTTGCGCTAGTCAGCGTGTGATTTGCCGCGTTTTGAGGGGGGTACCCCCTTATTCGCGGGGGCGCGCGAGTTGGGGTGAATGGACATCATTAATTCACCGCGCACCGCTCACCCAATCGAGACTCAGAGCGAGCCAGGAACCAATCACCAAATGGAGCTACACATGAAGATTTCCACCACTGCATTCCGTTCTATCGCTGTCTCCGCCTTGATCGGCACGGCTGCACTGTCTGCTCACGCTGACCTGACGATTCCTTTTGACTGGACCCAGTCGAACTCGGTTCAAAAGTTCCCGCTTGATGTGCTGCAGTCCTTTGAACTGCTGTACGTCGAAGTGAACCCCAAGGGCAATGCCACCGCTTTGGGCGACATCGCTGAAGGCTCCTCCAACAAGGCTTCGTTCAGCTTCCCTGTCACGCAAATCGTGATTGGCAACAAACTGAACATCGCCGCTGGTTCCGCTGTGGGCTCGGCCCTGGAGCTGCGTCGTGCCAACGATGACGGCGTGTACATCGGCTTCACGCTGGCCAACTTCAAGCTGGACTATGTGAACAAGAAGGTGATCGCTGATGTGACACCTATCGGCGGTACCGGCACCAAGATCGCCATCTACACTTTCAACGTGGCTACCCCCTTGGCTCTGAAGTACAAGTTCCCCCTGACGGTGACCGGCCATGAAGTGCTGGACAAGCTGGCCCTGACAGCAGAAGCCAAGGCTGTGTTCACCAGCGCCCTGGAGTTGCCTGACTTTGCCTTGTTCGCTCTGGACCTGGACTACGGCACGCTGACCCAAGACATCAGCACCAACATCCGCAAGCCCAAGCTGGCTTCGAACAAGCCCTACGTCGCCAAGTAATTTGGTGCGAACCGCTGCCCCTCGCTCCGGGGGCGGCGTGAAAGCCAAGGCACACCGCTCAAGTGGTGTGCCTTTTTGCTTTTGGGGACGGGTATCTAAGCCCTTTTGGGTGGGTGCCAGAAGCGTTGCTGGTCGGTGCAATGGCTGGGTGCAGCACACGTTCGGGAAAGCCCGCAACTTCGGTGGAATCCCTTGGGTTGCCCCCCACTTCATGGGGGCGGGTTTGCGCGCAAAGGTGTGTGATTTCGCGCATTCAAACGGGGTTGCTCCCTCATTCAGGGGGGGCGAAAGAAGGGGTGCTTGTACATCATGAGTGCATCGCTCAGCGTTCATTGCGAAGTGATCAAGAGCGAGCCAGGAACCTACTACCAAATGGAGCTACACATGAAGATTTCCACCACTGCATTCCGTTCTATCGCTGTCTCCGCCTTGATCGGCACTGCTGCCCTGTCTGCTCACGCTGACCTGACGATTCCTTTCGACTGGACTTCGTCGAACTCGGTTCAAAAGTTCCCCCTCGAAGTGCTGCAGTCGTTTGACCTGCTGTACGTTGAAGTGAACCCCAAGGGCAACGCCACGGCTCTGGGCGAGATCGCTGAAGGCACTTCCAACAAGGCTTCGTTCAACTTCCCCGTCACGCAAATCGTGGTCGGCAGCAAGCTGAACATCGCCGCTGGTTCCGCTGTGGGCTCGGCCCTGGAACTGCGCCGTGCCAATGACGATGGCGTGTACATCGGCTTCACGCTGGCCAACTTCAAGCTGGACTACGTGAACAAGAAGGTGCTCGCCGACGTGACCCCTATCGGCGGCAAGGGTACCAACATGGCTATCTACACCTTCAACGTGGCCACCCCCCTGGCCCTGAAGTACAAGTTCCCCCTGACCGTGACTGGCCACGAAGTGCTGGACAAGCTGGCCCTGACGGCCGATGCCAAGGCCGTGTTCACCAGCGCCCTGGAACTGCCTGACTTCGCCCTGTTCGCCCTGGACCTGGACTACGGTACGCTGACTCAAGACATCAACACCAACACCCGCAAGCCCAAGCTGGCTTCGACCAAGCCTTACGTGGCTCAGTAATTTGCTGTCAGCTCCAGGCCCTGGTTCCTGGGCCTGTGACACCAAGTCAAAGCACACTGCGCAAGCGGTGTGCTTTTTTACTTGCTGCTCGAAAAGTGCACAGGGCGTGATTTACTGAACATGGCGCGCATGGGGCCCCCTCATTCACGGGGAAGGCGGGGTGAATCGTATAACCCATCATTACTAACCCTCTACATTCCTTGTGAATGCCCGCCTTATAAACACCTCATAAGCTTAGGAGTCTTTATGCAGCTGTCTTTCCGTTCTATCGCCATCACGTCCGTTCTGGGTCTTGCCGCAGTGTCTGCGCAAGCCAACCTGACGATCCCTATCCATTTCACCCAGTCCAACTCGGTTCAGAAGTTCCCAGACGAGGTGCTGCAGTCGTTTGAATTGCTGTACGTTGAAGTGGCCCCCAAGGGCAACGCAACGGCCTTGGGCGATCTGGCGGCAGGCACGTCCAACAAGGCTTCGTTCAGCTTCCCGGTCACGAAAATCGTGATTGGCCCCAAGCTCAATATCGCTTCGGGTTCTGCTGTGGGCTCGGCTCTTGAGCTGCGTCGTGCCAACGATGACGGCGTCTACATCGGCTTCACGCTGGCCAACTTCACCCTCGACTACGTGAACAAGAAGGTGATTGCTGACGTGACGCCTTTCGGCGGCACGGGTACCAAGATGGCCATCTATGACTTCCATGTGGCCACGCCCTTGGCCCTGAAGTACAAGTTCCCTTTGACCGTGACCGGGCATGAAGTGCTGGACCAGCTCAAGCTGACCGAAGCAGCCAAGGTCGTGTTCAAGTCGGCGCTGGACTTGCCTGCATTCACCTATTTCGCCCTGGACCTGGACTACGGCACGCTGACGCAAGACATCAGCTTCAAGGCGCGCAAGCCAGCCGCTTCGACCAAGCCTTACGTCGGTCAGTGATCGGTTCGTTCGCTCACCTGGTGTGAGCGTCCAACTAAAAAAGCACGCTGTCAAACGCGTGCTTTTTTTCATGCTGAATCGGCTTCGATGCTGTGGTGGCTCACCTGAGCCAGCCAGCGTCCCCCGAAGACATCAGTTCACGTTCTGCCAGGAGGCCCTGGGCTTCGTGATGATGCAGGACAACGCCCGGATCATTGACCTCAATGTCTTCGCAAGGGTAGCGGCTCATCAGGCGGTAAAGGTCGCGGTCGTGCTCCAGGCGGATGAGCTCGGAGAACAACTCCCGGCCAAACCCCATGGGGTGACCACGCCGGCCACGGAATTGCGGCAGCGCCACGGGGATGGCTCTCAAAGCCTGTGCGACCAATCGGAGCGTGCTGGGTTGCAGCATGGGCATGTCGGCTGGCAAGACCAGCCAACCATCTGATTGCGCGCTGGCGTGCACACCGGCCACGATGGCGGCCACACCCGCACAAGGTGATTGGGCCTGGTTGGGCGACAACTCCACAATGCAATTGCCGGGGATCAGCCTGCGTGCCTGCTCGGTCAGGTTGGGGTAGGCCACCAGAACCATGGGCAGCTCGCTGGCCAGGACCCGGTTCAGCATGGCTTGCAGCGCGCCGTATGGGGGTGTACTGTCCAGCGCGCTGGCAGACACGGCTGCCTCGCTGAGGGTATGGGCCAGGACGATGACCGTAGGTGGTGTGTGCATGGTGGCGTCTCTTGCAACAAAGTGTGACCACCTTTGCTGCACTGCACCAGCGTGCCTTCACTTAAGTGCATACCCCTGCCTGGACTTGATCAGGGTCATTTCAGGTGGCAATCGAAGTGGTCGATACTGCGAATATGGACAAGACACCTCACGATCTGGCGCAAATGCGCAAAAGCTACGAACAGGCTGAACTGGACGAGTCGCATGTTCGCCCTCAACCTATGACCCAGTTTCACCATTGGTTTGACGAGGCCGTGCGCGCCAAGGCCATGGAGCCCAATGCCATGACCCTGGCGACCGTCGGCGCGACGGGGCGGCCATCCACACGCGTTCTGCTGCTCAAGGGGGCCGACGAACAAGGGCTGGTCTGGTTCACGAATTACGGAAGCCGCAAGGGCCAGGATCTGGCTGCGAACCCTTTTGCCGCCATGCAGTTTTATTGGCCCGAGCTGGAGCGCGTTGTGCGCATCGAGGGCAGGGTGGAGCGGGTGTCTGAAGCCGAGTCAGACAGCTACTACCTCAGCCGGCCGATCGGTTCTCGCATTGGCGCCTGGGCCTCGCCGCAGAGCCAGGTGTTGTCGTCCAGGGCCGTGCTGGAGGCCGCCTGGGCGGACCAGCAAGCTCGTCTGGGCGAAGATCCACCCAGGCCTGCCGGCTGGGGTGGTTACCGCCTGCTGCCTGATCATTGGGAGTTCTGGCAAGGCCGCAGTTCCAGGTTGCATGACCGGATCGCCTATGCCCTGCAGGGCGACGGCACCTGGCTGATTCAGCGCCTGGCGCCATAAGGTGTCAGGGCCTCATGCCGTTTTAAGCAAGTCCGCAAACGTCTGCCTGAATTTGCTCACCTTGGGCGAGATGACAACCGCGCAGTAGCCCTGATGAGGGTGCTGCTCGAAATAACGCTGGTGATAGCTTTCGGCGGCATGGTAGTTCTGCACCGGGGCAACCTCCGTGACGATCGGCGTATCAAACACCTTGTCAACAGACAGTTGCTCGATAAGCGCCCGCGCCTGCAGGCCTTGCTGAGGCGTATGGGTGTAAATGCCCGAACGGTATTGCGTGCCCACGTCGTTCCCCTGCCGGTTCAAGGTGGTGGGGTCATGGATCGCAAAGAACACTTCCAGCAGCTCGCGGTAGCTCACGCGTGCCGGGTCGAAGCGTACCCGCACCACTTCCGCGTGGCCTGTGCGACCGGTGCAGACGTCGTCATAGGTGGGGGAGGGGTGTGCCCCATTGCAGTAGCCAGACTCTGCGTCGAGCACGCCTCGCAACTGATTGAACACGGTTTCGATGCACCAGAAGCATCCGCCACCAAAGGTGGCTTCTTCAAGGTGTGCCTCGGGCAAAAGGCGGGTGTCGGTCATCGTCGGCTTTCTATTGCGTAGACTGTGGGCATTATCACGATGCGTGGGGAACAAGCATGGCAGATTGGGCAATGTACAAACCGGTGCTGACCGCGCTGGTGCTGCCGCCACTACCGTTTCTGCTGCTGATCCTGATTGGTGCCCGCTTGATTCTGCCGCGCAGAGGTCTGGGTTATCTCATTTTGATCGTGGGCGTGCTGGGCATATGGGTATCGTCCTGCCAGGTGACGGCGGTCTGGTTGCAAGACCATGTCTTGCGCCCGGCGCCCGTCTTGTTGGGGCCACAACAGGCGCGTCTGACTTCGCTGGGGCAGTCGTATGCCCAGCAGGCGACACAAGCCAGGCGTGCCAATCAAGGCGGTGCCGTGGTGCCACCTGTCGCGATCATCGTGTTGGGGGCCGGGCGCGAGCCTTTGGCACCCGAGTACGGCAGCTCGGACCTGTCTGATTCGTCACTGACCCGCTTGCGCTACGGCGTCTGGCTTAGCAAGCAGACGGGGCTGCCTTTGGGCTTCAGTGGGGGCGTGGGTTGGGCGCAAAAGAGCGCGCAGGTTGACGCGACAGAGGCCGAGGTGGCGGCCCGTTTGGCCGAGCAGCAGTTCAACGCGCGCTTGATGTGGGTTGAAAGTGCATCGTCTGACACGCGCGGCAACGCCGCCAGGACGGTGGCGCTGCTGGCCGAGCAGGGGGTGGGCGAGGTGGTGGTGGTCACACAGGCGTATCACATGCCCCGCGCACAACGCGCCTTCACGGAAGCGGCGCAGCAAGTTGCCCGCAGCCATCCCAAGGGCCTGTTGTTGAAGGTCACGCTGGCCCCGATGGGGCGCTGGCAAAAGGGTGACCGCCCGATCCTGGACTGGTTGCCCTCGCCCGAAGGCATGGTCAATGTGCGTAGCGCTTTGAAAGAAGGGCTGGGCTTGCTTGTTGGCGCATGAAAACCGGGGCATGAAACCGTTGCCCCAATGAGAAACCCCCGGACGAGGCCGGGGGTTGGAGCGGCACGCGGGCCGTCCGAGGAAAGGGCAAAGAGTTTGTCTGCCGCTTCCCAAGACGCAGTGACTGCGTCTCTTTGAGTTGCCTGTTGAGCAGGCAAGATCAGATTAGTACAAGGTTAGTTGTGGTGCAAGGCCTTTGGTCGGCTTTGCTTGTAACAGGTCCAATCCGCAGCGCAAAGCGGGTACTGCTCACGGCTTTCTCAGGATGCGCGAGACGATGTCGTCGACGCGTGCGTTGACTGATGCAGGCATGGTGATGGTGCGGCCCCATTCGCGACTGGTCTCGCCTGGCCACTTGTTGGTGGCGTCCAGGCCCATCTTGCCGCCCAGCCCGCTGATGGGGGAGGCGAAGTCCAGGTAATCGATAGGGGTGTTGTCAACCAGGGTGGTGTCGCGTACTGGGTCCATGCGGGTGGTGATGGCCCAGATCACTTCCTGCCAGTTGCGGATGTCGACGTCGTCATCACAGATCACGATGAACTTGGTGTACATGAACTGGCGCAGAAAGCTCCACACCCCGAACATCAAGCGCTTGGAGTGGCCTGGGTAGGCCTTCTTCATGCTGATGATGGCCATGCGGTAACTGCAGCCTTCGGGCGGCAAGTAGAAGTCAACGATCTCCGGAAACTGCTTTTGCAGTATCGGCACGAAGACTTCATTGAGCGCCACGCCCAGCACGGCGGGCTCGTCAGGCGGCTTGCCTGTATAAGTAGAGTGGTAAACCGGATCCTTGCGGTTCGTCATGCGCTGCACGTCGAAAACCGGGAACCAGTCCTGTTCGTTGTAATAGCCGGTGTGGTCGCCAAAAGGGCCTTCCAGCGCGTGCAGGTAGCCGCCACGCTCCATCAGCGGCACGCCATGCTCGCTTACGCCCTTGAAGCCGGGCGCGGCGGTGGGTATGTGCCCTTCGAGCACGAATTCGGCGCTGGCAGGTACCTGCAGCCATTGGTCGCCTTCGCCCACCTGCGTGTTGACCACCTCGGTGCGGCTGCCACGCAAAAGGCCAGCGAACTGGTACTCGCTCAACGAATCGGGGACGGGGGTCACGGCGCCCAGGATGGTGGCCGGGTCGGCCCCCAGCGCCACCACGATGGGGAAGGGCTTGCCCTGGTTGGCCAGGGCGAACTCGCGGAAGTCCAGCGCACCGCCCCGATGGGCCAGCCAGCGCATGATCAACTGGTGGCGGCTGATCAGTTGCTGGCGGTAGATGCCCAGGTTCTGACGCCGACGAGGGTTGGGCACGGACTGGGGCCCGCGCGTGACGACCAGGCCCCAGGTGAGCAGAGGCGCAGCGTCCTCGGGCCAGCACCACTGGATGGGCAGCTCGGTCAGGTCCACTTCGCTGCCCTGCCTTGATTCGGCCTGGCACGGGGCGCTGCGCACGGTGGTGGGCTTCATGTCCCACAGCGCCTTGGCCATCTGCAGCAGCTTGCCCGCGTCCTTCAAGCCCTTGGGCGGCTCGGGCTCTTTCAGGCTGGCCAGCACACGGCCTATATCACGCAATTCACTGACGTCGTCGGCCCCCATGCCCAAAGCCACACGCCTTGGGGTGCCAAACAGGTTCGCCAAAACCGGTAATTTGTAACGTTTTGTTGGATCAGCAGGGTTTTTTGAGAGGCCTGTTGGCTGCTCGAACCACAAGGCCGGCCCGCCCGCGCGCAGCACGCGGTCACTCAGTGCGGTCATCTCCAGGTGCGTAGACACAGGCTCTGCCACGCGTTGGAGCTCGCCGAGCCGCTCCAGGCCTGCCACGAAGTCTCTCAGATCACGGTATTTCATCTTCTGAAGTTATAAAGGATTGATTCTTTATGCTTGACTGGTTATTACAGGACTGCCTAGAATCCGCCCCGACGCACCCGGCGTCCACTTTTACCGGGTTTCCCCTTGTGCCCCTGTCGAGGTGCAACGCTGCCTGCCCTGGCAGTTCCCATGGGGTCTGTGCTTGTGTGGCAGACCTTTCGTGATGGCGGATGAGCTTTGCACGGCTCTCGACATCGATTTGGCCAGGGCCATTATCACTGCCGCTTGTGTGTGGCACGGCGCGAGGCCTTCAGGCCCGCTGTGACACAGACAGGTCAGGTGAGGAAAGGAGAAGCATGACAGCGTATGAATGTGCAGTGACGACCCCGGAGGCCGTCGCGGTTGGTGCTGATGAGTCCGTGAAGTCGAAGGCCTACCCCCATGGCCAGATGACCTGGCACGCAGGCGTGGCGATGTTCATGTCTGACGTGGTGGGCGGCGTGCGTTGTGTGAGCCACAACGCGCTGGCCATGCTGGGTCTGGCGGCTGTGGCCGTGACGGTGTTCCTGATGGGGCGTGCAGATGTGCGTCACAACCTGGAAACGCAGGCGCTGAGTTGGCTGATCGAGCGCGCCAGTGTGCGCGCCAGCGGCTCGGGTGAGGCGCCTGAGGGTGATGGCAATGCCGTTTTGCTGGCCATGGCCGAGCCCGAGGCGATCCAGCGTGCCACCGCCACCAACCCATCCGAGTTGAATCGACAGCAGGCTGCCGTGGCCTATTGGATTGCGCGTCGCTACAACGTCGCACCTGAGCCCATCAGCCGCCTGGTTCAAGAGGCCTGGGCCGTCGGGCAGCGCGTGGACATGGAGCCCACCCTGGTGCTGGCCGTGATGGCCATCGAGTCGGGCTTCAACCCGTTTGCGCAGAGCCATGTGGGCGCGCAAGGCCTGATGCAGGTCATGACCCGCATCCACCACGACAAGTACGAGATTTTCGGTGGGCAAAACGCGGCTTTTGACCCCGTGACCAACCTGCGCGTGGGTGTGCAGGTGCTCAAGGATTGCATCCGACGTGCGGGCAGCCTGGAGGGCGGCCTGAAATATTACGTTGGCGCAGCCAACCTCGTGGACGACGGTGGTTACGCGACCAAGGTGCTGGCTGAACAGTCCTACCTGCGCCAGGTGGCGGCGGGCGCCAAGTTGCCCGTGAATGCCCCGTTGCCGCAAGCCGTGGCTCAGGCTGATGTGGCCGCCACGCCTGCTGCACCCAGCCAGCCAGCCCAGGTGACGCCAGCCAGCGCCCAGCCTACAGCGCCAGCCGCCAGCGATTCGACACCCGTGGTGACGCCACCCTCGGCACACCGCGAGCAGGTGGCTCTGTTGTCGCCGGAGCACCGCTGAAGCGGCTGCGTCCATTACAATCCAGATCTGCCGCGCAACTGGCGATACATGGCGTGACGCATTCACATGCGTCGCTGCCTGAGGTGGTGAACCACCGGGAAGCGCGGCCAGCCCAGTCTGACAAGGCCTGGGTTGTGTCAGCCGTTCGCCTGGGCAGCCCTCACGCTTGGTCATGTGGAACCAAGGCTGCGGGTCTTCAACCTTGAAGAGGACTGCCAAGTCATGTTTGACCGTGCCCAATCTACCCTTGCCAATGTCGACGCCGAACTGTGGGCGGCCGTGCAGGCTGAGAACCAGCGCCAGGAAGATCACATCGAGCTGATCGCCTCCGAAAACTACACCTCGCCCGCCGTGATGCAGGCGCAGGGCTCGCAACTGACCAACAAGTACGCCGAAGGCTACCCAGGCAAGCGCTACTACGGTGGTTGTGAATACGTGGACGTGGTCGAGCAACTGGCCATCGACCGCCTCAAGCAGCTGTTTGGCGCCGAATACGCCAACGTGCAACCCAACTCGGGCTCGCAAGCCAACCAGGCCGTGTTCTTTGGCCTGCTGCAGCCTGGCGACACCATCATGGGCCTGAGCCTGGCCGAAGGCGGCCACCTCACGCACGGCATGCCCCTGAACATGTCTGGCAAGTGGTTCAAGGTGGTGTCTTATGGCTTGGACGCCAAGGAAGACATCGACTACGAAGCCATGGAGCGCCTGGCCCGTGAGCACAAGCCCAAGCTGATCATCGCGGGTGCTTCTGCCTTTGCCCTGCGCATCGACTTCGAGCGCTTTGCAAGAATAGCCAAAGAAATCGGCGCTTACTTCATGGTGGACATGGCCCACTACGCCGGCCTGATCGCCGCGGGCGTGTACCCCAACCCCGTGCCGCATGCTGACGTCGTCACCTCGACCACGCACAAGAGCCTGC
>Ga0209066_10004547_pt1 | contig 15019 bp, 10 predicted proteins | sample All_14_2_FD_187198 | JGI IMG/M metagenome (GOLD analysis project Ga0209066, IMG submission 187198) | Freshwater microbial communities in response to fracking from Pennsylvania, USA - Allegheny Zone_MetaG_DW_15 (SPAdes) (version 2) ...
AGAAGTGACGGAGGAGATGGCTCCCCCAGATGTTGAAGATTTAAAAAACGTGGAAATAAGCACGGTGACTAGGAAGGGTGTTGAGAATGGAATTCCAGAGGGCCTTGATGAAGGCATTGAAACAAAAGAACCCTCCCCTCCGTCTGCCATGCAGGATGAAAAACCTGAAAAGGAATCGGTACCGTTCAAGATTGTGGAACAGATGCCTACCTACCCTGATGGTGAAGCTGCTTTGTTTAAATTCATTTATGACAATATTCAATACCCTGTGATTGCGAAAGAAAACGGCATTTCTGGAACGGTTTACATCACTTTTATTGTAGAGCGGGATGGTTCAATTAGTAATGCCAAAATAGCAAGGGATATTGGAGGTGGATGTGGTGATGAGGCGCTCAGGATTGTGAATAAAATGCCAAATTGGCTTCCTGGAAAACAAAGAGGTGTTCCGGTAAGAGTACAGTTTTCGTTGCCCATTAAATATGTACTTCACTAAAATCCAAACACCTCCAACGAGGTGTTTGGATTTGAAGAAAAGCAGGTTTAGCCATTGCCTAAAAAAACACTTAATGTTTAAGGCAATGGCTAAATGCAATTTTTACTGCAAAAACCAAGAATAATTCGTATAAATAAATACAAAAAACACGTATAATCCTATTGATTGTCAAAGCCGAATTTTGCGGGTCGTTTGGGAGAAGTGTTTAGCCCTACTCACCTTGTATCGAGGGCTTCCGGCCAACCCAACTTTTTAACTCATTTGAATACTCATGTCAAGTTTAATTTTTTGGCTTCCAAGCTTTGGGTTGCTCGCCTTAGGGTACATGTACTATCTGTATGTTTGGGTGGATAAGCAAGATGCTGGCAACGAACGGATGAAAGAGATAGCAGACCACATTGCCGAAGGCGCAATGGCTTTCCTGAAAGCAGAGTACCGTGTGCTTGCTATTTACGTCCTCATTGCAGGCAGTGCCCTCGGCTGGCTTTCCACACAAGTAGAATCTTCCCACTTACTTATCGTTGTCGCTTTCGCAATAGGCGCTGTTTTCAGCGCTGGTGCAGGCTTTGCTGGAATGAAAATAGCCACCAAGGCGAACGTTCGTACTGCACAGGCAGCCCGAACTGACTTAGGCAAGGCGCTGGCGGTCTCTTTTAAAGGGGGCACCGTGATGGGTATGGGCGTAGCTGGACTGGCCATCTTGGGCCTTAGTTGCCTTTTTATCCTATTCTTCTACTATTTCATGAATGGCCATATGACAGGCTGGAAGGAAATGGAACGTGTACTGGAAGTGCTCGCTGGGTTTTCGCTTGGTGCTGAGAGTATCGCGCTATTTGCCAGGGTCGGTGGCGGCATTTACACCAAGGCTGCCGATGTGGGAGCAGATTTGGTTGGCAAAGTTGAGGCAGGCATTCCTGAGGATGACCCCCGCAACCCTGCCACCATCGCTGATAACGTAGGTGATAACGTTGGCGATGTAGCCGGCATGGGCGCTGACTTGTTTGGCTCGTACGTGGCAACGGTCTTGGCTGCCATGGTGCTCGGCAATTATCTCATCCGTGACAATGAAGGGTTTACCGACGCATTTGGCGGGCTTGGCCCTGTTCTTCTGCCTGTGCTGATTGCAGGCTTGGGAATCATATTTTCAATGGTTGGAAGTTGGTTAGTTTCCCTTAAAGGCAATGACCATAGTACCCGTAACGTGCAAATTGCCCTTGATAAGGGGAATTGGGTGGCACTTGTGCTGACTGCTATTGCCGCTTTTTTCGCCATTAATTTCATGCTTCCTGCTGAAATGAAAATGAAATTTTTTGGTGAGCCAGATTTTGTGATTGTGAAAAACTGGCACGTCTTCATTGCTGTGCTTTTTGGCTTAATGGTCGGCGCTGCTATTTCCATCGTCACCGAATACTATACTGGGCTAGGTCGCAAACCCGTGCGAGGCATCGTCAACCGTTCTGGAACAGGTGCTGCCACCAATGTTATCGCTGGCCTTGGTATTGGTATGATGTCCACTGCCATTCCCACCATTCTTTTTGCGATTGCAATCATAGGAGCCTACGGTTTCGCAGGTTTTTACGGTGTGGCCATGGCGGCATCTGCCATGATGGCAACCACCGCCATGCAGTTGGCCATTGATGCCTTTGGCCCGATAGCCGACAATGCTGGCGGCATAGCTGAAATGAGCCATTTGCCAGGTGAAGTCCGCCACCGAACCGACATACTCGACACAGTGGGCAACACGACAGCCGCCATTGGAAAAGGCTTTGCAATTGCCTCAGCTGCGCTTACGGCACTTGGGCTTTTCGCCGCATACGTCAACTTCACCAAGATTGACGGCATCAATATCTTCAAAGCAAATGTGCTCGCATCCCTCCTTATCGGCTCCATGATTCCCGTGGTGTTTAGCGCATTCGCCATGAACGCCGTGGGGCGTGCTGCCATGAGCATGGTAGAAGAGGTTCGCCGACAGTTCCGGGAAATACCGGGCATCATGCAAGGTACCGGCAAGCCTGATTACGGCAAATGCGTGGACATTTCCACCAAAGCAGCCCTACGGGAAATGATCATACCAGGTGCCATTACCATCCTTACGCCAATATTCATTGGATTCGTTATCGGTGCTGAAGCGCTTGGTGGATACATGGCTGGTGTAACGGTAAGCGGTGTGCTTTGGGCATTGTTTCAATCAAACGCTGGCGGTGCTTGGGACAATGCCAAGAAGTCATTTGAAAAAGGTGTACTTATCAATGACGAAATGCACCACAAAGGCTCAGAACCACACAAGGCCGCTGTAATTGGGGATACCATCGGGGATCCTTTCAAGGACACTTCAGGCCCTTCCATGAATATTCTTATCAAACTGACATGTTTGGTAGGTTTAGCAATCGCCCCAATGCTAGTCTGATAATATTGGATTGTTTAACCAAACACGTTGGCAATCATCACACATTGCCTCTAATTCCTAATGGATTTCAGGCATAGAAAAGAGCTTGAAACTCCATGCCCAAAATTATTAGGTCGGATTTATGTAGAAATTTCTTAAACCTACGAAAAACAACCAAAGTGAAATTCAGAATTTCACTAATTAAACGGGTTGGCAATTGCTGCAATTTTGCAGCTTGAAATGAATTTAATCTAGCAAAGAACCGAAGTTTAATAATTTGCGTATAGTACCTAAGAGGTACGCCAGAGGTCACAAATGAGTTGTGACCTCTTTTTTTATCAACATCAATCCTCTTCTTCTTAAATTCCGTACGGCCCTGTGAGAAATGCACTCAACCACTAATTGATCAACAATTGTACAGGCACTGAACCAACCATGGCCACATCAAAAATGATTGCTAAAATGTAAATGCATATCCCCAGTGGCCACAGTTATTGTATGCTGAGGCTTGGAAGCATTCTTTATTTGTGCTTCCGTACAAATTGAAAATGTGAAACTTGCGCCTAGTATAAAACTTTAGCTTGTCCAAGCGATTGTAGGCTCAATGCCCGCCCTGCTTTTGCCGCCATGCGGCGACGAGCATGACCACTCGGTCGTAGTTTTTCATGCCTTCGGCAATGCCTTGGGATTGAAGGTAAGTATTGTAGGCAGCATCACGCAGTTCAGGCAGGATGTCAGGGTACTTGTCCATTTCAGCATTGATGGCCCGCACATCGGCACGGATGCCAGGGGGCAGCGCTTTTTTGTATTGTGCGTAGGCGTCGGGGGCCATGCTCAGGTATTGCGAAGCGACATACCGCCAGTAATAGAGGTGGCCAATGTACTCAACGTAGGGGTCGCCAGACTGGATGCAGGCAAGGTAGGCGAGGAAATTGCAGGTGCCCTCGTCGCCGTGGCCGTAACCGTGGCTCATCTCGTGGGCCAGCACGAAGGGTAATTGAAGGTGGTGCAGACCGGCGTCCACGTTTCCCTCCCCTGTGAACGGCAGATAGACGCCCGCCGTGCTGAAACGCAGGAGGGTCCCCTTTGGCCAGATGGTGCGTGCCCGAACATCGTCAGGGCGAGGGTAGCCGTACTGCTTGAGGACCATGCGCAGGGAGTAGCGCATAAGCGTTTCGGCACTTGGCTTTATTTGCTGCGCAACGAGGACCGTGTCTGGCCCCTCCACCAGCATTTGCCGATGGGCGACAGCATCGGTGGTGGCCCGAAGGAGTTCGTCCCGGAGTTCACCCACCGTCAGTGGCCGGGGCGAGATGCCCATCTGCTGCTCCAAGGGGATGCGCCCGTAGTTGAAGCCCCACAGCCATTGGAACAGGAACACGACAAGGCCCGCAAAGCCGAGCAGCCCATGCCCGAATCGTAGCAGCCGCTTGCCCAAAGGCAAATCCTTCCCCATCCGGCGAACCAATCGCCAGCCAAGCCATGCCAGCAGCAGCACCAGCAATACGTACACCCCTGCAAAGGACCACCAGCCATCGAGCCACCGGAACAGCCAGCGCACGCCTAGGAACAGCCCCCGGCTGTAGGCCCGCTCCACGAACGCAGGTGGCATGAGCCAGCCAAGCAAAATGGTGAAAATGCCCAGCAGGATGCCCCAATTCTTGCGGTTGGAAAATATGGTTCGGTAGTTCAAATCGTCTTTGTTTGTGGCGGTGAAAATAGAGAGTTTTTTGAATGTGCCCGCATCGGCAAAGTTTCGCATTTTTGCGCCTCAACTTAAAAATATGACACATCCATTTATAAAACTTAGCCCCTACCCCATCCTGCTCGTCGTTCTCCTGTTTTTTTTCGCCTGCGGCAATGACCGGGAACAAGCCGCCAACGACGAGGCCGCCCTCCCACACAATATGGAGCAAACGGGTAACCTGACCGATGCCGAAACAGGCGAACTGGCAGCTGCCAAAGGCAAGGAGGCCACGCTAATTGACGCCCCCTCCCTCGTTTCCACCATCAAGTCGGACAGCGCTGCCCTATTGGTTGTCAGCTTCTGGAAAACGGACTGCCTGAAATGCGTACAGTTGCAACAGTCCTTGCAGGAAATCCAAAGCAAACAAGGGGCTGGCAAACTGCACCTCGTTTCTGTCAACCTTGACGACGAAAAAATGGCCAACGGCGTCAACCTCGTGCTTCGCAAATCGGGCATCGCCGCCGACACCTACCAAGTCAACGCCAATGACGGCAAATGGCTGAACGAAATCTCCGGCGGCTGGAAAGGCAACGTGCCCGCTGTTTTCATCAAGACAAAGGAAGGCATCAAGCAATTCCACGACAAAGACATCACCAGCGAGGAGCTTGGGGCGATGTTGCAACCGCTTCTACTTTGAAATTAGAAAATTGAGAAATTGGAAATTAAGCACTGCGCCTCCCCAATTCCTCAATTAACTTGCGTGAATCTTCGATTTCCTAATTTCCAATTTCCAATTTCATGAAATACCGCACCCTTGGCCGCACAGGCTTTCAAATCTCAGAAATCGGCTACGGCATGTGGGGCCTGGCTGGCTGGAAGGACACAGACCCACAGGAAGTCCAAATATCACTCGACCGTTCGGTGGAACTGGGCCTCAATTTCTTCGACACTGCTTGGGCCTACGGCGATGGACTGAGTGAACGAATTCTTGGCGAACTCGTCAGGAAACATGCGGATAAGCGGCTTTATCTAGCTTCAAAAATTCCACCGAAAAACAGGCGCTGGCCCTCGAAACCGGAGTTCACACTTGACGAGGTTTTTCCTTCGGAATATATCACCGAGTATGTGGAGCGCAGCCTGCAAAACCTCGGTGTCGAGCAATTGGATTTGATGCAATTCCACGTTTGGGAAGACGCATGGCACCAGCGGGACGAATGGAAGGAAACAATTGCGAAGCTAACAAAAGAAGGCAAAGTCGCCCACTGGGGCATCAGCATCAACCGCTGGGAACCCGACAACAGCCTCGAAACCCTGCGCACGGGCCTGATTGACACCGTGCAAGTCATCTACAATATCTTCGACCAAAACCCGGAGGACAACCTCTTCCCACTTTGCCGGGATCTGAACGTGGGTGTCATTGCTCGTGTCCCCTTCGACGAGGGTACGCTGACTGGGAACATGACCAAGGATATGACCTTCCCGCCCGACGATTGGCGTGCGACTTACTTCGTAAAAGAAAACCTCGACTCCAGCGTTGACCATGCTGAGGCCCTGCGTCCCATCATCCCTCCCAAAATGTCTATGGCTGAAATGGCCATCCGTTTCATCCTTAGCAACCATGATGTTGCCGCTACGATACCGGGCATGCGGAAGCTGCGCCATGTGGAAGCGAACATTGCTTGCAGCGATGGGATTGGGCTGAAATATGACACCTTGTTTGAGCTGAAAAAACATCGGTGGGATCGGACACCGACGAGTTGGAGTCAGTGATTTTTACAATATAAAGTCAAATCCAATGGCAGTGCGCCTCAAGAACAGGACTTCGCCGCTTCTGAAATTATTCTGAACGGACATGGCTATATTGAGGAATATATTGTTGGAAATCTTATAAGAGATGCCAGCCCCAAATTTCCCATAGCCATATTTATATGTAAAATCCTGCTCAACGAATGGCTCGGTTTCATTATTTCGCATAAAATCGGTGCCCCAACGATTGAGAATACCCGCTCCTGGCTCCAAGAAAAAATCCACTTTTTCCGACTTATCTGGGATATAAAACCTAGTAAAAATGCCAGTCGAAAGCAGGTTGTCATTCTTATATTTTAATTCATTCCCATTTGCTGTTCGGTGATTGAACGAATACAATGTCTCAGCACCAAGCAGGAATTTTCGATTGAATAAATAGCCAATTTTAACTTGGTTACTTGTAAAAAATGACCTCAATAAGCTTGGCCTCAGACTCACTCCGATATAAAACCCTTTCCTATCGGCTTCTTGGCCATTCAAAGTTGTGCCTACCAATGTGAAGGCAAGGAAGAAGAGAATTGCAATGTTTTTCATGACAAAAGTTATTGGTGAAAATTTGACCACAAAGCTAACTCGCAATTTCTTTCTCTTTTGTTAAATGCATCTAATGGCCTGTTAAAATTCCATAAGCATGTCAATATCAAACTCCCATTCTGGTGTAACCAGTTTTTTCACAATATTTGATTGATACCAAGGGTTTAAATCCGAATCATTATTATTCACCAGCACATGAATCTCCTGCGCTGGCATATAACTCTGGGCGAGCATAAAGACCTTTTTGCCAGTATGTTTATTTACCGCCATATCGACCACAATGACCGCATGGCCTGGGGTGCCACCTAGGATAAAAACGTCGCCGATGGCAAGGTCTTTTACCTGTTTTGGTTTTAGCTCTTTTGATAATGAAAGTGTCCCAGCATACTTGAAAACAAAGTCGAGATATTGACGGAACGACTCATAACTGCTTGAAGGAGTATCGGTTGCGTACCATTCCGTTTTGTTGCCGTCCACAAGTACCCGATAGCCTTGCCGCCATTTTGCGTAATCCATTTCGAAGCCGTTTGTCAGCTTAAAATGGATTTCCTCGAACTTTTTTTGTGCAAACAAATACTCCGCCCGCAACCGCATGACAGCGTCGGCGCATTGCTGGAGGTCACTGTCGCCTGTGTCCATGTCCACCACGGCAGCATGAACGTTCTGGTTATACTTCAGCCTACCATCGAAGAGATGGACTTTTGAATTGCTAGGTTTTAGTGGCAGGTTTTGTAAGTAGTGACCAAAACTATTTGCCGGGAGTGTTAGCCGAACAAAGTCGGTTGATGGCTGGAAACGCTGAGCGATAGTTTTACCTTCCACATTTTCAACGAGTTGTGAAGCGGTTACTTCGGATTTCGCTGGTTGCGCCTGCGGTGGCTCGCAGCCGACAAAGGCATGTAGGAATGGGATTGCAAAGGCGAAGATTGGTTTTATCATGCTCATTCAACGTTTTGTTGAATGAAGTTATTACTGGCTTGAAAGCACACAGATTAAATGAATCAAAGTGATTCTCATAAGTTCAAATCAGTCCAATCCGTTCAATCTGTGTCCTTTAACAGCTTGAGGCTCACCCCAACTTAGCCAACCCCTCCTCCAAAATCCGCATCTTCTCCTGCCCGTCCGCCAGTTTCTTCCGCTCGGCGTCAATCACGGCAGCAGGCGCACCGCCGACGAATTTTTCATTGGAAAGCTTCTTCTCCACGCTGGCCACGAAGCCCCGGTAGTAGTCGAGTTCCTTCGTGATGCGTTCTCGCTCGGCGGCCACGTCAATTGTGATGTTCATTTCCAGGAAATACTTCTCTGTGCCGGAAAGCAGCGAAACCGTGCCCGCTGGCTCCTCGTCGGTGAAGCTCAATTCGCTCAGGTTGCCCATTTTCTGCACCAATCCAGCGAGTCCGTTCAGCTCGAACATGGCCTGGGTGCTTGGCAGGTTTTGGGCAAAAAGGCGCAGGCTTTCCTTTGGTGAAATGCCCTTGCTGCTGCGGCTTTCCCGGATTTTGGTAATCAAATCCTTCGCTTTGTCCACTTTCTGAATCAAGTCCTTGTCCACCCGGCCAGCACAGGGGTAAGCTGCCACGACGCAATCGTTGCCAGCCCGACGGTCACGCAGCTGGTGCCAGATTTCCTCCGTCACGAACGGCATGAACGGATGCAAAGCGGCCATCATTTTTTCAAAAATATTGATGGTTGCCTCCAATGTTTTATGGTCAATCGGCTCACTCGTACCGTCCTCATTGAAGGCTGGCTTGATGATTTCAAGATAAAACGAGCAGAAGTCGTCCCAGATGGTTTGGTACAGCCCCATCAGCACATCGCCGAGGCGGTAGGTGGTGAAATTGGCCTCCACTTCAGCCAAGGTCTGGTCGAATTTGTCCTTTATCCAAGCCACAGCGAGGGCGTTCACCTCCTGCTGCTCGGCATCGGATTTGTCCCAACCCTTGATGAGGCGCAGGGCGTTCCACATTTTATTGCAGAAATTGCGTCCCTGCTCGCAGAGCTTGCTTTCGTTCAACACCTCCTTCGTCACTGGGTCGAACGGCGCATCGAAGATGATGTCGTTGCCCGCCGAACCAGAAAGCAGCATCCCAAAGCGGACGCCATCCGCCCCGTAGTTCTCGATAAGTGAAAGCGCATCTGGCGAATTGCCCAGCGATTTGGACATCTTGCGGCGCTTGTTGTCCCGAACCATGCCCGTGAAATACACGTCGTGGAACGGCATTTTTCCTTTCAAATCAGTGCCCAACAATTCCTCCGACCATTCATAACCCGACATAATCATCCGGGCCACCCAGAAGAACATGATGTCCCAACCCGTTACCAGCACGTTGGTTGGATAGTAGTATTTCAGGTCGTCTGTTTTCTCAAAACCATCGAACACGGCAATCGGCCAGAGCCACGAGCTGAACCAAGTGTCCACTACGTCTTCGTCTTGCTCTAAATCGTTGATTGTCAGGTTGTTATTGTTCAGTGCAGCACGGACTTGCGCCAAAGCGTCTGCCTCATTTTCCGCTACAAAAACCAAGTCCTCCGTGCCGTTGGGGCCATCCACCGTCAGCCGTCCACCGTCAGCCGACCGCACGTACCACGCCGGAATCCGCTGCCCCCACCACAATTGGCGGCTGATGCACCAGTCACGAACGTTGTCTTCCTGCAGCCACTGGTAGTACATGTTCCACATGCTTTCGGGGTAAAACTTCACCTCGCCGCTTTTCACTGCTTCAAGGGCCGTTGCGGCGAAGCCGCCCATTTTCAGGAACCATTGGTTGGTCAAACGAGGCTCTACCACGGCGTCCGTGCGCTCCGAGTGGCCAATGCTCGTGCGGTAATCCTCCACTTTCACGAGGTTGCCAGCGTCTTCGAGCAGTTTGCGGATTTTCTTGCGGGCCACGAATCGGTCTTCGCCCACGAGGATTTGCGCCTCGGCGTTCAACTTGCCGTCCTCGGTCAGGATGTCCACCACGGGCAGGCTGTGGCGCTCGCCAACCTGTAGGTCGTTTTGGTCATGGGCAGGCGTGATTTTCAGCGCCCCGGAGCCAAACTCCCGGTCCACGTAGCTATCGGCGATGATGGGTATCGCCTTGTTAATCAAGGGAATAAGCACCATTTTGCCGACGAGGTGCTGGTATTTCTCCTCCTCCGGGTGTACAGCGATGGCCACGTCCGCCATGATGGTTTCTGGGCGTTGTGTAGCGATGATGATGCCATCCGTGGGGTCGTCAACGAGATTGTATTTAATGTGAAACAACTGCGAATTCTCCTCCCGGTGAATGACCTCTTCGTTGCTCAAAACCGTCTTCGCTTCGGGGTCCCAGTTGGTCATGCGCAGACCACGGTAGAGTTTGCCTTTTTTATAGAGGTCAACAAAAACATGGATGACCGCTCGGCTGAGGCTTTCTTCCATCGTGAAACGGGTGCGTTGCCAGTCGCAACTTGCGCCTAGTTTTTTCAACTGGTCTAGGATGATGCCACCGTATTTTTCCTTCCAATCGAAGGCGTGCTTCAGGAACTCCTCCCTTGGGATATCGCCTTTTTTTATGCCCTGTTTGCGCAGCAACTGCACCACTTTCGCCTCGGTGGCGATGCTGGCGTGGTCGGTGCCGGGCACCCAGCAGGCGTTCTTGCCTTGCATCCTCGCCCGGCGGATGAGCACATCCTGGATGGTGTTGTTGAGCATATGGCCCATGTGCAGCACGCCCGTCACGTTCGGCGGCGGGATGACGATGGTGAAAGGCTCCCGCTCATCCGGTTCGGAGTGGAAATAGTTTTTCGCCTCCCAATGGGTGTACCAGCGTTCTTCGGTTTCTTTGGGGGAGTATCGAGTGGAAAGTGACATAAAAGTTTCGAGTTTTGAGTTTCGAGTTACGAGTTGGGGTATGGCATTAACGGCCATTTTCTGGCCATTGTTCCAATCAAGCCGCAAAGAAAAGCCGTTGTAAGCGAATTTGGTAGCAATTCTAATTGAAACCAAAGGTTCATCAATTTTACCTAGAAACGAATTAATTTTGCTGAGCATGAAATACGGCATTTTTTTTATCGGTATGCAAAGTGATAGCCTTAATTCATGCTTGATATTAAAATTTGAACTCGATTTAAACAGCGATATATGTATCAAGATTTACCTTTTCTCGTTTTAATGTTCGCAATATTTTTTGTTGTGAACTACTTAATTCACAGAGCTATTTTGCAATCGGCAACTGAAAAGCACATAAAACCCTTTGTAAATAGCAAGGGTATGAATTTATCAAGAGTAGTGTCCGCAGGTCTAATCAACACAGGTGATTTTCCTAAAAGGGAATTTAATGCGTTTGTGCCAAAATTTGGAGGCATCACGCTTGAAACATACGTCTATGTTTATGCCGCCACACCGGAAAAAAGGGAAGTTAGGTTCACCGCAAAAATTGTAACGGTCTTTTTAATTATCAAAAAAGTAGAGTTCAAAGGATTGGAATAAATCCAAGGCTTAGAAATCCCTTCGGACTTTCCAATCCAATCCTGCTATTTTTGCGCTGCAATGAAAATCTCCGCCTCCATTTACAGCAACAAACACCAGCCACTGGCCGACGTCGTGCGGGAATTGGACGAGCATTTCATTGACTTTTTCCACGTGGACTGCAATGACGACCCCAGAGTTTTCAAGGACATCGAGGCAATTCACCAAAGCAGTTCGACGCCCGTTGACCTGCATATCATCTCGCCCACACCTGAGCGGTATTTTGACTTGCTTTGCAAAACGCCAGTGAGTCGGGTGTCCTTTCAGTTGGAGCAGTTTGGGGAAATGGTGCAATTTCCAGCCGACCTCCCCGGCCAAATCGGCCTAGCGCTGATGAACGACACGCCCGTGGAAGCCTTCGCCCCTTACGCCGAGCGGTGCAGTTACGTGCTGCTGATGACCACCACACCGGGGCAGAGTGGGGGAGTGTTTAACAAAGAGACCTTTCGGCGCATCCGGCAGTTTCGGCGGCTGTTTCCTACCCACCAAATCCAGGTGGATGGCGGGGTGAATGCCGAGGTGAGCTTTATCCTTCGGAATTTGGGCGTGGAAAGCGCCGTGGTGGGGTCGTTTTTGTTCCAAAACAAGTCGGTTGGCCCGGCGCTGCTGCATTTGAAGCGGGAGGTGGTCGGTTCCCATTTTTTAATCAAGGATTTTATGATTGAAACGGCGGAACTGCCCATTCTGGACGTGCGGGATTTGGATTTTAAAAGCACATTACTGGCCATTGAAAAATATGAAATGGCCTTCGTTTTAATTGTTGACAATGGCCAACTAAAAGGCATTGTCAGTAATGCGGATGTTCGAAAAGGTTTAATCCGAAATTTTGAAAACCTCCATGAAATCAATGCTTTTGACCTCGTTAATTCAAAACCCATTGTGATTCAAGAAGATAAAACCATTGATGAATTGTTGCAGTTGATTCGGGGGGTAAAGTTCCCGTTGCAATATATACCGGTGGTTAATTCGGGTGGGGATTTAACGGGGGCGTTGACGTTTACGCAGTTGATAAAAGCAGAGACGTGATACGCAAATATTGAAACACGGATTACACGGATTGGACACGGATTGGACACGGATTAGATAAGTGTTGATATGTGAAAATCCGTGTAATCCGTGTTCTATTATTATGTTTTCAAAAAAAATCAAAAAATGGTCATCCATTTAAAAAATACCATTGCCGAGACAACGGCTCAACAACTCGGCCAACAATTTCAGGCTATTGTTTCCAAGGAGGCCGACTACTTTGTATTAGTCACGCCCTTTGCCTTAAAGACCCTACCGGATGCCGTTTTGCCCTTCGTCCAAGCCGCTTGGCCGATGGACTCCGACATCCAATTGGCGAGCAAAAATTACAAAACCGAGCTGCGCAAAATCCGCTGGGGCAACACCGAAATCGGTGGCAACACGAACCACACCGTCGTCATCGCTGGGCCGTGCAGCATTGAGTCTTGGGAGCAAATCGAGTCGGTGGCTAAGTTGCTCAAATCGCTGAATATCAGCACCTTGCGGGCAGGTTGCTACAAGCCCCGCACCTCGCCCTACACCTTTCAGGGCCTTGGCTTAGAGGGCTTGAAAATGCTCGCCGAAGTGCGCCGACAGTATGGACTAAACATCATCACGGAGGTAAAAGACTCATCGCATATCGAGGAGGTTATCGAATACACCGATATCATCCAAATTGGGGCGAAGGCGATGTACGACCACAGTATCCTACGGCGCTGCGGGGAAATCAGAAAACCTGTGCTGTTGAAGCGGGGCTTTGGGACGACCTTGCAGGAGTTCGTTCAATCGGCGGAGTTCATCCTGAGCGGTGGCAATTCGGAGGTGATTCTCTGCGAGCGGGGCATCCGTACTTTTGAAACGAAGACCCGATTTACCTTTGATTTATGTGGTGCGGCTTGGTTAAAACAATACACCAATTGCCCCGTCATCCTCGACCCAAGCCATGCTATGGGTTATGCCTACGGTGTGCCTGATTTGGCGAAGGCCAGCGTGGCTTTTGGTTGCGATGGGCTGCTGATTGAGGTACATCCAAACCCCAAAGTGGCCAAGAGCGATGCAGCTCAACAGCTTGATTTTGAGGTATTTACAAACTTAATGGGTGATATTCGGAATATTGCGGTTGCGGTTGGAAGAGAAATTATATGATTTAACGTCGGCGAGGTTTTGAACCTCGCCGACGTTGTGGCACCTCTATTTAAACAACAAACCTACCGTAAATGACAGCGTTTGTTGCGGCATAATCGGAGTGTTGAAAGCCGCATCATTGCTCAAAACCTCCAGCCTGCCATCGCTCAATGGCAAACGATGGTCACCTCTGAATGGCCGTTTTGTTTCACGGAACCATACATCCTGTTTTCTGGCAAAAGCATAATGATAGGTGCCTCGAAAATATAGCTCCCGATTGCGATTCAGCTCAACTGATACTTCGGCTGAAAGATTCAAATTATGGCTATGGCTACCATAACTTAAACGGATTTCATCGCCTTTAAACCGTTCACCCTCCACTTTAAATTTGCCATAGTCGTTTTCTGCATTGCCCAATTTTCGGTAATAGCGAAGATAACTATATTGTGCAATTGTCCTGAAATATACGGGCCTACGCTTGGGCGTTATATTGGTCTGAAAGCCGAGGCCAATTGCACGGTCCTTATAAATGCTGTTCCAAAAATCGAAGCCCCAACCCAATCGCATAAATAGGTTTTTATTGAAAGCAATATCAAAATCGCAGCGGCCAATTATCTCGTAATCCCGGTTTTTCAAATCATCGGATAGGGTTAAAATTTCATTGCCTTTGCTATCGAAGTAATTAATTGTCAGTGGGATAGGCTCCGTTTGTACGATATGACTACCCAGGCCCAAGGACATATTGATTCTTTTGAATTTCTTTTTCACCTTGTCCACTTGGCGCAAGTTTTCGGGGATGTAATCCACATCGGCAAGTTGTTCCTCTGTGATTTCATTACGCTTAGCCATTTCTTCCTTTTGCCGTTGTATTTCAGCAGCTTCTATGGAATCCCGTTTTTGTTGAATAGCGTTTAAATTTTCCGCACTGAATGCTTCTTGGGCTTTTAGCATGTTTTTATACTGCTGCATACCTTCAGCTAGCCCCTCACTCATGGGCGTCACATTATAGTTTCTCCAAAAATCATCGTCATATTTTCCCGTTAATTGCACAAACTCATTGCCTCGCTCCATCCGCTCCAAATATGGGATTTGGTTGCCTCTTTCTTCCTCAATTTCTGTCGTTTTAACTTCATTGGCATATATGCCGCCATTACTCCGTATGCCTTCTCGAAGGGCATCGCTGAAATACCATTTGCCTTGGTGTTTCCGGTAATTGACGGTGTATTTATTGGCCTTCCATTCACCAACATACAACGGATAATCATTGCCTTTCCGCAATCCTTCCTTTGTGATTTCAAACTCAGCTCGGATGAATGCATACGAGTCTTTTTCAATGAATATGCGGCCTTTCATGCGGGCCGAAGCACTGCCCGAACTATCTCCTTCTTTTTTTCCAGTCAACCTATCTGCTAGACTGCGTTTTTTCTTTTTGGTTTTTCCAATTCCACTCGTTGTTGGTTCTTTTTCCTTATCGAAACCAATGATATAAAC
>Ga0209066_10004548_pt1 | contig 15017 bp, 8 predicted proteins | sample All_14_2_FD_187198 | JGI IMG/M metagenome (GOLD analysis project Ga0209066, IMG submission 187198) | Freshwater microbial communities in response to fracking from Pennsylvania, USA - Allegheny Zone_MetaG_DW_15 (SPAdes) (version 2) ...
AGGTGGACCGGCGCATCGGCGAGGGCATCTACGATCAGGCCGAGTACGCCAAGGCGTTGGCGTGGACCAAGGCGTTCTGCAAGGAAGGCAAGGACCTGAACAAAAAGGCGCTGCAGAAATCGCGCGCCGCCAAGGACGCCGACTGGGAGTATGTCGTCAAAATGGCGATCGTCGTGCGCGACCTGATGGTCGGGAATCCGGCGTTGGAGAAGATGGGCTTCGGCGAAGAGGCGCTCGGCCGCAACGCGATCGCCTCGGGCTTCCAGGGGCAGCGCCAGTGGACCGACTATAAGCCGAACGGCGACTTCTTGGAGTCGGTGCTCAGCAGCTCGTTCGACTGGAACGGCATCCGCGCGCCCTACATGGTGGCGACCGAGAACGATGCGCTCAACGGGGTCTGCATGCTGCTGATGTACCTGCTCACCAACCGCGCCCAGATTTTCGCGGACGTGCGCACGTATTGGAGCCCTGAGGCGGTCAAGCGCGTGACGGGCAAGCGGATGACCGGCTTGAACGCCAACGGCTTTATCCACCTGCTGAATTCCGGCGCGGCCTGCATGGACGCGTGCGGCAAGCAGCGCGAAAAAGGCAAGCCCGCGATGAAGCCCTTCTGGGAGATCACGCAGAAAGAGGCCGAGGCCTGCCTCAAGGCGACGCGCTGGGAGCCGGCCGACGTCGAGTACTTCCGCGGGGGCGGCTACTCGTCCAGCTTCCTGTCCGAAGGCAGCATGCCGATGACCATGACGCGCATCAGTCGCGTCAAAGGGCAAGGCCCGGTCTTGCAGATCGCCGAAGGCTGGTCGACCGATCTGCCGAAGGACGTGAACCAGAAGCTGATGGACCGCACGAACCCCACCTGGCCATGCACATGGTTTGTGCCGCGCCTGACGGGCAAGGGCGCCTTCCGCGACGTCTACAGCGTGATGAACAACTGGAGCGCAAACCACGGCGCGATCAGCTATGGGCACATCGGTGCGGACCTGATCACGCTCGCGGCGATGCTGCGCATACCGGTGGCGATGTCCAACGTTCCGGAGGAACAGGCGTTCCGCCCGCACGTGTGGGGACTGTTCGGCATCGACGATCCGATCGGCGCCGACTACCGCGCCTGCAAGAACTTCGGCCCGGTCTACGGCTGAGAGACGGGCCGACCGCAATGAAAAGTTGACCTTCGGCCTCCGTGCCTTCCGCCCGCGCGAACCCGCGGCGGACACGGAGGCCCCTCTGTTTTAGAGGGGAGGGCCGTTGGCTTTTGCGGTCTTGGCGCACGCCGGACCTTATGTGGGGCTCATCTTCTCCCGGTAACGGCTCAGGGTCATGCCGAATTGCCGCTTGAAGCGTCGGGCCAGATAGTTGGCGTGCTTGAATTGGCAGCGCCGGGCGACCTCGTGCAGGGGGATGCGGGTCTCGGTCAGCAGCTGGCAGACTTTCTCCATGCGGATGTGCTGGATCTCCTCGAGGATGGTCTTCCCGACAATGGCCTTGAAACGTTTTTCGGCGAATCTCCGGGAGCCGCCGATGATGCGGGTCACTTCGGGCACATGAATGGGGGAGAGGCAGGCGGTCTCGCGGATGAAATTCTGCGCCTGAAAAACCGGGTTGTTGATGTTGGCGGTTGTGTCGGTCGAGCGGCGCAGGATCACCCGCAGAGGTTGGACGGTGATGATCCGCTTGCGGGGTTTACTGCCATGCAGAAGCCGGTCGAGGTGTTCGGCGATGAGGTAGCCTTTCTGCCGGATGTCCATCTCGATGCTGGAGAGCGGGGGAAAGGTGGCCTCGCAGAGGATCTCGTCGTTGTCGACGCCCAACACGGCGACCTGGTCTGGCACGGCGATCCCCGCCTCCATGCAGGCGTCGATGACCTGCCGCCCGCGCTCGTCCATGGAGGCGAAGAGGGCGATCGGCTTCGGAAGCTCCCGGAGCCAGGCCGTCAGGTGGGGCTGCTCGATGGCCCAGTCCTGTCTTTCGGCCGGAGAGCGCGTGTCGTAAACCTTGCAGGCGAAGCCTGCCTGCCGCAGCCGCTCGACATACCCCTGCTTGCGCTCCTTGGACCAGTACAGGCCGAGGGGCTCGTTGACATAGGCGAAGTGCTGATAGTTCTTCGCGAGAAAATAATCGGCCGCCATCTGCCCGATTCGGAGGGAATCGTAGGTCAGATAGGTGTAGCGGGAAAGCGGATTGGAAGGGGCTCTCAGGGCGGGCGGAGGCATCAGGAGTACGGACGGAACCTGCGCTTTCTGAATCAGGCGGGCGGCCTCCGGCTGCAACGGGCTGCCGATAATTCCGGTACAGCCCCATTTCCGGATCTGGATGAGACGCTGCCCGCCGACCCGGCCCTCCATGAGGTGCAGGTGCCAAGGCTTGTGCAACCGGACGTAGTCGAGTATGCCGGCGAGGCAGTCGCGGTGTCCCTTGAAGTTGAGCGAGAAGAAGAGCGCGATCTTCGGGATGCCCGGGCGTTTAGAGATGGTGTTCATTCCCATACTATAAAAGGGTTAAAGGTTCTCGGCAATCTTGAAGCGGTCCTGTGTCCGCAAAAAGGCAGAAGTTTTTTTCGCAAAAAACATGCTTCTGGTTTTTTGGGATATGGTAAGGTAACCATCAGAAAAGCTAAACAAAGGGAGGATGCGCTGATGACACGATATACGGGGAAGAGGTTATCGTTGCTGTTGGCGGCAACGCTGGCCGGCACGTCGGTGATGGCTCAGACCAAACACAAAAGCATCACCTGGGAAAAATTCAATAAGACGGGTCCGGAACTGAAGCAGGTCGGCAACTTGGCGGTCCGGCATGCGCGCGACATCGCGTCGTCGCCGTGGTCGATCGGCTGTGAGACACTCGACCGCGATTTCGCCAAATTCAGCGTCTACAAGGACTACGTGGGGGAGCTTGGGGCCAAACACGGGAGACTGCAGAGCGGCTGGGCAAAATGCGAAAAGACGAAAGGCGTGTACGACTTCGCGTGGTTGGATGAGCACGTCCACGGGTTGCACGGACAAGGAGTCAGCCCTTGGCTGTGCCTGTGCTACGGCAATCCGATTTACGGGTCGACCGTGCACTTGGGCGCAGGCTTGAAAACGCTCGTGAACTCGGAAGAGGCCATGGCGGCTTGGCTGAAATATGTCGAGGCGACGGTCACCCGTTACAAGGAAGAGGTCAAGGAGTGGGAGGTCTGGAACGAGCCGTTCGGCCAGGGGAAAGACTATTCGGCCCTGCTGCTCGCGACGGCCGAGCTGATCAAGAAGATTCAACCCGAGGCGGCCGTCATCGCCACGGCCATCACCGACAAGGACCGCGAGGTCTGCCTCGAGGCGCTCAAGGCCGCGAACAAACTGGACCTCGTCCAGTACTGGGCCTACCATCCTTACGCGCCCAATCCCGACACGTCCTATGCGTCGGTCGAGAAGATGAAGCAGCAGGTGTTGGCCTACAGCCCGAAATACAAGCTCTATCAGGGTGAGGTCGGATGCCCGGCGATTCTGGAGTGGACGCATGCGTTGGCCAATTACCCGTGGACAGAATACAGCCAGCCGAAGTGGAACCTGCGCCGCATGGCCGGTGACCGCGTGCGCGACATCCGGTCGAACGTTTTCACCATGATCGACCTGAAATACCTGAACATGCAGCAGTCGTTCGGCATGATCCGCTCGAACCTTTTGCTCGAGTTCATCTACAAGCGCCCGACTTTTTACGCCGTCCAGCACATGATGAGTTTCTTCGACGATGCGGTGAAGCCTGTGGGGCTTCTTCAGCATGAGGCCGCCACGCCGAGGAAGATGACGGTCGCCGGTTTCGACAAGGCGGCAACCCCGGTCCTCTTGGTGTGGTACAGCGACAAAATCCCGGACGATGAGCTGAAATGGGAGCCGGTCGACATGACGGTCAAAGGCGTGACCTTCAAAGATCCGGTCTATGTGGAGCTGATCACGGGCCGGGTCTACGCTCTGGCCGACGGCTCATGGAAGAGCGAGGGCGGCGACTTCCGGCTGACGGGCTTGCCCGTGTGGGACAGCCCGGTCATGCTGGCCGAGCGCGCGCAAGTTCCCCTTCGTCCGGCCAAATGATGACCCCGTTCCGAGTGTTGCGCCGCACACCGGATTTCGGTGTGCGGCGCAACGTTTTGGAGCGGGGGCGGTCGCGCCCGTGTCGTCCTGCCGTTGGCCAAACAGAGCAGGCGGCCACCCCGCTGACGGGTGCGCAATAGTGATAGTATTTTTTCGCAAAAGACGATAGTTTCTTTGTCCCGCATTGCTTATACTCGCAACGTCTGATGGGTGTTGAGTAACGACGGGCAGGGGGATAAGCATGAACGCGATTCGCTGGATGGTTCTCTGTGTCGGGGCTGCGGGTGCCCTGTTTGCGCAGGAAGCGGCACAGCCGCTGTTCGCGGTGCGGCAGGGCGTCGACCTGCCTTACAAGAGCAAGACGCTGTCGATGGGGCAGGCGTTCCGCACGCGCAAGCCGGTTTATGTTACCGCGCTGGGTTATCTGGACGAGGGAGGGGACGGGCTTGCGAAAGACCGCTCTGTGCGCGTCTACCGCTTGCCCGAAGAAACGCTGGCGGTTACCGGCCTGGTCCAATGTGCCGCGGGCGAAGTGCGCGGCGGTTTCCGTTTCAGCCAGCTGGCTGCGGCGGTGCGGCTGCCGCCGGGCGACTACGTTGTGGCCACGGATTTCGAAGAGGGTTCGGACCGCTATCTCTCGATGGTCGACGTGGCCGATTTCAATGTCGCGGGCGGCGCGGTCGAGAACCCCAAGCGCGGTCATTGGGGACAGACGGGCGGTTTCCCCGCCTCTCACTTGTCCAACCTGAACGGCATGGCGGTCCACATGACCGGCGCGAACCTTCTTTTCGTTCAAACGCCGCCCACAGCGTGGGTCGAGGCTTTGGCCGAAGCGCTGGACGAGGGGACCGTGCTGCCCGAGCCCGCCGCCGGCCGCCCGGCAGACCCTGCGGCGCTGCCGGTCACCGAAGCCCTGCTTGCCGCGCTTCGCGAGCGGCCGTCCATGGCGGAAAAGAAGCTGTTGAGCGGGCAGTTCATGAGCTGGTATCCGGTCGCCTCGCTGGCGGCCGCAAACGAGCTCCATGAGCAGACCAGCAATTGGGTCGCCGTGGCGGGCTTCGACTATTACGAAACGTTTCTGAAAATGCCCAAAACCAAGCCCGACACGTTCAAGCCGCCGCGCTGGAGGGCGATCAACGAACTGGCCAAGGCCTACTGGCAGATGGGAGGACTGGTCACGCTCTCCTGCCACATGACCAACCCATGGGACGGCGGCTTGGCGTGGAGCCACGCGGGCCGTTTCGAAGAGCTGTTCGACAAAAACACGGCGGCGCATGCCCGCTACATGGAGCAGGTCGACGAGGTGGCGCGTGGCCTGGCCGACCTGCAGGACGCTGGGGTGGTGGTGCTCTTCCGCCCGTTCCACGAAATGACCGGCGCCTTCTGGTGGGGCGGCCGCAATCCCGCGGCTTTCCGCAAACTCTGGCGTGAACTTTTCACCTACTACACGCGCGAGAAAGGGCTGCACAACCTGCTCTGGGTTTGGGCCCCGCTCGTCTCCGACAAGGCGATGGCGTACTATCCGGGCGGAGCGTATGTGGACGTGACGGGACTGGATATCTACGACAATAGCGTGGTTGCGGCCAAAAGCGTTTTCGAAAAGATCAGAACGTCCGGCAAGCCGTTCGCCATCACCGAATTCGGCCCGTCGGGAAGTTCCTCCGACAACACCTCGCCGCGCAACTTCGATTACGGCCCGTTTGCCCGGCATATCGCCGAGCATATGCCGGAGACGGTCTTCTTTCTGGCGTGGCGTGACGCGTGGGGCCTGCACCGCAACCTCAACGCGAAGCAGCTGCTCGACGATCCGCTCGTAGCCAATTGCGGAGACTTCCAGTTCGCGCAGCGGACACAGGGCTTCGAGCGCTTCATCACGCGCGACGGCAACCGGCTGATGGACGGCGACAAGGCGTTCCGGTTCGTGGGCGCGAACATGCCGGGGCTGGTGGTGCCGTACGACTTCACGCTGCGGCTGCCGGAGCGCATGGCGCTGCCCACGCCATGGGAGATCGAGGACGCGTTCAAGACGCTCGACCGAATGAACCTGCGCGTGGTGCGCACCTGGAACCTGCCGATGCGCGGTCCGGACGAAGAGCCTCAGCCGTGGCACTACGTGCTGGCGCCGGGGCACTTCAACGAGTGCGCGTTCCGGACGATCGACCACGCCCTGGCAATGGCGAACAAGTACGGCGTGCGCATGATGCTCTGCCTCTCGGCCGAAGCGGGCGATTACCTGGGCGGAATCGGCACGTATGCGGCGCACCGCAGCAAGCGGCGCGGCGATTTTTGGACGGACCCGCAGCTGCGTGAAGACTACAAGACCACGGTGCGCTTCGTGCTCAACCGGGTCAACACCGTGACGGGTGTGCCCTACCGGGAGGACAAAGCGATCCTCGCCTGGCAGTTCGGCAACGAGATGCACGGCGCGCAAACGAACTGGCTCTCGGAGATGGCGGCCTACATGAAACGGCTCGACCCGAACCATCTGGTTGCGGAGACGCGCCACTCGCCCGCCTTTGCGCCGCAACTCATCGACCCGAACATCGACCTGCTGACGCGCCACTACTACACGGACTACAAGGCCTCGGGAACCAACTGGCCGGCGGCGGTTAAGCGCGAGGTCGAGCAGATCGGCGGGCAGCGTCCTTTCTTCGTGGGCGAGTTCGGTCCGTACATCGACGGGCAGCATTTCACGAAGGAGAACGCGCCCGAAAAACTCAAGGCGTTCCTCGACACGTGCATCGGCACAGAGGGGGTCTCCGGCGCCTTGCTGTGGAGCATGTACTTCCATCACCGCGACGGCGGCTACTACTGGCACCAGATCTTCACGTATCCGAGCGTGTGGTCCTATCACTTCCCCGGCTTTCCCAGCGCGGAGGCGCAGGCGGAGATCGGAATCATGCGCGAGATGCGCGAGGCGGCGTTCCGCATCCAGGCGCTGGCTGTGCCGCCGGTGAGCGCGCCGGACGCGCCGGAGCTGCTGCCGTTCAAGGAGGTGCCGCTCTTTTCGTGGCGCGGGTCGGCCGGTGCGTCAGGTTACGACATCGAACGGGCGGCCACAGCGGCGGGACCGTGGACGATGCTGGCCGAGAACGTGTCGGACGCGGAGGTCGCCTATCGTCCGCTCTTCAGCGACGAGGCGGTCAAGGCGGGCGAGACGTGGTGCTATCGTGTCACGGCACGCAACGCAGGAGGCCGGTCGCAACCCTCGAACGTCGTCGGGCCCGTGAAGGTCAAAGAGGTCTGCTTTGTGGACGAGTTCCACGACCTCGCGCGCGCGTCCGGGCGGTCCGGAGGGCTGACGCTCGACAACACCTACAACGCGCGTTACGCCGAGCATCTGTTCCGCGTGAGGGGAACGACGAACGACTGGCTCAGTTACGCCGCGGCGGGGCCTGTGCGCGAGGTGCGCGTCACGGCGTTCTTCCAGCCCGCCGCCGGGCCGGTCGCCGACCCGGCCTTCCTGGCCTCTGCGGACGGGCAAAGCTTTGCGCCGCTCGTCTTGGCCAAGCGCTCGGAACGGGCGCATCTCGCGCCGCCGCACCGGGGCGACCAATACCGCCAGACCCAAGTCGACTACACGCTGAGCCCTCCCGCAGGTTCCCGGCACCTGAAACTTGTCTGGGCCGGCCCCATGGCGCTCGACCGCGTGGAGCTCTACCACCCGGGAAGATAAGTGCTGGCGACCCAGAAACCCTGCCGCGCGGCACCGGCGCGCAGGCTACTTGCTCTGCGTGAAACAGGTGTAGCACGGGATCATCGGATACCCGTCGCCGATGACGTTGAACGAGACGAGCCCGACGGTCGTACGCGTGCCGTTCTCCACGTTCTCCGTGTGGCGCCCCACCACCGCGCATCCTGAAGCCATGACTGCGATAACCACCGCCAGAACCAACGCGCTTGCCTTGAACATATTCGGAATCCTTTCTTACGGAACAAAGCCCAAAAACCAGAATAAGCGCATTGTCAAACAGCAGGGTGGACAAGTCAAGAACCAATCGGTCCGAAAGAACCAAGCGGCCGCGTTTTGGGCATCGACAAAGACCCTAAGTTTCGGCATTATAAATAAGTTTTTCATGTGAGAAAGTGCATCCTGCGGCAGACAGGCGAATCAGAGAGGGTGACATATGGAAGGTGTGAACGGGGCGCATATCCTAACCGATCCGGTGAGTTCGGCGGCTTGTCCGAAATGTGGGGCGATGCTGGATGTTCAAGGGCTTCCAACTTTCACGGCGGTGCAATGCCCGCAGTGCGAATTCGAATTTTTCACGCCCGCCCGCTTCGGCTCGTTCCTCCTGCTGCAGTTGCTTGGGGCCGGCGGCATGGGCGGCGTATACCGTGCCCGCGACGAGGGACTGAACCGTGAAGTGGCCATCAAGGTGATGCTGAAGAGCTTGGGCGACGACCCCCATTTCGTGGAGACGTTCCAGCGTGAGGCTCAGGCCGCGGCCAAGCTGAACCACCCGCATATCGCGCAGATTTATGCGTTCGGCCAAGAAAAAGGGCAACCCTACATCGCGATGGAACTGGTCTCTGGGGGCAGCCTCGACAAAATGATGGCGACGCAGGGGCCGATGGATCCGGCGGTGGTGATCCACATCGGCGAGGAGATCGCCGAGGGCTTGCGGGAAGCCGCCGAGGCGGGGCTCGTGCACGGCGACGTCAAGCCGGAAAACATCCTGTTCGACAACGACAAGAACGCGAAGCTGGTGGATTTCGGTCTTGCCGCAATGAACTGCGGGCCGGGCAACGATGTCTGGGGCACGCCGTATTACATCGCCCCCGAAAAGGTCCGCCGCCAGAAGAGCGATTTCCGCTCAGACATCTACAGTCTCGGGGCCACCCTGTATCACGCCATCGCCGGCGTGCCCCCGTTCGACGGCGAAGACGCGACAGCCGTGGTGAAAGCGCGCTTTGACGGGCCTCCCAAGCCGATGCGCGAGATCCGCGGGAATGTTCCCGACGAGGTCGAAACACTCATTGCGCGCATGCTGCAGGTGGAGCCGCAAACGCGCTATCCCACCTACGGCTCGCTGCTGGGAGACATGCGGCGGTACCTGTCCAAGGCCGGTCCGGTCAATCTCTCCACGTCGTCCAAGAAAATCATGATCAAGGGCAAGTACCCGAAAAAGACGACCGGCGTGGCGACCACCACGGGTGAGCTCAGCGAGTTGCCGCCCGGTATGGTGCCTGTCGAGCAGATTCCGGAAGTGCCGGAGAGCGAGGAGGCTGCCGGCAAGCGCGGCTGCAAGATGATCGCCCTGATTGTGGGCGGCATCGCTCTGTTGACCCTGCTGGTGGGCGGCGGCATCATCGGCGGAAAAATGTACATGGAGGCGAAGCAGAAGGAGGCGACCCGTCTCAAGAACGAAAGCCTTCAGGGGAAGGCGCAGGCTTCGATCGCCAACTCGATCTCCAAGGCGAAGATTGCGGTTGAGCGCATCCGGGCCTATGTGCCGGAAGCGATGGAGTACGCGAAAGCCGGCGCTGACGCCGTGGTGGCGGTGCTGGGCGAAGAGATCCGCGCGACCATGGTGCCTCCCGAGCCGGAGTACACCTTGCCCCGGCCGGCGGCCCTGCCGGACGCCGCAAACGCTGCCGCAGCCAGCCAGCCGGCGTCCTCCAATGTGACGGCTGCGGCCACGAATGCGGTGGCCGCAGCAACCAACGCCGTCGCGGCCGCCTCGAACACCGTCGCCACGGCTTCAAACGCGGCTCCCGTGACGGCCGCTGCGCCGGCCGCTGCTCAAGACCCGGCTGCGCCGGCGGGCGATGTGCATCCGGTGGTTTCGATCGTGCGCGGCATGTTCGTCGACGCGTATGCGGTCAAGGCCGGCTCCCTGCTGGCCGACCACCTGTTGACGGAGATGGAGGCCCAGGCGAAAACTGTAGAGGCGATGACCGGTGAGGCGCAGGTTGAGGCCATCGTGAAGCTTGCCAACGCGCTGGTCGAAAAAGTCAACGGGCTGCCCTATGTCAAAGAGATCGCCGAGGTGCCGCGCAAAGTGTCGCAGCTCAAGAAGACGCTGGACAGCGTCAAGACCGATGCGGCCTCGCTCGCCGAAATGAAACGGCAAGAGGCCCTCGAGCTGGAGAAGAAGCGCAAGGCGGATGAACTCGCCGAAAAAGCCCGTCTGGAAAAAGAGGCCTATCAGAAAAAGGTGCGCGACGAGCAAGAGAAGGTGGCCGCCGCTGAACTTGGAAACGTGGACGCGCTCAAACAGTTGCAGTTCCGTGACGCGCTCGGCGTGCTCAAGAGCCTCAAGGAAGAGCTGGAGACCGACGAGGCGAAAGCCACTGCAGCGGTTGCCCTGGACCGCGTCAACCGGATCAAAGACTTCCATGCCTATCTGATCGGGAAAGTGAAAGGCTTCAAATCCGCCCGCGGCTGGTCCGTCGACAACGCGGACCAGAAGATCCTCTCGGTGGGTGGCCTCAAGACCCCTTGGGTCGAAGTCTACAACAAACGGCCCGAGATCATCGGCGAACTGATCAACGAGTTGGTCATGAACGATCAGGCCACGAAAACCATGCGCCTGAGCGAAAAGGCGCGCCTGTTGACCAACGCCTCGCTTTGCCTGAACCTGTTCTACAAGGATCTGGCCTCGGCGCAAGAGCTTGCGAAACGGCTTGCGGTCACAGCGGCGCAGCAGTTCGACGTCGACGCCGATACGATCAAACAACTGCTCCCGCAATTTTTTACGGAATAACGATGCGCTACATCAGCACCCGGGGCGGCGGAGAGCCGCTGACCTTTAAAGACACGATCCTGACTGGGCTGGCACGTGACGGCGGGCTCTTTCTGCCCGAAACCGTTCCGGATGTGCGCGACAGGCTGGACGCATGGCGCACGCTTTCCTATACCGACCTCGCCTTTGAGCTCATCCGCCTTTTTGCGGACGACCTTCCCGACGAGGCGCTGCGGTGGATCGTGAACAAGAGCTATGGTTGTTTTCGTCATGCCGAAGTGACTCCCGTCGTGCCGGTCGGCCCGATCCATGTGCTCGAACTGTTTCACGGCCCGACGCTGGCGTTCAAAGATGTGGCGCTCCAGTTCTTGGGCAACCTTTTCGAATACGTGCTGGGCGAGACCTGCGGCGAGTTGAATATCGTCGCGGCCACCAGCGGCGACACCGGAAGCGCCGCGATCTACGGCGTGCGTGGCCGCGCGCGCATCCGGATCTTTGTCATGCACCCGCACGGGAGGGTCAGCCCGGTGCAGGAGCGGCAGATGACCACGGTGACCAGCCCGAACGTGTGTAACCTCGCGGTCAAGGGCACGTTCGACGACTGCCAGAACATCGTCAAAGACCTCTTCAACGACCTCGATTTCCGCGACGCCTGTAAGCTCGGCGCCGTGAACTCGATCAACTGGGCCCGTGTGCTGGCCCAAATCGTGTATTACTTTTACGCGGCGTTCCGTGTGCAAGCCGCCACAGGTGCCGACAAGGTCCGCTTCTCGGTGCCGACCGGCAATTTCGGAGATATCTTTGCGGGATATATGGCCTGGAAGATGGGTCTGCCGATCGACAGGCTGGTGCTCGCGACGAACGAAAACGACATCTTGGCGCGCTATTTCAAGACCGGGGTCTACAGCGTGAGCGATGTCGCGCCCACGCTCAGCCCGTCGATGGACATTCAGGTGGCCAGCAACTTCGAGCGCTACCTGTACGACCTGTCGGGCGGGAATGCGGCCACCCTCAAGAAGTGGATGGCGGATTTCAAGAAGACCGGCACGCTCACGCCGGGAATCGCCCCGAACCCTTGTTTCGCGGCAGGGCGCGGCGACACGGCCGGGACGCTGGATACGATCCGGAAATACTGGGACACCTACGCGTATCTGCTCGATCCGCACACGGCCGTGGGCGTGACCGTGGGCTCGCAGTTCTTGGACGCGTCCGCCCCGATGATCTGCCTCGCCACCGCCCATCCCGCCAAATTCGGCGATGCCATCCGGCGCGCGACTTTCCGCGACCTGGCGCATCACCCGATTCTGGACGCGCTCATGAAACTGCCCACCCGCATGCAGATTGTGCCCGCAGACACCGCGGCGGTCGCCAAGATCGTCCGGGACACCATCGAGGGCAAGGCATGATCGATCCGGCGACGTTCCGCTGTATGCGTTGCGGGGCCTGCTGCCGCGTGCCGGGCTACGTGGCGCTCGAGGAACGCGAGCCAGAGGCCATCGCCGCCTTTCTCGGCATGGACGTCTATGCTTTCACCGAAGCTTTCACCACGCTGACCCTGAACCGGAGCGTGCTCTCGCTGACCGAGCAGGAAGACGGCCGCTGCGTCTTTCTGCAAGACGACAACACCTGCCGCATCCAGCCCGTCAAGCCGACGCAGTGCAAAGGGTTCCCTTTCCTGTGGCGCACGAAGAAGCTGGAACGCGACTGCGCCGCGATGAAACAACATCAACCCTAACACCGACACGAGGACCTGCCATGAACATGCTCACAGTGACACTTCTCTCCTTCATCACGCTTGCCGGCGCCGCCGGTGCGCAGCAGCCGGTGCCGCTCTTCGACGGCAAAACCCTTCAGGGCTGGAAGGTGGTCACCTGCGAGGCCGAGGTCGTCGACGGCGCGATCCTCCTCAAGGCGGGCAACGGCTTCCTCCAGGCCGACAAGGAGTATGGCGACTTCATCTTCGAGTGCGACTGGAAAGCGCTCAACACGAACATGTGGGACTCCGGCGTCTATTTCCGGGCTGGGCTTCCGGTCGGGAAATTCCCCTGGCCCAAAGAGCATCAGGTGAATATGCGTCGCGGGCAGGAAGGCTCCATCAGCGGCGCCGACAAGACCAAGGCCGCTAGCCTCTATAAGCCGGGCGAATGGAACCACTTCAAGCTGACGGTCAAAGGCAAGACCGCTGAGCTGGTCTTCAACGGCGAAAAGGCGTGGAGCCGCGACGGCATCGAGCCCGCCAAAGGCCTCCTCTGCCTACAGGCCGAAGTCCCCGGCGGCGGCCAGTTCCTCTTCAAGAACATCACGATCGTCGACCTGGACGCACAGCCGAAATAGCGGCTCTGCGGCCTCAGACCTTGGGGTCGAGCGACCAGTCGCCGCGCATCGGGGCCAGCATGAGCCGCTCGGCGTCGGAGGCTCCCGGGCCGATGTATTTCTCGGCCTTCGGGTCCCACTGGATCCGCTTGAGGCCGAGACGAAGCCCCGCGTTCGCCAAATGCGCGATCGTGATCGAGCGGTGGCCGACCTCGCAGGGCGCGATGGTCGGCTTGCCGCTGTAGATGCACTCGATGAAATTTTTCTCGTGTTGCCCGCTCACGTAGAGATGGATCTCCTCGGGACGGATCTTTTCGCGGATCAGCCCGTCGGGCTTCATCACCAGCTTGCCGCGGTAGACGAAGATCTCCCGGCCGCCCTCGCCGATGAACCGGACGCCGTTCTCAAAGCGGTCTGAGACAAAGGCGCGGATGCCGTCGGCATAGACGATCTCGAAGCTGTACTGTGAAGCGATGTTCCAGACCTTATCCGGTGCGGGCATGTCGCTCTGCAGGTTTTCGATTGCGACGGGGCCCGAGCCGTCCCGGTCCAGCGCCCACTGCATGATGTCGAAATGGTGTGCGCCCCAGTCGGTGATCTGTCCGCCGGAGTAATCGAAATTCCAACGCCAGCTCAGGGGCCGGTGGATCGCCGGGATGAAGGGGCGCTTGCGGGCGGGTCCGAGCCAGAGGTCGAATCCGGCCTCGCCGAACGATTCGGGGACCTGCGCGAGGGGGACCTGAGAAAGGTCTTCCGGCTTTTTGCCCCAGGGGGTGTAGCCGCCGGGCATGCCGATCTCGATCCGTTGCAGTTTGCCGATGCGGCCGTTGCGGACGAACTCGCAGGCCATGCGGAAATAGGTGTCGGAGCGTTGCTGGGAGCCGACTTGGAAGGTGATGCCGGCCTTCGCGACCTCGCGGACCATCGCCTGACCTTGCCCGATGGCGAGGGACATCGGCTTCTGGCAATAGGTGTGCTTGCCCTTGCGCGCGGCCCAGATGGCTTGGACGGCGTGCCAGTGGTCGGGCGTGCAGATGACCACGGCATCGAGGCCAGGCAGATCCAGCAGCTCGCGGAAATCGGAGAAGGTGGCACAGCCGCTGTAGGCACGTCCCGACTGCTGGGCGTAGAACTCGTTGACGCGGCGCTTGCCGGGCTCGCGTCCGCCGAGCCGTTCGGCATTGTAGCCATAGAGCGAGGACTCCCGGTTGGGATCACAGACCCCCACAACTTGAACGTGGTCGTTGTTCAGGAAGTTGCCCATGTTGTCGTACCCCATGGTCCCGTAGCCGATGAACCCGACATTGATGCGCTCCGAAGGCAGCGGCCTCTTCGCGTATCTCGCGCTGACGCATCCTGAGCCGATGAGCATGGGCATGGCGGTTAAGGCCCCCGCACCTGAAAGAAACCCTCGCCGGGAAAGAGCGGTCTTGATCATGGCAACTTCCTTTCTGTTTAAAAAATGACGATTAATGATATCACATACCCGTCACGTGCAGTAGCGAGAAGCTGGGTGCGCCAGTTTTTTGTTTAAGCCGCCCCTTTCTTCATGCTAAAATCGTCCCATTAATACTGTTCTGGCTGTTCAAAAAAGGAGTGTCATATGATACCGATACAGAAAAGGTTGGTTGTGTTGTGTATGGCATTGATGACGGGACTGGTGCAGGCGGCTGACCGGACATGGGTCGGCGGCGGCGGCGATGTCTACTGGCAGACGCCGGGAAACTGGGATGGGGGGGCCTCCGCGCCAGCGGATAGCGACGCGCTCTTCTTCGGCGGCACGTCGAAGCTGGTGAACTCCAACGACTTCACGGGGGCCTCGTTTGCGGGCATCACCTTCAACAGCGGGGCGGGCGCGTTCATGCTGGCGGGCAACAGTCTTTCGCTGGGCGGCAACGTCACCAACTGGTCATCGAACACGCAAACGGTCAACCTGCCGATAACTCTGAGC
>Ga0209066_10004549_pt1 | contig 15012 bp, 16 predicted proteins | sample All_14_2_FD_187198 | JGI IMG/M metagenome (GOLD analysis project Ga0209066, IMG submission 187198) | Freshwater microbial communities in response to fracking from Pennsylvania, USA - Allegheny Zone_MetaG_DW_15 (SPAdes) (version 2) ...
GGCGTAATTGTTGGAGAACAGGCCGCGCAGCAGGGAGGTTAACCCCTCCCCGGCGGGTACCAGGCGGGCGCGCAGGCTGCCCTTCACGCGGCTCTCGCCGCTAAAGTCGACGGCGGCTATGGCGGCGGCCAGACGCAGGGCGCCGTCCCCGGAGAACGACGGGGCACCGCCGTCCCGGAGAAGGGCGTCGAGCTCTTTATTGAAGAGTTCAGCCTGCTCTGTCTCGTTCATATCTTTTCACCTTCCAAGTCAGCCTGCATTTTCTTTACGGCCCTGAAAATTATTATGCCCACGTTGCTCTCGCCCAGCCCGGTCAGCCCGGCTATCTCCCTGTTGTTCATGCCCGAGGAGAACTTGAGCGCTATGAGGTCCCGGGACCGCTCGTCCAGCCGGCTGATGGCGTCCAGCAGCCGCTCCCGTTCTTCTTTGCGCTCCAGGGCGTCCGGCAGCCTGGGGTCGCGGGCCTCGGGTTCGGGGGCGTCGTCCAGGGAGACTTCCCCCCTGCGGTTCCTGCCCCTGGCCCAGTCGGCTACCGCGTTGCGCGCTATGCCGAACAGCCAGCCTTGCGCCGGCCCCCTGGCTTGGTCGTAGGTCTCGTAACCGCGCAGCGCCGCTTCAAAGATCCGTCCCGTCACATCGTCCGCCTCAGCCGCCAGCCGCACATGATAGCGTACGTAGTTGTACACCTTGTTGAAATAGCGGTCGTAGAGTTCGGCGAAATCCATATGCGTTCCCTCTATACTAATAAATACGGCGCCCGCCCGAAAGTATTACATAGGCTGGCCAGGGGATACCCCGTTTTTGCTTGACCCGGGAGGGGCAGGTTTGCTATACTATTCCTAGTTGGTTCCGTACCTTACAAGTCGCGAAGGTATCCTCAAAAGTCCAAAGACTACCCGCGCGATGATGTTCTTCCCAGCTAGTATTCGGAAGACGCGTTAAGTTTCCACCTACCTCAGGAACTTAGCACAAAGTATCGGAAATATAAGTCAAATTATATTTCGGAGGCTTCTTGCTATGTTAAAGTTCGTCAAATCGTTTATTTATATATCCCTTATAACGGCCCCCCTGTGCGCCGCCGCCCAGTACAATGCCGTGGAAAACGTCCTCACCCATACCGACCCCGGTTTGGCCGAGGCCTTCCGCAAGGCCGGCGAAAACCTGCCCGTCTTCAGCGTGCCCGCCCCGGTCAGCATCACCGACGAGCGCTATTCCGACACCCCGGCCGACCAGTACCTGCCCATCAGCCGGCGCGCCGTGCTCGAATACGAGTACACCTCCAGCGAGTTCACCGCCCCCAAGACCATCCGCGTGGAGTATCTCTCCTATTCCGAGAAGGACAGGACCGCGGCCGTCAACATGATCATCTTCAACAAGAGCAAGCCCCGCGTGGTCAACTTCGTCATCACCGCCGACGCCCAGGGCGTGCGCGCCTCCGATTCCCCCCTCTACGGCCCCCGCCTGGAGTTCCCCCTGCCGCTGACCTACAACTCGGTGTGGAACGAGGGCGCCGACCGCCACCGCGTGGCCGCCCTGAACGCCAAGGTCACCGTGCCCGCCGGCGCCTATAACGGCTGCCTCAAGATCACCACCCGCCTCAGCGGCGGCGACGCCGGCTCGGCCGAGCGCTACTACGCCCCCGGCGTAGGCCTGGTCTACGAGAAGATCAACTCCGAGGACCGCCAGGAGACGCTGAAACTGGTCTCCTACCAGCTGAAATAAGCTCTCCCGCAACAAACAAAAAACCCCGGCGCTAACCGGGGTTTTTTATTGCCTTGGGAGACCTTAAGCGCCCAGGCCCGGGATGCCGCCCAGCGCGCTCATCTTCCCGGCGGCAGCCTTCTGGCTCTCGCGCACGGCGCGGTTGACGGTCTCGGTCAGGGCGGCCTCGAGCCTGGCCTTGTCGGCGCCGGCGAGGTCCACCTTGATCTCCACCTTCTTTACTTCCTGCGAGCCGGTGATGGTCACCTTCACCAGGCTGTCCTCGCTGGCCAGCTCCAGGCCGTCCAGCTCCTTCTTGATCTCGTCCATCTTGCGCTTCATTTCCCAAAGCTGTTTCATCTTGTCGAGCATAGCGTTCTCCTTGTTATTTAACCAATCTGCGTATCTTGATATTCAAAGCCGCGAACAGCAGCGTCATGAAAGGGCTGACATAGTTGAACACCGCGTAAGGCAGGTAGTCCAGCGTGCCCACGCCCAGCACGCCGGCCTGGTAGGCGCCGCAGGTGTTCCAGGGAATTAGCGCGGAGGTGACGGTGCCCGAGTCCTCCAGCGTGCGGCTGAGGTTCTCCGGGGCCAGGCCTTTCTCCCTGAAGGGCTCGGCGAACATCTTGCCCGGCACCACGATGGCCAGGTACTGGTCGGAGGCGGTCAGGTTGACGGCCAGGCAGCTGGCCACGGTGCTGGCGAACAGGCCGAACACCGAGTTGGCCATGCGCAGCAGCGTGGAGCTGATCTTGTGCAGCGCGCCGATGGCCTCCATCACCCCGCCGAAGAACATGGCGCAGATGATCAGCCATACCGTATCGAGTATGCCCTTCATGCCCTTGGAGGAGAACAGGTCGTTGAGGGACGGGTCGGAGGTGGCGATGGAGGTCTTCACCGTCATCGCGTTCATCACGCCCTTGTAGGCGGACAGGAAATCCAGGCGTTCCACGCCGGCCAGGCCGGCCAGCACCTGCGGCTGGAAGACCAGGGCGAAGGCCCCGCCCAGCAGCGTGCCCACTATGAGCGCCACCAGCGGCTGCGTCTTGCGCACTATCATGAAGATCACCAGCGCCGGCACCAGGAACAGCCACGGCGTCACGGTAAAAACGGAGCCGATGGCCGCCATGACCCCGGCGGCATTGGCCGCGCCGTGGGGCTTTATCGTAAAGCTCAGGGCGATGAAAGCCAGCAGCGTCACGATATACGTGGGGACCGTGGTGATGGTCATGTAGCGCACGTGCGTGAACAGGTCCGTGCCGGCCATCGCGGGCGCCAGGTTGGTGGTGTCGGACAGCGGGGAGAGCTTGTCGCCGAAGTAGGCGCCGGAGATCACGGCGCCGGCCGTCATGGCCTCGGGAATGCCCACGGCCTTGCCTATGCCTATCAGGGCCACGCCCACGGTGGCGGAGGTGGACCAGCTGCTGCCGGTGGCCAGCGACACCACCGAGCAGATCAGCAGCGTGGCCGGCAGGAAAACGTAGGGGTTGAGGATCTTGAGGCCGTAATAGATCATCGACGGGATGATGCCGCTGATCAGCCAGGCGCCCGACAGCGCGCCCACCATCAGCAGTATCAGGATGGCCCCGGAGGTGGACTTGAGGTTGCCCGACACGTGGGCCAGCATGCTGTCGTAGGTGACCTTGTGCCGGAAGCCCACCAGGGCCGCTATGGCCCCGGCCAGCAGCAGGATGAACTGGTTGGAGCCGCCCACGGCGTTGTCGCCGAAGACGTGCACGTTGTAGGCCAGCATCCCCACCACCGCCGCCACCGGTAAAAGGGCGGCCCCGAGGCTGATGGGGCGGTTCTCATGCTGGCCTGGTATCATAGGTTTCCAATTCTATTAAAATACTCCGCCAGTTCGATAGCGGTTTTTTCCACCTCGGGGCTCAGCCCCTCCCGGTAGTCCAGGGACTTGGCCTGCACGCCGACTACCGCCAGCTCGCAGCCGGTGTCCTCTTTGATGATGGAGAAAGTGACCGACAGCGGGAAGCTGTGGGTGGAAATGGGCATGGCCTGGTTGATGGCCTCCAGCGGGATCACCCGGACCTCCCCCGCCGTCCCCTGGAAGTGGGCCGCGTCCACGAGGATCACTTTGTCAGGCTTCCAGTTTATGGCGGTCTGGGCCACGTTCTCCGGCGTGGTGCCGGCGTCCAGCAGCAGCAGGTCGGGCCGGGAGAATTTAACATGCGAGCAAACGTAAGGGCCGACGCCATCGTCGGCCCTTAACGTACTGCCCAGCGTTATTACCAGCGTCCGGCCCCTGGGGGCCAGCGCGGCGGCTGCCTCGTTATTCCACGAAGGTGACATCGAGGAAGTGCGCGGAGCAGGAGATGCACGGGTCGTAGGCCCGCACGAGCATCTCGAGCTTCAGGCGTATCTGGTCCTTGGTCTCGGTGAGGATCTCGGGCAGGAACTTGGCGAAGTCGTGCTCTATGTTATTGACGTTCTGGTTGGTCGGGATGATGCAGTTGGCGAGCTTGATCATGCCGGCCGCGTCGGTGACGTAGTTGTGGTGCAGGATGCCGCGGGGCACCTCCACCGAACCCACGCCGTCGCCGGCGCGCACGGGCACGGAGCCCTTCTCGTTCACGCCCACGGTGATCTGCTGGGAATAGTCCAGGCCGTTCTTCTGGAGGTCCTTGAGGATGTCCAGGGCGTGGTGGTAGCAGTGCACGATCTCGACGACCTGCGCCACGGTGTTCAGGAACGGGTTGTCGCAGACCGGCTTGAAGTTGAGCGCCTTGGCGAGCGCCTTGGCCTCGGGGTGCAGCTTGTCGGCGTTCAGGTTGAAGCGGGCGAGCGCGCCCACGAACACGCTGTCGCCGCTCCACTTGGTGAACTTGGCCGACGAGCGCGGGTCGATGAACTCGTTGGTGGAAGCGCGGTATTCCTTGTAGCTCACGCGCTTGCCTTCGGTGCTGCCGATGTCGCCGTTGAGCAGCGGGTATTCGTTGTCGTCGGAGACCAGCGCCACGTACTCGGTCTTGCGGTGGAAGTCCGGGAACTTCAGGGTGGCGGCGAGCTTGAGCACCTCGCCCAGGTCGGCGGCCATGCCTTCCAGCAGCTTGATCTGCGTGTCGATCTCCTTCTTGGAGGGCAGCTTGGTCCAGCCGCCGGCGATCATGGTGATCGGGTGGATGTGGCGCCCGACCAAAATGTCGCAGCAGTCGTTCACGGCCTTCTTGAGGCGCAGCACCTGGCGCACGGTGGCGTTGTGCGAGGCGATGAGCGGGATGAAGGAGGGCACGCCCAGCACGTCGGGGGCGGCCAGCAGGTACACGTGCAGGATGTGGCTGTCGAGGAACTCGTAGTCGAGCAGCAGCTTGCGCAGCTTCACGGTCTGTTCGCTCGGCGTCACGCCCAGCGCGTCCTCGGCGGCTTTCACGCTGGCCAGCGAGTGGCCGCAGGAGCAGATGCCGCAGATGCGGCTGGTGATGTGCTGCGCCTCGAAGATGCTGCGGCCGCGCAGCATGCCCTCGAACAGGCGGGGCGTCTCCACCACGTGGAACTCGCACTTCTCTATCTTGCCGTTCTTCACGTTGGCGACGATGTTGCCGTGGCCTTCCACGCGGGTGACGTATTCGACTTTTATGTCGAGATCTTTGTTGTCGGTAGCCATTATTTCACACCTTCCTTGCACTTGTTGTACATGTCGAACTTAGCTTTGATAAGTTCGGGCTTCAGGTTGTATTTGCTGATGACGTCGTTGGCGTTCTTGGCGGGATTGCTCACCTCGCCGCGGCAGCCGTAGCAGATATTGCCGTTATTGACGCACCAGCTGTTGCAGCCGGCCTTGGTCCACGGCCCGAGGCAGGCGAGGCCGCGCTCGTACATGCAGACGTTCTCGTTGAGCTTGCACTCGGCGCAGACCGGGTTGTCCGGCACGGTGTAAGGCAGGCCGCGCAGGGCGTGCTTGAGGACTTCCACCAGTTCGGGGATATAGATCGGGCAGCCGTTGATGTAGTAGTCCACCTTGACCACCTGGTCCACGCGCTTGGTGGGCGTGCTGTCAAAGAGCTTGTAGTCCTTGCCGTAGACGCTCTGGCGTATCTCGTCGAGCTCGAAGGAGTTCTTCATACCGTTCACGCCGCCGGTGGTGGCGCAGGAGCCGTAGGCGATGAGCACCTTGGCGCGGGCGCGGATCTTCTTGAGGCGCTCTTCGGCGTGATGGTCGCCGATGGAGCCTTCGATGAAGACCACGTCGTAATCGCCGTCCCACTTCTCGCTGATGGCCTCGCGGAACTCCACCACGTCCACGGCGCCGAGCACGTCGAGCAGCAGCTCGCCGAAGTTGGTGATCTGCAGCTGGCAGCCTTCGCAGCAGGCGAAGTCGAAGAAGGCCACCTTGGGCTTGGCGGCGGCCGCGGGGGCCTGCGCCGGGGTCTTTACGGGTTCGTTGTTCTTGGTCATTTAGTTCTCCGTCTTAAAGTTTCTTCGATTCCTTCACTTCTTCGTAGGTGAAGGTGGGGCCGTCCTTGCAGCAGTAGTAGTTCTTGGGGTGGTCGATCTGGCAGTGGCCGCATTTCCCCATGCCGCATTTCATGTGCCGCTCGAGCGACAGGATGATCTGCCGCTCGGGCAGGTTCTTCTTGAGGAGTTCCGCGATGACGAACTTGTACATGATCGGCGGGCCGACAACCACGCCGAAGGTCTTCTCCGGGTTGATGGTCACGCCGGGGATCAGGCTGGTGATCAGGCCCACGTTGCCGGTCCAGTCAGGGGCCGTGCGGTCCACCGTGCAGGAGAAGTTCACGTCCAGGCGCTTCTGCCATTCCTTGATCTCCTCGCCGAACAGCATGTCGGTGGGGGTCTTGCAGCCCAGCAGGATGTCCACTTTGCCGAACTCGCGGCGGTTGTCCATCACGTAATTGATGAGCGAGCGCAGGGGCGCTATGCCCAGGCCGCCGGCGACGAACAGCAGGTCGTTGCCGGTCATCAGCTTCACCGGGAACGGCTTGCCGAACGGCCCGCGGATGCCCAGCCAGTCGCCCTTGCCCATGGAGTGCATGTGCTTGGTGAGGCGGCCGGCGGAACGCACGGTCAGCTCGAAAGAGCCGCGCTTGGTCGGGGAGGAGCAGACGGAGATGGGCGCTTCGCCCACGCCGTAGAGTTCCACCTGCACGAACTGCCCGGGCTCGTGGTCCAGGTCGCCGTCCTCGAGCTTGATGTCGAACCACTTTTCAGTGGCCGTCATCTGCTTGGCGGCTATGATCTGCCCTTTGCGGAGCTTCCAGTTGGAGTTGTGTATCTCGGTCATGGTATATCCTTATTTGTGCTCGGCGGCCAGGGCCTTCAGGGTGTCCTTCAGGTTGATCTTGGCCATGCAGGTGCGCGTGCAGCGGCCGCAGCCGGTGCAGAAGGAGCGGTAGAACTTGTCGAGCGGGTACTTGAACTTGCGGTAGAAGCGGTGCCGCTGCCTGTTGGCGCGCTCCTCGCGGAAGTTCTCCCCGCCGGCGACGGTGGCGAACGTTTCGAACTGGCAGGAATCCCAGGTGCGGTTGCGCGAGCCGGTCTTCAGGTCCAGGTTGATGGTGTCGGCCATGTCGAAGCAGTAGCAGGTGGGGCAGACATTGGTGCAGTTGCCGCAGCTGACGCAGCGCTCGCCCAGGCCGTGCCAGACCTTGCTGTCCATGCCCTTGGCGAAGATCTCGGGGAGCTTTTTAGGGTCCACGCCGATCTCGTTCTGAAAGGTGTGCTTCTTGCCCTCGCGGACTTTGTCCAGGGCCAGCATGTCGGCCGTGGAGGTTTTGGGCAGGCCCATGCTCTCCACCAGCTCCTCGCCCTTCTGGGTATTAACGTGGATCACCCATTTGTCGCCGATGTCGGTGAAGAACAGGTCGTAGCCGCCGTTGGGATAGTGGTTGCCCACCAGCGCGCAGCTGGCGTGGCCGTCGCAGTACTTGTTGCACTCGAGGCCGATGATGAAGACGCTCTCTTTGCGCAGCAGGTAGTTATAGTCGCGGGGCCGCTCGGAGAAGACCATGTTCAGGCACTGGATGCCGGCCAGGTCGCAGGTATGCACGGCGAAGATGGCCAGCGGCTCGTTCTCGAGCACGGCCTTGTCCTGGGGCTTCCCCCCGGTCAGGTCGAAGTCCAGCAGCTTCTCCCGGGGCGGCATGAAATATTTCTTGGGCGGGAGTATCGTGGGGATGTAATCCATCGATATCTCTTCGGCCGAAGTCACTTCTTCGAAAGCGTAATTGTTGTGACCTTTCGCCACAGGGGCGCAGACCTTCATCTTTTTGGCAAGTTTCTTGACGAAACTGTCAAGCTCGCCCTTCATCAGTATGTGATAGTTCACGGTGACCTCCGTTGACATATTAACGACGCTGCCTAGATATTATATTCTAATTTCTCCGCCTTTAGCCGCGCCTGGCCGGGGCGGCGTTTTCGGACTTCTTTTGTCCGCATTAGCGCCTCTTATACTTACTCTCCCCCGCTCCGGCGGCCCGCCATAGGCCGCCGGCAGCCGCGGGCCAGCGCGCAAGGCCGGGTCGCCGGATTAGAAGAATTAATACCGCTCTAAATTTAACCGGCCGGCAACGTTAATATTTTGCGGCCAAACACCCCCGCCGCGCCTCTCAAATTTGTAAAATAGAAGCATGACGGAACTGGTATTCATGCGCCACGGCCACTCTCTTTCCACCCGCGAGGCGGGCGTAGCCTCGGACTTCGAGCGCCCCCTCTCCCCCCGCGGGGAGCTGGAGGCCCGCGAAGCCGCCAGCCGCCTGAGCGCCGCCGGCTTTGCGCCCGACCGCATCGTGTCCAGCCCGCTGGCCCGCGCCCTGCGCACCGCCGAAATAGCGGCCGAAATTTTCCCCGCCGCCGCCCGCGAGACGGCCAGCCAGCTCAGCGACGGCCCGGCCCAGGCCCTACTGGACCTGATAGAAGACCTCGCCCGGGGCGGCGGCCGCGTGCTGGTGGTGGGCCATCAGCCGCTCCTGGGCGCCATAGCCGGCTATTTCACCGGGAGAGAGGGCTACGACCTGGCCCCGGCCGGCTTCGTGCGCGTAAACCCCGCCGGGCGGCCCGGCGCCTCGTCGCTGGTGGAATTCTATTCACCCCCTCCCCCCAAGGACCACCGTTGACCCTGCTATTGCTGCTGCTGCTGGCCCTGCCCGCCGGCGCCGCCGAGCGCCAGGCCGAGGTGGGCGTCTACTCTCTTCGCAAACTGACAGCCGTCACCCTGGAGCCAGACGGCGAAGCGCGCGCCGGCGGCCAGCCGCTGGCCGGCAAAGCCGTGGTGCAGGTCAGGGGCGCCATGGTGACGCTGGAGGGCCGCCACCGGGCCGGCCCGTCGAGAACGCTGCGCGCCCGCGGCGGCATCTGGATCTCCGGCAAGGGCCTGCCGCGCCGCCTCTACCGCGGCGAGCTGGATTTCTCGGCGAGAAAGGGGCGGCTGCAGATAGTCAACCGCCTGCCGCTCGAGGAGTACATTGCCGGCGTGGTGAGCGGCGAGGCGGCCGACCTGGCCCACCCCGAAGCCTACAAGACCCAGGCCGTGGCCGCGCGCACCTACGCCCTGAAGCATTACAAGGCGCATTCCGGAGAGGGCTACAACCTCTGCGACTCCACCCATTGCCAGCTCTATACCGGTTCCGCCGCCGTAAAGAAGCGCGCCCGCGAGGCCGCCGAGGCCACCGCCGGCGAGGTGCTCTACTACGCGGGCGCCCCGGCCGAAACCTATTACCATTCCGCCTGCGGCGGCCACACCGAGGACATGACCCGCGTCTGGCCTTTCCCGGGCAAGGCCTACCTCGCCGGCGTGCGGGACGGCCCGCCCGGCAAGCCCTACTGCTCCATCGCCCCGGGCTTCCGCTGGAAGACCAAGATCTACTATACCGGCCTCACGCGCCTGGCCCGCCAGGCCCGCTGGATACTGCCCGACGAGCAGGCTCTGGGCCTGAAGGCAGTTGCCTGGGGCTCCAGCGGCCGCGTGGCGCGGCTGGAGATCCAGACGCAGCGCCGCCGCGTAGGGGTGTCCGCCACCGATTTCTACCACGGCATCGGCCGCCGGGCCGGCTGGAACGCCGTGCGCAGCTCCTGGTTCAGCCTGCTGCAGGGCAAGGATTACGTTTTTCTCGACGGCGTAGGCAGCGGGCACGGCGTGGGCATGTGCCAGTGGGGCGCCGAAGGCATGGCGCGCAAGGGCTTCAAATACCGGGAAATCCTGCGGCACTATTACCCCGGAACGGAGATCAAACATGACTGAACTTCAGGCGATAATACTCGGCATACTGCAGGGCGCTGGCGAATTCCTCCCCATCTCCAGCTCCGCCCACCTGGCGCTGGCGCCGCGCCTGTTCGGCTGGGAATACCAGGGCCTGGCTTACGACGTGATGCTGCACCTGGGCACGCTGCTGGCCGTGCTCATCTACTTCGCCAAGGACTGGCTGAAGATCTTCCGCGACGCCTTCACGGCCCCGCGCGCGCCGGGCGGCAACTTGCTCTGGCTGCTCGCGCTGGCCTCGGTGCCGGCCGCCATCGCGGGCCTGGCCCTCAACGACTACGCCGAGACCGTCTTCCGCGACCCGCTCTGGATAGCCTTCAATCTGGTGTTCTTTTCTTTCGTCATCTACGCGGCCGACCGCGCCCCGGCCCAGCGGCTCGACGAGGAGGCTTTCAACTGGCGGCACGCGCTGCTGGTGGGCCTGGCCCAGTGCGTGGCGCTGATGCCCGGCGCCTCGCGCTCGGGCATGACCATCATGGCGGCCCTCTTTATCGGCTACCGCCGCTCGGCGGCGGCCCGCCTCTCCTTCCTGCTGTCCACGCCGGTCATCCTCGGCGCCGGCCTGCTGGAGGCGCGCAAGATCACTCCGGACCAGCTCAACGCGGCTTTCGCCTGGGGCCTGGCGGCCTCTTTCCTCTCGGGGCTGGCCTTTATCTGGCTGCTGATGGCCTGGGTAAAGCGCCACAGCCTGGCCCCGTTCCTGGTCTACCGGGTGCTGCTGGGCGCGGGCATAGCCCTGCTGTTCTGGCACTAGCCTCCCCCCGCAAAAGAAAAAGCCCGGCTGCCCGGGCTTTTTTATTTTTAGCCGTTAAAGCTAGTTAACGGGCCCCGCCAGCGGCAGCCGCACCACCACCCTGGCGCCGCCGCCGGGCACGTTGGAGATCACCATGGTCCCGCCGTGGCGGCGGGCCACCTGGCCGCAGACGAACAGCCCCAGCCCGGTGCCGCCCTTATCCTTGCGCGTGGTGCCGAAAGCCTTCACGCCGCCGGCCAGCAGCGCCTCAGGAAAGCCGGGGCCGTTGTCTTCCACCTCTATCACGGCCTCCGTCCCTTCGGCGCGCACCGCCAGCGTCACCCGCCCGCCCTCGGCCGGCACGAAAGAAAGGGCGTTGAGCAGGGTATTCACCAGCACGCGCTCTACGTGCGCCCGGCTGGCCCGGATCTGCGGCAGGTCCGGCGCCACCTTGACCTCCACCGCCGCCCCGCGCTTGCGGGCGTGGTACTCGGTCAGCAGCGCGGCCCCCTGGGCCGCCTCGGCCAGCGGGAATTCCTCGAAAACGTACTCCTGGCCGCGCACTATGCTCATGGCGCTGGAGATCATGCTCTTGGAGAAGCGCGCCGCCTTCAGGATGCGCCCCAGGTCCTGGCGCTTGAGCTCATCATCCTCTTCCATCAGCTGCGCGCTGAGCAGGATCACCGACACGGAATTGCCCAGGTCGTGCATCACGCCGCTCACCAGCGCGCCCACCTCGCCCGCCGTGGCGGTCTTTACCAGCTCGGACTCCTTGGCCAGCACTTCGAGCTCCAGTTTTTCCACCTGCGCGCGCTTGAAGGCCATCCCCGCCTCCGCGGCCTTGCGCGACTGGGCGGTACGGAACACCACCGCCGCCGAGAAAGCCAGCACGGCCGTCTTGACCGCCAGCGCCAGGGCGTCGGCCAGCTCCATGCCGTAGAGCGGCCAGTTGAACACGGCCAGCCCCAGCGCGCAGAGCAGCACCACGCCGGCGGCGTCCTTCACGCTGGCCATCAGCGAGGCGGCGAAGACCGGCAGCAGGTACAGCACCCAGAAGTAGGAGCCGCTGCCGCCGGAATAGTACAGCACGCCGGTGATGATCCAGAAATTGGCCAGCAGCATCAGGTCCAGCACCCAGAGGCTGACCGAGGCGCGGGTCTTGAGCAGGCGGTTGAAGGCGAAGTTGGCGCCCAGCAGCAGCACGAAGAAATAGAGGATGCGCGGGTAGGCGATCTGCGGGTTGTCGCGGTAGAAATAGGCCAGCGCGATCATGAACACCGAGAAAACCACCTCGTAGGAACTCCTCGAGAAAGTGGTCACTTCTCCGCGCGCCAGCGCCGCCGTAATTTTTCCCATCCTCCGATTATAGCAACAGCGCGCCCTCTTTATCTATAATGGTCCTATGACCGCAATCCCCCCGCCGCCGAAGCTGCTGCGCTTCGACAAGGCCCAGCTGTTCCAGTTCTTCTTCTTCGGCATCCTCATCTTCCTGCTCTACCAGCTTCTGCACATCCTGTCGCCTTTCATCGGGGCGCTCGTGGTGGCCGCGGCCTTCGCCCTGATCTTCTTCCCGCTGCACGTCTGGATCCGCAAGCGGATAGTCTCCAACCGCTCCGCCGCCGCGGTGGTCAGCACCCTCATCGCCGTGTTCACCCTGGCCCTGCCGCTGCTGATCTTCGGCTGGCTGCTGCTCAACGAATCCCGGGACCTCTACCCGCGCGCCGACGAGTGGCTCAGCGCCCTGTCCCTCAAAGACCTTAACATCCAGCTGCCCGAGAGCGTAAAGGCCTACCTCAACGTCGACCTCGGCGAGATCCTCACCACCAGCGTGAAGGGCCTGCAGGAGAAGATCACCAGATCCGGCACCGGCCTGCTCAAGAACATCTTCTTCTTCCTCGTGAATTTCATGGTGATGGTGTTCTCGCTGTTCGCGCTGTTCCGCGACGGCGAGCGTTTCCTGCACTGGTTCATCGACCTGCTCCCCATGGACGCCGAGTACAAGCACCGCGTGGCCAACCAGCTCTACGTCACCACCATGGCCGTGGTGCGCGGCCTGCTGCTGACCGCGCTGATCCAGGGGTTCATCGGCGCTTTCGGCTACTGGCTGGCCGGCGTAAAGGCCCCGGCCCTGTTCGGCCTGCTCACCTCTTTCGCCGCGCTGGTGCCCTTCGTCGGCACCAGCCTGGTCTGGCTGCCGCTCACCGCTATCATGTACTTCCTCGCCGGTACCAAGACCGCGCTGTTCGTGCTGATCTGGGGCGCGGTGGCCGTGGGCCTGACCGACAACCTGCTGCGGCCCATCCTGATAGGCAAGGGCGCCAAGCTGCCCATCTTCCTGCTCTTCCTCGGCATCATCGGCGGCATGAAGGTCTACGGCCCCCTGGGCCTGTTCCTCGGCCCGCTGCTGATCTCCTGCGTCATCGTCTTCCTGCAGATCTACAAGGAAGCCAAGAACCTCCCCCACCTGCCGCCTCCGGACAGCGCCCCCGCGGCCCCGCCGGCCGGCGTACAGCGCTAAAGAAAAAGCCCGGGTCTGCCCGGGCTTTTTCTTTTGGGGGCGGCTGGCGCCCTAGTCTTCTTTGGCGGTGGATTCGGGGCAGAGCTTGCGGATGGCGCAGCGCGGGCAGTTGCCCTTGCGGTCCATGGTCAGGGCCAGCATCTTGTCGCCGGTCTCGCGGATGAGGGCCAGGGTGGCCTCCTCGCCCGACGGGTCGTAGGGCAGCGACACCTTCTGCAGGGAGGTGAGGATGAAGTAGCCGGTGGCGCCCACCTTCTGGCGCAGCGCGCGGGCCAGGCCCAGCGCGTAGATCTTCAGCTGCAGGCTGCCCGCCACGTCCCACTCGTTGCGGTCCTCGAAGCCCATCTTGTAGTCGAGCAGTTCCACCAGGCCGCCGGGCAGCCGGTCCACGCGGTCGATGGTGCCCTTGATCCGCCATTTCTCGAAAGGGAACTCGAAGTGCTTCTCGGAGTAGAGCACAGCCGCCGTGTTGGCCTGCCAGTGCAGCCACCAGGCCTCCAGCACCCGCGCGCCGCGGTTGTAGAACTCCATGCTCTCCTGCGCGCGGCCGTAGCCCTGGTGCAGCCAGTTATCCTCGTAGTACTGCAGCAGGTCGCCCAGGTCGCCGGGCCGGGCGTGAAAGGCCCCCAGCGCCCGGTGCACGGAGAGGCCCAGCGAGGAATGCGGCGTCTGCGGCGCGAACTTGCGCTCGGCGTAGATGTAGCGGTAGAGGAAGGGGCAGTCCAGGTAGGCCCGGATCTTGCTGTAGTTGAGCTCGAACGGGTCGAAGATCATTTCACGGGGCGGAAGAAATCGACGTCGGTGTCGCCGTAGCGCTCGTTGCGCACGTGCTCCAGGCCGGGCACGCGCGTCAGCACCTCTTTCTTGTGGTGCTGCACCACTATCAGGGCCGTCGGGGTGACGATCTTGGCCTCGGAGAGCAGGGTGAGCGTCTCGACGCTGTAGAACAGCGGCAGGTTCTCGGAGGTGCGGTAGGGCGGCCCCATGAACACGATGTCGTAGCCCTTATAGTCGGAGTAATGCTCCAGCCATTTCAGGCCGCTGAGCACGTCGGCCTTGAGCACCTTGGCCTTCTCGGTGAACTCCAGCGCGGCTATGTTCTTCTCTATGGTCTTTACGCAGATGCCTTCCTTCTCCACGAAGACCACCTTGGAGGCGCCGCGGCTGAGGGCCTCCAGGCCCACGGTGCCCACGCCCGCGTAGAGGTCCAGCAGCACGGCGCCGGTGATGTACGGGCGCACGATGTCGAAGAAGGACTGGCGTATCCTCGCCGAGATCGGCTTCACGAATTTGTCTTTGGGGACCGAGAAGATCTTCCTTCCGCGGTGCGTTCCGGCGATTATCCTCATCATATATTTAACGGGGGTGTAACATTTCCTTAACGGGATTAATTTATACTATTATAGTAAATAGCGTCAGCGAGCGGAGAAAACAATGGCAAACCCCGATATTATCATCGTAGACGACGACCCCATGGTCGGCGAGCTTTCCCGCGACCTTCTCACCGACGCTGGCTACACCGTGACGCTGGTCCAGGACTCCCTCGAGGCCATCCCCACCATCAAGGCCCAGATGCCCCGCATGATCGTGACCGATATCATGATGCCCGGCATCACCGGCATGGACATCTGCAAGTCCGTCAAGTCCGACCCCGCGCTCAGGCACATGAAGATCATCGTGGTCTCCGGCAAGTCCTATGACGTGGAAAAGCAGCGCGCTTTCCAGCTCGGCGCCGATTTCTTCCTGCAGAAGCCCTACAACGTGGAGACTTTCTCCAACACGGTCAAGAGCATCCTCGACGGCGCGGCCCCCGCCCCGTCCCCG
>Ga0209066_10004550_pt1 | contig 15011 bp, 17 predicted proteins | sample All_14_2_FD_187198 | JGI IMG/M metagenome (GOLD analysis project Ga0209066, IMG submission 187198) | Freshwater microbial communities in response to fracking from Pennsylvania, USA - Allegheny Zone_MetaG_DW_15 (SPAdes) (version 2) ...
CGGTCGTCTGTGGCGCACGCGAAGCAAGGCATGCGTCCGACACACTCACAGGGCGATCCTGCTGGCGTGCGATAAACAGCTCCAGCAGCATGTCCCAGGCCGGTTCACCAAACAGCCCCTCGGGAAAAAGAGCCTCGCGGGCACGCCGGGCCTCGATGCAGGCCTGCGCCAGCATGAGACGCCGCAGCGCATGAAGCGCATCCAGCGCATTGCCATCGGGTACTTCCACATGGCCCGTGGCGTCGTCCTGTTCCCAGTGCGATGATCGATCTGCTGCCATGGCTGCGAAAGGGTCGCAGTCATTACGGATGCGCAAGGGTGTGCGTTTGATATATCAAACGTTGATATGCCTGAGGCGCATGGATTCTCACGGTAACGCTTGAATGGGCGAGACATTCTCGTTTGGGGAGGGCGTTCTCCATGTCCAGCCGCAGCGGCAAAAGGAGGCCGGCGATTGCAGCGTTATGGAACGGATGGTCGACCGGACAGAGAATCTCGCCCAACGCGACCAGCGGGCGGTCGAACGCGTAAAGCCTTTCGAGGCGGCGCGAGATCGCAGTCGGTTGCATCAGGCCGGTCGAGAAAAATCAATCTGAGAACGTGTCATGGGCAAAGCAAAGAATAAAAGGCAAAGGTTTCTGGCTACGCATCCTTGGTGCTGTTTCTGTGGTGGCAACAGACCGGCCACGACGATCGACCATATCCCCGCTCGAACGTGTTTCTTTGGCAGACAGTATCCTGAGGGTTTTGAGTTTCCGGCCTGCGATCATTGCCAATCGGCAAGCCGCTTGGATGAAATGGCTTTCGCCTTCTATGCACGGGCGCTCGACCGAAATTCGGCGAACTTTGACGGCCCGGCTACCACAAAGATGATAACAGGGCTCGCGAACAACCTGCCACATCTGCTTCCGAACCCGTTTTTGGATGGGCGAAAGAAGCGGGATGCCTTCAAGAGAATGGGCTTACGAAAGCCCGCGAACGTTCTTGCAGAGCGACTTCCCGTCATCGAAATCGACCCTGAGCTTCACCAAAGAATCGAGCGCTACGCCCGGAAAATCGCATGCGCGCTTTACTATCGTGAACAGGAACGCATCGCGTCGGCGGATCACTTGATCCTCGCGGACTGGGGGCAGTTCAACGACAATCCCTTCATGGACAGTTCCAAGGGGTTTATCGAAATGACCCCGCTAATCACCGTTGGGCAGCGAACAAACGTCAACATTGGCGACCAGTTTGTTTATCGGTGCAACAAATGCGATGATCCCGATGTACTGGCTGCTTTAGCTGGCTTCGGGCGGGGCATCGTTCTCCGCATTCTGGTGGCCGATCCTGAATCGGCAGCTGATATCGATGCGATTGAAATGCCTGGTGAGATCACCGGGCCGACACCCTGGACGCGCGTGATTGATAACTATCCCGTGGCTTGACTGCACGCGCGCCCCTCATTGCCAAGCAGGGTGGCGCTCGATCGGGGCTACCATACTGCCTTTAAGCCGCAGTACTTGGAAGTAATGCCCCCCCTTCCCGGGGTCTAATCTGAGGCTGTCTGAAAGAAACCCCGACGCGATGACGGGCCAGGATCGCCAGCGGCGAGCCCGTCGCTTACGGGGACGCAAGGCATGGGGTGCTTGACGCTCTGCGCACCTGTTTCCAAGCCTCGCTTTTGGCCGCATTCACAAACGAGGAGCGCCAGCGGCGCTTTGTGAATGCGGCAACGCTGTCGCCCCTGCATCGGCCATCGAACTCGATGGCTGGTACGATGCGCGCCTAGCGTTTGGAACGGCGCGGTTTGACCGCCTGCTTCGCCTTTACCGATTCCACCGCTTTTGCCTTCGCTTCCAGCGCCTCGATCTCGGCATTCATCTCCGCGTGCATCGCGTCCCATCCGCCAATGCCCATCAACACCCTGTCGGCGTGCTTGATGGTGTTCACATGGCCATAATGCTGTTCGATCATCTTGACCGACGTGCCCATCTGTTGCGCCAGAATATACACGTCGACGCCCGCCGAAAGCCGCAGCGTCGCGTAGGTATGGCGGAAACAGTAGGTGGTTCTTGGGATACCGCTGGGCCCGTCACGCAGGTTCGCATATTTCAGGAGCTCCTCCACGGTATCGCGGTAGAGCCACTGCGCAGGCTTGCCGTTGATAATCGTGAACACCCGGTCATCCGGCTTGGTGGCTTTGGAGAGCGCGCGGACGCGCTCCAGATATTCGCCCACGCTCTTGGACGCGATCAGCTTACGCGTCTTGCCCTTGCCCTCCACATAGATGACCAGAATCTCCTGCCCATCCTTGTCCTTCGCCGTCGAGATGTCGCGCCAGCGCAGATTCTTGGCTTCCGGCGGACGCATGCCGGTATTCGCCATGATCAGCACGAAGTTATAGCATATCTTGCGATACCAGACGCCTTGGGGGGTTGTGGCTTCCTTCATCCACTTGCGCCCAACGGTATGCAGCTTGCGATACTCATCCAGCGTGAATTCATCGCGGCGATTGGATTTGAGCTTGGGCATCCCCTCGAAGCGATGGCTGGCAGGCACATAGCGCTTGCTGACGGCATAGGTCATAACCGCTGCCAAAATGGCCATTTCAACGCGAATGGTCGAATCGCTGATGATGCCTTTCCGGCGTCCCTCGCCATTTTCCCTCCGCCACAATGGATAGCCCGACCAGCGATCCTGCCCGATCAGGTGAATCTGCGTGCTGCCAACATAGGTGTTGAGCGGTCCCTCGACCTTGCTTTTGACATTCTTCGCGCGGGCCTGGCTGACCTCGCCGGCATTGGCCCGCCGCTGCTGCGCTTCGGCATATTCCTGCGCGACCTGCAAGAAGGAGCGGTTGAAGACGGGGACATCATGCTTCACCCGGAATCGAATGTCTGCGTACTGGTCCAGCGCATAATCACGCGCCGTCTGCCGATCCGCCGTTCGCAGCGAAATGGTTTTGTAGCGATCCTCGTTCTGGATTCGCACGCGGCAATAATAATTGTCGTGCCCGACATCGCCGCGCTTGAAGATGATAAGGCCCGGTTTCAGCTGCTCTTTGTCGGTGATGAACTGCATATCCAAACTTTCCGCTGTGCAGAAACTGTGCAGATTGGCGACCTAAGTGATTGTTTTGCCGTACCTGTGTAGGTTCTGTGTGGGTGAATATACAAAATAATATTGCATATTTCCAGTAACTTATTATAATCCCTTAGCCCGCTCCAATTTCCTGTCCACCAGCGTTCGCGAACGTCTAGACAGCCCCCAAAAATCAAAGATATTTAGCGGATATTGGACCGCAGATGCTCGCCTGCGTTCGCAAGCATCCATCACCCTCTGGGGGTATGATTGGGGGGTATATGCGAATCAGGCAGATTGATACCCCCTTGCATGGGGGTATATTGGGGGTACGGGACCCGGAAAGGCTAGGATTACCATGGCTTTGACAGATTTAGCGATCCGAAACGCCAAGCCCGGCGCGAAGGCAAGCAAGCTGGCAGACGGTGACGGAATGTTTCTCCTGGTTACCCCAGCCGGAGGCAAGCTTTGGCGGCTCAAATATCGGATTGATGGGCGCGAGAAGCTGCTTTCCATCGGAGCCTATCCGGAAATTGGGCTTGGTGAGGCGCGAAGGCGTCGAGAGGAAGCACGTGAACTGATCGCCACCGGCAAGGATCCATCACGGGAAAAGCAGCGGGAAAAGGTTCGCGCACGCATAAAGGCGGCAGACAGCTTCGCTGCGATCTGTAACGAATATTGCGCGAAGCGCCGGCGCGACGGCAGCAAAGGGTGGGCGCCCGCCACCGCGACCAGGAGCGAATATCTGCTTTCACTGGTCTGCGGGTCTATCGGTAAGTTGCCGATAAGCGAAGTTGAGCCAGCTGATGTGCTGGCGGCCATTCGCCGCATTGAAGGCAAGGGCAAACTGGAAAGTGCCCGACGTAGTCTGCAACTGGCTGGCGCTGTTTTCCGCTACGCAGTAGCTACCGCGCGGCTGGCATCCGACCCGACGCGTGACCTGCGTGGCGCGCTGACCGCGCCCAAGGTAACCCATTATGGTGCCATAACCGACCCAAAAAAGGTCGGCGAACTGCTACGCGCGATCGATGATTATGAAGGCAGCGCCATCACCAGGCTGGCGTTGAAAATTGCACCCCACGTCTTTGTGCGCCCCGGCGAATTACGCCATGCCGAGTGGAGCGAATTCGATCTGGAAGGCGCCCTGTGGATCATTCCGGCAGGCAAGATGAAAATGCGCAAAGCGCATCATGTGCCGCTTTCACGTCAGGCGGTCGCCCTGTTTCGGGAAGTTCGTTCCGTGACCGGGCCTACCGGCTTCCTATTCCCCTCAGTTCGGACCCGCACCCGTCCGATGAGTGAAAACACGATCAACGCCAGCCTGCGACGACTTGGCTATGCGAGCGACGAAATGACGGCACACGGTTTCCGCGCCATGGCCTCAACACTGTTGAATGAAAGCTGCAGATGGCATCCCGATGCCATTGAACGTGCTCTTGCCCATGGTGATGCGGACAGGGTGCGCGCAGCCTATCATCGCGGTGCCCATTGGAACGAACGGCTGGAAATGGCGCAATGGTGGAGCGACTATCTTGACCAACTGCGCAAGGACCCCGATATGCCGTCTTTCCCCGCCCGAAAGGCGCCCTGACAGCATTTAACAGGGGTGGGGCCGACAGCGAAGGGGTGCGTTACGCTGGCGAACAGCACCTGACTGGCGCGGTGCCCGGGACGGAAAATTGGATACCACCGCCATCCCTTCAGGGCATTTGCCACAACAGACCTATGCCTTTGGCGTATGGGGGCACAGCAGTTGGCTCCCACCAAATCCAATGTGAAGTCTGCCTCAGCCTTGATCCATCATGTCCATAAAATCGCGCGCCGCGTCGCGATCTCCGAGGTCCTCAAATACCATCTCCAAGTCTGGCGCCGATCCAAGGAGGTAGAGCAAGGACCATAGCGCAAACCGCCTTCCCCGATCGTTTTCAAGCCCCAAGTCGACGCTAATGCGTTCGACCCCGGCGGCAAGAGCCTCCGGCGCCACTGAATCCAAATCCACGACGCCGAAATAGCGCTGGAGCTGATCATCGAGGTTCATCGAACGCGGCGTGCCGGCACTAGCCGTTCAGCTTGTCCTTCACGGCCTTCGCCGGTGAAAATGCAAGCTTCTTCGATGCCGCGATCTGGATGGCTTCACCGGTCGAAGGGTTCCGCCCCTCGCGCGCCGGACTGTCCTTGACCTTGAACTTGCCAAAGCCATTGACGGAAACCTCTTCGCCTTTGGCGGCACTATCGGCAATCGCGGCAAAAATGCCTTCCACCACCTTGCGGACGTCAGCCTTGGTGGCACCGCTGCTCACTGCCACGCTGTCGATAAGGTCGGTGGTATTCATATATGCTCTTTCACAAGGGTTAAAACGCCAGCCATAGCCACAGAGCCAGAAGCGGTCCAGCACAGGACAAGGAGCCGTAACCGCAGGGTGAATGTGGTCCGACATAGTCCCCATATGCCGGACCACTCAAGCCAGGCGGGTCGCATACCAGGCCTGTCGACAGCGCATCTAGTGCGATCGCAGCCCGCGCAACATATACCATTTGATATATGGATGGCAGATTTAGCCTGTTGGCGTGACTTGAGCCGCAACGGCGATGCTGTCTGTCCGACGGTCGCCTGCGTCCGATCAGCGGGATATTTTCAAGGTTTGGGGGTCACCCATTTTCGGAGATTTTTGGGACATCTTTTAAGGGCGGCATTTGTGGCCTGCGGCGCTCAACCGCCCCCCACTCTGTCTCGCCTTTCCGTTCTGGCTGTTTGCCGAATCCTCGAGATTGAGTGCTTCATTGCTGTCGATATTTGCGTTCAGCCGCACAACGGGCTTCCTTTGCTTCCTCGACCGTGCCGAAAGAGCCCAGATAGAGCGAGCGGCCTTCTGCCCATAATCGGGCCAAATAGCGTTTGCCTCGATGTACATAGACTCCTGGCTCACCCGTCGCGCTGCTCCGTGTCGACTGCTGACATTCGACACGCGTCGTGTCGTAAAGATTGTCAAAACGATTGTTGGAACGATCGCCATCTCGGTGCCGCACAATGTCGCCGGGCCATGTTCCCGTCTGCATCGCCCAGATGACCCGGTGCGTCCTGTAACGCTGTTCAAACAGCCTTATGGAAAAACCACCGTCCGGCATTGCCGCCTCTCCAGCGACCTTGCCGGCATATCGAGCGTTCCACCACGACCAGGCCTTGCTGCTGGGAAACATTCTTTCTGGTCGCTGCCGCCAGCGTAGCTGCCCGCTCTCAGGATCGTAGTCGAGCAGGTCCCGCAGCAAGGATGGCGACGGGCAGCGATCGGAAGAATGCGGCATCGCGGCTTTCTCAGCGGACGGACTCAATGAATGAAAGGGAGGTCGATCTAGCAGCATCTGTCGCCTTCGGCCATAGACCCGCCGTTCATGACTGAGGCGGGTCAGGAGCGCCATGATACACGGCAAAGCCCTGATTGCTTCGCCAGTTGGACCAAGGCCCCCATGCATCTGCCTCACCTTCGAAGGTGCCTATCCGAGCGGCCTTTTCACGGTTTGCTCTCAAAGCTGCCCTTTACCCCATCGATCCACGACAGGATTTCGCTTTCGCTCCATCGCGAGGCATAGGGCGATATCTTATAAGGCGCCGGGAACCTTCCTTCCTGGATCAGACGATAGATCATGGACTTGCCGAGACCCACCCGCCCTTTGACCTCGTCCAGCCTGACAAGGCGATCCTCCAGCATGCCCTCGGTCATTTCGAGAACCGTCGCCGCGTGAATGCGCGATCACCCTCCAGAAACGCGGAAAGCATCGCTGGCACAAGGTCAGCCACAGTTTCCCTTGATCCATAGGTCTGCTCATAGAGCGAGGCATAGTCCGAAAGCGCGGCGTGGAGGTTCGGCGACAACATGATGGTCATCCTGATCGGGGTCCGGTTCGCCAACTTCGCCAATTTGAGTTCCGTCATCTCAGAATCCTTCAGCACGCCACGGCGCCAGAATGAGGTCTCGCGCAACGAGCATGTGCACGGGCGCGCCGGGGCGAATGGTGATTGTCGGCTGGATATCAAGATTGTGCCGTGTGATCTGGTCAGCGGCCTGCATCGTGCTGCGTTGGTCGGCTTCATGCAGCGCCTGGACAAGATCGCTCTTGCCGCTCACCGACAATTCTGACCCCAATCCGAGCAGCGTCGCGACGACGACACCCTTGAGCAGCGCCCAGCTATGAAAATCGACCCGGTCGGCAAGCCCGGCATAGCCCGCTGGATCCGTTGCAGGCATGCTATCGAACTGGAGCGACATTCCGTCCGGAAAGATAAGCCGCTGCCAGACCAGCAGGGCCCGTTTTTGCCCATATGCCACAACACTGTCATACTTGCCGACGAGCCGCGCTCCCTGGGGAATGAGGAGTGTCTGACCTGTAGCGCTGTCGTAGACCGGCTCGGTGACCTGCGCCGTCACCATGCCAGGCAGATCGGAACGCAGGCCCGTGACGAGGCTGGCGGCGATGATACTGCCCGCATTGAGCAAGTAAGGCGAAGACGGGGCCTGAAGCCGGTACGGGTTGGCACCCTCCTCCTCCTTCCATCTACCCGACGCGAAGGCAATTTTTCGCCCCTGCGCATTGGGGTCAGCTGCCCGCTCGGGCAAGGGGGCGGCCGATAACATATGCGACCCCGCCGGAATGGACGGCATGACGGTCGCATCGATTTGCGGTGAGGGTGCCTGGGGCCGACCAAATAATATCGGTGACTGCCGTGCTGCACGCAGCTCCGCGCCGCGCCGATCGCCAGCCATTGGATCGGGGATCGATGGAACACCGGAGGGGCGAGGATTTTCGACGCCTGTATCGATGGCGAGCGCGCGCTGCCGCGCCAGAATCGGCCGTCCAAGGTCACCAGGCAATGGCTGGCCCAGCCTGGGCACCTCACCATATGTCGAGGGCAGCCCTGCGAGTGCCTCGGGATTGGCTGGCCGATCCAGTGCCAGGTTGGGGAAACTCTGTACCTCACTTCGAAAAGTGGTCGGTCGGAACGCGCACCAGGCGACGAAACTCAGACCAACCGCTCCCACCATGGCCACCGTCACAATCATAGTGCGACGAAACCGGATCGCCTGGGGCGGTCGTCCACGAATGGCGAGAACCTCCGGGTCGACCTTGGATTGCACTGGCGCGCGAAGCGTTGCCGCGCCTGTGCCGGCCGCCGCGCTCATGGTGCCCTCCGCTTGCGGCTGCGCGGGGAAAGACGCGTTACACGGACGATGGTCTGGCGCTTGGTTCCAAGCCGCAGTTCGGCGATGTCGAACAGGCGATCGACAACATAGAAATGCCCCCTGAGGCGGTAGTTCACAAGTGTGGGCTTATTGTCTGCATCCAGAACGAAAAGCGGCGGTGCCGCACTGGCGCTGATGTCCTCTGGAAATTCTATGAACGTTTGCCGCCCGTCGTCGAAGGCACGCAACGGTTTCCAGCGCGGGCTGTCGCCCGTAATTTGGTAATTGAAATGCAGCGCTTCCAGGGAGACGCCCCTCGCGACCGGTAGAAGCATGCCGTCACCTTGCGACCTGCGCTCCAGCGCCATTATTTCGTCTTCTGCATAGCTCCAGGCGAGCGCCGTCATGGCAGCACCCGCAACACTGCTGAGCGAAAGATGATAGGTGCGACGATCGGTCGTGATCACCACATTGGTCGAAAGCCCGGCTGTAAACGGCTTTACAAGAACATGGGTGCGCTTCCCTTCCCCGCTTCCGCTGCTGGTATCACCGATGATCCAGCGGACGGTATCCCCTGCAGCCACCGCCCCAAGGGCTTCACCGGGCTGCAACATGATGTCCGTGATATGGCCGGGTGCAGCGTAGACATGATAGAGCGCGCCATCGGAGAAGGGGTAAACCTGTACCGTGTTCACAAACCCTTCTGCCTGAGGCTCATGGGTCGCGGCAGCGCCGGCTGCTGATATCCGCCGCACGGCCGGGTTGGTGATGCGCTTGCGTCGCCCTGCTTTTGGTGCCAGCGCGGTGGGCATTGTGCCCTGTGCGACGCCCGCGACCGGGACGACAGGGGCAAGATTGCCGGAGGCAAGCCACAGCAGGCTCGACACAATGGATGGCGTCATTGACGATACTCCTTCGAAGAGGGAAGCGAGATCAGAGCGTCAGGATCGATCGGCGTGACAATCGTTGGTGGTTGAACCGTGATCGACGCCATTGGGGGCCGCGCAATTCCCGGCGGCTCGAGTTCCTGGCTCCAGTCGACCGCATCGACATAGATGCCAAGCGGGTTCTTGCGCAGGACCTCGGCGCTGTCCGGCATATGCTGGATCACCGTCACTATCCCGGTCCAGCGTGTCTCTGCCGTTCGTGCACCATGTTCGAACTGCGTTTCGATCCACTTTAGCTGGAAACTGCTTTCGGACGCGCGTACAACGCTGGTGATCTGAACGGAGACTGTCCGATCGCCGATATGGGTGAAGGGGTCGGCGCGGCGCGCATAGTCCCCCAGAAACTGAGCCCCCCTTTTTGTCGCGAAGTCGTAGGCCGACAGCCAGTCCCGCCGCATCAGTACCGGATCAAGCGATACCGATCGCACATGTTCAATGAACCGGGACAGATGCCACGCAACCTGCGCGTCGCTTGGGCTGAAGTCCTGCTCCGCCTCATTGACTGCGCGCGCTTCGCCCAGCTGGTCTACCTCGACAACATAGGGCACAACGCGACTTTGCAGCGATTGCCAAAGCATTCCCGTCGCCAACGCGGCCGATAGTCCCAGATTGCCAAGCGCCACCAATCTCCAGTTGCGCGCCTGCAGGCGCGCTGATCCTATGCGTTGATCCCAGAGCTGCGACGCGCGGGCGAACGGCGTATCGATCGCTGGCATCTCGCCATAGCGCTGGATGGCGCGCTTAAAACGCATGCGTTTTGAAGAGCATCAGTCTTCCCTTTCCTTGATGTCGGGCGTTGCAGATGCGCCGCCACGCTCGCCTTGTTGCAGGGCGTGAAGCGCGAACTGGCGGCGATGGCGCGATGCTTGTTGCGACCGCATTGCCTGCGCCCATTTCGGCGTTTCCGAAGGCACGGCGGGCGCAGGCCCTGCCATATCATTGAGCGCACTCCACGCTGCCTGGCGACCGCCTGCAGCAGCTTCGCTGAGGCCTGCGGCGTTCGAGACACGCGAACGCACCGTGTTGCCGGCGGCGCGCGCTACGCCGCCGAGGCCTGCGGCCATCGAAGGCGCCGTGGCCGCTTCCTTGCCAAGTGCATAGGCCGTCGATGCGGCCGACCCCATTGCCGTGCCGGCACGGACGGCCCCCAGTGCCGCCCCGCCAAGGGCGCGCGCCCCGCCGGCAACGGCGCCGCCGCCGACCATCGCGATTCCAGCAGCGCTGGCAGTTGCACCCAGTGCTGCCCCCGCGCCAAGCTGCGGGCCGCCACTGATAGCCGATGCCTGTTGCCTGGCCCATGAGCGTGTCGATAGCCGAAAGGGCCTGCCGGAGCGCGTCGAGCTGCGGAAAATCGATCCGCGACAGGTTCTTCGCTTGGTTGATCAGCATCGACGCCTCGTTCTGGAGCGACTGGATCTGATTGTTGATCTGCGTGAGCGTCCGTGCCGCCGTCAGCAGATTCTGCGCATAATTGCTGGGATCGAAAACGCTGAGTTGAGCCTTGGCGGGCGTCCAATAGGCGGGGGCAATGGAACTCGACATTATGATCGCGGCGCCAATCATGGGTGACATGGCAACATTCAGCCGACGTGACGTGGGCATGGACTTCACTCCTTGGTTGTGAGGGAAACGGGCTGTGACCCGGGACTGTCGGCGAGCAGCGCAGCCGCCCAGTCGAGGCCGGCGCTTCGCAGAAATTCGGCAAAGAAGGCGGCGTGGCCATGCGCCTGCAGCACGGCATCGATGCGCGTTTGGGTTTTGGGATCGGAAGCGGCACAGAGCGCCAGCGCGATCGGTCCCAGTCCGAGGCTGAACAGGCGGTTGCCGCGCGTCGACTGGAGATAATAGTCGCGCTTGGGCGTCGCATGGGCGACCAGATCGATCTGGCGATCGTTAAAGCCGAAGCGCTGGTAAATGGATCGGCTCTGCGGCTCGATGGCGCGATCATTGGGCAGGAAGATGCGTTGGGGGCAGCTTTCGATGATCGCAGGCGCAATCGCCGAATCTGCAATGTCGGCAAGGCTCTGCGTTGCGAACAGCACCGCCACATTCTTCTTGCGCAGGACCTTTAGCCATTCGCGAATGCGTGCGGCAAAGATTGGATGATCCAGAAATATCCAGGCTTCATCGAGGATAAGCAGCGTCGGACGACCGTCGAACAGCCGTTCGAGCCGGTGAAACAGATAGCTCAGGACGGGTGCGACAACAGCCGCCTGCCCCATGAGCTCTTCCATTTCGAAACACTGGAAATCGCCGAAGGCCGTTTCCGGTTCAGCAGAGTCCAGGAGCCTACCGTAGGGACCCTCCAGGGTATAGGGCGCCAGTCCTGCACGTAAGGCATTGGATTGCAGGAGCAGCGACAGGCCTGTAAGTGTGCGTTCTTCAGGAGGCGCAGCCGCGAGATTTAAAAGGGCGGACCAGATCGTGTCCTTTGCCTGTGGGGGCAGTGTCACGCCCTCGGCCGCGAGCAATGCGGCGATCCATTCCGATGCCCAGCTGCGGGTCACCGTATCATCTATTCCGCGCAGAGGCTGGAACGCGAGGCGCGCCCTTTCCGTGTCATCGCCGGTTCCCAGCCCGAGCGCATGGTGCGCGCCGTTACACGCGAGCACCGCCGCCCGCGCAGAACCGCCCTTGTCGAACATGAATATCCTGGCACTTTCATAGCGACGAAACTGCAGCGCGATGGTGGAGAGGAGCACGGACTTGCCAGCGCCCGTCGGTCCGACCACGAACATATGACCGACATCGCCCACATGGGTGGACAGGCGGAACGGCGTCGTTCCCTTGCTTTCGGCTATCAGCAGGGGCGGCCCGTCCAGATGCGCATTGTCGCCTGGTCCCGCCCAGATACTCGAGAGCGGCATCAGATGGGCGAGATTGAGCGTATGAACGAGCGGTTGCCGCACATTTGCATAAACATGGCCTGGAAGAGAAGAAAGCCAGGCTTCGACAGCATTCACCGTCTCGCGCTGCATCGTGAAACCGAGACTGTTGACGACACGCTCAACGCCGCGAACCATCTCGTCCACGCGCCGGGCCTCCCGATGCGCCAGCGTGATGGTCGTTGTCAGATAGCCGAACGCCACATGATCGCCGCCCAGCGCCTGCAAAGCGTGGTCGGCATCCACAACCTTGTTGTCGGCGTCACTGTCGAGAAGCTGCGCTGGCTGGTTATAGAGTATCTCGCGCAGAAACGCGCTTAACGACTTGCGCTTGTTGAACCATTGCCGGCGATAGCGAGTGAGCACTCGGGTCGCCTCAGCCTTCTCGAGTGGAATGAAACGGGTCACCCAGCGATAGGGAAAGTCGAGCTGATTGAGTGCATCGAGCAGCGCCGGCCGGCTCATGTTCGGAAAACCGTTGATTGTCAGCGTGCGGATATGCCGATCACCGAGCCTGGGCTCGAAGCCGCCGATTAATGGCTCGTCCACGAGCAGCGCATCGAGGTAAATCGGTGTTTCAGGAAGCGCGACCCTGTGCCGACGGCTCGAAATCGCGCCGTGAAGAAAGGTCAGTGTCTGCTCCGCATCAAGGGCCGCGATCTCGGGCATGAAAGCTGAGAAGAGATCCCGCGCGCGATCTGTATCCGCAATGAAACGGGCCAGCGCCGCACGCCAGTCTCGTTGCTGCGGAGCGCCTTGGCTATCGACCAGGCGCCGGCCCGCCGCCTCGCCGGCATCGGCAGGCGGCAGCCATAGAAGCGTGAGGTGGAAATGGCTTTCATGGTGCTGGCCAGCGTCCAGGAACTGCGCACGCCGTTCCTGGTCGACAAGCCAGGAGGCGGCATCGGGAAAGTGACTTTCAGGATAGGCCAGCGCCTCGCGGCGTTCGGCCTCGAAGAACAGCGCCCAGCCACTTCCGAAACGCCTGAGCGCATTATTGGCCCGGGCGCAGGTGGCGACCAGCTCGGCCTGGGTCGCGCTTTCGAGATCCGGCCCACGGAACCGCAAGGTGCGCTGGAAGCTGCCATCCTTGTTGAGGACAATGCCGTCGGCGACCATGGCGGCCCATGGCAGATGGTCGGCAAGGCGATCGGCACGCTGACGATATTCAGCTATGTTCAGCATGCGTAATAGACTTTCTGGCGCAGGTGGCGATGGAGGACGATGGCGAAGTCCGGATCACGGCGCGTCGCCATGACGGCGAGACTGTGCGCGCAGGCCCCGACAATGAGGCCGGCCGTCCATTGCTGGAGCCCCAGCCCGATGGCGGCGGCGAGCGTACCGTTGAGGATGGCGATCCCGCGCGGCGCGCCGCCCAGCAGCAATGGCGTGACGAGACTCCTGTGAACGGGAATTTCGAACCCGGGCATGAAGCCAACGGTGGCACGCCCCGCCCCGTCATCCTCCCGCGCCGTCATGCGATCAGCGCTCCACCGCCAAAAGCGAAGAAGGTCAGGAAGAAGCTCGAGGCCGCAAATGCGATCGACAGGCCAAAGACAATCTGCAGCAGTCGCCGAAAGCCGCCCGACGTCTCGCCGAAGGCAAGGGTCAGCCCCGTCACGATGATGACAATCACGGCGAGAATCTTCGCGACAGGCCCTTGAACGGACTCGAGGACCTGCTCTAGCGGCGCCTCCCAAGGCATTCCCGATCCCGCCGCATGGGCAGCGGTCGTGAACAGGCATAGTGTTACCGGGATCGCGCTCCGGGCAACAGATTTGCAGCGTGCGATAACGCGCCGGCGCACCGGACGCAGAGCATTAATGATCATGGCAGGTCTCCTTGGGTTGACGGAACGGGGACAGGGGCAAATGGATCGGCCAGCGCGTCAACGAGCACATAGCTGCCGTCAGGATCGATCCCCGCGACGCGCATGATCGCGCTCACACGGCGCCCGACGCCGCGGCCTGATATGAAGATGATGATATCGACCGCTTCGGCGATGAGGCCCCGCGGCACAGTGACGACCGCTTCCTGGACCAGGCTTTCGATCCTATGGAGCGCCGAGCGCGCGCTGTTCGCATGTACCGTAGCGATGCCGCCCGGATGACCGGTATTCCAGGCCTTGAGCATATCAAGCGCTTCGGGCCCGCGCACTTCGCCGACAATGATGCGATCGGGGCGCAGCCGCAGCGTCGAGCGCACCAGCCCGGCCATGGTCGCGACGCCAGGACGGGTCCTGAGCGCTACCGTGTCGACCGCCGGCGACTGCAGTTCACGCGTGTCCTCGATCAGGATGAGGCGCTCGTCGATATTGGCCATCTCGCCAAGCAGTGCATTGGCGAGCGTTGTCTTGCCTGAACTGGTGCCACCGGCGACGAGAATGTTGGCACGGTCGGCAACGGCGCGGCGCAGTCGCGCGGCGGCTCCCTCCTCCATGACGCCCTCGGCGACGTAGTCGTCCAGCCGGTACTGGCGTTGCGCGGGTTTCCGGATCGCGAAGCACGGCCCGAGCGAAACCGGCGGGAGTAGCCCCTCGAAACGTTCACCCGCCCTGCCCTCGCCATGCGGCGGAAGTTCCGCGGACACGATCGGCGCGTCGGCATGGACCTCTGTACGTGCATGAGCGGCAACCAGCCGGATGATACGCTCGACATCCGCGGCCGCGAGGCGGACATCGGTGTCGACCCGGCCTTCGCCCAATATGTCGACGCGCAGAGCGCCGTCGGGATTGACCATGATCTCGATGACCCGCGGATCACCCAATGCTGCCGCTATGGCCGGCCCCATTGCGGTGCGGAGCATGGCCCGCCGCCGACGCAGCGAGAGATCGCCCGGCGCGTTCACTGTGGCTCTCCGAGCGACTCTCCGCCGATGCTGTGCCGGCCGCTCGCGATCTGCCGCGTAACCTGGAGGACAAAGGCATTGAAGCGCCGGGC
>Ga0209066_10004552_pt1 | contig 15005 bp, 15 predicted proteins | sample All_14_2_FD_187198 | JGI IMG/M metagenome (GOLD analysis project Ga0209066, IMG submission 187198) | Freshwater microbial communities in response to fracking from Pennsylvania, USA - Allegheny Zone_MetaG_DW_15 (SPAdes) (version 2) ...
GTGCTCAATCAGGTCGGCCTGCCCGGACGCCCGGAAATCCCGGTGAAGGATTTCGGCGATGCGATGGGCATCGCCCCGGCGATGGTCATCCCCTTTGACGCCAAGACCTTCGGTCAGGCCGCCAATAACGGCCAGATGATTATCGAGACGGCGCCCAAGTCCAAGGCCGCTGAAGGCATCGAACATCTGGCCCAGCAGATCAGCCGCCGCGAGCCGCCGGCCATCCAGAAGTCGTCGATGCTGTCCGGACTGTTCAGGAAGAAATAGGTGTTCGGAAAGCGCGCAACCGATGGGGGGCAGGCCCCGATCAAGCCGGCCCCGCCGCCCCCGCCGGCCGGCGCCGTCTCGACCCGGCCGCAGGGCGCCGCTGCGCCGACGACACGGCCCGGCGGTCCACCGCTCGGCGGCGCGCCTGCGGGAAAGCCGCAATCCGACGCCGCCCTGCGCAGCAACAAGGTCATGGAAAAGCTGTCGGCGGCCCAGGCCCCGGCGACCGAGGTGGTGCGCGAGCAGAGCGACTACTACCACGCCACCAAGACCACCATCTTCAACGCCCTGCTGAACACCATCGACCTGAGCCAGCTGGCCCAGCTCGACACCACGGCGGCGGCGGCCGAGATCAAGGACATCGTCGCCGAACTGGTGGCGATCAAGAATGTCTCCATGTCGATCGCCGAGACCGACATGCTGGTGCAGGACATCATCAACGATGTTCTCGGCTACGGTCCGCTGGAGCCCCTGCTGGCCCGCGATGACATCAGTGACGTGATGGTCAATGGCGCGGCGCGGGTGTTCATCGAAGTCGGCGGCAAGACCCAGCTGACCAACGTCCGCTTCCGCGACAACGCCCAGCTGATGAACATCTGCCAGCGCATCGTCAGCCAGGTCGGCCGGCGGGTGGACGAGAGCAGCCCCATCTGTGACGCGCGCCTGCCCGATGGCAGCCGGGTCAACGTCATCGCGCCGCCGCTGGCTCTGGATGGTCCGACCCTGACCATCCGGAAGTTCAAGAAGGACAAGCTGACGATGAAGGATCTGGTGGACTACAAGTCCATCAGTCCGGAAGGCGCGCGGGTTCTGGGCGTCATCGGCGCCTGCCGCTGCAACGTGATCATTTCCGGCGGCACCGGTTCGGGCAAGACCACCCTGCTCAACACCATGACCGCCTTCATCGACCCGACCGAACGGGTCATCACCTGTGAAGACGCCGCCGAACTGCAGCTGCAGCAGCCGCACGTGGTTCGACTGGAAACCCGCCCCCCGAACCTCGAAGGGCAGGGGGCGATCAGCATGCGGGATCTGGTCAAGAACTGTCTGCGGATGCGCCCCGAGCGGATCATCGTCGGCGAAGTCCGCGGCCCGGAAGCCTTCGACCTTCTGCAGGCGATGAACACCGGCCACGACGGCTCCATGGGCACCCTGCACAGCAACTCGCCCCGTGAAGCCATCAGCCGTGTGGAATCGATGATCACCATGGGCGGCTACGGCCTGCCGTCGCGGACCATCCGCGAGATGATTGTCGGGTCCGTCGATGTCATCATCCAGGCCGCCCGTCTGCGCGACGGCAGCCGCCGCATCACCCACATCACCGAGGTGGTGGGACTGGAAGGCGATGTCATCGTCACCCAGGACCTGTTCATGTACGAGATGACCGGCGAGGACGAGGGCGGCAAGATCATCGGCAAGCACCGCTCGACCGGGATCGCTCGCCCGCGCTTCTGGGACCGCGCCCGCTACTACGGCCTTGAGCGCGAGCTGGCCGAAGCCCTCGATGCGGCGGAGTAGGTGATGACCACCCTGCTTGTCGCGTTCCTGGCCTTCGTCACCATCGCCGGCCTGGGGTTTGTCTTCGCCGGTGGCGGCGGGTCGTCCAAGGTCACCAAGCGGGCTCAGGCCATCGTCGGGGCAACGCCGCGCGAAGCCCGGCGTTCGGTGGCCCGCGCCGCCGCCAACTCCCCGGAAGCGCGCCGCAAGCAGATCCTGAAGACCCTCAAGGAGCAGGAGAAGCAGCAGAAGAGGGCGACCCTCAATCTGACCGCCAAGCTTCAGCAGGCCGGCCTGAAGGGAAACACCCGCAATTTCTGGATCGTCAGCGGCGTTATCGCCGTAACGGTCGTCTGTCTGGTGCTGTTGCTGCGCCAGCACCCCCTTGTCGCCATCGGGGCCGGATTCGCCGCTGGATTTGGCCTGCCTCGCTGGGTGATCAACTTCCTCGCCAACCGGCGGATCAAGAAATTCACCAGCCACTTCTCGGACGCCATCGACATCATCGTCCGCGGCATCAAGTCGGGCCTGCCCGTCCATGACTGTCTGAAGATCATCGGCCGCGAGAGCCCCGAGCCGCTGGCCGGAGAGTTCCGCAGCCTGGTGGAGAACATCGGTGTCGGGGTGTCGATCTCCGACGCCCTCGAGAAGATGTACGAGCGCATGCCGACCAGCGAGCTGCGCTTCTTCGCCATCGTTCTGGCCATCCAGCAGAAGACCGGCGGCAACCTTGCCGAGGCCCTGAACAATCTCTCCCAGGTGCTGCGCGCCCGGAAGCTGATGCGGGAGAAGATCAAGGCGCTGTCGTCGGAAGCCATCGCCAGCAGCTTCATCATCGGCAGTCTGCCGCCAGGGGTGGTGATCCTGATCACCGTGACCACGCCCAGCTATATGGCCCCCATGTTCACCGAAAGCCGTGGACATCTGATGCTGATGGGCGCCGCCTTCTGGATGGGCTGCGGCATCTTCGTGATGCGCAAAATGATCAACTTCAAGTTCTGACGGGAGCCATCGAATGAGCCTCGCCAGCACCCTGACCGATCCGGACAACATCCTTACCGCCTTTGTGGCGACGGTGGTGTTTGCGACCATCGTCACCCTGGTCAGCCCGATGTTCCGTGGAACCACGCTGGACGACCGGCTGAAGTCCGTCGCCAACCGACGCGAGGAGCTGCGAAAGCGCAGTCGCGAGGCCCTGGTCAAGAAGGGGCCCGGCACAGGCTCGGGCCTGCGTCATACCGACGAGGGACTCTACAAGAAGGTGGTCGAGCGGCTGCAACTGTCGCGCTTGCTGGAAGACCCGAAGGTTGTCGACAAGCTGGCCCAGGCAGGCTTCCGGGGACCGCGCCCCGTGTCGACCTTCTACTTCTTCCGCTTCGTTGCGCCCTTCGCCTTCGCCTTGATCGTGGCCTTCTATCTGTTCGTGGTGAACGACTTTGGCCTGGCGACGATGCAGCGGTTCACCGCCTGCGTGGCCGCCCTGCTGATCGGCTACTACGCGCCCAACGTCTATATCTCCAACATCGCCACCAAGCGCCGCGAGAGCATCGTCGCGGCCTTCCCCGACAGTCTCGACCTGCTGCTGATCTGCGTGGAAAGCGGCATGTCGATCGAGGCGGCGATCATGAAGGTCAGCCAGGAGGTCGGCAGCAGCTCGATCGAACTGGCCGAGGAACTAAGCCTGCTGACCGCCGAGCTGTCCTATCTGCCGGAGCGTCGCATGGCCTATGAGGGCCTCGCCCGGCGGACCAACCATCCCGGCGTCAAGTCGGTGGTGACGGCGATGATCCAGGCCGAACGCTACGGCACGCCGCTGGGATCGGCGCTGCGCGTCATGGCCAAGGAAAACCGCGAGCTGCGCCTGTCGGCCGCCGAGAAGAAGGCCGCCGCCCTGCCAGCAAAGCTGACGGTGCCGATGATCCTGTTCTTCCTGCCTGTGCTGTTCGTGGTCATTCTCGGACCGGCGATCATCAAGGTGCAGGATATCATGGCCAAGCAGTAGGGGCGGAGCGCCGTCCCTACGCCTGAACGGTCAGATGACTCAGGCCAGAACCGCTTCGGTCAGGGTCGCCAGAGCCACCTTGCCGGTCGCCATGTCCCGGGTCTTGCCGCGATGCAGCCGCCCGCGGATCTCGACCGCGCGGCTTGAGCCGGCGAAGGTCTTGAGGTTCTCCGGATAGACCCGGACGCAGTCCGCCGGCCAGTCCGCATACCGCTCCGAGCGGGGGTCGGTCTTCGCGGGCGTCGGGCTGATCACATAGTAGTGGTCGGCCACCTGCCGCACATAGCCCTTCAGCGTCGTCACCTTGCCGTCCCGGTGCGTCATCGAAGCGGCGGCGGCGATCGTCGGCGTGGCGGCCACGGCGGCGCCGGCGGCAAGAAAAGTGCGTCTGTGCATTGAAGTTTCCCCGTTTGAGCGCGGCTCTGGTCAAGGAAACCCCGCCAGTTTGCGCGCTGAATCAGCCTGGAATTACCCGTAACACCGTAACATGAGATCGGGGTTCGTCTACAGGTTGTTTGGCGCCAGATTCAATAGGGGGTCGGTGATCGCCTTGATGCCCGTTCAATGCTGGAGAGGACTAGCGGCCGCCGCCGGCCACATCCTGATAGCTTCGACCGCTGCCGGCGGCCGCCGCGACCGGGGTCCGGGCCAGGGCGGCCTTCAGCCAGGCCATGTTGCTCGCCACCAGTTCGGGCGGCAGGTCTTGGCGGGCGAGGCGTTCGGCCTCGTCGAGCCGGCCCTGAAGGCCGACGACGAGGGCCAGATTCTGCCGCACCTGCGGGGTGACCCGGGGGCTGGCGGCGGCGCGGCGCAGAAGCTGCTCGGCGCCGGGCAGGTCGCCGTGCGAGGCCTGGTACATGGCGTAGTTGCTGAGCACGGCCGGTTCATCCGGGGCCAGACTGAGCGCCAGGCGATGGGCGGCGAGGGCCTCATCGTCGCGCTCGGCCTGCTCATAGGCGACCGCGATCAGGGCGACGGGACGCCAGTCTCGCGGCGACAGGGAAGCCGCCTTGCGGGCCGGTTCGATGGCGTAGAAGCCCTGGCCCATGCCGACATAGGCGCGGGCGGTTTCCAGCAGGGCGTTGAGATTGTTGGGGTCGACCACCAGCACGGCCTGGGTGGTGGCGACGGCGTCGCGGTGCCGGCCAAGAGCCCGCAGCGCCTGGGACAGGGCAATGCCGGCCTCGGCGTCGCGGGGATCGACCTCGAACTCCCGGCCCCAGAAGGCGGCGGCGGCGAGCGGTTCAAACCGTCGGGCCTCGGCGCGCTGGGCCGGGGTCGCCTTCTGCAGTTCGGGCGGCCTGGCCACCGGCGTGATGGTCTGGCGTTGGGCCTCGGTCGCAGGCGCCGACGCCGCGGCCGGCGTATCGGCCGCCTTCTTGCCGCCGAAGGGCCAGGCTGCGGCCTGACCGGCGCAGGACAGGGCGCCGAGCAGCAGGGCGGGGGCGAGAATGGTTGCGGCGAGCACGCGCTTGCGACACATGGGAGGACCCTTGGTCTGATCGAGGACGCCGCAGCATCCTCTGACCGGATCAAGGAATCGTTAAGCATGTTTTTGCGGAGGATCTGTTCATGACCGAGCCTGTCATCGCCCAATCGGAAGGCCGGGCGGCGCCCCTGCGCGCCGTGGCCGCTGACGCCTGGCCCGCGATGCTGGACGCCCGCTCCGAAGCCTTCGGGACCCAGGCGCGGATTTCAGGGTTCAAGGCCACGGCCGGACAGATCCTGCTGATCCACGACGAGGCCGGCGAGATCGGCGAAGCCCTGGTGGGCCTTGGCGCGGGAACCGATCCTCTGGTTTTCCGGGGGCTCGCCTCCCGTCTGCCGTCGGGCGACTACAGACTGGACGAGGTTCCCGAGGGGCTGAATCCCCAGGACCTGGCTCTGGCCTGGGCGCTCGGCGCCTACCGCTTTGACCGCTATCGCCCCCGCGGCGATCAGTTCGCCCGTCTCGTCGCCCCGCAAGGCGTTGATCTGGAGGAGGTCCGCAGGATCAGCCATGCCTGCGCCTTGGCCCGGGACATGGTCAACACCCCCGCCGGCGACATGGGGCCCCTGCAGATCGAGACCATCGCGCGGGAAATCGCCGAACAGTATGGGGCGACAATTGTCGTCTCCACCGGTGATGAGCTTCTGACCGATGGCTATCCCTCGGTGCATGCGGTGGGGCGTGCGGCGGGACCTGGCCGCGACCCGAGGATGATCGAGATCAGCTGGACCGGGCCAGGCGCCGACGCCGGTTCGCCAAAACTGGCGATTGTCGGAAAGGGCGTCACCTTCGACACCGGCGGGCTGGACATCAAACCCTCGGCCGGCATGCGGCTGATGAAGAAGGACATGGGGGGCGCGGCCCACGCCCTGGCGCTTGGCCGGATGGTGATGGACGCGGGCCTGCCGGTGCGGCTGGCCGTGCTGGTTCCGGCCGTGGAGAACGCGATTTCCGGAGACGCCATGCGGCCGGGCGATGTGCTCGACACCCGCAAGGGGCTGACCGTCGAGGTCGGCAATACCGACGCCGAAGGTCGTCTGATCCTCTCCGACGCCCTGACCCGGGCCCAGGAGCTCGAGCCGGATCTGACCATCGATCTGGCGACCCTGACCGGCGCGGCCCGGGTGGCCCTCGGCCCTCAGGTCATCCCCTTCTTCACCGATGACGAGAGGCTGGCGGCTGATCTGGCGTCAGCGGCGCTGGCGGTGCGCGACCCCTTGTGGCGCCTCCCGCTGTGGGCCGGATACGAGGACGCCCTCGAGGGAGACATCGCCGACCTGCGCAATGACCCGGAAGGCTGGGCCCAGGCGGGATGCGTCACCGCCGCCCTGTTTCTCAAGCGGTTCGCGCCGACGACCGGATCATGGGTCCATTTCGACGTCTTCGCCTGGAACCCCAAGGGACGTCCGGGTTGGACCGTGGGGGCGGAGGCCCAGGCCATCCGGGCCCTGTTCCACATGCTGAAGGTCCGCTTCGGATGAGTTTCGACCGCCGCCTGACCTTGATGCGCGACGGCGTCGCCACCACGGCGCTGGAAGGTGTTGCGCCGGCGAGCCGCTATCTCGATCCGACGCCGATGCAGGTTTCGGCGCCGGCCGCTCCTCTGCGGCGGCATCCCGATGACGGGGCCGAGCAGGAAAGCCAGCTGCTGTTCGGCGAGCGGTTCGACGTCCTGCTTGAAGAGGGCGGCTGGAGTTTCGGCCAGTCGGCGCGGGACGGCTATGTCGGCTGGCTTGCTTCGGAAGCGCTCTCCGGGCCGCACATTCCGCCAACCCACCGGATCAGGGTCCTGCGGACCTATGGCTTCAGCCGGCCCGACATCAAGTCGCCGCCGACGGGGCTCTATTCGCTCAATGCGATGGTCTGTGTGGCGGAAGCCGAAGGCCGCTTCTCGCGGGTGGAGCGAGGTGGATGGATCATCAGCGATCATCTGGCGCCGGTCGGCATGAACCTCGAAGCCGATCCCGCCGCTGTCGCCCTTCAGTTTCTGGGCGCGCCTTATCTCTGGGGGGGGCGCGAGAGCCTGGGTCTGGATTGCTCGGCTCTGGTCCAGCAGACCCTGACCGCCTGCGGCGTCGCCTGCCCACGCGATACCGACATGCAGGCGAAGACCGGCCTGGCCATCGCGCGCGAGCAGCTTGAGCGGAACGACCTGGTGTTCTGGAAGGGGCATGTGGCGATGATGCTGGACGCCACCAGGATGATCCACGCCAATGCCCATCACATGATGGTGGCGATCGAACCGCTGGCGGAGGCCCTGGTCCGGATCGAGGCGGCGGGATCGGGACCGCCGACGGCCTTCCGGCGGGTGTGGCGGGTGCACAGGGTGTAGGCGTATCAGGCCTGGGGCGTTTTCCTGCCCAGCCGGTTGCCGGGAGCCGAATCTGCGGCCCTGTCCTTGGACTTGTCCTTACCGGCTGTGTTGACCATCCCCAGGTCGAACAGGGTCTTCATGACCGCCAGAATGACCAGGGCGCCAATCGGATCCTGCAGCAGGGCGATGGCGAAGCCGCCGCCGAGCAGGGCGATGTGCAGAACAATGATCCGGCCGTAGGGCTCGGCCATCTGCTCCATCGGGGTCGAGGTCTTGTAGCGGCCCTTGGCCAACCAATCGAAGATCAGGCTGAACAGCAGCATGCCGGTGATCGCCAGCAGGCTCCAGCCAAAGCCGGGCTCGGTGCTGATCTGCGACTGCACGACCTTCAGCAAACCGAACGGCGAGGGATTGAAGTTGGGTCCCGATCCGCTGCCGATTGAACCGATCACCAGAACAAAGACGCCGTGGACGAAGCAGAACATCCCGTAGTGGAAGATGAAAAAGGGAACGAGGAAGGCGTTGATGATGACGCCGCCGACCCCGAGCGACAGGCCGCTGGCCAGCATCTTGAAGACATTGGCCGCGCCGATCAGGACGTTTTCGCTCCAGTAGAGCAGCAGCAGCACGCCGACGGGCCAGTCAAAGGCCAGAACACAGATCACCGGCACGAGATTGCCCAGGACGATCCAGATGGTGGACAGACGCTTGAGGTGGGCGCCGAAGTCGCGGATCCGGTCGGCGGCGCTGGTCATTGAGCGGGAAGCTCTCCGGCCAGCCAGTGCATGACATTCAGCATCAGTTGCTTGTTCTGCTCGGCGCCATTGGCGTTGAAGCCCATGGGACGGGCCTTGGGGCCGGCAAGCTGGGCGGTGAACATGGCCGCTTCCCCGAAGACCGCGATCCTCCCCTTGCCCAAGATCATGACGGCGCCCTGGGCGTCGCCGGCGATGTCCCGACTTGGCGTTGATCCCGAGAACTCCCAGGCGACGTCCGGCTCCAGCGAGCGATAGCCCTTGGGGAAGACAAGGATGGGGCGAGCCTGCGGGGGAAGGGAGAAGGCCGAGCCGGTAAAGGTGCGCACCTTGCTGACCGTCTCGCCCGCATTCCGGCCGCGGGTCACGACGTCGGCCTTCAACGCGCCGTCGGACAGGCGGAAGATGTCCTGGCCGCCCGCGGGCCTGCGCTGGGCGAAGCCATTGTGGAATTCGAAGCCGAAAGCGCGGGCCAGGTCCTGCGCGGCGCCGGCGAAGGGCATGTGGTCGGCGATCAGCAGCAGACTTCCGCCGTCCTCGACCCAGGCCCGGATCGTCGCGATCTCGTCGGGCGTGAAGGCGGACGGTGTCGGCAGGGACCAATTTGCGTCATTGGCCGGGTTGAGCGCATTGGACACCACCAGCACCCGCACGCCGGCCAGGCGGGCGGCGGTAAGGGGACCGCCGGAGCTTTCCACGACAAAGCCGTCGTTGCGCATGACTTCGGCGAAGGGGGCGAAGCGGCCCTGTGCGGTGTGAAAATTGTGGTGGCCGTCATCCAGCATAAGCCGGGGGCCCTGACCTTGGGCAAAGGCCGGCGCCGCTACGGAGAGGTCTGCCGCGGGATCGGAAATCTGCTGCGCCGTCGCCGGCTGCCAGAGGCAGACCGTCAGAACGGCGGCAAGCGAAAGGAGGCGACGCATCGCGTCAGCCTATCGTGTCATTTCAGATGTAGAAAGGCGCCGCACGGAGCGGCGCCTCAAGTCCATCAGGCGGCGGGCTTGGGTGCGGTCGCCGTGCCGGCGGGCTGGGTCTCGCCTCCGGGAGGGGCGGCGCCGTCAGCGGCCGGCGCAGCGGCGTCGGCGGCGGGGGCCTCGGCCGGAGCGGCGGCGGGCTTGGGCGCCGGGATCGGCAGGTTGGAGCCGAGGCTGTGCAGGTAGGACAGGATGGCGATCCGGTCTTCCTGCTTCTTCAGGCCGACAAAGCTCATCTTGGTGCCGGCGACGTGCTTCTGGGGCGCTTTGATGAACTGGTCCATCTCGTCGAACGTCCAGATCTTGCCCTGGCCGAAGGCCTTCATGCCGTCGGAGTAGGCGAAGCCGGGGTGGGTGCCGGGCTGCTTGCCCATGGTCCCGTAGAGGTTGGGACCGGTGCCGTTGGCGCCGCCGGCGGTGAAGGTGTGGCAGCTGGAGCACTTGGCCGAAACCGCGGCGCCCAGAGCCGGATCGGTCACAGGAATGACCGTACCCCAGTCAGGAGCGACTTCGGCGGCCGGGCCGGCCTCGCCGGTTTCCTGAATGGCCACGGCATAGCCGGGCTTCTCGAGTTCATGGCCCGCGAACATGATCCCGCTCAATTCGCGCAGGCCAAAAATGCCGAGACCAACCACCAGAACGCCGGCGGCAATTTTATTGAACGTCAGGTCGCTCATGTTCGCTCATGAAATCGAGTGTTTCAGTCATGAGCGGGAAACGTCGAGAATCCCGCCCCGTGTTGCGCCCGCGTCTCTTACACGCTACCGCCGCCTTCGCAAGCGCGCGTCCTGCCGCATGTTCCGTCTCGAGCCCCGTCCACGCCAATGAATCCCATTGTCCTGATCCCCGCCCGCATGGCCGCGACCCGCCTGCCGGACAAACCCCTGGCTGATATCGGCGGACTGCCGATGATTGTCCGCGTGCTGCGTCAGGCCGAGGCGGCGAACATCGGTCCGGTGGCGGTGGCGGCCGGTGATGCCGAGATCGTCGAGGCCGTGAGGGCGGCGGGCGGGCAGGCGGTGCTGACCGATCCGGCCCTGCCGTCGGGGTCTGACCGCATCCTGGCGGCGCTGGCTGAACTCGACCCGGCCGGCGCCCATGACGCGGTGATCAATCTGCAGGGCGACATGCCCTTCGTCGAGCCGTCGGTGCTGTCGGCCTGCGCGGGACTGCTGGCCGGTCAGGCCGATTGCGATGTCGCCACCGTCGTCGCCGCCGAAGCCTCCGTCGACGACCGCTCCAATCCTGATGTGGTCAAGGCCATCCTGGCCATGGAAGCCGACGGCCAGTCGGGCCGCGCCCTCTATTTCACCCGCTCCACACTCTATGGCGAGGGGCCGGTCTGGCGTCACATCGGCATCTACGGCTACCGCCGGGCCGCGCTCGAGCGATTTAACAGCGCGCCGCCTTCGGCCCTGGAGCGGCGCGAGAAGCTGGAACAGTTGAGAGGCCTTGAAATGGGTCTCTCCTACTGGGCGTCCGTGGCAGGGGCCGCGCCCATCTCCGTCGACAACCCGGCTGACCTCGAGGCGGCCCGGGCTCACGCAAAGACAGTCTGAACATCATGCTCAAGAAGATCGCCTTCCAGGGCGCCCCCGGCGCCAACAGCCATGAGGCCTGCCGCGACTATTTCCCCGGCTATGAAGCCGCTCCCTACGCCACCTTCGAGGAAGCCTTCGAGGCGGTGAGCAGCGGCGTCTGCGAACTGGGGATGATCCCGGTCGAGAACTCCATCGCCGGCCGGGTGGCCGACGTTCACCACCTGCTGCCCTCCAGCGGCCTGAAGATCATCGGCGAGCGGTTCAAGCCGATCCGCTTCCAGTTGATGGCCAACCGGGGCGTCAGGCTCGACCAGGTGAAGACGGTGTCCAGCATGGCCATCGCCCTGCATCAGTGCCGCAAGTCGCTGAAGAAGCTGGGCGTCGATACCGAGGCGGTCGGCGACACGGCCGGCGCCGCCCGCGCCCTGGCCCAGAGCCCGGATTCGACCCGCGCCGCCATCGCTCCGGCCCTGGCGGCCGAAATCTACGGGCTCGATATCCTCGCCAAGGACATCGAGGACGAGCGTCACAACACCACCCGCTTCCTGGTGATGACCGCCGACAAGGCCCCGCCGGCGCCGGCCTTCACCCAGCGCTGCATCACCTCCTTCTGCTTCCGGGTGAAGAACATTCCCGCCGCCCTCTACAAGGCGATGGGAGGTTTCGCGACCAACGGCGTCAACATGACCAAGCTGGAAAGCTACATGGAGGGCGGCGCTTTCACGGCGACCTTCTTCTACGCCGAGGTCGACGGCCGTCCCGAGGATCGGGGTCTGGCCCTGGCGCTCGAGGAACTGGCCTTCTTCACCGACCGCATTGAGATCCTCGGCGTGTTCCCGGCCGACCCGTTCCGGGATCGGGTGTAGCAGGGGACAGGTTCCCCGCACGCTTGTCTAGCCGGGCAACTCTGGTCTTCCCCGGGGTGCCTGTCCCCGTCTACGGCTCTAACGGGGACAGGTACGCCGACACCCTTCGGTGCGTTCCCTTTGACGACTCGGGTGCGGCGAACCGGTCCCGGGCGGGATCGTTTGACGAAACCTGTGGCGCGCCGCACCGTTAGAGGATGATGCGCAAAGCCATTCTCCCCTCGCTCGCCGTTCTCGCCGCTCTGTCCCTGGCGGCCTGTTCGCCGGGGCAGGATTCGGCGCCGGCGCCCGCCGCCCCTGTTCCGGAAGCGACCCCCGCGCCAGAGCCTGAGGCGCCCGTCGCTGAAGCGCCGACGGCCGAAGAGACCCCGCCCGTTGAAACCCCCGTCGCGGAGGGGCCGCCCGCCGATCCGGACGCGATGGACGAGGGAGAGCAGGGCGGGGGCGACAAATGGCGCGCCGTCGCCACGCCCGCGGATCGCGATCGCATCAAACGCCTCGGGGCCGCCTGGAAGGCCGCCTTGCGTGAAGCCGACCAGGAGCATGGCGCCGAGATCGACGCCCTTGGCATGCTGATGGTTCCCACCGCCGGCCTGACCGGCAATCTGCAGCCGCCGCCCGGCGCCTATCGCTGCCGGACGGTGAAGGTCGGGTCGATGAGCGGCGAGGGCCTGTCCTACGTCGCCTACGGCTGGTTCAAATGCACCGTCGAGCTGACCCCGGGCGGCGACCTGATCCTGACCAAGACCACCGGCAGCCAGCGGACACGAGGGCTGCTCTATCCCGGCAATGATCGCCGCCTGATCTTCCTCGGCGCCCAGGCCTGGGGTTCGGACGAGACGGGCTATCCGGCTTATGGCCAGATGCCCGAACGCGATCAGGCCGGCGTGCTTCAGCGCATCGGCGAGAACCGCTGGCGGCTGGTGCTGCCCTGGCCGAAGCAGGAATCGAAGCTCGATGTCATGGAACTGGTGCGATAGGCGATTGAGCCTGTACCAGAATTTGGTACAATAGGGTCATGGCCAGAAACACGTCCGTCAGCCTCGGTGACCACTTCGCCCGGTTTATAGATGCCCAGGTGAGCAGCGGCCGATACGGCTCCGCCAGCGATGTCGTGCGGGCCGGTCTGCGCCGGCTGGAAGAGGATGAAACCCGCCTTGCGGCGCTTCAGGCCGCCCTCATTGAGGGTGAGGAAAGCGGCGACGCCGAGACATTCGACCTCGAAGCCTTCGTCGCCCGAATGCGCGCCGGGACCGGGTGACGAGCTTCGTTCTATCGCGGCGGGCCGAAGCGGATCTTCAGGAAATCTGGTCCTATTCGGAGGCGCAATGGGGAGGAGATCGGGCCGAACTCTATATCCGGGATCTCTACGCCGCCATGCAGAGGCTTGCAGCAGACCCGCTTGGAGGCGTCGCCTGTGATCATATCCGCGAAGGCTATCGCCGGCGCCGGTCAGGCTCGCATGTCATCTTCTTCCAGACGAGGGGCAAGGACGTCCGCATCGTCCGCATCCTGCATCAGAGAATGGATTTCGCCCGCCATCTCTAGGGGCCTGTGAACAGTTGCCGCCCCCGCCTTCGCCCCATAGGCTCGCCTTCACATATCCGGGGAGTCTGCCATGTCCGCCATCCGTCTGACCGCCGCCGCATTGGCCCTGACCCTGGCGGGGGCGAGTGCGGCTCCGGCCCAGGACGCCCTTCCGCCGGACCTGTTGCGCTTCAAGGGGCTCTACAAGGAGCTGGTCGAGACCAACACCACCCTGTCGTCGGGCAGCTGTACGCTGGCCGCCGAGCGGATGGCGGCGCGGCTGAAGGCGGCCGGCTATCCCGACGCCGACATCCAGATCCTCGTTCCGCCGGACAGGCCGAAGGACGGCAACCTGATCGCCGTGCTGCACGGCAAGGACCCCAAGGCCGCGCCGCTGCTGCTGCTGGCCCATATCGATGTGGTCGAGGCCAGGCGCGAGGACTGGGTGCGTGATCCCTTCACCCTGATCGAGGAGGACGGCTACTTCTACGCCCGGGGCGCCAGCGACGACAAAGCCATGGCCGCCATCTTCACCGACAGCATGGTCCGCTACCGTGAGGAAGGCTTCAAGCCGCGCCGCGACATCAAGCTGGCCCTGACCTGTGGCGAGGAGACGGCCGACACCTTCAACGGCGTCGACTTCCTGCTGAAAAACCACCCCGAGGCCCTGGCCGCCGGCATGGCGCTCAACGAAGGGGCGGGTGGGCGGCTCGACGCCGAGGGCAAGCCGCAATATCTGGGCATCCAGGCGGGCGAGAAGATCTATCAGGACTACACCCTGGAGATCACCAACAAGGGCGGCCACTCAAGCCGGCCCTACAGGGACAACGCCATTGTCCGGCTGTCGAAGGCCGTGACCAGGATCGGCGACTATGACTTCCCGATCGCCATCAATGCGTCTGTGCGGGCAAACTTCGAAGGCGTGGCAAAGCTTGAGTCGCCCCAGACCGCCGCCGCCCTGGCCGCCATCCTGGCGGATCCCAAGGACGCCGCCGCCGAGGCCATCGTCACCGAGGACCGGGGCCGCAACAGCATGATGCGGACGACCTGCGTGCCGACCATGGTCAACGCCGGCCATGCGCCAAACGCCCTGCCGCAACGGGCCACCGCCAACGTCAATTGCCGCATCCTGCCGGGCAGCGATCCGCAAGAGGTCCTGAAGGACCTGCAGCGCATCGCTGGCGATCCGGGCATCACCATCACCCTGGCGGCGGAGCCCAGCGCCATCGCCGTCACCCCGCCGTTGACCGACAAGGTGCTGGGGCCGGCGACCAAGGTTGCAGGCAAGATCTGGCCGGGCGTGCCGCTGATCCCGACCATGACCACCGGCGCCACCGACGGCCGCTACACCACCGCCGCCGGCATTCCCACCTACGGCCTGTCGGGCATCTTCGGCGACCCGGACGGCAACGGGACCCACGGCCTGAACGAGCGCCTGCGGGTCAGGAGCCTCTATGACGGGCGGACCTTCCTGTACGAGGTGGTGAAGATCTACGCGGATCAGAAATAGGTCGGAGCTGCTCCCCCAGGGGCGCAGCCCCGATTCGGGGGAGCAGTCGGCGAGCCGCAGGCGCGCCGACTGAGGGGGTCCGCTCCCCGTGTTGGCCATCGGTCAGCATCGCTGCCGCCGCCGGTGGAGGACCCCCACCACCCCGCGCGTATTCGCGCACGGTCCCCCGCCCCCAAAGGGGGCGGAGCGGCTTAATCGGCCCTTTTTGATCCATGTCCTTGTGTGACCCTTCAGCCACACCTACATCCCCCTCAGCCGGTTGC
>Ga0209066_10004553_pt1 | contig 15003 bp, 15 predicted proteins | sample All_14_2_FD_187198 | JGI IMG/M metagenome (GOLD analysis project Ga0209066, IMG submission 187198) | Freshwater microbial communities in response to fracking from Pennsylvania, USA - Allegheny Zone_MetaG_DW_15 (SPAdes) (version 2) ...
GGGCATTAGTGATCCGGCGTGTGCGACGCCTTCGCCTCGCCGCCGAAGATCGCCACCTCGCGCAGGCCCGTGCTGGTCGCGCGGCCGCGATACATGCCGGTGGTGTTGAAGCTGTAGAGCGCATCGCCCGCCGGGGTGACCACGATCACCCCGCCATCCCCGCCGAGGTTGGCGACCTCGGCCATCACCGCATCGGCGACATATTGCACCTCCGCCGCGGCCACGCCGGTGCTGGGGGTGCGCTCATCGGCGAGCGCGAGCTTGGCCTCGGCTGCGGCGCGCAGCCGCGCGCAGATCTCGTGCGCGACGCCCACGCGGATGAAATATTCGCCCCACCCCGTCGCCGAGACCGCGCAGGCGCGGTTGTCGGCATAGGTGCCCGCGCCGATCACCGGGGCATCGCCCACCCGGCCCCAGCGCTTGCCGGTCATCCCCCCGGTCGAGGTGCCCGCGGCCAGATTGCCTTGTCTGTCAAGCGCCACCGCCCCCACCGTGCCGAACTTGTGATCGACATCGAGCGCAGAGAGCTGCTTCGCCTTCAGCCGCTCGAGCGCCTCGCGCCGCGCCGGCGTGGCGAAATATTCGGGCGGGGTGACGGCAAAGCCCTTGCTCACCGCAAATTCCTCCGCGCCCGTGCCGATGAGGAACACGTGCTCGGACTGCGTGCGCACCGTGTCTGCCAGCAGGATTGGGTTTTTCACCGTCTTCACCCCGGCCACGGCCCCGGCGCTGCGGTCGCGCCCGTCCATGATCGCGGCATCAAGCTCGTTCGTCCCGTCCCAGGTGAACACCGCACCCCTGCCGGCGTTAAACAGCGGCGAATCTTCAAGGATCACGATCGCCGCCTTGACCGCATCCACCGCGCTGCCGCCCGCGGCGAGGATCTGCGCCCCCGCATCGAGCGCGGCTTGCAAGTCCGCCTCATAGGCCGCGCGCTTCTCGGGCGTCATCTGCGCGGGATCGAGCGTGCCGGCCCCGCCGTGGATGGCGAGCGACCACTTCGCAGCATCTTCGGCAACAGCGGGTTGGGACATGAGGACGAGCGCCGCCAGAGCGAGGAGGTTCTTCATGGCGGCCATCTCTACCCCGCCGCCGCCGATTTCGCCAGCTTAACAGCGCGCGCCGTGCAGGCTAGGGTCGCGGGCATGATCTATCGTGCTGCCACCCTCGATGATGCCGAGGCCCTCGCCGCGCTCGGGGCCGAAACCTTCACCGCCGCCTTCGGCCACCTCTATGCGCCGAAGGACCTTGCCGCCTTCCTTGCCGAGGTGCACAGCCCAGAGGCGGTTGCCGCCGAGATCGCGGGGGAAGAATGCACCCACCGCCTCGCCGAGGATGCGGGCCGCCTCGTTGCCTTCTGCAAGCTGCGCCATCCCAGCAAGTTTGCTTCCCTGAGCCGCGCGCGCGATCCGATCGAACTTGCCCAGCTCTATGCCCTGCCCCACTGCACCGGGAAGGGCATTGGCGCGGCGCTGATGGACTGGGCGCTCGCCAGCGCCCGCGCGGGCGGGCATGATGCGGTGCTGCTCAGCGTCTATGCCGAGAATTTCGGCGCCCAGCGCTTCTACCAGCGCTATGGCTTTGACAAGATCGCCGACATCACCTTCAAGGTGGGCGATCACCACGATCCGGAATATCTTTACGAATTGCCGCTGTAGGCAAGAGCACGAGGGAGGGGCAGATGGGCGATTTCGGGCGCGAAAGCACCACCGACGAGGTGCTTGCCGGCATTGATCTATCCGGGCGCACGGTGCTCATCACCGGGGCCAATTCGGGCCTCGGGCAGGAAACCGCCCGGGCCATGGCCGCGCGCGGGGCCGAGGTGGTGCTGGCCGGGCGCGAACAGGCCAAGCTCGATGCGGCCGCCGCGGCGATCCGCGCGGCGCACCCCAAGGCCAAGCTCGACAGCCTCACCGTCGATCTTGCCTCGCTCGAGAGCATCCGCGCCGCCACCTCGCGCGCGCGGCAGAAGCTCAAGAAAATCGACCTCCTCATCAACAATGCCGGGGTGATGGCCTGCCCCTTCCTCCACACCCGCGATGGCTTCGAGCTGCAATTCGGCACCAACCATCTTGGCCATTTCGCGCTCACCGGCGAGCTTTTCCCGCTGATCGAGAAAGGGCATTTGAAGCGCATCATCAACCTTTCAAGCCGCGGCCACCACATCGCCCCGGTCGATTTCGACGATCCCCACTTTGCCCGCCGCGCCTATGATCCCTGGATCGCCTATGGCCAGTCGAAGACCGCCAATGTGCTCTTCACCATCGGCCTCGAGGCGCGCTTTGCCGTGCTCGGCATCCATGCCTATGCCGTCCACCCCGGCGGGATCGACACCAATCTCGGCCGCCACCTCACCCCCGAGATGGCCGAAGCGCTGATGAAGCGGGTCAAGGCGAGCGACAGTACCTTCCGCTGGAAGACCATCCCCCAGGGCGCGGCGACCACCTGCTGGGCCGCCACCGCTCCCGAGCTTGAAGGCCGGGGCGGGGTCTATTGCGAGGATTGCCACGTCGCCGAGGTCGATGATGCGGCGCGTGACAGGGGGGTGCGCAGCTATGCGCTCAACACCTCCTATGCCGAGCGGCTGTGGGCGCTGAGCGAGGCGGCCACGGGCGTGCGCTATCCCTCCTGATCGGCAAGGAAGGCGCTCAAGAGGCCGATCACGTCGCGCGCCTCGCGGGTCGGCAAGATCGCCATGAAGACATGCGGGGCGGCCGCGTATTCATAGAGCCGCGCGTCCACCCCGGCGGCGCGCAGGCGGCCAACAAACGTGCGCGAATCGATGATGAACAGGTCGTGCCGCCCGGTCCAGATCCGCGTCGGCGGGAGCGCGGCGAGCGCCGCTGAAGGGGCATAGAGCGGGCTGAGCGAAGGATCATCGAGCGCCCGGCCCGCCGCCACCAGCCCCGCGCAGGCGCGCAGCGTGCCGATCTTGAGCATCAGGTCATGCGGCTCGACCTTTGTGATCGCCGGATCGGCAAGGCCGAGATCGAGCCAGGGGGCAAACAGCGCGAGGCGCCCGGGCATGGGCCCGCCGCGCGCGGCGAGACGCAGGGCCAGGGCGAGCGCCATTTGCCCACCGGCGCTGTCGCCATTGAGCACGATGCGCGCCGGATCGTGGCGCGCGGCAAGATCGTCCCAGGCGGCATCGGCGAGCGCCTCCTGGCTTTCGTGGCTGGCCTCGGGCACCACCGGATAGAGCGGCACGGTGACACTGATGGCGCAGCGCTTGACCATGGCGGCAACCAGCGGCCAGTGCACCGCGAACATCGGCTGGACAAAGCCGCCGCCGTGGAAATAGAGCATGTGCCAGGCGGCAGGCCCCGTTTTCGGGTGCAGCGTCACCACCCTGTGGCCGAGCAGGGCGCGCTCCTCGACGATGAAGCGGCGATGAAAGCTGCGCGGCATCGGCGCATCCTCAGGGCGTTTGCGGCCCGCCATGGCCGCGGCAAACGCCGCCGCATCGCGCGGGAACACCGGCTTGCGCCGCGCCAGCAGCCAGTTGGCGACGCGCATGACCAGGCTTGGCCTGTGGCTGCGCAGTTCGATCCCGGTCTCGCTCAGCATCTGCTCTCCCCTTGGCGGCGGCAGAGTGGCGCGCGGGGCGACCATGTCAAGCGCGGTCATTGCCCCGTCATCGCCGCGGGGCTATATGCGCGGCCATGTCCAGCATCCGTCCGTGGCGCCATATTGAACGGCGCAAATGCCGCCAGATCATGGTGGGCAATGTGCCCGTGGGGGGCGATGCGCCGATCACGGTGCAGACCATGACCAACACCCCCACCGAGGACGTGAAGGCGACGATCGATCAGATCCGCCGCTGCGAGGATGTGGGGGCAGACATCATCCGCGTCTCCTGCCCGACCGAAGAATCGACCCGCGCCTTCCGCCAGATCACCCGCGCCGCGCGCATCCCGGTGGTGGCCGATATCCACTTCCACTACAAGCGCGCGCTCGAGGCGGCTGATGCGGGCGCGGCGTGCCTGAGGATCAATCCCGGCAATATCGGCTCGGCCGAGCGCGTGGCCGAGGTGGTGCGCGCGGCCAAGGCCAATGGCTGCGCGATCCGCATCGGCGTCAATGCCGGCAGCCTCGAGAAGGACCTGCTTGAAAAATATGGCGAGCCCTGCCCCGAGGCGCTGATCGAAAGCGCGCTCGATCATATCAAGCTGTTGCAGGATCACGATTTTCACGAGTTCAAGGTGGCGGTGAAGGCCTCCGACGTGTTCCTCGCCGTGGCGGCCTATATGGGCCTTGCCGAGGCGGTGGATTGCCCGCTGCACCTCGGCATCACCGAGGCGGGCGGGCTGATCGGCGGCACGGTCAAATCGAGCATCGGCATCGGCTCGTTGCTGTGGGCGGGGATCGGCGATACGATCCGCGTCTCGCTCTCGGCCGAACCGGAGCAGGAAATCCGCGTCGGGTTTGAAATGCTGAAGGCGCTCGGGCTGCGCACCCGCGGGGTGCGGATCGTCTCGTGCCCCTCGTGCTCGCGCCAGGGCTTTGACGTGATCCGCACCGTGGAGGCGCTGGAAAAGCGGCTCGAGCACATCAAGACGCCGATGAGCCTCTCGATCCTCGGCTGCGTGGTGAACGGCCCGGGCGAGGCGCGCGAGACCGATATTGGCCTTACCGGCGGGGGCGCGGGCAAGCACATGGTTTACTTGCGCGGGGTGACCGATCACACCGTCCAGAGCGAGGACATGCTCGATCACATCGTGCGCCTGGTGGAAGAAAAGGCCGCCGAGATCGAGCGGGGCGAGGCCACCGCCTTCGATCCCCACGCCGCGGCGCAGCAAGCCCAAGAAGCCGCCGAGTGATCCGCGCGGCGATGGCGGGAATGCTGGCGCTGGCGCTGGCTGGCTGTGTGGCGCCGGGCGCTGCCGCGCCGGCCCCTCCCGAAGCGCGCGCATTTTCTGCCAGCGCCGATGCCAGGGCCGAGGTCGAGGCCGCGCTCGCCCGCGCTGCCGCCTCAGGCAAGCGCGTGCTGCTGGTGCTGGGCGCCAACTGGTGCCACGACAGCCGCGCGCTCGCCGGCTGGCTTGAAACCCCGCGCCTTGCCGCGCTGGTGGCCGCGCATTACGAGCTGGTCTTCGTCGATGTGGGACAGCCGCAGACGGGCGCGGGCCGCAACCTCGATATCGCGCAGCGCTTTGGCCTCGCGGAATTGGCAGGCACGCCCGCCCTCATCGTGCTCACCCCCGATGGCGCGCCGGTCAATCTCGATACCGCCGCCAGCTGGCGCGATGCGGCAAGCCGCAGCGAGGCCGCGATCCACGCCGCGCTGGCGACGCTGGCAAGGCCCTGATCGGCGATGCTCGCAGCGCTGCTCCTTGCCCTTGCCCTGGCGATGGACGCCTTTGCCGTAGCCCTCACCCAGGGCGCGCGGTTCCGGCCCGCGCTTGGCGCCGGGCTGGCAATCGCGCTCACCTTCGGCGGCTTCCAGGCGGCGATGCCGCTGGCCGGCTGGGGGATAGGGGCGGCGGCCTTTTCCTACATCGCCGCGCTCGATCACTGGATCGCCTTCGGCCTCCTCACCTTCCTCGGACTTCGCATGCTCTCTGCGAGCGAAGATCACGAAGTTGGAGAAAGCGCCCGCGCCCTTTCCGGCCAGGCGTTGCTGCTCGCCGGCCTTGCCACCAGCATCGATGCGCTGGCCGCCGGGTTCACCCTGCCGGCGCTGGAGGTGCAGCCGCTCGCCGTTGCGGGGCTGATCGGGCTGGTCACCTTTGCCCTGAGTTGGGCAGGCGTGTGGCTGGGGCGGATCGCTGGGGATCGCTGGGGCGCGTGGGCCGAGCGCGCCGGGGGCGTGATCCTCGTCGGCCTCGGCTGCAAGATCCTTGCCGAGCACACCGGATACCTGTGAGGGAGGGGCGTGCTCCACGTCGTCCACCACGCCGACTATATCGCCCCGCGCCCCGCGCAAGGGAGCTTCCGCTTCGACAAGTACTGGCTGGTGATGGAGGAGCTGCGCGCCTCGGGCGCGGCGATCACCGAACACGCGCCCGCGCCCATGCCGCGCAAGTGGCTCGAGGCGGTGCATTGCCCCACCTATGTCGATGAGGTGCTGCGCGCCGCGGTGCCGCGCCACAAGGAGCGGCGGATCGGCTTTCCCGTCACCCCGGCGATTGCCCGGCGGGTGCAGCACACCAATGGTGGCACCTGGCTTGCCGCGCAGCTTGCCCGCCGCCACGGCTATGCCGCCAACTCCGCCGCCGGCAGCCACCATGCGCTGCACGACAGCGGCGCGGGCTACTGCGTGTTCAACGATCTGGCCGTCGCCGCCCACCGCCTGATCGCCGAGGGCGATGCATCGCGGGTGCTGATCGTCGATCTTGATGTGCACCAGGGCGATGGCACCGCCAGCCTCACCGCCGGGCGCGCGGACATCTTCACCCTCTCGCTCCACGCCGAGAAGAATTTCCCGGTGCGCAAGGCCCGCTCGAGCCTTGATATCGGCCTGCCCGACGGCATGGATGATGATGGCTACATGGAGGTGCTCACCCGCCACCTGCCGCAGGTGATCGAGGCCTTCGCCCCCGATCTGGTGCTCTATCAGGCAGGCGTTGATCCCCATGCCGAAGACAAGCTCGGCCGCCTTGCGCTTACTGATGCCGGCCTTGCCGCGCGCGACCGCTTCGTCGTTGCCGAGGCGCGCCGCCGCGGCGTGCCGATCGCCTCGGCGCTGGGCGGCGGCTATGGCAGCGATCCAAGGCCGGTGGCGGCACGTCATGCCGCCTCGATGCTGACGATGGCCGACGAGAACGCGCGCTGGGATCAGAAATAAAGGTCGATATAGTCGGTGAGGTAATCGCACCATTCAAACGTGCGCAGGCGGTAATACTGGCGGTTCTGCGTCACCGCGAAGCGCCAGGTGCCTTGCCCCTCGCAGCTTCGCCCCGCATCCGGGGTGTTGGCAATGGTGATCGCGCCTTCGAGGATGAAATAGTCCGGCCCGATCTCGGTGATGGTGCCATCGACCACCAGCACCGCCCCGTCCGCGCCGCTCTGGCTGCCATGGAGCCGCCACAGCCCGGCCTCGTCGATGGTGACGCTGGCCTCGCCGCGCTTGTCCCAGCTGATCCATTGCAACGTGATGCCTTGAAGCCCGCGCAGCCTTGCGGCATCGCGCTGGCTCAGCACCCGCGGCGGGGCGAGCGGGGCTTCGGCCCCTGCCTCGGCCTCTGCCGCCGCGACCTCGGGATCGCCGGTGTGCGCGCCCGCTCCTGCCCCCACCGTTTGGGCGAGCGCCAACGCCAGCGCCAGCCCCGCCATCCCTGCCTGCCCGATCCTGCCCATCCGCGCCGCTCCCCTGTTCGCCCTCGCCCCATCCTTCATGCCGCAGATGGCAGGATCGTGCCAGAGCGCCGCGTCAGCCCATGAGCCGAGGCGCAGCTGCGATGAAGCGTTGGCAGCCCCGCTTGGGAACCGGCGCGCCGCGGGTTACGTTCTTGCTCCATGAACCGGCGTGACCTCCTCAAGGGCACCCTCGTGGCAGGCGCGGCGCTTGCCATGCCCACGCGCGCCTTTGCCAGCGTGGCGAGCGGCACCGCCCGCGACCGCATCCTGTTCCAGATCGCCCAGCGCGAGCTTGCCCGCGCAGGCGAAGCGATCTGGAAGCGCGACATCGTGGGCATTGCCGATTTCGGCCTGCATTCAGCCCGGCCGCGGTTCCACTTCGTCAACCTCGAGCGCGGCGAGGTGCGCTCGTTCCATGTCAGCCACGGCATGGGTTCCGATCCGCAGCACGATGGCTGGCTCAAGCAGTTCAGCAATGCCGAAGGCTCGAACGCCACCAGCCGCGGGGCCTATGTCACCTGGGAATGGTACAAGGGCCGCTATGGCACCTCGGTGCGCCTCGGCGGGCTTGATCCCAGCAACGAGGCAGCGCTGCGGCGCTATATCGTGATGCACCGGGCCGATTATGCCGAGCCCGCGCATCTTGAACGCTGGGGTCGGCTCGGGCGCTCGAACGGCTGCTTTGCCATGGGCACCGATGCCTTCCGCGAGGCGCTGCTCAATCTTTCGGGCGGGCGGCTGCTGATCGCCGATTCGCTCGGGCTCGAGGAGGATGGGTCGATCCTGCCCGTCCCCGAACTTGCCCTTTATGAGCGCCACCCGCTCGAACTTGGGGCCCGGCCCCTCGGCAGCGCCTTCTAGGCCCGCGCGCCTAGCTGTCGCGCAGGTCGTCCTCGATCACGATCACCTCATCGCTCGGCACATAGCTGCGCTCGCGCACCCGCGGCTTGTCGAGGCTGGCCAGCACCTTGGCATCGCGCCCGTAGATGTCGGCAAAGGTGGCCAGCTCGCCATTGATGTCGGATGCCATGGTGAAATAGGTGATGTAGGCGGGCCACTGCTTTTCCAGCATCACCTTGGTATATTTGCCCGATTTGGCGATGGCGATGGCTTCCTCCTTGGTCGCGCCCTTGCCGAGGATCGCCATGGTCATCGCCAGCTCGAGCGCGCGCTCGGTGCGCACGCAGCCGTGCGAGAGCGCGCGATAATCATTGGCAAACAGGTGGCGCGAGGGCGTGTCGTGGAAGAAGATCGCGTGCTCATTGGGCATCTCGAGCTTCATCAGCCCGAGCGAATTGCCCGGCCCGGGCTGCTGCACCACGGTGATCGTGCCATTGGCGCTGCGGGTGCCGACATAGCCGTTGCGCTTGGCCCAGGCGGGGTTGGCCAGCACCTTTGCCCCGAGCCCCTCGCCCTTGACGATCGATTGCGGCACCGTCCAGGTCGGGTTGAACACCACGCCTTCGACCATCTCGGCCAGTTGCGGGGTGGCGGTGCGCCCCGGCTTGCCGACGATGGTGCGATAGGTGCTGATGATCTTGTCCCTGACGGTGAGGCGCAGCTGGAACTCGGGCACGTTGGTGATGAGGTATTGCGTGCCGAGCTCGCGCGGCAGCCAGCGCCAGCGGTCCATATTGGCGCGGATCAGCTTGCGCCGCGCCGTATCGCTGGCGGGGGTGCGGGCAAGTTCGTCGCGCAGCCGCGCATAATCGGGGTGGGTGGGGTGGAGCTTGGCCAAAGTCCCGGCGATATCGCCCGAGGCCAGCGCCTCGGCCATCACCTGCGCGGTGGGATAGCGATCGCGATCGGGATCGATCACGAACCACTGCACCCGCGCGTCCATCGGCGTACGCCCGTCGCGCAGGTCCTCGACCAGCCAGGCGAAGGCCTGCGAGGCGATCCGATCGAGTTCCGGCGATGGCCCACCGGCGAGCGCCAGCTTGAGCGGCCCCGGATCATAATCGGCAGGATCGAGCCCCTCGGCCCCGATCCCCTCGATCACCGCGACCAGCCTGGCCGCTGCTGCCACTGACCAGTTCTGCACAAGCGGCAGGGCGGGGGCCGGCGCAGCGTCACCCGGCTGCGGGCCGGGAAAGGCCTGATCGAAGGCACTGCGCGCCAGCGGCTCGGGCCCGCTCCGGCTTGCGCTTGTCACCGGCGCCGGGCGCTCCTGTGCCAGCGCGGCGCTCGCCACCAGCGCGGCGGCGGCGATCCCGCCCACAAGCCTGCCCGAAACATTGCTCATAGCCTTGCCTTCTTCCCCCGTGCCGCGCCGGGCCAAGCCGCGCGCACCATCCGTGTGGCGCTCCTAAACCCTGCGCGCACCGGCAATCAACCACCTTGGCTTGCGCGGGCATGAACGTGCTGCGCCGTGATCCCCGCAGGCCACACCCAGCGTGCCTGGCGCCCTCGCGGCGAGAGCGGGCGTGACCTTGCCCGCCGCGGCGCCTATGGGGCTTGGCCATGGTGCCTCGCCCGTCCCCGCTCGTGCCCTTTGCCGTTGCGCTCGTCGGGGTGGGATGCCTGTCGCTGATGGACGCCTTCATGAAGGAGGCGGCGCTGATGATCGGCGCCTACAGCGCCACGGTGCTGCGCGCCTTGATCGGTGCTGGCCTGGTGGCGCCGATCTGGCTGGCGCGCCGCCCGGCCATGCCCAACGGCGCGGTGTGGCGGCTGCATTGCCAGCGCGGGGTGGTTTCGGCCTTCATGGCGCTCAGCTTCTTCTATGCCATCACCAGGCTGCCGCTGGCTGAAGCGATCGCGCTGTCCTTCATCGCGCCGCTGGTGGCGCTCTATCTTGCCCGGGTGCTGCTGGGCGAACAGATCAGCCCGGCGGCGATCCTTGCGAGCCTGCTGGGCTTTGCCGGCACCCTGGTGATCATCGGCGGGCGGATCGGTGAGGGGCGCCTCGATGGCGAGGCTGCCTTGGGGATCGCAGCGCTGATGATCTCGGCGCTGCTCTATGCCTACAGCTTCATCCTCATCCGGCGCCAGGCCCAGCTGGCCGGGCCGCTCGAGATCGCCACCTTCCACAGCGCCATCGGCGGGGTGGTGCTGCTGGTGCTGGCGCCGTGGCTGTGGCAGCCGCCCCAGGGCCAAGCGCTGCTGCCCATTGCCATCGCCGCCGCCCTCACTGTTTCCGGCTCGCTGGCAATCGCCTGGGCCTATGCCCGCGCGCCGGCGAGCGTGCTGGTGCCGAGCGAATATTCGGGCTTTGTCTGGGCCGCGGCGTTGGGCTGGCTGTTCTTCCGCGAGCCGGTGACACTGCCGACCCTCGCTGGCACGGCGCTGATCGTTGCCGGCTGCTGGCTTGCCGCCCGCGCGCCCCGCCCTGCGCCGGCGGCAGCGGGCTGAGACCGGCGCGCAGCGGCACACCCCCTTGACCTTGCGCGCGCGAAGGCGCAGGTGCGCGCGCACAACCCTACGCCCTTGGTGGATCGGGGGCGGGACAAGCTCGAAAGGACGGACCTCTCCCATGACCGCAATCGGCCAGGATTCGCTCGGCACCCGCCAGATGCTCGAGGTGGGCGGCAAGACCTATGCCTATTATTCGCTCGCCAAGGCGGCCGAGCAGCTGGGCGATATCTCGCGCCTGCCGATCTCGATGAAGGTGCTGCTCGAAAACCTGCTGCGCTTCGAGGATGGCGGCTTCACCGTGGCGCGCGAGCATATCCAGGCGCTGGTCGATTGGCAGAAGAACCCCGTCACCGGCGCGGAGATCCAGTATCGCCCGGCCCGCGTGCTGCTTCAGGACTTCACCGGCGTGCCCTGCGTGGTCGATCTGGCCGCCATGCGCGATGCGATCAAGAAGCTCGGCGGGGATACGGCCAAGATCAACCCGCAGGTGCCGGTCAACCTGGTCATCGACCACTCGGTGATGGTCGACGAGTTCGGCCACCCACGCGCAATGGAAGCCAACATGGCGCTGGAATACGAGCGCAATGCCGAGCGCTACGACTTCCTCAAGTGGGGCTCCAAGAGCTTCAAGAACTTCACCGCGGTGCCGCCGGGCACCGGCATCTGCCACCAGGTGAACCTTGAATATCTCGCCCGCGGCGTGTGGTCGTCCGCAGGGCCGGATGGAGTCATGGTCGCCTACCCCGACACCTGTGTCGGCACCGACAGCCACACCACCATGATCAACGGCCTTGGCGTGCTCGGCTGGGGCGTCGGCGGGATCGAGGCCGAGGCGGCGATGCTCGGCCAGCCGGTCTCGATGCTGATCCCCGAAGTGGTGGGCTTCTACCTCGAAGGCCGGCTCGCCGAGGGCGTGACCGCGACCGATCTGGTGCTCACCTGTGTGCAGATGCTGCGCCAGGTGGGCGTGGTCGGGCGCTTCGTCGAGTTCTACGGCCCCGGGGTTGCCAACCTGACCCTTGCTGACCGCGCCACCATCGCCAACATGGCGCCCGAATATGGCGCCACCTGCGGCTTCTTCGGCATCGACGACAAGACCATCGATTACCTGCGCCTGACTGGTCGGAGCGAGGAGACCATCGCGCTTGTCGAAGCCTATGCCAAGGCGCAAGGCATGTGGTTCGATCCGGCGGCCGAGCCGGTATTCACCAAGACCTTGAGCCTCGACATGGCCGCAGTGGTCCCCAGCCTTGCCGGGCCCAAGCGCCCGCAGGACAAGGTGGTGCTCGGCGAGGTGGACGACCTGTTCAATGCCGATCTTGCCAAGGTCTATGGGAAGGCCGCCCCGGTGCGGGTGCCGGTGGAAGGCAAGGATCATGACATCGGCGATGGCGACGTGGTGATCGCGGCGATCACCAGCTGCACCAACACCTCCAACCCCGATGTGATGATTGCCGCGGGTCTGGTGGCCAAGAAGGCCCACGAGCGCGGGCTCAAGCCCAAGCCCTGGGTCAAGACTTCGCTGGCCCCCGGCTCGCAGGTGGTGACCGACTATCTCGTCAAGTCGGGCCTGCAGGAGCATCTCGATGCGATCGGCTTTAACCTTGTCGGCTATGGCTGCACCACCTGTATCGGCAATTCCGGCCCGCTCGCAGCCCCGATCAGCCAGGCGATCAACGGCAACGACATCGTCGCCGCCTCGGTGCTTTCGGGCAACCGCAACTTCGAGGGTCGCGTCAGCCCCGATGTGCGCGCCAACTTCCTCGCCTCGCCGCCGCTGGTGGTGGCCTATGCCTTGAAGGGCACCGTCACCGAGGACATCACCACCACCCCCATCGGCAAGGACAAGGACGGGAACGACGTGATGCTCGCCGATCTGTGGCCGAGCAATGCCGAGGTGGCCGCGCACCGGGCTGCCAATATCGACCGCGAGATGTTCGTGAAGCGCTATGCCAACGTCTATGATGGCGATGCCCACTGGCAGGCGATCACGGTTGAACCTTCGGATACCTATCAGTGGCGCGCAGGCAGCACCTATATCGCCAATCCGCCCTATTTCGAGGGGATGACCATGACCCCGGCGCCGGTGACCGACATCATCGATGCGAGGCCCCTGGCGATCCTCGGCGATTCGGTCACCACCGACCACATCAGCCCGGCCGGATCGATCAAGGAAGACAGCCCGGCGGGCAAGTTCCTCCTTTCCAACCAGGTGGCCAAGAAGGATTTCAACTCCTACGGCTCGCGCCGCGGGCATCACGAGGTGATGATGCGCGGCACCTTTGCCAATATCCGCATCAGGAACGAGATGGTGCCCGGGGTCGAGGGTGGCTTTACCACCTACAAGGGCGAGACCATGCCGATCTATGACGCGGCGATGCGGCACAAGGCCGATGGCACCCCGCTGGTGGTGATTGGCGGCAAGGAATATGGTACCGGCTCGAGCCGCGACTGGGCGGCCAAGGGCACGGCGCTGCTCGGTGTGCGAGCGGTTATTGTCGAGAGCTTCGAACGCATCCACCGCTCCAACCTCGTCGGCATGGGCGTGCTGCCGCTCCAGTTCAAGGACGGCGATTCGCGCCACAGCCTTGGCCTTTGCGCCACCGACAGCTTCACCATCCGCGGGCTTGCCGACCTCAAGCCCGGACAGGACGTGACGGTCGAGGTGACGCGCGAGGATGGCACGCGCTTCACCTTCACCGCGCTGTGCCGCATCGATACCGCCAACGAGATGGAGTATTACCGCCACGGCGGCATCCTCCATTACGTGCTGCGCAAGCTGGCGGCATAGGCATCGGTTCATGCGCCGCGCCCGGCTCCCGCTGCTGCTCTCAACCGTGCTGGCCATGGCGGCCTGCGCCTCAGAGGAGCGCAGCGGCGCCAGTGCTGCCCCGCTCGGGTTTGAACTGGCAATGGCGGGCCTTGCCGATGGCGCGCAGGCAGATGACGCCGCGGAAGGGGATGAGAGCGCATCCGGGCAGGTGATCGCTCTGGCGCCCGAAGCGCTCGCCGCGCGCCTGGCCGAGGGCGCGGTGCGCCTGATCGACGTGCGCACCGACGAGGAGGTGGCGCAAGGCACCATCCCCGGCGCCGAACACATCCCGCTCGAGCGCTTCGATCCCGGCGCGCTCGATCTGTCAGACGGGCGCGCGGTGGTGCTCTATTGCCGCAGCGGCCGGCGTTCGCAGATCGCCGGCGAGAAGCTGGCGGCAGCGCTGGGCCAGCCGATCGAACATCTCGAGGGCGGCATTCTCGCCTGGGAAGCGGCCGGGCAGCCGATCACGAAACGCTGAAACGCGAAGGGCGGCCCCTTGCCGGGCCGCCCCTGTTCGTTTGGCGCATGCCTGGGCCGCGGTAAGGTCCGGCGGTTCAGGCGGCGCGCTTGTGGCGCCGGGTGAGGATCGCCGCGGCCGCAAGGCCGAAGAGGATCGTCATCGGCGGGGCGGGCACCTCGTTCCCGCCCGAGCTGCCGCTGGTGCTGCTGCTCGAGGAGGAGGAGCTGCTGCTCGAGGACGAACTCGAGGAGGAGGTGCTGCTGCCCGAGCTCGAGGACGAGCTGCTCGAACTCGACGATGAAGACGAGGAGCTGGTGCTGCTGGTCATGTCGCCCGACGTCGTGCCGCCGCTGGTCGCACCGCCCGAGGACGAGGAGGAGCTGCTCGAGCTTGAGGAAGACGAGGACGACGTCGAGGTGGCACCGCCCGAGGACCCCGAAGACGAGCTGCTGCTCGAGGACGAGGAGCTCGACGAGCCGCTACCGCCCGAGCCACCCGAGGACGCCCCGCCGCCCGACGAGGACGAGGACGACGAGCTCGAAGATGAGGAGGAAGACGAGCTCGAAGATGAGGAGGAAGATCCCGAGCTAGTCACTGCCCCGGTCGAGGAACTGACATTGCCCGAGGAGCTCGAGACGTTCCCGGACGAACTGGAGACGTTGCCCGAAGAACTCGAGACGTTGCCCGAGGAACTTGAGACCCCGCCGGTGCTGCTCGAGACCGCCCCGGTCGAACTCGACACGCCTCCGGTGCTGCTCGAGACCGAGCCGGTGGACGAGCTGACATTGCCCGAGCTTGAAACCGCCCCGGTCGAGGAACTGACATTGCCCGAACTCGACACCGCCCCCGTGCTGCTCGAGACATTGCCAGAACTGGAGACTGCGCCGGTCGAGGTCGAGGTTGACACCTGCCCGGTCGAGGAACTGATCTGACCGGAGGAGCTGGTGGTCGTGGTCGAATTGTCGATGTCGATATCGATCACGATCCCGCTGCTGCCCCCGGTGGTGCCGCTGGTCCCGCCCGAACTCGAGGTCGAGCCGCCCGAGGTCGAGGTGGTGGTCGAAACCGAGAC
>Ga0209066_10004554_pt1 | contig 15001 bp, 15 predicted proteins | sample All_14_2_FD_187198 | JGI IMG/M metagenome (GOLD analysis project Ga0209066, IMG submission 187198) | Freshwater microbial communities in response to fracking from Pennsylvania, USA - Allegheny Zone_MetaG_DW_15 (SPAdes) (version 2) ...
CGCCAATGGAGAACACACCCACTGCGATGGAAAACACCACCAGCAGGGTGCGCATCTTGCTATCCCATAAATCGTGAAAAACTTTTCGCCAACGTGGTCTCATAAATCACTTTCACAAACCTGACAGGTCTTGAAGACCTGTCAGGTTTCTTTCCTTTACTTCAACAGGTCGTTCAATTCACTGACAGAATAAGGCTTAACCGTTACATCCTTCAAACCTTCGCGCAGATAATGGGTCACACGTTCGGGGTTGATGGCAGAGGTGAGGACAACTGTCTTTGAGGCGAGACCAGCTTTGGAGATGGCAGCCAAGACATCGGTCAGCGGAGCCGAGGCGATGTTCTCATCCACCATAATGATATCTGCTTCGGGGAACTTTTTCAGGTCAGTGGTTTGAGTCAACTTGACCTTCGTGCCCTTGAACATTTCCTTGAGCAGATTCGCCCAATCGTCGTTATCGTCGATGAGCAAGACATTCTTCACGCCTCCCGGCTGGACCTCGTCACTGGTCACACGTCCCTGAGGCATGAACATCGCGACGGTTGTTCCCTTGCCCTCGTTGCTGACGAGTGCAATGCGACCCTGCGACTGCGAAACGACATGCATCGCCGCGGGCAAGCCCAAGCCATGATGAGCCACACCACGTGTTGTGAAGAACGGCGACCAAACTTTGCGCTGCATCTCTTCGCTCATGCCTGCGCCATCATCTTCAATGTCGATTTCCAAAATTCCGCGTTCTTCGGTGGGATGCACACTCACCTTGACAGACTTCGCGCCAGACTCAACGGCGTTCTGCAAAATATTGCCAACCGCACGAGTGAGTTGAGTTGAATCCGCAATGACGTAAGCGGCTTCGGGAGAAATATCCACTTTGAGAGCATTCTGCGGAATGCCGCGCTGCATGGCAGCGGTTTGGAGCACGTCCGCAAAGAGGACGGGGCGTGGCTTCATTTCACGCACCGCACCGATCAATTGTTCCTTAACCTGAATGATCTGTGCAGCGCTTTCGGAGATCATATCGAGGTCTTCCTTGAGCGAGTCCACATCCACTTTGCCATCGGCGATCTCTTCGCGCAGACGGGCAACTGTCAGCGAGATGGGAAGCGTCTTGTTGCCGATCCAGTGAATGGCTTCGGTCGAGGCGGTGGTGAGCGCTTCAAAGACTTTATTGCGCAGGATCTCGCTGTGAGCTTCCTTGAGTTCCTCAATGAGTCGCGCATTGTTGATGGCAACGGCAAGATGTTCCGCCATCGTCAGCAAAGTGGTGATGTCATCGTCGCTGAAAGCGCGTTCTTCAGAAGATTGAATGGTGACCGCGCCGAGGGTCTTGCCGCCATAAATGAGCGGAAGCGCCATCTCGGAACGAGTATGTGGCAAATGCGGATTCTTGAAGTGGACACGTTCTTCACCGACATCGAGCGCGATACGTGCTTCGCCCATCGCCACACAAGCACCGATCATCGAGTCGGTACCGACACGCAGTTTGTGACCTTCTGCCAACATGGCTTTGCCAGCCTTACCATAGCCAGCACGCAGAACGGCGAACTCACCTTTTTCATCGAGCAAGAAGACACCCGCATAGTACAAACCATATGCTTCGCAAATGATGTTCACGGTCTGCGGCAAGAGTTGGTCGAGGTCTAAAATGGAAGCCACTTCCTTACCAACGCGATTGGCAGCTTTGAGCAAGCGTGAGCGGCGTTCTTCCTGACGATGCAATTTTGAATTTTGGATCGCAACAGCGAGTTGATCCGCCATCGTCTGCAAGGCGTCGATGTCTTCTTCATGGAACGCCGCTTCCTCTGTAGACTGAACCGTGAGCGCACCGATCACATCATCCCCAACAATGAGCGGAAGCGCCATCTCAGAGCGGGTCTTGGGCAAATGCGGATTCTCAAAGAAGACCGCTTCTTCACCAACATCGAGCGCGATGCGTCCCTTTTTGTTGGCGATGCTCGCACCGATCATCGAGTTGCCGCCAATCGCCAATTTGTGACCTTCGCGAAGCATGGCTTTTCCTGCTTCGCCGCGTCCAGCTTTAAGGACGGCATACTGCGAGGTTTCATCCACCAAAAAGACGCCCGCATAATAAAAGCCGAATTCATCGCAGATGATATCCACCGTACGTTGGAAAAGTTCGTACGGGTCGAGAATGGTGGTGATATTCTTTGCAGCGCGCGCAGAAGCTTTCAATAATTTTGCATGTCGTTCAATGTTATTTGTCATAAGTTCCTCTGTTGAAAGTGATTAATTTCCACTCAAGATCTTCTGGATCAATTCAACCAACCCCTGCTCGCGTCCCTTTACGAAAAAGGCGCTTGCCCCTTTCGAAACAGCATCCTTGGCTTTATTGACTTCGTCATACGCCGTCAGGATCACCACAGGCAGATTCGATTTCTTCTGTTTGAGGTCTGCCAACAAATCGAGCCCCGCATCATTCTTGGGCATACCGTCAAAGCCGGGCATGTTCAGGTCGAGCACAGCAATATCCACAGCATTTGCATTTTGCGTAAACACATCACTTCCGGTCTTGCAATCGGGCGCGGTCAACACATCGAACCCTGCCCGCAAGAGAGTCTTCTCCAAACTACGTTGGATCAACTTCTCGTCGTCCACTAAAAGAACTGTCGTCATAATTCCTCCAAAGGTTTTCTTTATCACGCGCTAGCGTGAGGCATTCTCATCAGGCATGTATAACTTTTCAGCAGGCAGGCGCACAAAGAAAGTCGCGCCATGCCCCGGTTCACTTTCCAACCAGATCCTTCCGCCGTGTTGGTTCACAATCTGCATCACAGCCGAAAGACCCAAACCTGTGCCGCCCTTCCCACCTTTTGTTGTGAAGAACGACACCCAAATCTTTTCTTGAATATCTTTTGGAATGCCAGGTCCGTTATCTTTCACAGACACCAGCACAAAATCCATATCCGCATCCCGCCGCCCATCAACATAGATCTTCGGAGCAGGCGTATTCGAGAGAGACAATGCCTCCCAAGCGTTCTTGATCAGGTTATTGAAAACCTGTTCCACCTGCCGCGCATCAACATGCGCCAAAGGCATATCGTCCGACCAGTTCATTTCTACAGCACCATGCGGCAAACCCATGTTCTCAACCGTATTCGAGATCATCTCGCTTAAAGAAACAGGTGCATCATTGCGTTGGCGTGCAGGTCCGATCAGCCCTTCTTTGATATCGAGAATGGTCTTGGCGCTGTTCTCGGCAATATCCAGATCTTCCATCAACGATTCGACGCTGACCAACGCCTGCAATCGATTCGGCTTCATGGCAGACATCTCATCGAGGACCTTGTTCAAGTCCAAGCCAGCCGCGTCCGCCTCTTCTCTGACCGTTTGAACTGCTGCTGCCAAAGAAGCATTATCCAACTCTGACTCTTTCAACTGCGCCACCAACGCGAGAAGATATTGAACATCCTCGCGCACACGGTTCACGCTGCCCGGAATCGGAGCCGCCTTATTCCCCACCCAGTGGATCGCTTCGCCTGTAGCGGTTGCGATCGCTTCGTAGGTCTTCGTGCGCAATAATTCTGCGTTGGCGGTTTCAAGGTCTTTCATCAACTTGGCATTGTTGATGGCAATCGCCACCTGATCTGCCATCGCCTGCAAAGACGTGATGTCCTCTTCATTGAAAGCATTCAACTCATTGCTTTGCACCGTCACCGCGCCAACGGAAATGGAATTTACGATCAGCGGCAACGCCATCTCAGAACGGGTTTCTGGCAAGTACGGGTTCTTGAATCGCGACTCTTCGCCCGCCACATCCAACGCGATCTGCGCTTGCTGTGTCAGAACAGACCGCCCGATCATGGACTTGTCATCGATGGGCAGTTTGTAATTCGCTTCGAGCATCTTGCGCCCAGCAAGTGCATACCCAGCCCGCAACACCGCCCACTGACGGTCGTCAGACACCAGGAAAATTCCAGAGTAATAGAAATGAAACTCACTGCAAATGATATTGACCGTATGACGCAGAAGTTCATTCAGATCCAAAATCGAAGTGACCATCTGTCCAACACGTGCAGCAGTTTCTAACAGCTTGTGTCTGCGCTCAAGCATGGCGAACATTTTCTGATTCTGCGAAAGCAGGTATTTATTGCGCTCAACCGTATTCGTCAGTTGACGGGTCTGGTCTTCGATCTTTTCAGCCAGTTCCAGTTGATATTCGCGCAGGTATTCTTCGGCGTTCTCCAACACGTCTACTTTGCCGTGTAGATATTCCTGCACCAACTCTTCAAAGTCACCGCCGATGGGCTTGGGAATAAATCCCACCGCGCCCGCGGCAAGCGCCCGTGCCCGCGCCTTGTTAGACGTATCTCCAGAGACAATCACGATCGGTGTACCCAACAGCAACTTCTTCAACCGTGTCGCCGCCTCGCTGCTCGTCATGTGCGAGACGTTGTTGTCCAACAGGATCAGGTTCGGATGTGTCTCTTCTGCCAGCCCCAACCCATCCAACGGATTTGTCGCCTCTAAAACGACAAAGGCATGCGCAAGCAAACGCCGCACAAGCGAACGGGATTCGTCGCTGTTCGCGATGTAAAGCACTTGCGGAAGCCTGCGGGGATCAGAATTCATGAGTCTTAGTTTTTACGCATTAGGCAATACGTAACTTACCGTCGCCCTTTCCTCGGATCTGCCATGCGATGTTCTTCCAATTTTTTCTGAACGATCTTGGTAACTGCTTCCACCGTAATTGGCGACTCGTCCATGACGCGTGAAAAATCCTCGCGGGGAATCATCAACACTTCAACCGGTTCGCTTCCAGCGCGAACATTCGCAATGGATTTACCGCCGCGAAGCAGTTCGATATCGCCAAAAAACTCATTGGCACCCAGCCGCGAAAGGACGGTCTCTTTGCTGCGTTGTTTTTGCAGAACCACTTCCACATTCCCATTGCGGATCATGAAGAAATGATTGATGGATTCATCTCGCGAAATGATGGTTTCGTGAGGCTGATACATTTTTCGCTGAGCCAGTTTGGTGAATTCCAACATATGACGATGACGCAATTGCGGCAAGGATCGTGAAATGGTTTCATCGATCAATTCACCGTCGGAGAGAATAATATTGCGGTGAGTACGTGATGTGAGAGATGGGTCATGTGTAACCATGACAACGGTCTTGCCCTGCTCCACGAATTGCTCAAAGAGGCGAATGATGGTGTCGGCAGAACGGGTATCGAGATTGCCGGTCGGTTCATCCGCGATGAGGAGCGGAGGGTCACAAGCCATGGCGCGTGCAATAGCCGCCAACTGCTGTTGACCGGTCGAAACCAGAACTGGGAGCTTGTTGGCAAATTTTTCCAACCCTACCATTTCCAACAGCGCCAATGCCCGCACTGGACGCAGGTCGAAATCATACATATCGACATAGTCCATAGGGAGCATCACGTTTTCAAGCAAGGTCAACATGGGTAGCAATTGGAAGAACTGGAAAACGATGCCCAAATTCTTGCCACGCCACTTGGAGCGAGCGCTTTCACTTACACCAGTGTATATATCATTGTGATTGACAATGACCTGTCCCTCGGTGGGATGGTCAATGCCGGTGATCATATTTAACAGCGTGGATTTTCCGCTGCCAGATTTCCCAACAATCGAGACAAATTCACCTTTGTTGATCTGCAAGTCCACGCCTTTGAGGACGGTGAACTCACCCGCAGCGTTGGAAAATTTCTTGACGATGCCGCGCATTTCGATGATCGCTTCCGGCGCGGCATCATGCACCTTTTGTGGAGCAGCTTTCGGCTGAGAATGATGCGTGGTGCGTTTCTTCTTAGGCTGTGTCATTGTTTGCGGCTCCTCTTCGGTTTGGCGTCGGCTGGCACTTCATCCTGTAATTCCCCATCGACGAGGGTCAAACAACGTGAGAAGCGACTCTTCAAGCCCATGTCATGCGTCACCATGACGATGGTTTTGCCACGTTCGTTAGCAAGACGTGAAAAAACGTCAAAGATATGGTCGGCAGTGATCGAGTCCAAACTACCAGTGGGTTCATCGGCAACGAGAATATCGGGGTCATTCGCAAGGGCGCGCGCAATGGCAACACGCTGCTGCTGACCACCCGAAATGAAAGCGGGCAGTTTATCGGCATGTTCTTCGATCTCGACCAAACGCAGAAGTTCCAATGCCCGTTCACGTGCCTCGCGCGGTTTGAAGTTCTCTGCAAGGTCCATCGCCAAGGTGATATTTTCGACAAGGGTCAACATGGGCAGCAACTGAAAGGACTGATAGACCACGCCCATCGTCTTTCCGCGCCAGGCGGCTTTTTCGTCTTCGCTGAGGGTGTGAACCGAAATACGTTCACCGCCCGTATGGACGATGACTTCGCCGCTGGTGAGACCATCTACCCCGTTGATCATGTTCAACAAAGTGGATTTTCCCGCGCCAGATTTTCCCACCACCCCTAAAAATTCGCCCGCCTGGACGTTTAAGTTCACATTTCGCAAGGCAGGGAAGTCTCCTGCTGCGGTGGAATAGGTTTTTGTAACATTCTTTAGTTCAATCAATGGTTTATTCATATCTCAATTTCATTTTACCGCTGTTGTCAATTCGATTTTGTTGCTTTTACTTGCAGGATGTTTTCAAAAAAAACTAACTGGTCTTGTCCATAAAACTTTGCACTTGCTGACGGTATTTTGCCAGCGCCTTCTGCCCGGCGCTTGTCAGTTTGCAAACGGTTAGGGGCAGTTTTCCTTTAAAGGTCTTTTCGATCTTCACATATCCAGCCTCTTCCAACCGCGAAAGATGCGCCGAAAGATTGCCCTTCGTCAACCCGGTTTGGCGCTGCAAGAAGAGGAAGTCCGCGCTCACCACACCGGAAAGAATGGTCATCAACAACAAACGCGCCGGTTCGTGAATGATGCGGTCCAGGTCGGTTAGAGCACGCAGGTCATCATTCATCGTCTTCTCCATTGGGCAATGGATTTTCACGCAAATACTTTGCCAATACCCAACCTCCCCATGCCATCAACCATAAACCAAAGGTCGCATAATACACGCTCAACCCAGGGACTGGCATGCTGTTAAACGTGAGGACAAGCCCCAAAAGAATGGATACTGCTGCATGGTAAACAAAACGCTTCAAGCCAGATGTTTTCGTGCGCAGAAAAACCAACAACCCACCAAAGAGTATCCCTAAAAATGCGGGGATCCATTTGAAAGAACCCACCCATCTGCCGATGGCGATCAGTATCAGCACGAACAACGTACCTGCAATAAAAATCGCAATCCGCGCCGCCAAAGAATTCTTCGACTCTATGTAATACTCAACATATCCCGTGCGCGGATATGTAATATGCATCTTGAACACCGCAATGAATTTGCGTGTCAGGATAATTCCCAGCAACAGAACAACTCCCAACCCCATATCAATGTACAAAGGAGCATTTGAGACGGAAGGCAGCAAGCGCGTTCCAGCAAGATAATGTCCGGCAAAGTATAGGGAAAGCGCCACGAACAAGCCGCCCACAGCGATCTCGCCCACGCCATCCTTAAACCAATAATGCCGCACACGCTGCTGTATCTCGGTAAAATCCTGATTCATGCTTCTCCAAACAAACTGGTTTGCGCTACAAACTAGTTTAGATAATACCATTCCCCGGCAAAGTGTCAAGCAAAAACTAAAATTCAGATGAGAGCTATTTTTGTAAGCAGGAGATCAAACTGGCAACCGCCCCCGCAGGTTCTTCGCTCGTCAACGCAAGCACTGGAAACGTCCCCACCGAATACACATCGCGGACATCCCCAGCCCTCCAATGCCGCGGCAGGATGCCAACCGCATCTGGCTCGGAATTGAGCACATCGGACATTTGTTGAGGATTCACCGCCACCCGCGCCGAGGACGTAACGCTTCGTCCCTGCATTACGAACTGGTCAAACACCCCTTGCACATCCAACTCTGACGGATACACCCACACCAAAGCCGATAGCTCCCCCACACCCGAAAACAACGCCTGAGCCTCTTCCAACGAAAGATTCTGCACCGGGCTTTCACGATGTGTGACGATCAGCAATTCTTCTTCGTCGATCTGAAATGCCGGAGAAAGCACAGTATCTGGCTCGCCAATACGCAGATAAATATCCGGCTCCTCCGCGCTGACATTGATTGCAATAGCAAGTTCATCTGCGCAAGCAAACAAGTCACCCATCCACGGCTGAGCAGAGGAAGTGGCATAGGCTGTGACGAATTGAGATCGTTCTGTGGTTTGGGATGGAGTGCAAGAAATGAAAAAAGAAGAAAGAAGAAAAAGCACAAGAATTATGTCACCCCTTCGGGGTTTGCTCTTATTCTCCACATTTTCTACAATCATTTCACTCCTTCGGAGTTTTCGCGTGCCATTTGCAGGTTCCTTGTACGTAAAATTGATCACCACTTTTTTAGCAAAGTAGAGATCAACTTTACGCGTTGAGCCAGGCTGCCTGCAAAAATATATTCGCGTTCTGAATGATAGCCTTCGCCGATGGCTCCAAGCCCATCCAACACTGGGATGCCCAACGGCGCGACAAGATTGGCGTCCGACACACCACCCGTCCCGCCAGCTTTGAGGTCGATCCCGATCTCTGCGGCAATGGTTTTGGCTTTCCCAAACGTGGACTGCATAAGGTCATCAAACGGCATGGGACCACGGTTGAGAGAACCGGTCACTTCAACGGATGTGCCATCCAAAACCGGTTTAAGTTCCTTCATCAAATTTTCGAGCCGTTCCCATTCCCCCGGCTGCAAAATGCGGACATCCACTTCAACTTCGGCATAATCTGGCACCACGTTGGAAACCGTCCCACCATGAATGACACCAACGTTCAGCGTGGTCTTTTTGGAATAATCTGTCATTTTTTGAATGGCGAGAACTTGATACGCCATTTCTTCGATGGCGTTACGTCCCTTTTCGTGGTCGCCGCCTGCATGAGCAGCACGTCCGCGCACTTTGACATTAAATCCGCCGCCGCCTTTGCGCCACGTCTTGAGCGAACCGTCGACCAAGGCAGGCTCCATCACAAAGACCAACTCAGATTCCTTTGCCAAATTCTGAATCAATTCGCGAGATGTCCCACTACCGATCTCTTCATCGGAGGTGCAAAGCAATGTAATGGCACGAGTGGTTCCCATTCGATGAGCTTCTTCGATCGCTCCCAATGAGATCGCAATGCTAGCTTTCATATCCGAGACCCCGGGTCCCATGATCTTCCCCTCTTCTTCTCGATACGGGAAAGTCTCAATAGTGCCTAACGGGAAAACCGTGTCCATATGACAGATGAGGAGAATTGGTTTGCCTTCCCCTTTCCAACGCGCAATGACATGATCACCTGTCTCTTTATTTGGGACGATCTCGATCTCCGCACCCAACTTGCGAGATTCTTCCGCCACAATTGCACCGACCCGGTCTACGGCAGATTTTTCATGAGAGGGTGATTCAGTTTCAACGAGACGCTTGAGAAGAGATTTGATATCCATTTTCGACTCCAGTGACCAATATCAAAAAATTATTTCAGCAGTAGCACAACGATGCCTGCGATCAGACAGTACAAAGAAAAAATATACAGCGAATGTTTACGCAAATATCCAAGCAGCCATTTTATGGCAAGCCAGCCAACAATTGCCGAAGCCACAAAACCTGTCATTAGAACCGGAAGAAACTCGGTTGTGTTAGGGAGAATAATAACTTGGATGGTCTCGTACAGTCCAGCTGCGAGCAAAATCGGCGCGGACATTAGAAAGGCAAAGCGAGCAGCCGAAGGGCGGTCAAAGCCGCGGAACATCGCCCCAGCCATCGTCGAGCCAGAGCGGGAAGCGCCCGGGATGATCGCTAGCACCTGAAACAGTCCCACAGACAGTGCATCCAGCCATGTGGCAGAGTCCAATGTACGGCTTTTTTTATCGAAGAACTCTACAGCAGCCAAGAGAACCGCCGTAAACAATAAACGAACCGCAGCCCACAACAAGGGATCTCCAGACATCTTCTGAACCAACGGTTTCAGCACCAACCCAACCAACCCTGCCGGAATGGTCGCAACGATCACCAACCAGCCCAAGCGGGAGTAAAAATCAACAAAGGGTGTGCGGGTCTTAATGCCAAGGAAAAATGCTTTTATGATTTGCCAATAATCTTTCCAAAAATACAGAAGCAAAGCAGCAACTGTGCCCAATTGGACGATAACGTTAAATGAAAAAGTGCGGTCATCAGCTGGAAGCCCGAGCAGATAACTTGTTACAAACAAATGTGCAGTGGAAGAAACAGGGATAAATTCGGTCAATCCCTGAACGATGCCTAAAATAATTGCATGAAAAATATTCAATTACTTAACTCCGTTTGCTGCTCTCTTCGCATTATTTGACCATTGCCTTAACAACTCAGGCGCGCGATCTTCAAATGTCCCATCGGCAATGTAAACGCGGATATTCTCCATCAAGCGAATCAACGCCCGCAAATTGTGAATGGATATCAGCGTTCCTGCCAGTAATTCCTTTGCCACGATCAAATGACGGATATATGCTCGTGTGAACGTCGTACAGGCATAACAGTCGCAGGTTTCATCAATGGGACGCTCATCACGTGCAAAAGAAGCGTTCATCATGTTGAGACGACCTTCCGGCGCAAAAGCGGAATGATGGCGCGCCAAGCGGGTCGGCAGGACGCAATCGAAAATGTCCACACCGCGCAAGACACCGTTGATGAGGTCTTCGGGAGTGCCCACACCCATGAGGTAGCGCGGCTTGTTCTCCGGCAATAACGGTGTGACCACGTCCAGTGTGTCGTGCATTTCTTGTTTAGTTTCACCAACAGACAAGCCGCCAATCGCAATGCCGGGTGTGCCCAATGAGGCGATGAACTTGGCAGACTCCGCTCTCAGCGTAGGATCCACTCCACCTTGGACGATCCCGAACAGGGCTTGGTCGAGCCGCGTCTTGGCTTTCAGTGAGCGCTCTGCCCAACGATGCGTCCGCTCCATGGCTTTCTTGATGTAAGCATGGTCATTCGGGTCGGAACATTCATCAAACGCCATGATAATGTCGGCACCAAGATTCTCTTGAATCGCAATAGACTTCTCTGGCGTGAAGCGATGCGTGGAACCATCGATGTGACTCTTGAAGGTTACACCGTCTTCATCTACTTTGCGGGTTTGAGAAAGAGAAAAGACCTGAAAGCCCCCCGAATCTGTGAGCATGGGGTTATGCCATTGCATGAACTTGTGCAACCCGCCCATATCGCGGACCAGTTCGTCGCCGGGGCGCAAATAGAGATGATAGGTATTGCTCAATACCAATGATGCGTTGATACCCTTGAGGTGTTCGGGTGTCAGCGTTTTGACAGTGGCTTGTGTGCCAACTGGTGCAAAGACCGGGGCGATCAGGTTACCGTGCGGTGTGGAAAAGATGCCCGTGCGGGCGCGGTTATTTTTGGCGGTAATGGTAAATTCAAACATCAGGCAGATTATACAGGATGAAGCCTTTTCGAATTGGTAGGTTAACCTCCCAATAATTGGTCCTTTTGAAAGTCAGAAAGGATTTTTATAATGAGCAAAACTTTAGGAGCAAGCAAAATGAAAAAGATGTTCTTTCTTCTTACTCTGTATATGCTGGTATTTGCCGCCTGTACGACAAACTCACCAACCGAAGAATTGCCCATCCCAACGCCAATGAGTGTGGAGATGACCAAGCCACCCACTGTGGACCCCAATCATTTTCTAACAGCCACGATCGTGCCGTTCTACACTCAGGTACCATCGCCCACTTTTGAAGGGACACCCGCCATTGTCAACATTGCGTTGAACATGGGCGCAGGTGGAGCAGGTTTTTCCGCCACTTTATACGCACAGGAAGTGTATACCGGGCGCACCATTGGCATCTTCATGTCAGCGGGGACGCATACAGCACCTTTGTTGCCTACTTCGCCTCCATTGGATATGGCGGTCCCCGCGCCAGGGACATATGTTTTCTACGCACGCCTTACCAATGCCCCCACAGAATATCACTACGGCGCGACGGAATGTCAGGTTCCAACAGAATGTGTGGGTAGCCCACTGATTGCGTTGGATGTCTTACCGGGCGAACGCTACACGGTTTTGATCGCAGACCGTCAGGCGTTGCTGCCGGGCAATGACGAGCGTGGATTGCCCGTCACGGTGCCCTGGGTCAAACTGGTAGAATCCAAACCGTGAAAACACTGCTCATCCCTTTAGATACAAATGCCACCAAACCACTTTATCTGCAAGTTGCGGACTACATCACCGAAGCCGCCCGCAGCGGACAATTAAAGCCGGGCACACAGTTGCCACCTTCGCGTACTCTGGCAGACCAAAACAACGTTCACCGTTCCACTATCATCAATGCTTATCAAGAATTGAAAGCACGCGGTGTCTTGGCATCCAGACCGGGAAGCGGCACTTACATCGAAAAGGGATTGAGCGAGAACACTGTGTCCATTCAAAAGTTCAAGCAGGAAAGCCTGCCCACCGACGAACTCATTGCTGAGATCCGCCGCATGCATTGGACCGAAGGCATGATCTCACTTGGGTATGGTCCGCCCGCAGATGAGCTAATGCCCGTTGAGGACTTCGACCGCTCACGTCAACGGGTGTTGAGGCGTGATGGAAAAAAGACAGCCAATTACGAACATCCGCAGGGTTACTATCCACTGCGCCAAGCCATCTGCGCAGACCTCGTCAAACAAGGCATTCAAGCTGACCCAGATGACATCCTTATCACGAATGGAGTGTTGGAAGGTGTCTCGCTCGTCAGCCGTGCCATGGCTGCCCCCGGCGACGTAGTGTTAACCGAATTGCCACAGTACTTTGGCAACTGGACGAATTTTGCGTATCTCGGTTTGAACGTGCGCGGCTTCGACCTGCTCGAAAGTGGACCTGATTTCGTGTCGCTCGAGGCACAGCTGCAAGATGAAAACGACCGTCCACGTTTTGTCTTCGTCACGGCAGATCATCAAAATCCGCTCGGCACTTGTTGGACGATGCCCGCCCGCCATGAATTTCTCAAGATGATGAACAAGTATGACATCCCCGTGGTGGAGGATGCGACCTACCGCGACCTAACCTATGATGGGATGCCACACACCCCGCTTCGTGCTCTGGACCCGGACGTGGTCTATGTCGGGACGTTTTCTCATTCGCTGATGCCTGGTCTCCGTATCGGATTCGTCCTCTGCCGCGGACGACTGCGTGACCATATCGAACGCCTCAAAGCCATCTCCAGCGGACCCGGCGAAACCCTCAACCAACGCGCGCTGGCAGATTTTCTTTCCACTGGTGAATATGAACGTCACCTCGAACGCATCATCCCTGTCTATCGCTCACGAAGAGACGCGATCCTGAACGCCATGCAAACTTACTTCCCACCTGAGATACGCTGGACACACCCAACCGGCGGCTTCTTCGTGTGGATATGGCTTCCAGAGAATATCTCTGCAATTGACTTGTTCTATCGTTCTCTGAAAAAAGGAATCAGTATCGCCCCCGCAAATATCTTCTATCCCGGTCCATGCCCGCAGAACGCCTTTCGCTTGGCGTTCTCTCACTATCCCGAAGATGTGTTGACAAGGGCTGTGATGGAGATCGGGAAGTTGTTAGATCAGCGATAACAACATCTAGAACTCTGCCCCCACATAGATTTTGACTGATTAGCAAATAAGGCAAGACTATCCAATAGCAGTTAACGGCTCGTTCTCATCTCGTATTTCATTGTCAGATACTGCAAAACTGTTCAAGAAATTTACCATTTCTGCTAGTGTCACAAAAACTCTACCGCCATTCTTCGCGATCATCTTTGCTACAGCGTTCAATGACTTGATCTGAACCGGGCTGAATGTCTCTAATTCATCATTCTCAAGAAAACAGAAAAGAGTCTTTTCGGGTCGTTTATTGCTGTCATCGACCACTTCAGCCACGGAATAGACACCTGTCATTTTGGGCGTGATCACATACATCACAAAGTCGGCTGTTTCGCGTTCATGGAGTTCACGTAGATAGGCTTCTTGTGTCCATTCCCCACTGCACACTGGGTCAAAATACTCGATCTTGAGTTGAGACTTGATACTATCCCTCCACTTTGAACCGTTACATGTCCCACCGAGAAAGACCTTCTTTTTCATGGCGACCTCCCAAATCATGGTTCAAAAAACAATCTTCATTTGTCAAAATCATTGTACAACTCTGAATTGGGAGTTTCAAGCGCGTTCTACGTGTCAATAGTCTTAATGACTTTTGCAGGGTTACCAGCTACAACTGTATTTGGAGGGACATCATGCGTAACAACTGACCCTGCCCCCACAACGGAATTCCTGCCGATTCTCACACCGGGCAAGATAATAGCGCCACCCCCAATCCACACATTGTCTTCGATTTCAATAGGCTTGGCTATTTCCCATCCCTGATTTCGAGTTTCAGCCTGAAGGTCATGGGCAGCTGTATAGATCTGGACGTTAGGTCCGATCATGACATGATTACCAATTCGCACCTCATTGTTATCCAAAATAACGCACATGTAATTTAAAAAGACGTTTTCACCAAGATAGGTATTTTTTCCATAACTACAGTAGAAGGGTGGCCAAATCAGCGAGTTTTGACCGATTGCACCCAACATTTGCCGAAGGATGATCTGTTGTTCAGGTTCTTCCTCTGTTTTATTAAATCGACGTAACAATTTCTTGGCTTCCTGACGATCAAGTTCCAATTCAGAATCCAAAAAGTTATACCTTTCCCCGGCTAACATTTTCTCTTTTTCAGTCTTTGTTGCCATTTAATATCTCCTGTTTTATCGAATTGCCATCCCTTTATGTTTAATGATATCAACTACACCACAGCGAAATTCTGGATCAACCTGCTTCCAATGGATCATATACTCACTAAAATCAAAATCCAAATGATTCTTTAACGCCAACTCCAATCCAGACATGAAGGCATCCATTTCAGGCGATCGATCTGTGTCTCCAAAATTTGACAATCTGGTTTTTAGTGACCAACTGTTATTTTGCATA